>Ga0163147_10000851_pt1 | contig 47799 bp, 36 predicted proteins | sample OliLakLV19MP6G1_FD_148597 | JGI IMG/M metagenome (GOLD analysis project Ga0163147, IMG submission 148597) | Freshwater microbial mat bacterial communities from Lake Vanda, McMurdo Dry Valleys, Antarctica- Oligotrophic Lake LV.19.MP6.G1 | ecosystem: Environmental > Aquatic > Freshwater > Lake >... | reverse complement strand
GATAAAAAAAAGATAAAAAAAGGGAAGGGGGGAAAAATAATTAATGGAAAAAAAGGGGAACGCGGATGACGCGGATTGGGCGGATAAAAAAAAGATAAAAAAAGGGAAGGATGAAAAATAATTAATGAAAAAAAGGAGAACCTGCCAAAGAAGGGGCAGGCAGGCGCGGATAACATGGATCTGGCGGATAAAAAAAAGATAAAAAAAGGGAAGGATGAAAAATAATTAATGAAAAAAAGGAGAACCTGCCAAAGAAGGGGCAGGCAGGCGCGGATAACATGGATCTGGTGGATAAAAAAGGATTTAAGGGAGTGGCAAAGGCAATGAATATTTTATTAAAATAAAAAAACATATTGAAATTTGACGATGGGGAAAAATTAGAATCATTACCTCTAATTAAAAATTTTACCAGTGGATAACTATATACTTGAAAACAATTTGAATTTAGAAAGTAGTATAGATTTACCTGACAACAATAAATAATCTTCCGTACCTTTACCCTATGATCATTATTCAACAAACCTTAGTGAGCGAAGACATTTTAGACAAGGAGTTCGTGTGCAACTTAAGTGCTTGTCATGGAGCCTGTTGTGTGGAAGGAGATGAGGGCGCTTTTATAGATAAGAGTGAAAGAAAAATGTTGGAAAAAGTTTATCCCGCCGTAAAAGAGTATCTTACCAAAGATGGCATCAAAGCGATAGAACAACAAGGTTATTTTATCACTAACGACGAAGGTGTTTTAAAAACCCCGCTCATGAAGAATGGACCTTGTGCCTATACGATCTGGGAAAAGGGGATAGCACTTTGCGGAATTGAAAAAGCCTATAACGATAAAAAAATAAAATGGCAAAAACCGGTGAGTTGTCATTTATATCCAATTCGCATTACCAAGGTTGGCGAATTTGATGCACTAAATTATGAGCGCTGGAACATTTGTAAACCGGCTTGTAAAAATGGTAAAGAATTAGGGGTTCCGGTTTTTCGTTTTGTAAAAACAGCCCTCGTTAGAAAATACGGAAAGGAATATTACGAAGCCCTGGAAGCTACCTACGAATACAGAGAGCAACAATCAAAATAATTAATTCTGCCAATTGATTATCTCCTGGATTTTAGCGATATGATGATCATCGTTTTCTGCAACAAAAACATCCATATTTACAACACGCATTTGTTTTTGTAACCATAGATGAAGTATTTGTTTGATTAATTCACTATAAGAAAAGGAAAATATTACTTTAATACACTGATCGCGAACATATTTTAATTCCTCCAACAAAATTTCAATGTTTTTATTTGCTGTGATAAAATTTAGCGTTAGATCAACTATTCTCAGATAAGTTCCTTTTAACCGGGAAGTAATTACCGGAAACAAACCTTCCGGAAAATCGAAGTTAAATGTTCTGCTTGTCCATTCGCTCTGTGTCATTTTATTGCCCTTATCGATACTAAAATTAAATATATTCCCTCAAACAGCTTTACCTTAGCACTATGTATAAAACAGACTTTTTGGTGATAGGATCAGGAATTGCAGGTTTGACCTTTGCTCTAAAGACAGCAAAACGTTTCCCCGACAAAAAGTTGATCATTATAACTAAGGCAGAAGAAGATGAAACTAATACTAAATACGCCCAGGGTGGTATAGCGGCAGTTTGGGATTTTGAAAAGGATTCCTATGAAAAACATATTGAGGACACTATGATAGCAGGTGATGGTTTGTGCAACCGAGAAATTGTTGAAATTGTGGTAAAGGAGGGTCCGGATCGCGTTCAGGAGATTATTAACTGGGGGACAGATTTCGACAAAACCAAAACCGGAGAATATGCCTTGGGAAAGGAAGGAGGTCATAGCGAATTTCGGGTTTTACATCACAAGGATATCACAGGTAAAGAAATTGAAAAAACACTTATTGAAGAAGCAAACGCGCTTCCGAATATTGAAATATTAATTCACCACTTTGTAATTGATATTATTACGCAACATCATCAGGGACGAATTGTTACAAGACACACTCCGGATATTTCTTGTTTTGGTGTTTATGTATTAAACAAAAAAACAAAATCGATAGAAAAAATTATTTCGAAAATTACTTTAATGGCAAGTGGTGGTGCCGGGCAGGTATATAAAAATACTACAAATCCACTTATTGCAACCGGTGATGGAATGGCAATGGTATATCGTGCAAAAGGAAGGGTTGCAAATATGGAATTTGTTCAGTTTCATCCAACCTCTTTATATCAGGCGGGTGTATCTCCTTCCTTTTTAATTACGGAAGCAATTCGCGGAGCAGGTGCTGTATTAAAAACGTTGGATGGAAAAGAATTTATGCAGAAATATGATACGCGTGGTTCGTTGGCACCAAGAGATATTGTTGCAAGGGCAATAGATAATGAAATGAAAATTCGCGGTGATGATTTTGTATATCTTGATTGTACTAAAATAAGTAAAGAAGAATTACACGATCATTTTCCAAATATTTTTGAAAAATGTTTATCTATAGGAATTAATATAGAAACAGATCTCATACCGGTAGCGCCGGCAGCACATTATATGTGTGGAGGAATTATGGTGGATAAAAATGGAATTTCTTCCATCAAAAATTTATATGCATGTGGTGAATGCAGTTCTACAGGTTTGCATGGAGCGAACAGGTTGGCGAGTAATTCACTTTTGGAGGCATTGGTATTTGCCCATAGAATTTATCTTGATACTGCAGAAAAAATTGAAGCATTGGAATTACAACAAAATATTCCCGATTGGAACGCAATAGGAACAAATGATCCGAAAGAGATGGTGATGATAACGCAAAGCATCAGAGAATTAAAAGAAGTAATGACAAATTATGTAGGCATTGTTCGTGGAAATGAACGTTTGGAGCGCGCGATGAACAGATTACATTTATTGTATACTGAAACGGAAAACATGTACGAAACAACAACCATATCTCCCCAATTATGCGAATTGCGCAATTTAATTACCGTGGGATTTTTAATCACTCGCGGAGCTGCAGCACGAAAGGAAAGCCGCGGATTACATTATACTACCGATTTTCCTGATAAATCAGACTGGGCAGAGGACAGTTTGTTTTAAAAACCGTAATTTTGTAAATATTTTTCAGAAATTAATTCTGCATGAAACATTTTTTTGGTGTATTTATTTTTTTAGTTCTTATTAAAATTGCTTCTTCGCAAAATTATTGCGACATCGCGCGTTTTGATCAATTGATATTCGATTCCACAGATGTTCTTTTAACATCAAATATTGAATATGGTCATGCAATAAATAATCAGGGCAATGATCAAAATTTGCAGTTGGATATATATCGCCCTAAACCGGCATTGGATACTATGGATAAAAAGCCGTTGATCATGTTTGTACATGGTGGTGGTTTGGTTGGGGGGGATAAAGACAGTGAAGGCGCTGTTGAACTAGGATATTTATATGCAAGAGCCGGATTTGTATATGCAAGTATTGATTATAGAATTGGTTGGGATAATGGGGAAGAAGAAGATGGATGTGGTGGCGATACAATAGATCTTTTCAGAGCAACATACAGGGCTGTGCAAGATGTTCGTGCAGCCTTTCGTTTTTTAAAGGCAAATGCTGATACCTACGGAATAGATACTAATTATATAATAGTGGAAGGCAATAGCGCAGGATCGCGCCTGGTGATGTTTGCAGCTTATGCAGAACAGGAAGATTACAGACCCGAATTTCTTGAAGAAATGGGAAGTATTGATACTGCAGTGAATGATATTATTAATTATTATTTTAATCCGATCGCAATTATTACAGAAGCCGGCGGAATAGAAACACCTGAATTATTATTGCGCAAAGAAATTCCTTTTTTATTTTTTCACGGCACCTGCGATTCCATTGTTCCCTATTTTTCGGGACCTACATTTTTTTGTTATGAACCCTTTGTATATCCTTATTTGCACGGAAGTTGGGAATTAACAGAAATGTATCAGGCAGCCGGACGAACCTATCAGTTTTATACCGGCGAAGGAGCAGGTCACGATGTTGCGCCACCTGATACCATTTATAATTATGCGAAAAGTTTTATGAAGGAGATTTTTTGCGGCAATGCCACAACAAAAGAAATTTACCGGGTAATTGGAAAATTTAAATGTGCCGTTGGAAATAACGGCGAATTATTTGTGGAAAGTTTATATCCAAATCCCGTTTCCGATTTTATTTATATGACCGTTACAAGCTCCCGCAACCGCGGTGTTGATCTCTCAATTTATAATTCCGTTGGGCAAACTGTTTTTGACGCGACCTTAGATTTTTATCCTCCCATACGGGAATATTCTCTCGATGTTTCCTATCTCAGTCATGGCATTTATTATTTGCGCATTAGCCAGCGGCAGGAGGTTTATGTGGTGAAGTTTGTGAAATAATAATTTTAATTTGAGCGTTGTTAATTGAGCGCTTTTGTCACCGGATTATATATTACCATTCATTCCTAAATTTAATTTTGCAGGTGCCGCATATCATAATGTCAATTCAAAATTTTACGCAATCTCACAACTTATTGTCCCTTGTCCCCTGTCCCGATACCCTTCCTCCTCAGCCCATACAATTTTACATATCGCATAAAAACACCTTTTGCAGCGAGTGAACATACAATAAATCCTACATAACCATCTAATATACCCAGATCAATTATGTAGTGTTTCCAAAAACGAAATGCAGGTTTAATAATAAAGTGATATAAATTGGGGTTCTGCACTTTTTTTGAGGCATCGTTTGCACTCCAGGTGGAATAACGATCCCATTTTTCGAGGTAATGAAAAATATCTTTAAAGGTGTAATGCTGAAGTTTGTTTTTTAATTTTCCCGTTTTCCCGTTTGTTATTATTTCTGCATGAACCTGTTTTTCTTCATAACGACAGGCGTCTCTTTTAAATAACCGTATTACCTTATCTCTTTGCCAGCCGCTATATTTTATTTCTTTTCCCATGAAATAATTTCTTCTGTATATCCAAAAGGCATCAAAGAGTATGGTATCAGAAGCAAGTATTGTTTGAATTTCTTTTTGTAATTCAGGAGTTACGCGTTCATCTGCATCTACTAATAAAATCCATTCATGAGTGGCTTGAGGTATTGCCCGGTTTTTCTGACTTGCAGAATTAATATATTCACTTTGAATAATACGATCGGTATATTTTTTTGCAAGCTCAACAGTATTATCTGTGCTGAAAGAATCTACCACAAGAATTTCATTGCACCAGGTAACAGATTTTAATACCGCCTCTATATTATGCGCTTCATTTTTGCAGGGTATAATTGCTGTTATCTTAAACATTATTTGTGGTTGTGGTTATGGTTTCCGGCTTATCGTCTATGTATTTCTTTATCAAAAGTAAAAATAAAAGATAAAACGCAGTTCCAAGCTGAATTTCTAGGGTATGTTCCGCCAAAAAGGAAAATAACATAATAACAAAGAAGACCGTGAACAATTGATTCTTATATCTTTTTTTGCTCAGCCAGGGATAAAAAATGGAAAGGAGAAAAACAACAAATCCGATTATTCCTGTTGCCGCCATAAAATATACAAACTGATTGTGCGGCAATTTTGATTTTACAAATTCGCTGCCAGCGTGTTGTTTATAAAGGATGTCCATTTCATTTTTAATATCTCCGGCTCCCACTCCCAAAACCGGATTTTTTTCTGCAATCTGGGTTCCGTATATGATACTTAAAATTCTCTGCGCATCACTGTGTTCCGGGTTTAATTCCCCTTTTTTGATCAGATCGAGTTCATATTTGAAATATCCGACCCTGCTTTTTAAGGAGGGAATATAATTGATGGAAGCAAAGGCAAAAGCTGCTAATAATACAATTGCAACCAAACCTTTCAGATATTCTTTTTTAGAGATCAGCCATTGAAAAATAATTACCAATAATGCAATGTAAAGTGTAACAATTCCGCTTCGCACGGCAAATATGTGAATGAAAATAATTAAAAAAATTAATCCTATCCAAAGTATATATTTTTCCTTTTTTGAATAGAACTGAAATTTATGTAACAATAAATATCCTCCCGTAATAATTGCAAAAGCAATTTCTAAACTAAAACGAATATGATCGCGTAAAGGAGCAGGAATTGGCTGGCCCTGCGATAATTGCTGATTAAGTGTTTCGTAATGAGCGAGGTAATTAATAAATACAACAATAGATGCGCCTAAAATGGTATAAAAGAAAATTGCCAGCCACTTATGAAATTCTTTTGTTGTCAATTTTTTTACCGCAGTAAATCCGAGAGGCAATGCGAGAAAAGGCAATTTCATTCTGCATCTATCCACCCAATATCCTGTATCTTCAGAATAAAATCCTGAAAACAGATACACAAGAAATAGTAATATAAATATTCTGTTTGTGGAGTCGTTAACCCAAGCCTTAAGATTTTCCCCTGCTCTAATATTAATAAGGGCATTGCACAAGATCATGATAGTTGCAACGCTCAAAACCACTTTTGAAGTTACAAGACCTATAATTAACCCTAAAATTGCCAATTCGGCAAAAAACTTATTGGGAAAAACCCTGAGAATAGCTCGCATGCTTAGTGTTTATTCGTAAACGTAGGGTCTATAAGAGTGGTTTTTGTTGTTTGGTTTGTGGTTTCAAAAATAGGGAAAAAGGATGAATATTGAGTAATATGTTTTGCGTTAATCGTGAGGCGTGAGTCGTGAGGCGTGAGTCGTGAGGTGTGAGTCCGTGAGGTGTGAATCGTGATTTGATCCAGGCTGGATTTAAACTCATTTCTCATCACTCATTTCTCATAACAATTTGCCGGGTTAACTCAAAAAGCCCTATTTTTATGCCTGTGGAAAATGGAAAACTGGTAAAAAAGGTAAAAGACCGTATTTTCAAAAAGGAGTTTTTGCCGCATATGGATGCGCTGTACAACTTTGCATTTCATCTTACGCTCAACGAAGATGATGCAAATGATCTCGTTCAGGAAACTTTTTTGAAAGCTTATCGCTTTATAGATTCGTATCAGCAGGGTACAAATGCTAAAGCATGGTTGTTTAAGATATTAAAGAACGGGTTCATCAACGAATACCGGCGAAAAACCAAACAACCTGCCCGAGTGGAATTTGATGATATTGTGAGTTTTCACGATACGGAGGATGACGGAAGAGTAGAGTACCTTGATTTGAGACAGGAATTGTTTCAGGGCATGTTGGGAGATGAGGTAACCAGGGCACTAAATGAGTTGCCCGTGGATTTTAAAACGATAATTCTTTTGTGCGACATTGAGGAATTTTCATACGAGGAGATCGCAAAAATTATTGATATACCCATCGGAACCGTTAGATCACGCCTTCATAGGGCACGCAACATATTAAAGGAAAAATTACGCGAATACGCTCAAAAAGAAGGTTATAAAGAAAACAGATAATTATGGACCAACAGCTACCTAAACACGATTGCCGCAATTTTGTAGAGAAAGTATTTCTCGTGCTTGACGGCGAATTACCAGAGCAAGAACGCAACCTCTTCATTACCGATATTCAGCGCTGCAAGGGATGTCTGGAACATTACCATATCGAAAAAACTTTCAAAGAATTTTTGGTAGCCAAAGTTTCAAGAAAAGAGTGTACAGAAAAGCTGAAAAATGATATTATCAGTCAGGTAAGAGCAGAACAGGACAAAGCTTGTTAGATCTAATAATATTAAACCTTCCTTCATCTCTTCCCATTGACGGGGAAATTGATCTTCGAATTCAGAACTGAAAATAAATAAATGTTTCAGCATTATTTCTTCCCAACAGAACAATAAGTGTTATCACGATAAATAAAAAAAGGTATTTGTATTTAAAGGAAAAATCTCTTCGCAGAAATACAGAAACAATAAATAAAACACTTACAAAACAGCAAATAATAAAATCATAACTCGAAAATCCGTTTAATATATTTCGGATACTGATGTTAAATTCGGTGAATAGTTTTTTGTAAAATAAAAAGGCTTCACCAGAACCTTTAACCCGAAATACCACTCCACTTAACAGCAGGAGATGAAAGGTAAATACCGTTAAAAATATCTGCCCGGCAAAGGATTTAAATTTCGGTAAAAAAGATATTCTTTTATACATCGCCTGTAATACTGCAAGTACTCCGTTAATCAATCCAAATACCACAAAATTTAAACTGGCTCCATGCCAGATGCCGATCAATAAAAAAATGATAAGCGTGTTTAAATAAATTCTCCAATAGGCGGTAACTCCTTTATTCAGTGGTATAAAAACATAATCGCGAATCCATAAAGTGAGCGTAATATGCCAGCGATTCCAATATTCTGCAATATTTTTCGATAAATAAGGCCGATTAAAATTCTCACTGAGTTTTATCCCAAACAACCGCGCAGTTCCAATGGCAATATCACAATACCCGCTAAAGTCGGCATAAAGTTGTACCGCAAAAAACAATAGCGCAACATATAACTGTGAACCATTTGCAGTTGTTATATCTCCAAAAGAAAAATTCACAAATTGTGCAACGGTATCGGCTACAACAACTTTTTTAAAAAATCCCCATGCGATGCGCAATACTCCGTATTCAATATCTTTTTCTTCTAATTTTGCAGGTTTTTTTAACTGTGGGATAAGTTCATTTGCCCTTTCAATAGGACCTGCCACCAACTGCGGGAAAAAGGAAACATACAAGGCAAAATATCCGAAATTATTTTCCGGTTTCGCTACTTTTCTGTAAACATCAATCAGATAACTCAGCGATTTAAATGTATAAAAAGATATTCCGATGGGCAATAACAAAGCACTTGTATTAAAAACCGTTTTATTTTCTCCTGAAAAAATTGATGAAATGGTCTCATTAAAAAAATTGAAATATTTAAAGAAAAATAAAATACCTACATCTGCAATTATTCCAATCACTAGGTAAATTTTTCTTTTTTGTTTATTTGTTTCCCCACTGATCAAAAAACTTAAATACCAGCAAATAAAGGTGGAGCTGAGTAATATTAAACCGTACGAAGGCTCAAAACACATATAAAAAAAGTAACTTGCAGCTAATAAGAGCACCCAACGGAAACGAAAAGGCAGTAAATAATACAGCAGAATCGTTAAGGGAAGAAATATTAGAAATTGTAAAGAGTTGAATACCACAAGGGTAAATCTCTTCAAAATTATTTATATATAAAAATTTTCATAATATTGTCCCATGAACCGCGAAGAGATCAGAACTGCAATAACCGGAATATTCAGCAAAGTTTTTAAGGAGCCTGAGTTGGTTTTGAGGGATGAACTTTCTGCAACTGATTTTGAGAAATGGGATTCCATAAACAATATGATCATTATGGCAAGGATAGAAAAACTGCTTGGTATAAGTATTGAAACGGCAGAATTGATCGAAATTTCGTCAGTTGGGCACTTGTTAACTTTAATTGAAAATAAAATATCCTGAAATGGAGATCCGTGGTTTGAAAATACAAGATTTGTGGGGTATAGAAATTCTTTCCACTGCATCCGCTTTTCCTTCACCGGGAAGGTTTGTCGGCAATGCTGAAATTCATCAACAACGTTTTGGTAATAATTGGGAAGAAGTTTTCAGGGAAAAAAATTACAATGCAGATTTTATTGAAAATGAACTCGGGTATCAAAATCGTTATTGGACGCATACTCCGGGAACCCCAATCACACATACCGAATTAAATTCTGCAGATCTGATGGAAGCCTCGGCAAAAAAAGCCCTGGAAAAATCGGGTTTAGATCCAAAAGAGATCGGTTTATTTATCGCAGTTACCGTAACCTCTCCAAAATACACCAATAGCATGGGAACCTTTGTTGCCGGAAAATTGGGATTAAATTGCCCCTCCTTTGAAATTAAAACCGGCTGTGCATCTTCTGTTTACGCTTTGGTTTTGGCAGCACAATTTATCAATTCAGGAACAAAATACGTGTTGATCGCATCGGGCGAAACTCCCAGTAAGGTTACAGGCAACGATACAAATTTATTATATGCTGTTGGTGATGGAGGCGCGGCGGTAATATTGTCAAAAACAGCGGACGAAAAAAAAGGTATAAAAACGGCTTTTTTAGGAAGTGAAGGAAAGTATTCCGGAACCATGGGCACTCCGGGATTGCTGCCTCCTAATCAAGAGGATCTCAACAACGACGCATATTTTATGCAAATGGGAAAAGAGAGTGCAGCTTTTATTGAAGATACATGGAAAGCTATTCCAAATATTTTATATCAAAATACCGGATTGGATGAAACTAACATTGATCTTTTAATTCCACATCAGGTAAATAAAAAATTGCTAAATTTAGTATGTGAAGCTTCAGGAATTATTAAACAGAATACTATCGATTTAATTGCAGAATATGGCAATTGCGGATCGGCATCAATATTAATTGCGCTGGATAATGCAATGGAAAATAAAAGAATTAAAAGTAACAATTCCATTATGCTTGTTGCAGTTGGAGGTGGAGTATCCTATGGAGGATTAATATTAAATATATAAAATGAAGGGACTTGGTGTAAAGATATTAGGTGTTGGTTCCTATTTACCGGGAGAGCCAATTACCAATGAAGAATTAAAAAACAGATATGCATTGGATTTTAATATGGAAATGGTGCGCAATAAAATAGGTATTCACACGCGTCATATTGCAGCGGATAATATTGCAACAAGTGACGTAGCTGCAGAAGCTGCAAAAATTGCATTGGAAAGAGCCGGTATAAAAGCAACAGAGCTCAACAGAATTTTATTGGGAACATCCACTCCCGATTATACAAACACGGCAGCATCCTGTAACGTACAATTTTTATTAGGGGCAAATTGTCCGGTAGGCGACACCTCTGCAAGTTGTGCAGGATTTATTTATGCCTTAGATCACGGAATTCGTTTGATACAAACAGGATTAAAATATGTATGTGTAATAGGTGCAGATATTAAAACACGTTTTGTGCGGAAGGACGATCCTGTTTTTTGTCCTATTTTTGGCGATGGTGGCGGCGCATTTGTTTTAGGCGCTTCCAATAATGAGGAAGGATTTATGGTGAGCGAATTATTTGCAGACGGGTCCGGATTAAAAAATATTTATGTTCCTGCAGGAGGTTCTGTAATGCCGGCCAGTATTGAAACTGTTACAAAAGGTTTACATGGCACTGTAATGACTGTTTCCGGCAAAAAAATGGTGGAGATCTCCATTAAATTAATGGCAGATATAGCAGAAAAAGCGTGTAATAAATTTGGAATTCAACCCAAAGATGTAGATATATTTATTCCGCATCAGGCCAATTATTTAATTATGAAAGGAGTTGCCGAAAAATTAGGAATTCCGATTTCGAAAATGGAAGTGAGTATCGACAAAGCAGCTAATTCGATAGCAGGTACATTGCCAATCACTTTTACGCAAGCTTTTGAATCAGGAAAATTAACAGCAGGAAAAATAGTTTTAATGACAACCGCTGCATCAGGATACGCAGGGGGAGCCGCAATTTATAAAGTACCGGCATGACTATAAAATCACCAAAATTTGCATTAGTAACAGGCGCCGGAAACGGTATCGGAAAGGCAATATGTTTGCATCTGGAAAAAAAAGGATATCATATTATTGCAGTTTCCAGAAATGAAAAACATCTGGAGGAAATTGGAGATAATCTTAAAAACTCCGGGCATTTATTTTTAACCGCAGACCTAATCACTAAAGAGGGTTGCGCCGCATTGCTTGAATTTTTGCAAAAAAACACGATGCCCCATGTAGTAATAAATAATCTTCGGACACATTCTGAGCGCAAAAAACTTATTGGTTTATCCGCTGCAATTGCAGATATTAATTTAAAGGAAAATATCGACCACCTTCTTGTAATTATGAAGCCCGTTCTTGAATTTCATCGCGAGCAAAAATTCGGACGGTGGGTCGGTGTCGGCAGTATGTCGAATCATTTCGGAGTTCCGGGTATGGCAATATATAATATGCAGAAATCAATTCTCGAACAATTAATGAAAACACTTGCAACAGAGGAAGGTAAACATGGTATCACGGCAAATATGGTAATACCGGGGTTAATTTCCACCCCATCGGTACTGGAAAATTATTCCAAAGAAGAATTTGATCTGCGTTCCAATCAAAATGTTTTGCAACGTATTGGCACACCCGACGAAGTGGCCGCTGCGGTTGCCTTTCTGGCTAGTGAAGAAGCATCTTATATTACGGGAATTACCTTGCCGGTAAATGGTGGAAATCATCTCGCTTGGCACTTTTTATAATTATGATAAGTAATTACAGAAATATTTTACAGTACAGAGCAGAAACGCATCCGGAACGAGTTGCGTTGATCTATCAAGATGAACATATTAATTATGCGCAAATAAATGTTTATGCCATAGAAGCAGCAAAATGGTATTTGCAAAATGGAATTAATAAAGGAGACAGAGTTGCTTTTCTCGATTTTAATAATCAAAACTATGTGCATCTTATTAATGGATGTTTAATAAGCGGAATTGTGCCTGTTTCAATCAACTGGAGATCTACTTCCGAAGATATTAATTTTATTCTAAAGGATGCAGAATGCAAATTATTTTTATTTGGGGAGAATTTTATCAAATTAATTAGTGAAGCTGTATCGGATATTAATATCGAAACAAAAAGCATAGACACAATTAGCAATATTATTTTTAAAGAAAAAAGTAATATTGAATTTTCACTTCCTTTTGTTGAAGAAGAAGACCTTGCATTATTAATTTATACCTCCGGAACAACAGGACGACCAAAAGGAGTAAAGATCAGCTATAATAATATTTTTGAAATGTATTTATCGCTGCGGAATGAAACGCCTTTGTTTGGCCCGGCCTCGGTAAATTTGATTGCAGGTCCATGGTATGCAATAGTGGGGATAGGATATTTTATTTTTGGAATTTATACGGGTTGCACCAATGTATTGTTACAATATTTTGATCCAATAGAAACATGTGCATTAATAGAAAAATATAAGATCACTAATGCATTTCTTGCTCCGGTTATGATGCAGGTTATTTGTAGTTTGGAGGAAATTGAAGAATACGACCTCCGTTCTTTACAAAATATTCAATACGGCGGTTCTCCTATAAATGTAGAACAATTGTTATTGTGTTATAATACTTTCAATTGTTATTTCACACAAGGATATGGACTAACTGAAACCAGTGGAATAGCAACAGTTTTGCGTTTCGATGACCATGAAAAGATATTGTTGAATAATGATCCTGAACGAAAAAAATTATTGCATTCAGCAGGAAAACCATACCCGGGAGTGGAAATAAAAATTATAAATGAAAATGGTGAAAACAGTTCTTCCCGTGAAATTGGCGAGGTTTGTTTAAAAGGTAAAGTTGTTGCACATGGGTACTGGAAACCAACAGGGGTAAATGAAAAAACATTTCAGGAGGATGGTTGGTTGCTGACCGGGGATATGGGATATCTTGATGAGAATGGATATTTATTTTTGGTGGACAGAAAAAATGATCTCATTATAACAAAGGGAATAAATATTTATCCGGCAGAAATTGAATTGGTATTAAATCAACATCCTCAAATAAAAGATTGTGCAGTTATTGGTGTTCTTCATGAAATGAACGGCGAAAATATTTGTGTTGTTGCAGTGTTGCAGCATTCCGGCATGCAATTGCAGGAATTGAGAGCATGGGCAAAAGATAAAATTCCTGATTATAAATTACCTGCCCGTCTTGAAATAGTAAAAGAACTTCCCCGAAATGCTACGGGAAAAATATTAAGAAAAGAGTTACGTGTTTTATTCAAATAATTTTAATTAGAAATAATTATTTAATTTTTCCTCCTATGAGAATTTTAAAACCAGGAACATTACCACCAATTGGAATTGTTCCCGAATATATGTATGCCCAGGTTCTTCGTCAAAATAGATATGGCGAACCCATAAATGCTTTTCAAATAGAAGAAATTAAAATCCCTGAAATAAAAGAAGACGAAGTATTAATTGCTGTGATGTCGGCGGGATTAAATTATAATTCTGTTTGGGCGGCAAAGGCTTATCCACTTGATTTGATAGAATTAATGCAAAAACGCGGTGATTCTGTAGATGATTTTCAAATTTTAGGCTCTGATTGTTGTGGGATTATTTATAAAATTGGGAATGCCGTTAATTCCGTTCAGATTGGAGACGAAGTTGTAGTGCAGGGAGGATGGTATGATAAAAAAGAGGCACATAATCTCCAAGGTGGAGATCCAACGGTTTCAAAATCGTTTCGCGCCTGGGGATACGAAACAAATTATGGTGCTTTTGCGCAGTTTTGCGTGGTGAAGGATTTTCAGTGTTTGCCAAAACCAAATCATTTGAGCTGGGATGAGGCTGCAGTATATATGGTAAGTGGGGTTACTGCTTATAGAATGTTGTTTCATTATTTTCCACATTCGTTGAAAACCAATGATATCGTGTTGATTTGGGGTGCAGCAGGGGGTTTAGGTACAATGGCGATCCAACTGGTAAAAAACGCCGGAGCAATTCCAGTTGGGGTCGTAAATTCGGAGGCAAAACGTCAATTTTGTCAAAATATGGGCGTTTCAACACTAAAAAGGTCAGATTATGAACATTGGGGGCCATTATTATCGGATGATCTGAAGCCTGAAAATCAGGAAATTTGGAGGGGAACGGTAAAACCATTTGTAAAAGACCTGCTAAAACTTACCAGCGGCCGTTATCCGAATATTGTTTTGGAACATTCCGGAGAAGATACTTTTGCAACCTCGTTATACGTGTGCGACAAAGAGGGAATGGTGGTTACCTGCGCGGGAACTTCAGGATATCTGGCCTCTTTCGACTTAAGATACCTCTGGTTGCACAACAAAAGAATTCAGGGTTCCCATTATGCAAATCGCGAGGAGTGTGTACTTTTAAATGAACTTGTTATCAATAAAAAGGTAAATCCTGTATTGTCAGGTCATTCTAATTTTTCCAAATTGCCTTCCGCTTTGCAGGATATGTCAGAAAATAAACTTTTTCCGGGTAGTATGGCTATTAGAATTGGACATTAAAAGATTGTTAACTAAATCTACAGTTTTTATTATAAAATGGGTTTTATTTTGAATAGTTCTAAATAGATAGGCATTCATTCACTATTTATAGTGAATCTGCGAAAGATTTTAACAAATTACTATAATTTCAATATAAATATTCTTAAGATTGCACCGCACCCACACACACCCACACAATAATATTTCTACATGGAAAAGCTTTCCCGAAACAAAAAGGAGTCATATTATGTTGACTGCATTGAAATCAACGGTAATAAAATATCAGTTGATGAAATAGTTTTCATCGCAAATAATAAAGGGGTATTAAAACTAACCGACGATGAAAAAATACATGATAAAATAGAAAAGAGTCATCAGTTCATTCAACAAGCTTCTTCCAAAAGAAAACCTATTTATGGAGTTAATACCGGTTTTGGCGGAATGGCAACACATATTTTAAGTCATGAAGAAACGCAAAAACTACAGAACAATCTTTTATATTTTTTAAAAACAGGAACCGGCGAATTTTTACAGGATAAATATGTGCGCGCTGCTATGGTAATTTTATGCAATGCATTGGTAAAGGGTACATCCGGAATACGTTATAAAATTATTGAACGGTATGTTTTTTTCTTAAATAATAATATAGTTCCACGGGTGCATGAATTAGGTTCTATAGGCGCGAGTGGTGATCTTGTTCCACTTTCTTATGTCGCCGGAGCAATTACAGGAAATGCGGAATGTTTTAAGGTATTACACGAAGGCGTTGAAAAATCGGGTGTAACTATTTGCAATGAATTTAATTTAGACTGTATTTATCTACAGCCTAAGGAAGGTTTGGCGCTGGTAAATAGTACTGCAATGTTAACTGCTATCGCGGCATGTAATTTAAAAGAATTAAAAACACTTTTTGCATTATCCTTGCAGGTGCATGCAATGATGTTGCAGGCATTAATTGCATCCACTCAACCCTTTAATGATTTTATACACCAGCAAAAACCGCATGAGGGGCAATTATTTATTGCCAAAATATTTAGACATTTATTAGAGGGTTCTTCACTTGTGCGGAAAAATGGTGAATTTATTGCCGGAGAATCCAGATTATATCAGGACAGATATTCCATTAGATGTATACCCCAATTTTTGGGGCCTGTTGCAGATGGAATTAAAACGATAAATAAACAAATTGAAATAGAAGCGAATTCGGTTACCGATAATCCATTAATTGATATGGAGAATTATCAAATGATTCATGGCGGAAATTTTTTAGGCGAATATATCGCAATCGCAATGGATCAAACACGGCAATATATAGGACTGGTTTCCAAACATCTGGATGCACAAATTGCCATGTTAGTAATGCCTGAATTTAATTCCGGACTACCGTCCTCCTTAACAGGAAACAGCACTAATAATATTAATATGGGATTAAAAGGATTGCAGATTACCGCAAATTCTATCATGCCGATGTTGTTGTTTTATGGGAACAGTATTGCCGACAAATTCCCGACACATGCCGAACAATTTAATCAGAATATCAATAGTCAGGGATTTAACTCCGCACTGTTAACTGCAAAATCAATTGATCTTTTCAGAAAATATATTTCTATTTCCCTGATCTTCGCAGTGCAGGCAGTAGATCTTCGTGTTCGGAAAATGGATAAGGATTTTATGGTTAAAGAACATTTATCACCGGAAACATATAAAGTGTATAAAGCAATGATGCAGATCTGCGATAAACCGGAAAATGGAAAATTGCCGTTTATATTTAATGATAATACCCATCCTCTCGACAACTATTTGAAAAGAATTGAATTAGACATCAATCAAACCGGATTGCTTGAAGAAGCCTGTTCTGATACCTTAACAGATCTTGAACAATTTATTAAAAAGACCTAATTGTTATGAATGTAAGTAATTATTTAAGGGATAAAGCTATATCGCACCCTAATAATATATTTATAAATGACATGGAAAAAGATTTTACTTTTTCCGAAATAGAAGAACTTACCAATCATTTTGCAAACTTTCTTAAACAGAAAAATATAAATAAGGGGGAACGTGTAGTTTTGCAGCTTTATAACTCCGTTGATTTTGTAATTATTTACAGTGCCGTTATCAGATTAGGTGCAATTGTGGTACCTATTGGTGTTACTTTAACAGCCAGAGAGATCAATGTTATCTTAAAGGATTGTGATCCCAGGCTATTTATTCGACATAAGGCATTACAGAATCAGGAGACTGTTGCATTTGAAAATGAAATATTAGTGTTGGACGAAATGGAATTGTGTACAACAGGAGCTTTAAATATCTGCGGTCAATTTTCGCAAACATTGGAGATCACTGAATTGAATTTCGATGATCGTTTCGGAATTTTATATACATCCGGAACTACCGGAGAGCCGAAAGGAATATTATTGTCGCATGGCAACATCGAATCCAATATGAAAGCTGCTCAACAATGTTACCAATCAACAATGAGCGACAGCACTATTTTATTTTTACCCTTGTCGCATTGTTTTGGATTAAATGCGATATTAAATTGTATGATATATAGCGGCACTTCAATATATATTATTCGCAGATTTAATTTGGATCAGTTGTATCAGATATTGCAAAAGGAAAATATCACTTTATTTTTTGCCGTCCCTTTTGTTTATAATTTATTGTTAAAGAAATTGGCTGATGATAACTTGTTTGATAAAACACTGTATTTCTTTTCCGCAGCATCTAAACTTGCTTTGGAAACAGAAAAACATTGGTTGCAGCGATTCGGAAGACCAATTTTTCAAGGATACGGATTAACAGAAACGTCGCCATTTGCAACTTATGTTCCACGAAATAATTATATGCAGGGTTCTGTTGGAATTCCTGTTGAAGGCGTTGAAATAAAGATCGTGGATGAAAACAGAAGCCTTGTTGAGGAAAATACGCCTGGTGAAATTGCAATTAAAGGTCCCAATGTAATGTTGGGATATTTTAATCAGCCGGATACAACTCAAAAAGTACTGCAAGAAGATTGGTTCTATTCTGGCGATGTAGGTTTTATAAATGAGGAAAATCAATTATTTATTGTCGACAGAATTAAGGATATGATAATTGTAAAAGGAGAAAATGTTTACCCAAGCGAAGTGGAAAATGTGATACTGTCGTTACCCTTTATTCAGGAAGTAGCGGTGTATGGCATTATAGATGAGTTGCAGGAGGAAATAGTAAACGCCAGGATCGTTTTAAAGCCAAATGTTCAAATTCAGGAAGAATTAATTACGCAGCATTGCAAAAAAAATCTCGCCAATTTTAAAGTTCCGCAATATATCCGTTTTGTAGAATCGATACCAAAAAGCCCCTCCGGAAAATTATTAAAAAGAGTAATGCGGGATGAGGATATGTTGAAATTGAATTAAAATATTTGAAGACTGGTTTCTCACTGCTAATTACTATCGCAAATTTTGCCATGCTTCGACCTCCAGCGGTTTTTGCAAAACATCAACCACTGCGAATCATAAACATCAATTATCCACGGGTTAGAACCCGTGGCGATTGAAAATCTTCTTTTGGGCTAAAGCCCGGGATATTACGCATCAATTATCCACGGGTTAAAACCCGTGGCGATTGAAAATCTTCTTTTGGGCTAAAGCCCGGGATATTACGCATCAATTATCCACGGGTTAGAACCCGTGGCTATTGAAAATCTTCTTTTGGGCTAAAGCCCGGGATATTACGCATCAATTATCCACGGGTTAAAACCCGTGGCGATTGAAAATCTTCTTTTGGGCTAAAGCCCGGGATATTACGCATCAATTATCCACGGGTTAAAATCCGCGGCGATTGAAAATCTTCATTTGGGCTAAAGCCCGGGATATTACGCATCAATTATCCACGGGTTAGAACCCGTGGCGATTGAAAATCTTCTTTTGGGCTAAAGCCCGGGATATTACGCATCAATTATCCACGGGTTAGAACCCGTGGCGATTGAAAATCTTCTTTTGGGCTAAAGCCCGGGATATTACGCATCAATTATCCACGGGTTAAAACCTGCGGCTATTGATATAAAAATTAACATCTTTGGGATTACAATATTTTCCACGAAAAACACAATCGTTTATTCGCAGCTATTAAATTTTGTGAATTTATAAAATAAAATTAATTCAAAATAACCCTCTTGAGATGAAGTTCCCGACTCAATTCGCCGCTAAACTTTTTTGCACCGAAAATATTTAGATGCACGGTATCTTTCCAGAGATCGTCGCTATAATTATCTGTATTAAAATATATAAATATTACATTTTCAAATTGAGCATCCAGTTTATTAAAGTAGTTTAACATTTCCTCAAAATTATGCACTGTTTTTTTTGCGCTTTTATGATAAGGGCTTACAACAAATACAAATTTTCTTTCCGGATTTGTTTCTATTATTCGCAACAATTTTTCCTGAGCCGCTGAATCAATATCAAAATGTAAATTTTTTGCTTCACGTGCCGAAATTCTTTTTTCAAGTGATGCGGTGGAGGATTTCTTTGTGTCAAAAACACCTCCTTTGATATACAGGGTATTCTCAGTTTTGCTTCTTGAACTCACCACAGGTCTTAGGTAATCAGTATAAAAGCCATAATACCGCAAACCCGGAATTTGCTGGTAATTATTTAGACGACCATTCGTTGCTAAAAAATCTTTAATTGTATCATTCTTGTTTATAAAGGGAAGATAGGTAGTTATGTTAATATTTTCATAGGCATCGTGTTTAAAAAAATCGTGGTGAATATCAATTAAGATGGGCGTTGTTTTATTTTTTTTCAGTTCCGGTTTTAAGAGTAATTGAATTACCTCAAAACTTGCATTAGGCATACCATAATTATAAAAATCAGCGCCCAATGAATCGCAATAATATCCTTTTTCAGCGCGGGAGCTCCCGAAAATGGGAGTTTCCTCGTTGTGCGATTCGTAAAATAAACGTTGAATTTTATTTGATGGGCTATTGGATAAACCGGAGGTGCAATTTTTTGTAAAAAACAAATCTGCACATATAGAAGTAAGTGCTAAAAAAATGCAGGTGATGAAAATAAATTTTATTATACCATATCTATTCACGGTTTAAATTTAATACAATTAAATCAGGTAAATCGAATTTTTAAAAAGAATTTTATCCGCAAATTCACTAAGTGATTATTCGTAATCTATCGTAACCTTCAATGTATACCAAACCTTCACTTTTACGCCATTTTGCACACCGGGAAGCCAGTTTGGCATAGTTGAAATTACACGCAATACCTCCTGGTCAAATTGAGCGCTAACCGGTTTAATAATTTGGGCATTTGAAACAGCTCCATTTTCATTTACTATAAATTTTACAAATACATTTCCCTCTTTGCAATTTTTATCTCCTTCGCAATTAGTATTTAAATTATTGAAAATAAAGGTATTCAATGAATCAGTTCCACCCGGAAAAGTTGGCATTTGCTCCGCGAACATTAACACGTTTGCCTCAGTATCTGAAGTGGCAGGAGCCTTGTCGACACCAGTATTAAAATCGTCAACATCTGATTTTGCAGCATTATTTTTTATCTTCTTCTCTTTTTTCGGCGCTGTTTTATCTGAATAACCAATACCTTTTTCATCCTTGGTAATTGTTTCTGACGCAATAGAACCTGCTGATTCTACCCTTTCAAATTCAGCTGCATCCTGACCGTCAGTATTTTTTGATAACTGTGTAATGTTTTCATCCATCATTACCGGTGGAGTAACAATCATTTCGGTGGTAATGGTTACCTCCGATTTTGCATTCTCTGTATAATCAAATGAATACGTTGATTCGGCATTTTTTTCAGGTTTTGTCAATGCTTCTTTTGATCGGTTTAAATAAAGTGATTCTTCCTTTAATTCATCCATGGAAATGGAATCATTTGCAGCACTTCCGCCACCCATGTCGGAACTGTCGTCGTGGGCAATGGAATTATAGTTTTTATCCTTACTAATAATTGTAGGTTCTATTGCAATTTCAATAGTTTCATTTTGTTTATTATTTAAATTATCAATAATCATCCATGACATTCCCAAAATTAAAATGATACTTGCCGCAGCGGCATATTTGCGAAGATTTGCAGAGAAGATATTTGTTTTTTGAGCCCCGGTTGCAGAATCAACTTTTGCAAAAATAGCAGATAATGTATTTTCTATTGTATTCAGATCGGCGCCTTTTAACCCTTCCACTGCATCTTGTAAAAATGGATCCTGCGCCATTAATTTTTCGATATGCTGTTTCTCCGTATCGCTTAATTGATTGCGCAGATATGCAAACAATTTTTCTTTGTTTATAAAACCACCTTGTTCAATATGTAATTTATGTTCAGACATCTCTTTTTTCTAAATAAATTTTCAGGTTTCGTTTTCCATTTTGGATATAACTTTTTACCTGATTTAATTCAAAACCGGTAATTTCAGCAACTTCCACATAACTTTTGTTTTGCAGGTAAAATAGTTCAACACAAATTTTTTGTTCCGAATTCAGTTTAGTTATCCCCTCTTCCAACTGCTGCAATTTTATTTCCTTCAAATCTACATCATCATGATGCCCTGTAAGGTCTTTTTCCACAGATTTTTCGTCGTCCTCTTCGCTGGAATTGATATTTATTTCTACCGTTTCTTTACCTTTTTGTTTGCGGAGTTGCATCAAACACTGGTTTTTTGCTACCATATACAACCAGGATTTGAAATGTTCTACCTCGTGTTTTTTAAGGTCGGACAGGAGTTTTTCGAATACGATCATGGTCATATCCTGCGCCTCATCTGCATTTTTCAGATACTTCAAACAAACCCCCAAAACTAAGTGGGCATAGCGTTTGAACAATTCACCAACATAGTTATTGTCGCCCGTGCGTTTATATTCGGCGATAAGAACAATATCGTCGAGCGTGTTTACATTTTTTGATCTTGAAAAAAATAATTGCAGCACAGGTGGATTCAGTAATTATATGTATAACGCAAATCACTTCAAAAGTATCTAATTATTATCAGGATTAGAAGCATCATAGGGTTGTTAGATGGCTGCTTCTGCGCATTTTTATTCATCAGGATCTGCAAATGGGGCTTCGTTTATGTTTTCTGAAGTTCCGTCGGTTTTATGTGGTGCATGAGGATGCCACCCGAAGGTAAGCATCAAAACAGTAAATCCGATTACATATCCAACTATAACATGCCATCCTCCCTTCACCCAATTAGAGACAGATTTAGCTTCCGGATACATAGTAGAAATTGCCACACCGGCAGAAGAACCAAACCAGATCATACTTCCTCCAAAACCTACTGCATAAGCCAGCACACCCCAGTCGTAACCCATTTGATCGAGAGCGAGTTTGGTGAGGGGAATATTATCAAAAACCGCTGATATAAACCCTAACGAAAAAGCAGTTTGCCAGGTAGCATCAGGTAATTGGTCAACCGGCATCATGGAAGCGCACAACACCAACGAAAGCAAAAACAAGGATCCGGGAAGAGCCTTTAGAATTTCCCCCCAATTAATTTTAATGAAAAACGACCCAATTAAAATTGCAGCCCAAACACCGGCAGAGGGGAACTCCAACACAAAATTAGCAATTATTGCTCCGGTCAATATAAGTATACATACAAAAAGGTTCTTATAATTTACTTTCGGTGCTTCATAAGCACCCTTTAAAATGGGATGATATTTATGTTGTTGAAAGGAGGCAAATACGCCAAAAAACAATAATGCCGGTATTGCTGCAGCGTATGCATGTAATACATTAAAGGGACTAACTCCGTCAATCCACATCATTGTAGTAGTAGTATCCCCTAAAACAGAACCACTGCCTCCGGCATTGCTGGCTGCTACAATTGCAGCAAGATAACCGATATGTACTTTTCTGCTGAATACAGTAAACGCAATACTTCCACCAATTAATGCAGCTGCAATATTGTCGAGGAAGGCAGATAAAACAAAAATAAAAATGAGCAAGAAAAAAGGACCCTTCCAGTCGTCGGGCAATATTTTGGGCAATAATTTTGGAACCTTTGACTCTTCAAACAGGTTGGCAAGTATCGCAAAACCGAGCAATAAACCAAATAAATTCAACAAAATGGAAGATTCCTCCATTAAATGATGCGGCAGATCAAAATTCAGAAACCCCAATTTTAAGATCAGGATGGAAGATAATCCAACAAGTGCAACCCGCAAGGTGTATTTATGAAATATAGCAACACCAATCAGTGTTAGTCCGAATAAAATGAATTCAAGTGGAATACCGGAAAAGGTAATTGGATCTGCAGCGCCTGAAGCAAAGGCTAATACAGGTGCAAACAGCGTAATTATTGTAAATATAAATTTTCTGATCATAGGGCCTTTCATTTGATTCGACAAAAGTAAACATTAATGCCCCTTCTCGAAATCAACTTGTGGAAATGTATTACCCATCCTGTGTTCGTATGTATTATTTTTGTGCAGTTGCAATAATAGATGTCGGATACACTACAAACATTTTTAGAAAAAGCGGAGCTTAAAGCGTTCGATGCAGAGCATAAAAGAAAATTGCTCTTTAATATTGGTAAGTACAATGCAACAGTAGTACAGGGGAAAAAACAATACTCCGATCTTGAATATGTTCGCAAAAAGGCGAAAAATATCAAGTGGAAGGTGATGGAAAATCTCGATAAATACCTGATCGAATTTGAAACAAATTTTACGGCAAATGGTGGTAAGGTAATTTGGGCGAATGACGAAAAGGAAGCCCAGCAGGAGATTTTAAAGATCATGCAGAAAAAGGGAGCCCGCACTGCAGTGAAGGCCAAAAGCATGGCTACGGAAGAGATTCATCTCAACGAATTTTTGGAACATCACGGCATAGAAAGTATTGAAACGGATCTTGGAGAATATATTCAGCAACTGGATGGCGAAGCTCCTTATCATATTGTTACTCCGGCTATGCATAAAAGCAAAGATGATGTGGCCAAATTATTTCACGAAAAATTAGGAACTCGTCTTGATCTTACCGCAGAGGAGTTAACATTAGTTGCAAGAGTTAATTTACGTCAAAAATATGTAACTGCAGATGTTGGTTTCAGCGGAGCAAATTTTATTTTACCGGATATTGGTGGAATTGCAATAACCGAAAATGAAGGCAATGGAAGATTAAGTACAAGTTTTCCAAAAACACATATCGTTGTTGTGGGCATCGAAAAAATGATAACGAGCGTAAACGAGCTGAGTTTATTCTGGCCATTATTATCCACCTATGGAACGGGTCAAAAAGTAACGGTATATAATACCATTTTTACCGGGCCAAAAAAAGAAATTGAAGTAGATGGCCCTGAAGAAATGTATGTTATACTTTTGGATAACGGACGTTCAACTTTACTCGCCGAGGAAAAACAACGCGAAGCATTATATTGTATCAGATGCGGATCTTGTTTAAATGCCTGTCCTGTTTATAAAAACATTGGTGGTCATGCATACGGAACTACCTATTCCGGTCCAATTGGTTCTATCATCTCTCCGCATTTTAAAGGAATGGAAGAATTTAAACATTTGAGTAATGCAAGTTCTTTATGCGGAAATTGTACGGAAGTTTGTCCTATTAACATTGAATTACACAGTCTTTTATTATATAATCGCCACGAAGCAGTTGAAAAAGGATACAGTACTTTTGCCGAAAGAATGAGTTGGAGAATTTGGAGAAGATCAATGATGAGTCGCAAAAGAATGGAAAAACCAAGTCCCGGAATTAAGAACATGGTTTTAAATATGTTGTTTAAAAATTCTTGGGGCAAAAGAAGAGAAATGTTTAAAATAGCACCAAAATCCTTCCATAAAATGTGGATGGAGAAACATCCTCCCACGGATTGATATTCCTTTTCAGGCAATAAATAATTTTATAAGTTCGTTTTGAGTGGAAACAGCCACGTATGCGTACTTTCCTTTTTTACTCCCTCTTACTTATTTCTGTAACTCTTTCTGCGCAATCACAACCAATGTCTATTTCTTTGTTTTTTGAAAAGGCAGATTATGCATTATCACCTGCCCAACAATTACAATTACAAGAATTTAAGGAGTTAACAGTTGATTCCGGTTATAATGCAATATTTTTAAAAGGATATGCCGATATTGATGGCAGTGATGAATCTAATCTTGAATTATCACAATATCGCGTTACTGCAGTTCAACAATATTTAACTAATGGTAAATATTTAATGGAATCAAGATTTTATGGTGAAAAGGAAGCGATCAATAAAAATAAAAATGAAGAACAAAAATCGTTGAACAGACGCGTTGATGTTATTTTCTGGACAAATTATAAACTCTCCCAGAAAAAAAAGAAATCGCAGATATATACATTTGCCCCAAATAAAACAATTGAATTTACTGCTGCAGAAGGAACTATAATTAAAATTCCGGGTAATTCATTAGTCTACATGGAGAACGGTGCTGTGCCAATGGGCGACATACAAATTGAGATCACAGAGTTTTATGCTATGATGGATATCATCGACAATAAATTATCTACAACATTTAATGGTCAACTTATTATTTCTGATGGAATGATAAATATAGAAGCAACTAGAAATAATAAACAACTGCGATTAAAGGGCGGAACAACAATGGAAGTAGGTTTTGCAGAGCGTGAAGATAATGATGGTTTCGGATTGTTTTATGGAAATGAAAACGGCAGTGGAGATGTAACTAATTGGACACCCGCAGTAAATCCAAATATGATTGACAAGGAATGGACCATACATGGTTCAAAATTGTTTTTAACAGACACTACTGAAAAATGGAGAAGTAAATTTGATTATAATAATTTCGGACAGCGCATTAAAGTAACAGAACACTGGGAAGAAACAAAAGGTAAATGGATGGATACTTTAATGATAGATAAAACAATAAATACCAATAAAATAATTTTGCAGGCAACACAATTAGGTTGGATAAATTGTGATCAGATATATTTTAAAGAAAATAAACCAACAATTAACCTTATTGTAGAAACAGGTTATGTTACCGGATCAGAAATTGTAATGATATTTAATGATAAAAAAGCAATGATGACTCCAACTGTAGATGCGAGGGGAAATGTAGTATTTTCGAATGTGCCTACAGGAGAAAAAGTTACAATAACAGGAGTTGGTTCCGGGGAAGGAAAACTGTATTTCACCAAAAAAGAGCTAGTTACCTCTGCAGAAAATGTAACGCTAAACTTTGAAGAAACTACTATAAAAAATATTCAGGAGCAACTTTCCGGGTACAATTAAAGTCTATTTTTAAGGTGCTAATTTGTGAAACGGACAAAAATTCGTCTGAAAATTTAATACCCGTTTGGCGCCTAAATGCTTTATTTATAATGGTTACCGATGTTTTTAGCAGCTTGTGTCTTTATTAGCCCACAAATTTATGTGTACATACATTGGAAACAGGTTTAATCTGTAGTTGCTGGGCTTTGGAAATCGCCACAACTTTGATTCAACAAGAAGAAAATATTATGTTGAACCCGGAATATATTAAAAAGTTAATACCTGGAATTATCACCAGAACTGCACTCTCTTATCCGTTCGATTATATCGAATCTATTTCATTTTTATCCTGCAATAAAATAATTGCTTCTTGTTTTTGGAGAATTCCAAAAGATGAAAAGGTGGTGATGCACCAATTAATGATCGGGAACAATAATTTCCCGGGATGTTTTATTTATAATGCAGATGCTTCCATGGAAAGCTCTAATGTTGAAATTGTTGGCAGAGATACGGAAGGCAGAAACTTTATTGTATCGCTTCCGCTCACACATTTTTTGAAACTCCGCCGTGCTTCCTAAAAACAAAATCAGTTTAAGAACCACAAATTAAAGTATTTGAAATCTCCTATAAAATGGTTTATCGGCAAATAATTTAAAAGGTAATTAATGGAACTTAACATATTGTTGGTTGAGGTATAGTGTCGCTTAACCCTGCTTTTTCTATCCTAAACAATAGAGCCTTTTTCTTGTTAATACGGCAGGTTTAGTTCAACAAGAAATATATGTTTACATATCTTAATAAAATTCCAATTTTTCGATATGCAACAATTTTTGTCGGACTTAATCCAAATCAAAACATCAAAATAGTCGTATATACACTAAATTATGATACTATGCTGACAATAATTGGCTTTTACGATACACGAGGGACAATGATAGCCCTTCAATTTTGTATTTGAATAGTTATTTGGTGGGCAGCATTTTTACAATTAATACAACGTTTATGTTCCACATTAAAAATATCGATCACGCCATTGCCGGAATAGTAACAGGAATTGCTTTGACATTTCCTGTTGCCTATATTCGATCCATTTCCTTTTTTAAAGGGCAGAAAATGGTTGCTCTTTGCAGTTGGATTGTTGATCCGCATAAACCGGTATTTCAATATTTTGAAAATGCCCTTTTTTCCGGAACTTTGGACAATCAGGAATTACAGACAATTTTGGTGACAGCGGTGGATATGGAGGGAAACGAGGTAAATCTTACCTCCCCAGTAGCAGCAGTGCAATATTCCCAGTTATAACTTTTTTCATACTTGTTTAGTGCAGAGTTGCTTGAGGAGCGCAACTCTTTTTGTTAAAAGCCCAAATGATTATTTAGATTGTTTGTAGCCAGCCACAAAATTGCCATTCCTGTAATATTTCCGGGATCTTCATTTTAGCGATATAAAACCCTGTAACTTTGCACCATGGATATGGTTAATAGCGGTTTTAATCGCACGCTGCAATATGACAGAAAATATCTCAGCAATGAGCAATTAATCGACCTTTATAAACGGCTTCTTAAACCAAGAATAATAGAGGAAAAAATGCTCAATCTTCTGCGTCAGGGAAAGGTGACTAAATGGTTCAGCGGAATTGGTCAGGAAGCAATTGCGTGCTCCGTTCCTTTTGTTTTGGATAAGGAGGAATATATTTTACCCATGCACCGCAACCTTGGTGTATTTACAGGCCGTGATATTCCCTTTCTGAAATTATTTAATCAGTGGCAGGGTAAAAAAAGCGGATTTTCCAAAGGCCGTGAACGCAGTTTTCACTTTGGAACAAATGAATTTCATATTGTGGGGATGATATCGCATCTCGGTCCGCAATTAGCAGTTGCCGATGGAATTGCTTTAGCGTGTAAACTAAAAAACGAAAATAAAGTAACGGTAGTTTTTACCGGTGAAGGCGCAACCAGTGAAGGTGATTTTCACGAAGCATTAAATGTTGCTGCCGTTTGGGGATTAGCCGTAATATTTATTGTTGAAAATAATGGTTATGGATTATCCACTCCAATAAATGAACAATTCAAATGCGAAAAAATTGCCGACAAAGGAATTGGCTATGGAATGAAAGCATTAACCGTTGATGGAAATAATATTCTGGAAATGGTAAATACATTAAATGAATGCAGAAATTATTGTATCCAGGAACAAAAACCTGTACTACTGGAATGTATGACCTTCCGCATGCGCGGACATGAAGAGGCGAGTGGCGTTAAATATGTTCCATCAGAATATTTTGAAGAGTGGGGGAAAAAAGATCCTGTTACCAATTATGAAATTTGGTTGCGCGAACAAGGAATTCTAACCGAGGAATTAAATATTATTTTTCGCCAGGAAATAAAAAAAGAAATAGAAGACGCACTTGCAATTGCATTTAACGAACCGGATATTATTCCTAATACAGAGGAAGAGATAAATGATGTATATGCACCCTATCAACAAAATATTATTTCGGGGGATGTAAATAAAAAGTCGAATAAAAAATTTATTAATGCAATTAGCGATGGCTTACAATTGGCGTTAAGAAAATATCCTGAATTAATTATAATGGGTCAGGATATTGCAGAATACGGAGGAGCATTTAAAGTTACGGAAGGATTTGTACAGGAATTTGGTAAAGAAAGAATTAGAAATACACCCATTTGTGAAAGTGCAATTTTAGGGGCGGGATGTGGATTAAGTATTAAAAAAATGAAATCGGTAATTGAAATGCAATTCGCCGATTTTGTAACCAGTGGTTTTAATCCCATCATCAATAACATGGCGAAAATGTATTATCGCTGGGGACAAAATGTTGACTGTGTTGTTCGTATGCCAACCGGTGCAGGCGTTGGTGCAGGGCCTTTTCACAGTCAGAGCAACGAGGCCTGGTTTTTTCATACTCCCGGATTAAAAGTGGTGTATCCAAGTTCCGTTTACGATGCGAAGGGATTATTATTAGCTTCCATCGACGACCCGAATCCTATCATGTTTTTTGAACATAAAGGTTTATACAGAAGTTTAACCGACGATATTCCCGATGATTATTATACCGTAGAAATTGGAAAAGCGAATCTTGTAAAAGCAGGCAACGATATTTCCATAATTACGTACGGCATGGGAGTGTTATGGGCAAAAAATTATTGCGAAAAAAATAATATTGACGCAGATGTTTTAGATCTACGCACTTTATTACCACTCGACTACGATGCAATAAACACTACCGTCAAAAAAACGGGCAAAGTATTAATTTTACACGAAGACACCCTTATCGGTGGAGTAGGTGCCGAAATTGCAGCGTATATCTCTGAACATTTATTTAATAATTTAGATGCCCCGGTAAAACGCTGCGCGAGTCTGGATACACCAATTCCTTTTAATTTGGAATTGGAAGGGAATTTTTTGGCGAATAAGAGGTTTGAGAAATTGATGAGGGAGTTGATGGAGTGGTGATGAAGGTTTTTTAAAGAGTTGGTTTATTTGTTGATGGTGGTGGAGAAAAAACAATTAATTTTTTTTGGGGTGAGGTTAGGAGAATATAATACCTCATGGATAAACGAAATTTAAAATAAAAGGGGATTAGAAGCACAACTGTCCGAATTACCCCTGGCTATAAATAGAAAACACCAATGTTTGATTGCCCTCGCCTGAATGACGCAATAGGACAGGGATAAAAGCCCCTTTTAAAAATTGCATTTATCTTAATGTTGTGTGTATTGGTGTTGTTTGTCCGAAAAGGTTTTCTTGAAGGATTGCTCGAAATTTTTACCAAAACGATTTACATTTATTGTTCGTCCTGGTTATCACAGTAAAAAAAATCAAAAGGATTTAAGCATATCAGCAATTTTCTCAAAGGCATCTATATCTTTAATCACATACTGTTCCGCACCTTTCTGAATGGTTTGCAGGGCAACACCATAACGCTCCTGGCTGGAAAGCATGATGATATGCGTTTTCGGGTATTTCTTTTTTATGATTTGTAAAATCTCCATTCCGTTTGCTGCGTCTTCCTGAACGGTGTTTAAAAAATAATCTAGTATCACAATGTCGGGTGATTCATCAAGATGTTTTAAACATTCTTCTCCTGTGTGAAAGACACTTATTATATGTGCAACCTTTCTTGTAAGATAGTCGCGCAGGGTTTCCGTTAGCATGACATCATCATCTACGATGAAAATTTTTTTTGGTTTTTCGTAATCCATATACAGATCGTTTTTATGGTTTGTAAAGCTAAAGCATTGTTTGAACTTTTTTCAACTCATTAATTGCTTCTGAAATAATATTCAAAAGTTTTGCCGTATCTTTTTTTACCAATGAATAATCAGAGATTTCTTTCCTGCAATCCAATTCCATTTTTGTTGCAATTTCATTTGCCTCATGCATTCCCATCATAATGAATTTTGTTTTGAAACCATGAAGTTGATTTGCAATTTTTTGGAAATTATTTTCATGCAAAGCTGCATTTATTTTCTCAATCAACACCGGAGCGCTATCAAGAAAGATGTTAATGTATTTATGCATCCTTGTTTTATCGCCTTCACAGAATTCTTCGAGGTAGGTCAAATCCACTATTGACTCCCGATAGTTATCGGGATGGCCATTGATTATTGGCGATTGCTCTTTATTGATTGTTTGCTGTCCATTGTCTTTAGGTTTGTACTTTATTTCTCTTCCGGTGAGTTTAGCAATTGATGTAATTAGCTGATATGTTTTGAATGGTTTGGGAACATAATCATTCATTCCCGCCGCACGGCATTTATCAAGGTCGCTTCTAATAACGCTTGCCGTGAGCGCAATGATCGGAATATCTTTTTTTGAAGTTAAAATATCATTTCTGATTTGCCGTGTGGCTTCGTAACCATCCATCACAGGCATTTGAACATCCATCAATACAATGTCAAAATCATCCATTGATAATTTTTCAATTGCTTCTTTTCCGTTGATTGCCTCCACAATTGTTAAACTTGCATTTAATTCAAGCGTATCTCTTGCAACAATTCTGTTGTCGATGTTATCATCAACTAAAAGAATTTTAAGTCCGTTGAGAATACTTTCGTCAATTTGCTCTGATGATTTTTGTTCAAGTAATTTTTCCTTTGAACCGATTGGCATTTCTAAAGTAAATAAAAATGTGCTGCCGCTTCCTTCTTCACTCTCGATTAAAATTTTTCCGCCCATCAATTCAACCAATTGTTTGCAAATGGTTAAACCCAAACCTGTACCTCCAAATTTTCTTGTGTCAGATGCATGCGCCTGTGAAAAACTTTCGAATACACTTTGCAATTTATCCCGGGCTATACCAATCCCGGTGTCAATGATTGAAAATTCTATTGACCTGTCAATAGTCGGAGTCACTTTAAACGTTACACTTCCCTTCTCCGTAAATTTGATTGCATTCCCTGCCAGGTTCATCAGAATTTGATTCAACCTGCCGGGATCACCAATAACTATTTCGGGAACCAGGGGATCAATACTGATGATTAATTGTAATCCTTTTTCTTCTGCTTTGTGCCGCAGTGTTTGCTCCACTTGGTGCACTACTTCCGGAATTGAAAAATCAATTTGCTCCAATTCAATTTTACCTGCTTCTATTTTTGAGAGATCAAGAATATCATTAATGATGTGCAATAGATTATCAGAAGATTTCTGAATACCCTCAAGGTATTTTCTCTGGTCAATACGGGGGTTTTTATCTATAAGTAGATTCGTCATCCCCATCACCGCATTCATGGGTGTTCGTATTTCATGGCTCATGTTTGCAAGAAACTGTTGTTTGAATTTTTCGCTTCGCTCTGCTCTTTCCCTTGCGGCTTCAACCAGTTTGTTTTTCTCTTCGAGCTGTCGTTTTGTTTTGCGGATAAAAAATATAAGCAGAAGAAAAAATACAGCAACCGCCAACATACTGTAGTTTAAAATCTGCTGCCGCTTTATCTGCTCTTCCTGTATCAGAATTTCCTTTTCCTTCTGTGTTGCCTGGTACTTTACATCCATTTCTTTCAGCACTTTATTATTCTCTGTGTTGAAAATCAGGTCTTTTATTGCTACTGCTTTTTGCAGATACTCATAAGCTAATTTGTAATCGCCCTTTAATGTATAAAAATCAGCTAGGTTAATATAGAAAAGTATAAAAGCTGGCTCGGACTGATACATTTCAATATTTTCTTTAGCCATCAGATAATATCGTCCTGCACTATCTAATTCACCAATATCTGTAAATGTCTTGGCTATCTGAAAATAGGCATCCCCCAGCGATGCGTTATCCTGTAATAATATAGCGTTGTGGATAGCATTGCGTGTATAAATAATCGCACTGTCATATTGTTGTGTTAACCTGAACACTTCGGCGAGGTTAATAAGCGGTTTACGCAAATGCGGGTCTTCGTTGTCTTTGTGAAACAACCTTATTGATTCTCTGAAATAGAATTCTGCGCTATCATATTTCCCTAGATCACTGTATTGCAATGCGAGATTATTGTTGACAGACGCCATCATATCTAGCTGATTGATTTCTGTCATTTCCTTCAAAGCCAATTTATTAAATTCAATCGCCTTCAGGGTATCATTATGTTCATAATAAAGTACAGCGAGTGAAAGGTATACACCACCTATCATTTCCCTGTCTTTTAAAGTATCGCGTGCATAGTCTAATGCATGAAACAATAGTTTGAATGCCTTATCATAGTACCCGGAATAACTCTCATTGACTGACAACATGACTAACGTAAAGGCATAATTTTTTTTGTCATTATGTATCCTGCATTGCTCCAGAAATTCATAGAGATATTTTAGGCTTTCATCGGTGCTGTCTGGAGTATGCAGGAAAACAACACGATAAAAAAGGAGCAGGTAATCCAGTTTTGGATCTTTCCTTTTAATAAGTGTTTGTATTTGACGGAAACGCTCTTCAGGACTTTTAGTAGCGTCAGTAGAATAAAAGGTAGCCAAATCCTCCAACCGGTTTATAATATCAGCATCTTCCTTCGCATTGAAAAAAGATGCTTTTAAACTGTCTTCTACTGTCTGTTGGGCCTTTACAGCTGTGCCGAAGCAAGCGAAAATGAAAAGAATAAACAATATTTTAACCTTCATATTCTGAATATAGCCTGATAATTTATATTTGAAATACGGCCAATCGATATCAGATAACGAAAGTCCTTGCCAAAACTAAGGTAATGAAAAAAACTAATTTCAAATCCACGATCCCGATCCTCCGGTAAAAATCTCCTTTCGATATTTGTAACCGCTTCAATGAACGCGATATCTTCCAGAGTAATTGGCAGTTTTACCTATTCCATTATTTATTCATGGTCAAAATGTTGTTCATGATGCACATGCGCTGTTAGTATGACTTCATCATAAACAATGAAAAAATACTTCCTGATTTGAACTATCCGAATACAGATAATTTCTAAGGGCAATAAATCTAACTCATTTTTTATACTCGCCTTAACTCCTCAATTGCTTCTGAAATAATAGTGATAAGTTTTGTCATTTCATTTTTTACAACAGCATGATCCGTAAGTTCCTTCCTGCAATCCAATTCCATTTTTGTTGCAATTTCATTTGCCTCCTGCATTCCCATCATAATGAATTTTGCTTTGAAACCATGAAATTGATTTGCAATTTTCTAAAAATTATTTTTATTCAAAGCTGCATTTATTATACCTACGCCACCTTCAACCCCTCCAATTCAACTTTTAATGTTGGTTTGTCAATTTAAAAATTAAATTTACCGAATTTTCAACCAAAATTTTACAAAATTTTCATCAATTCCTCCATTTTACTGCATTTTTTTCATGCCAAAAATAGGGTTTGCCGTTCTCAAAGTTTTCGAAAACTGTAAGGTCTGCTTAATTGTAAGAAGTATAAATTATTTAACGCAACAAAGTCACTGTTCCGCGAAGCGAATAAACCTTTCCCGGTTCGTTTGATTTTTCATAGGTTACCATCCAAACATACATGCCTATTTCCTGATCTATGGAATTTACTTTACCATCCCAACCGTATAAAATATCCTGCGTAGCAAATACTCTTTGTCCCCAGCGATTATAAATATCAAAAGTGAATATTGGATAAAAAATCGGATTTAAAATATGAAAATTATCATTTACTCCGTCTTCATTTGGTGTAAATGCATTCGGAATAATTAATTCACTTTCCGACATCACCACAATAATGGAATCGGGTTCCGAAATACATCCGTGTTCTTCTCCGGTTACATAATAAACATTTTGTTCTCCTACACTAAAGGCAAGTGTTGAGGCACAGGTTGGACAATTAATATCATCTGTGGGATACCATAAATAATTTACATCATCTCCAACAATTGTTTCTACTTCTAATAATGCAAGTGCGCCGTCATTTACAAAAACAGTATCGGGATATGCATTAATTACAGGTGCTTCCCAAATAAATACTTGTATAGGTTCCGATTTTCCTTCACAACCATTATCATCAATTACCGTTACATAATAAATACCTGTGGAGTCCACAAATAAATTGTTGGAACCCGTTGCTAAAACAAAATCCGTTTCATCGGTCCATACATAACTTGTATAACCTCCCGGAGCAATAATAGTAGTTTGGTAACAACCTTCAAATGGACCTATATCAACAATAGGTAATTGATTTACCGTTACTGTTTGCGACACGGTATCCGTCATATCACAAAGATCATGAATAATAGAGGTATATGTTGTTGTTGTTATTGGCCAAACCAAATGTACATCTTCATAAACACCTCCGGGAAGCCATTCATAAACATATGGGGGAACACCATAATTTCCGGATGCATAAAGATCTATAGTATCACCCGCACAAATGGTAAAATCTGGATGCAAGTCAGACTCTTCCGGATTTTCTTCCACGGTTTTTCCTTCAATGGTAATTACCCAACTTCCTGCTGGCATAAAATGACATAATATTCCGCAAGGTGGTTGTGTACAACTGCAATGCCAGGTGCGCATTTCGAAGGTGAAATTATAATCGGCACATTGCGGTGGAATACAGGCTATGGTATTAAACATATCAAGGTCGACACCATAACAGGTGCCTGCAGTGTCGCCGGCGGGTGGAAGACAGGTCCAGAATGAACCGACGGCAGGTGAGTCATCACAAATTCCGAGAATGCGAAATGCAGCTTCTTTCATTAAACAATCGGTAACAAAAAAACATCCGAAATTCTGCGAATAATAAGTGCCGTCGAAATAGGCTGCTGTTAAAGTTGTTTTTCCGGGAACAACAATATCTAAGGAATAAGAACAAAAATCAGCTTCGCTCCAGCACAAAGGATCAAATTCAAATCCGATATCACCGGCAACATAAGTTGCTTCGCCAATTAATGTAGGATCAATTACAACAGGATATGATCGTTCCGGGGCGACAAGCCATTTTGTATTTACTTTAATTTGTAAAATATATCCGCCGTCCTTTTTAATTAATTTATACGCAACTGCATCTACCTGATCCTGATGGTGTGTTTTCTCCTTGCTCTGATCGAGAATTATGGGTTTATCAATACGCAACATCGGCAAACCAAATTCATTTTTTAATATTAGTTTTCCTTTCCAGTCGCCGTTAGGTAAATAATATCCGTCAGCATCCTCTTCTGCAAAATGATAACCTACCGGAAGATCAATAAATTCTTCAATAATTAAATAATCGGAATTAATATCCACTATACTTTTATCCTGAATTATAAAATTTGTTTTAATACCACTTTTTCTAAAAGCAATTTCCCCATCCATTCCCTTAAATATATTTGTTATCCATGCACCATCTCTTCCAACTGTATGTTGAGAGGTGTTAAAATATTGTGCAGAAGAAAAAGAATTTCCTGTTTGAAATAATAATTTCAGATCGTCATTAAATCTAAAATTAAGGTCCTTAATAGTGATGGAGGTATGATTATTTAAAAAATCAATTTGCGTTGGAAGTGGCTGCGCATCAGCAAGATAAATTCCACTCACGGCACTTGGGTGAAGATAAAAATCAATGGCACGCATATAGCCGTTATTGTCGACATAATTGATTGGGCCATATGCTTGTTGCGTATAAAAAATTTTCCCTTCCGAATTATTTTTGATATAATATCTAAAATCGTTAGTTCTTTTTTGAATTAATTCATAACAATCGTCGGGTGCATTGATTGGTAAAATTCCGAAATCGGGATTGGAACGAAATTGCTCCGGAGTGTTGTCGAGTAATTCTTTGGAAATAATTTTTTGAGGAATATATTTTCCCGCGGAAGGTTCTGTAAATGAGGTATAGTCATTTTTTTTTACCTGCATCTGCTGTTGTGCAAATACGCACTGCATTGCAGCAATGAGGATAAAAAAAAACAATATTCTTTTCATAATATTAACGCATCCTGCATATAAGAACCATTTTTACCAAACGGACCTTTATACAATTTCAAATTCTAACAAAATATTAATACGGTAATTTAATTTACCGTATTAATAAAATATTATCTCACCAATGTAATATTTCCCTGCATTTGAATGGAATTTCCATTTCCACCTGTTGCACTTAATACATATACGTAAGAACCCATTTCCTGGGCTATTCCTTTATATGTTCCATCCCAACACATTTCCTGATTATTTATTATTCCTACATTATCAGAAAAATAAACCTGTTGGCCCCAGCGGTTATAAACCGAAATTTCAAAATCAACAACGGCGGAACCGATGATTAACAGAAAATCGTTTGTTCCATCACCGTTTGGTGAAAATGCTGTTGGAATATCAACTATTGGATCACACACATCTATAACTTCATTCACCAAAAATGTTTTAGTAACGTCGCAGGCATCATCCGTTGTATTAATTGTTACCGTGTACGTTCCAAATAAAGAAACTTCAATTGTTTGTGATGTTGCTCCTATGTTCCAATTATAATTTGATCCCGGGTAACCGGCATCCAATTCTACCACTCCGCCTATACAATATTCGGCAGTATCAAATTCGGCAAATGGATATTCAACAAAGGCGGTGAGTGTATCATAACTTGAGCAACCTTCATCATCTTCCCCAACCACCAAATAACTTGTTGTGGTATCCGGATAAACGGTGAAATAAAAATCGTCGGAAAGCAGTGAATCTGTTGTAAGTTCATACCATTCGTAATACGGAACGCCAACAGTTAATGTGCTAAATACAGCAGCATCGCCAACACAAATGGTTACATCATCTCCCCCCTCCACAGGAATTGTTTCAATTACTGTTATCGTTTTTGTACCGCTTCCGCTTCCACATTCATTTAATGCGAAAATATTTAAAGTATATACCCCTGCTTCATCCCAAACAATTCCAACAACATTATTGGAGGTATCCACAATTGTTCCACCGGATAATGACCAGTCATAATAAGTGGTAATAAAATAGGGTACATTGAAATAAGTAGTATCACCGGTACAAGCTTTTGGAGGGCCGCTAATTGTTACAATTGGTACATCAATAACATGGAAAGTAACATATTCGCTCCAAGGTCCGGGACAACCGAAACTGATTTCTCTTACCCGCAAAGTAACATCTCCTGTTGCACCGGTAAAGTCGATATAAATAGGATTATATGGCCAGACAAAAGGAGTTCCAATTCCAAACTGGAACTGGTAATCTGAATTAATATTATAAGGAACTACCAGGGCATTTCCGATGGCTCCTTCACACAATAAAGTATCTTCCGGAATTAACACCGGAGCATTATCTGCAGGTGCACCAATTGATAAATGGATGAGTGTTCCCAAAGTATTTTCCGATGGTGTTCCGCAATTTGCATTTACACGCATGTACCAAATTCCCGCATCCAAACCAAGTGCAAGAAGATCGAAATAACCCGGTATCACAAGATCAATTGTTCCTGATTCTGTATCTACCGTTAATCCGAGATCACAAATACTCGCCTGTGTAAAGAACATTGCATCTAAAACTTCCACACAAAAAGTATTGGTATCGCAATAAATTTCAAGGTCGTCAAAAACATGCACATCGTAAGTGATGGTAACAGTTACACCGGAATCTTCGGTGATACACACATAAACATCTTCAATATCATTTGTTTCAATATCACATTCCTGAATGCAGATAGGACCATATACCGAACCGACCACCGGCGGCAAACTGGATACCACACGAATAAAATAATTACATCCGGGAGGAACAACAGGAACAATTCCTGAAACTGTTCCCGGAGGAGAACCTAAAGCAGGATCGTAAGTTGCGTTGCTATAAAATGTTCCAATTATAGAGGGATCATCAAAACTTCCTGTTGAATCGCTGAGTTCGGCAGTATAAACATTGCCTACTGTAAAAACCCCGGTAGAGAAAAATGGAACATCAATAACAGAGTTTACGCACACTGCATTGGAGTCGTAAGTAACTACAGGAGCAAGTGTTGTAATGGTATTTGGACAATTTTCCACCGTGAAACACACACTGGCTTCTCCGAAAATTTCAGGCAGCGGGGATGTTCGGTTTATTCGCACTTTATAACAAGAACCATCAGGAACAAAACCCGGAATAACTGCTGCTATTGCTCCGGTTGTATCTTCAGCAAAAATGGTGAAAACGCCTAAGCTGGTAGGAGATGCAAAAGCGCCAACAGCATTGGATAATTCTATTTCATAAATTCCATCGCAAAGCGGATCGGTAAGCGACCAGCCGACAACGATGGTGCTGAGTTTACAAACAGGATCAGGAAATAAAAAATCGATTACGATATCTACGGGGTGAATATCTTCATCGTAAGTTCCAACGGCGATAATATCATCAACTGCAAACGACATGGTGCTTGCACCACCGCTTGCATCATTTACCCATCGGAAAGCAAAACGCAAATCTGCAACTTCCTGAAATGCAGGATCAGTAATCACTTCATATTTCCATAAAGTTTGATCGTTATAAAGCGACATGCCAACCGGCGTCCAGGCACCACCGTCGGCGCTGTAATAAACCTGTCCATAATCGTTAGCGTCGCCTTCCGCTAACCAGAAAAAAGTAAATTCAATATCGATAAGACCAAGCGTGCAAAACCCACCTGACATTTCTGCAAAATTGTCGGATGCAGCATCTGTATTATAACTGGCACAAGTAATTGCAGGTGCAGCTTCTTCATCGTGAATATGAAGATATTTACTCATGGGTGCACCCCCTATAGTTCCCGATTCTGTAAGGTCCTGGGTGGTTGTACTTGGATATCCGAACCCACCGGCATAACTGTTGTTTATGATCCATTTATTAGTTCCAACTGCGCCACCGGGGCCGGCTGAGTTCAATATAAAAGCGGCGGTAGCGCCGTTAAAATCTTCCGTATAGAGTTGAAATGTTTGGGCATTTAGTCCAAATATTGTGAAGCTAAAAACGAGGAGGGTGGTGTAAAATCTGATCATAGGCTTGCTGAATGGGAGACTAAGTTAAGGAATTTTTGGAATATGTAGCAAAGTGGCAGGTAAAAGTGGGGAGAAACGGCGAAACGAGAATCAAAAATTCAAAAAATTATGCGCAAACAACTACCTATTTTGTTTGTGTAATTTTAAATTCCGTTCCAATTTTGCCAGTTACATAATCTTCAGGAGCCCTTTGTTTTGTGTGTCCCTTATCCCGATACTCATGTCCCTTTTTTGCGTTACGCACGGACTAAAGTCCGTGGTTACAAGATGTATCGTCCCTTCGGGATTTTTAGTTATCGAAACAATTAAATAGTCAGCTTTAATTATTTGTAAATCTGCATTTTAAATATTTGTTTATCTTTTTTTTATTCGCCCAATCCGCGTCATCCGCGCCTGCCTGCCCTTTTTTTGGCAGGTTCCCCTTTTTTAACCATTATTCTTTTTTTGTATCCCTTTTTTATCATTATTTATCCGCTCAATCCGCGTCATCCGCGTTCCCCTTTTTTATTCCGTCAAATTCATGTCATCCATGCCTGCGCTGCCGCTTCTGCAGGTTACCTTTTTTGCGTTACGCACGGACTAAAGACCGTGGTTACAAGATGTATCGTCCCTTCGGGATTTTTAGTTATCGAAACAATTAAATAGTCAGCTTTAATTATTTGTAAATCTGCATTTTAAATATTTGTTTATCTTTTTTTTATCCGCCCAATCCGCGTCATCCTCGTTTCCTTTTTTAACCATTATTCTTTTTTTGTATCCCTTTTTTATCATTATTTATCCGCTCAATCCGCGTCATCCGCGTTCCCCTTTTTTATTCCGCCAAATTCATGTCATCCGCATTCCCCTTATTATCCGCCACCATTATTATTTGTTGTGTTTTCTTATCAGCTTGTCAAATAACTACAGAGTATCCAATACTTTATAAAATCAATCTTCCTCCTCTTTAATAATAAAATTATTTTCATTTTCCGGAACATCTTTTTTCCCAAAATTAAAATCTCCTCTTATCTCACTATGTCTTATTTCGCCACCTGTATATCCCACATAACTTAATACACCGGCAGAAGCAGCGGAACCTATCAGAGTAATTATCATAAATGCCTGCACTGCTTTCTTTTTAAAGTGTAATAATAAAATAGTGATAAAAGCTAATCCTCCGGTAATAAAAATAACCAATCTTCCTGTTTCGGCAATTTCTTCATGTTGTTGAATTGCATCCCGTGTTACCCCAACAATTTCTTCTACCTGTTCCTCAGCCGGTTCACCTGTGGCAAATACAGGGATAGTAAAAGCTGCTGCCAACATTATGAGCAGCAGACTTGCGAATTTCAGGTGTTGCTTTTTAAATATAAAGGATGCAACTATAAATCCTGTTCCGATCAAACTTAGTATGATGGGAAAGTGGTTTAGCAATAAATGCCAATGCGCTGGGTTAATGTTCATAATCGTAAAATTTAAAATTAATAAATATTTTTTACGATTGCCTTTTCTTTTAAAACCGGTCTGCCTAAAAAACCGGTTTGAGTCCCACAGGGGTCATTTTAAGTTTATTGTCGTATAACTCAATATATTTTAACTCTGAGGTATATTCATTATCGTCGAGACAAAACTCGAGGTTTTTATTTATTTGTACAAATTTGTCCACTGGAACCCGAATGGTAACATATACCTGTTGATCTCTCCATTGTTCCGTTTCATTTAATTTGATTATCGACGGAATAGTCAATAGGGAGTCGCCTGACTGCACAATAAAAAAGACACAATTCTGCGCATTTTCCTTCGCATCAAACCTGTCGTTTCCTCTTGCAACTTTATTTATGAGCACAACAAAATTGGTATCGGAACTTTTTTCAAATTTCACTTCAATTCGGTGAAATGCATAAGCATTTTCCTCTATGCTGATATATCCCCAATCGTGATGATTTTCCCAATAATCTTTTTTCACAATTGTTTTTCCATGATTTGAACCGGAATCAAAACTATATCCTGTTTTCGATTTGTAATAGTCAGAATCATTTTCATCCAACTGCACATACAAGGTATTATTTACAGGTTCAAGAAGGTCCATTTTATTGCTTACTTCCCCTTCTTCCCTGAATTCTTTACCTATGGTAATACCTAAGTAGATCACGATGAATAAACAAACGGTCCATAATATTCCGAGCGCACCACTAACATATCCGGTTTTCTTTTTAATGCCAACAAGATATTTTACACTGGAGAATATTAAACCAAGCAAAGGAATAATTACCAGGGCTAAAGCAGACGCCACTAAAAGCCATGCCTGATTGTTTCCTGCCATGATCTGATTACCCAAAAAGTCAATCTCTGAAAATGGATTTCCCCAATTGCTGAATAATTCAACAACAATTATAACCACTATCAATAAACTCACAATTAATACACCGCCTACAAATATTTTTGCAACTGTTTTTACGGCGGGTTTAATTGTTAAAGCAAATCCCTCTATAAAATCACCGGCGTTTTTTTTTGACTTATTGATGTTCTCGCGGGAAAAAGTTTGTTTAACCTCTTCACCAAATTCATTTACTTTGGTAGTAAATTGTTTTGCACCGTCTTTTATTGTTTTTTCGATATTGCTGATATCTACTTTTTCTCCGCGCATTTCTAATTTTTCTGCAGTGGTTTTTGCTTCGGGAATAATCAGCCATAAAATAATATACAGCAATAACCCTGTTCCTGCAAAAAAGAAAGCAACTAAAAATGCAAGTCGTATCCACAAAGCATCTATTTCAAACTTTGCAGCAAATCCTGAACACACACCACCTAAAACATTATGTTCTTTGTCGCGGTAAAATTTAGATCCACCCGATTTTTTTTCCTGATTGTGTGGCGTATTATAATGTGAAGTTGGAATTTCTTCCTCATAATCTTCCGGTTTTCCCATTGTTGTAATTATTTCATCCACATAAGCGTCGGTAATGGCACCGCGTTCGCCTACTTTTTCCGTAAATAATTCCGCAATACGATCTTCTATATCTTTAATGATCTCGTCACCATCAGGAGTAGAAGTATATTTTTTGCGTATGCTATTTAAATAGCTGTCTAATTTTTTATAAGCAGTTTCGTCTATCTGAAAAACCAAACCGCCAATATTTACATATAATAATTTGTTCATGTTAAATTGTGTTTAAATGTTTAGAGTTAATAGATACGGCATTCGATAATTCGAGCCATGTTTTATTGAGTTCGGTTAAAAAAAGTTTGCCTTTATCAGTTAACTGATAATATTTGCGCGGTGGACCCGAATTACTTTCCACCCATTTGTAGCTGAGCAGTTCCATAGTTTTTAGCCTGTTGAGCAAGGGATAAACTGTTCCTTCTGCAACTAGTAGATTACTTTCTTTTAATCTGCCAATTACATCCGAAGGATAAATTTCCCCTTCACTTATTATAGCCAGTATACAGAACTCCAGCACACCTTTTCGCATTTGAGCCTGGGCATTTTCTACATTCATGATGCAAAGCTATGGTATAACTTTGAACTATGCAATACCAAGTAGCATGTTTTTACTGGTAGCAGGTGTTATATTTTGTTAAAACGCTATTAAATCAGGCATTTCAACCATTGAAAAAATATTCTTATTTTTCCGACAATTATGAAAACCCGCCTATTTTCTTTTATTTTCTTATGTTTTGGCAGCCATTCCTTAACGGCACAATCTCCTTATCAACCTTATAGAACGGCCACGGAGATAACGCTGGATGGTCTTTTAAATGAAGCAGAATGGTCGTTAACTCCGGTGGAGTTTGATTTTATGCAGGAAGGGCCTGATCCGGGGGCGGCACCAACGGAAAGAACAGAGGTGCGCATACTATATAATGATACCTATTTATTTGTAGGTATAACAAGTTATGATTCAGAACCGGACAAATTGATTAGACTGGAAATGGAGCGCGATTTTCCTTTAGGGCAGGATGATGGCACAGGATTTATTATAGATCCCTATCACGATAAAATTACAGGGTTAACCTTTGTCGCAAATACTTTGGATGCCCGTTGGGATGCACAGGTTACACAGGATGGTGGCGGATTAAATGATTCCTATAATACTTTTTGGGAGGCGCGAACATATATAGGTGATTTTGGATATTCAACGGAATACAGAATTCCCTTTTCTTCTTTGCGATTTGAACAAAAAGAAGAAGTGATAATGGGTTTTAGGATAGCAAGATTAATTAAAAGGAAAAATGAATTAATTACCTATCCTAAATGCGACCCGAATACAGAAAATACCTGGACCAATCTTTCCTATGCAAGGGAAATTATTTTCAAAGATCTGAAAAGCAGAAATCCCTTATATATCAGCCCTTATATCATTGCAAATTATTATGAAGAAAATGTATTGAATGCCGAAGGAACGGAATATGAAAAAAATTCCAATTTTATGACGCGTAAACATTTTTTTGAAAATGAAACACTAGATAAAATTGTAAGTAATATTGGTGTGGATGCGAAATATGGACTCTCTAAAAATTTAACGCTCGACCTAACAATAAATACAGATTTTGCGCAAGCGGAGGTAGATGATAGAATTATAAATCTTTCCAAATACGAAGTAAATCTTCCCGAAAAAAGAAGTTTTTTTCTGGAATCTGCCAATCAATTGAGTTTTGGATTTCCTTCCGGAAACGAATTATTTATTACGAGAAGAATAGGCAATGAAAATGGCGTAATTGTTCCGATAATAGGAGGAGTAAGACTTACCGGGAAAGTAAATGAATGGCAAATAGGTGCATTAAATATGCAGACAAAAGGTGTGGAGTCTGCAGCTATTTCACCACATAATTTCACAGTTTTAAGAACACGCAGGGATATAGATTCTCTTGGTAGTTTTGTAGGAGCTATTGTGTGCAACAGGTCCAATACCGATACCTCTGCATTGTCGAATCAATCGTTTGGAATTGATTTTGTTAAAAGATTAAATCAACAATTTACTATTGAGGGAGGGTTAATGAATACTTTGGATAATTTTGATACACCCGACTTTTTGGAGAGTTTATACTTTCATACCGGTTTTTTTCAATCGGCTACAAGGGGATTTATTTATAATGCAACGTTAGATATTGTTGGACAGCATTTGAATCCTGTTATGGGATATTTAGATGCAAATGATTACGGTTCTGTAAAGGGTACGCTGAAATATCAATGGAATTTAAAGAACAGTAAACTTTTAAATTATTTTTATATTTCTACTTTTAATAAATACAGATGGAAAATTGAAAACGGAGGCGCGGAAACAATTGCCAATGATCTTTATACCGGAATTAACTTTAAAAACGGAGCTGCCATCGATATTTCGGTTATTGAATTTAAACAGGACTCTCTTTTCTTCGATTGGGAGCTCGACCAACGCAATGCAATTTCCGCAGGAGTATATAAAACATTTAATACTGCAATAACACTTGTTTCTCCCCAACAATCCAATTATACAGCATCCATTTATACAACCTATGGTGGATTTTACGGCGGAGAACGATTATATGTACAGCCTGATATTACTTATTGGGTAAATAAACATTTTAACGTATCACTCACCTACGAATACAATCATATCACCTTTGAAAAATATCTTGCGGAAGAAAAAAATACCTTATACGAAAGCAATTTAATACGTCTTGGATTGGTATATAATTTTACCACAAGATATTCGCTTAAAACATATTTTCAATACGATGATCTTAGTCAGCAAACGAGCACCAATATTCGATTTCGTTATAACCCGAAAGAGGGAACTGATCTTTTTGTTGTAATAAATCAGGGAATAAATAATTATCGCACAAGGCTGGATCCGAAATTACCCTATATTAACAATGAGGCTTTTACAGTTAAGTTTACTAAAACTTTTGGAGGAGATTGATAAACGTTATTTTAGGTTTATTCAAAAGCGGGCCTAAATTAATCGAATAATTCTCCTCATTAAAAATCAGTGTAACTCCAAACCCGGCATATCCACTTTCTTAATCATCCACCAACCAAATTCCTGTGTTAATACAAATTGTCCATTACCGGTAAACTCAAGATTCTCTTTTGTTTCTGTAAATACATTGTATTTTAGACTAAATTTTACCAATCCAAATTCATTGTCGTTTTCAAGCGAAGTTATTTCAAAATCTTCTAAGGTTCTTGTTGGAAATGCTTCGAAATAATTGGTAAGTGCTGGCGACAACATACGTTTAAATTTACTGTCGTCACTTTCGTCATATAAAAGATCTGAACTCTCTATCACACATTGATCATATCGTTCTCCGCCGGGATAAGAGTCGCGGAAAATATAATCGATAAATTCGTTACACCTGTTGCGAATATCATAAGGGTGGTTCGGATGAAATTCCTCATAAATAAAATTGAGTGTCCAACCTGGCAAACGCATATTGTCAATTGCATGATCAAATAATTCTTCTGTAATAAATGTATATAACAAACGCACTTCACCGCTATATTCGGCAAGAACACCTACCACTATTCCGTTTTCTTCCAACAGATTACAAAGTTTCAGATGCGCTTCAACCATTTGCTCGTCTGTCAAATGCGCTGCAGGTATAAAATCCGGTTTTCCGATATAATCGAACAATTTTATCTGCTCTTTATCTGCATATAGTTTTTCAAATGCAATTACATTGTCCAAAAATTGTTGCTCAATTTTGGGTGGAAGCGCTGTAGAATTCAATCCGAATTGAGCTCCGTATTCCATTTCGAGTTTTAATTTTTTTACTTCATTTTCCGCGCGCAGATCATCGTCATGCGTTATGGCGGGTTTGTTTTTTTCGGGCATAACAAAATATTTAATGCTAAAATATTTGTAATTAAGATATGCTGTTAATTAGTTTTCTAATTAATCGACTAAATCAATAGATTATAAACGAAGAGAAATGATAAAATGAAAAATAGGTGTCTGGAAAAACATAGCGTTTTCAATATATAAACGTGTATAAGCGGTTATAACCGTTTCACACATTTAAGTTTAAAATTGTAGCACTTTTTTTCAAATCAACTTCAAAAGAGGTTTGTTTTCTTGCAGATCTTACCTAAGATGAAGATTGATAACTCCTAATAGAATTGATGCATTTTTTTATTAGTTCTTTTCGCAAAAATGATCACGCCGCTTTTTTCTAGAAAAATCCGGCTATATTTTTCTTTCATTGAGCTTTCAAATAATAGTTTTTGAAGAACATCAAAACTTTTTTGAACAATAATTTGAATCTTTCCAATAAAAACTTAACAATAATTTTGATTTTTTAACATATAACCGTAATTTTAAATAAAATACTACTGTTATGAGAAAATTTATACTTTCCAATTTCTTACTATTGGTCTTGCTGGGCAGCACAAGTGCTGTTTTTGCACAGATCGACCCACCCTGTTTGGTACCGGGTGCGGCCTTATGCGACAATTTTGATTCCTATACTGCAGGTGACCCGGTTGGTCCGGGAGCTTCCTGGTGGACCACCTGGAGTGGCGTGGAAGGCGGAGCAGAAGACGGCTTGATAAGCACTGATCAAGCCTATTCAGGAGCAAATTCTATGTTGGTTTCTGAAGGTGGCGTTAACGACATCATTCTAAAATTAGGTGACCTCAGCAGCGGCAAATGGCGCCTGGAATGGCAAATGTATGTACCTGACCTAAAAACAGGTTATTACAATATCCAGGAAACAGAAGTGCCGGGTGTAGCCTGGAACCTGGAATTACTATTCGGCCTGAGTGCTGTAGGGGTACCCTCCACTTCAGGCGATGGCATCGTTTCCATTCCTATCGGCGGACCTGATTTTACTTATCCCGTAGCGGATTGGTTTCTTTTGGAACATATCATTGATCTGGATGCCGATATCATCGATGTTTATCTTAACGGATCACTCATTTTCAGTGATGTATATATGGGAAACATTGGCTCCATCGATTTTTATTCCATTGATGCAAATAACAGGTATTATATTGATGACGTATTATTAAAAGAATTCCTGCCTGCTGCAGCTTGTGCTATTCCGGGAGCAATTTTCTGCGATAATATCGACACGTATACTGCCGGCGATTATGTTGGACCTTATGCAGATTGGTGGTCAACATGGAGTGGTGTGGAAGGAACGGCAGAAGATGGAATTGTTAGTGATGAATATGCATATGCAGGGGAAA
>Ga0163147_10000850_pt1 | contig 47815 bp, 31 predicted proteins | sample OliLakLV19MP6G1_FD_148597 | JGI IMG/M metagenome (GOLD analysis project Ga0163147, IMG submission 148597) | Freshwater microbial mat bacterial communities from Lake Vanda, McMurdo Dry Valleys, Antarctica- Oligotrophic Lake LV.19.MP6.G1 | ecosystem: Environmental > Aquatic > Freshwater > Lake >... | reverse complement strand
CCCTTTTGGATTTCTTCCACAGGTACGCCGTAGGTTTCGCGGATTTTGCCGCCGTTGCTGTTGATGATTTCCAGCAATTCTTGGGGTACAGAAGAAGAACCGTGCATTACCAAGTGAGTATTCGGCAAGCGGCGGTGAATTTCTTCAATGCGGCTGATTGCCAAAATTTCGCCAGTCGGCTTGCGGGTGAACTTGTAAGCGCCGTGAGAAGTGCCGATCGCCACTGCGAGAGCATCAACACCGGTTTGCTCAACGAAATTAACAGCTTCTTCAGGATCTGTCAGCAATTGATCGTGGGAAAGCGCACCTTCAAAGCCGTGGCCGTCTTCTGCTTCGCCCATTCCTGTTTCCAGAGAACCCAAGCAACCCAGTTCGCCTTCAACGCTAACGCCGATCGAATGAGCAACCTTCACAACTTCGCGAGTAACTTCAACGTTGTACTCGTAGCTGGCGGGAGTTTTAGCATCCGCTTCCAGAGAACCATCCATCATCACGCTGGTGAAACCTTGGCGCATGGCAGAATAGCAAGTGCCGGGGGCATTGCCGTGGTCTTGGTGCATACAAATGGGAATGTGAGGATAGGTTTCAACTGCTGCCAAAATCAAGTGGCGCAGGAAATTTTCCCCAGCGTAGGAGCGAGCGCCGCGAGAAGCTTGCAAAATCACGGGGCTGTTGGTTTCGTCAGCAGCGCGCATGATCGCTTGGATTTGCTCCATGTTGTTGACGTTGTAAGCCGGTAGGCCGTAACCATTTTCAGCCGCGTGGTCGAGCAGCAGTCGCATAGGTACAAGCGCCATAGATATTCCTCCTAATTATTTATGTTTCTGGGCAGTGAATTTTGGACAAGCTCAATTCTTAGGATAATCTTAAGACAATTTGTAGCCGATCGCGCACTATCTTTCCAGATTTACTTAAAAGTTCAAAAAACAAAATTTTGAGTTCCGAGCATTCCACTCAAAACTCAAAATTTTTAACTCACAAATTTTTTATGGGTCGCCCGGGATTTGAACCCGAGACCAATCGGTTAAAAGCCGAATGCTCTACCGCTGAGCTAGCGACCCGCGAAAACATTGTTACCGCACACAATTTCTAATAGTAGCACCCCTCATTTGAAATAGCAAGTGTTTTTTAAATAAAATTTGCAGTCATGCGAACCAGCATCTCGCAAGTCGCTCCCGGCTGCAAATAAATCAAGTGTTCGCCAGTGTTGAGGGCATTTCGAGGAGCAGTCCAAGGTTCCAAACAGTAAAAATCCTTGCCCTTCACCATCCAGAAAACCAACTTCCCATAGCTGGAGTTGTAACTGAGTGTGAGTCGCAAGTTCTGGGCCGCGTCAGTGACAGTAGCAGCAAGACCAGTGAGCTCGTCAAAGGAAACATCAATTTCATCCAACGTCGGGTCAAAAACCCCAGTGAAGTAACCCTTGGAATGGGTGTTCTGATCTCTGTACTGCATCCCCGGAATCTCAAAGCGCAGCTTAGATTTGTCCGTCGCCAAAAAGTAGGGGTGCAAACCACTAGAAAACGGCATGGGTTCGTCAGACAGATTCGTGTAGCGCTGAAAAATTTCCAAAGAATTGCCTTTAATCTGATAAGTGAAGGCTAGTTGGAAATCAAAGGGATAAACAGCCAGCGTCTTGTCGCTGCTGTCGAGAATCAGCGTCAGAGCGGCGCAACCCTCCGTAACTTGTTCGCCTATTGTCCAAGGCAAGTCTCGAGCAAAGCCGTGCTGTTTGAGCTTACGCTCCACTCCCTTGTGGGTGTAAGTATTGTCGGGGAGATTGCTGCAGATGGGAAACAGGATGGGAATCCCGCCACGTACAGTTAGATCGGGATTGGCGAACCGTTCCGCGTCCAAATAGAAGATTTCTTTGCCTTCAACCAGCCAGCTAGTGGCAATACCGCCCCGTTCCGGCACAACTTCTAGAGTAGAGTTAGCGGTTTCGTCGGAGAGGATATAGGTTTTGTACTGCTTTTGCTTGAGCGCGATCGCAAACACATTTGTCATCGGTAGTAGGTCATTGATCATTGGTTGTCAGTAAATCGGTCGTTAATAATTGGTCGCTGGTATGTTGATGTTCACCCATTACCGCCCCTATCCTCCCCCTGCCTCCTCGTTGTTCCGACCCCCACCGGCTAACCAATGCTCCCAGCTATAGGAGGGAGGGCGATCCGGTGCTTGGAGCGTTTGCTGCTGTTAGCTGGAACGATCGCGGAGGCCGACTGCTGTTTGAGTGCGACTTCAAAAGATACAGCCCGAGTGGGGGGAAGATAGCTTTGGGGACTCGGCACTGCTCCTTGACTGGGAGAAGGGGGCGAAATAAACGGTTCTTTGATGAATGGCTCTTTTGTAAACGGCTCTGGTTCCCGGCTGGGATTTTGAGGTTCAGTGCGGTAGATGCGCGGCGGCAAATTTTGATTCGGAGGCGGGTTTGATTCAATTGCAGGCCCCGTCCCGTTCGGGAAAAATGAGGAGTTGTCCGGCTGTTGGGGCGCAGCCGGCAAAGCCGGCAAAATCAAAGTAGGTTTGGGTTGTCCGGGGCCTTGCTGATTGCTTTCACCGGAGGTTCCCCCGGAACCTCGTCCGGGCCCGTATGTACCGCTCTTTGCTGCTCCTGGCAATGGAGAATTTGGAGTTTTTGATGCCGCTCCTGGCTGGACTAGGGCATCGAGAACTACAGAAGATCCCATCGGTCGATCGAAAATACTAGAAATTTGCTCGACGCGTTTGAGGATGCGATCGGCTGCGGCTCCCTTCACCACCTTCGGCTGAAACTTTTTCACCTCCACAGGCAGAAACTCTACCTTCATATTCCTGTCTTTGAGCGATACTTTCAGGACTGCGGTATCGTAATCCCTGCGAGCATTCGGGCCGAATATAAAATTACCCAGCGAGTAAACTATCGGGCGGCCCTTGTAAATTTCTGCACCTTGCAATACCTGGGGATGGTGTCCCACTACCAAATCAGCTCCTTGGTCGATCGTGAACCGAGCCAAATCAATCTGCCAGTCCCCCGGATAATCTGCCAATTCGACTCCCCAGTGGTAATTAACAATAATCCAGTCTACCTGACCCCTAAGAGCTCGAATATCCTCAGCCACGCGATTGTTACGGCGGGGGTTAGTGCCCGCTTTCCCTTGGTCAGCGACATTAAGCTCGGCATCGTAATAGCCGAGGTAGGCAATCCGCTGACCTTTAACTTCAATAATATCTGGACGCCTCGCTTCTTTAATATCTCTGCCGACTCCCAGGTGTTGAATCCCACTATTATCTAGAGTATTCATCGTCTCCACCAGGCCCGGTTCTTCGTAATCCATGGCGCGGCTATTTGCCAGATTGACAATATCCACTCCTCCGGCTGTTAATACTTTCACCGCTTCTGGATCGGCTTTAAAATTTAATTGTTTTTTGCCAGACCCCAATGTAGAGCGAGTCAGGGAGTTTTCTAGGTTAACCATCGCCACATCTGCTTGCCGGTACTCGTCCATATTGGCGAAAGCCCATTGGTGATCGTTGGCAGCAGATGCTCCGAGCGCATCCGATAGATTCACATTTCCTCCGAACATCAGCGTTACTGTTGGGTCGTAAGGATTAGCAACTTGCTTTTGCTGTACTACTGGTACCACTTCTAAGGCCGCTTGCACCGTATCCGCACGTTTTGGAGGCGGCCCCGAAATTACAGCAGCTTGCTGGTAGCCGGATACTGGAGATCCTAACTGCAGGGTCAGAGCTTCGTGGTAGCTGACCCAACACCCTAAAATAAATGAGGCAAGTGCCGATCCCACTAGCAGCAGAGAACGATACGTTTTAAATTTAACCCAATCGACGATCGGTAGCGAACGGTAACGCCGCCGCTGGCGGTTTGCCGGAGTCACAATTCGCACTGACTGTTTCCAGAGAATGTCTGCATCCCCAGCCAAGCGCGCGTGAATTCGCACTCCTTCTACTGCTGGCGAGTTGAGTCTCCAGAGTTGGTGGCAAATAAATTTGACTAAGCCTTCCCGGAGAGTGCTCCCGAGTAATGTAGTATCTGGCGCAAATTCGCGCTGGAATTCTACGAGGATTTGGACGCAGCCGGCCTGAGCCTGTTCGACGCGGGCATAAATCCCTTCGGGGCGCAGCAAGCTGTCAATCCAGTAATTCAGGGCTTGAAAGTTGCCCGATCGCGCTAGCTCCAAGATAGACGGCTGCGACCAATTTTCTGCGTAAACCATCAATTAGCCTCCTTAATACGCACGAGCAATGACTCCAATTTGTTTTGAACGGAACCGCAATTCTTTTAGCTTAACCGCCACAGGTTCCGCTGCCCGTTTTGAAGCTAGTTGTTGGCTGCCACCATTTTCTACATTTAGGGGCTGCCTGCTGTCAGTGATTTTTATCACACTCCGGTCTATTGATTTTAGATTTTAGATTTTAGATTTTAGATTTTAGGTTTTAGATTGAGGAAAGAGGTGGTACTGTGGGCGATCGAACAAAAGTCGAAACAAAAGGTTTCTGGGGGAGTTGAGGTAGAAAAGAGCGAGATTTTTGAGGCAGAGTCTGTTTTTATTGTCGCTGTTTGAGTGTCGCTTTGGAGCTTTTGCTTTGACATTTGAGATTGCAGACTGAGTTAAGAGGTGTTAGTGGGCGATCGAACAAACGTCGAAACAATAGCTTTCTGGGGGACTTGAGGCAAAAGAGAGCGAGATTTTTGAGGCAGAGTCTGTTGTTATTGTCGCTGTTAATCGCGATCGCCCGAGTCAAGTCCTAATCCTCCGATCTATGCTGGCAAATGCCTCTCACGAGGGATGCCACTGGCTGCATAACCTGTAATTGGATAAATGGCGTACTAGATAGATTTGGTGGTAAAATCAAATTTGGTAACTCCCATCGGTACCAAAGTTGCGGAAAACGTGAAACTGGCCAGTCCATACGGCTGTGCCTTCCGATGTAAAACCCAAAGTACGTTACGGTAAACAGGCCATATTTTAAGCAAGTTACACTGCGCAGGAGAACTGACAAATGCTACAGCGCAAAATCTATCAACTCTGTTGTGATGGTCGTGAGGTTTCTATTTTTCTTCGAGATCAGCAACGTTGGATAGAGCGCGCTCGTATCCTAGATATTGAAGGGGATCTAGTCACGCTGCGCTACGAAACCGACGAAGAAGACGAAATTAGCTCCTGGGAAGAAATGGTGCGTCTCGAAAGTATTGGAGCTGTGTCCCAGAAGTTGGCTTCGGTGTCCCGAACTAACTGCGAACCCCTAGTTTCTGACGATTGTCCCGAAGCCGAACAAATTCGCAATCACTACCCGGACTCGAATTTGGAATAGTTTTGAGCTCGCGCTTGAGGCACAAGGAAAACTTGGGGGAAAAGAAAACGACTTTTCTCCCTTTTTTGTGGAGAAATTATGCAAAAAACCCGATTTAGGCCAAACATATTCTGGGTTGTGACCACATAAGCTATTTTGCCTTTAAATTTAAGCTTGATGGCGGGATCTGCTGCCCACGCGACAACAGCGTAAGTACACAGTAGTTTAAAAATTCAATACGCGACACCCTAGCCCTGCTGAAACAGGGTTTTTTGTCTGGGTGCGTCCAGGACTGTTCTTTTGTTTTCTTGGCCTGCGGGCTGGTTTCTAGATGCCCGACAGCTTATTCGCCCTCTGTTTCGCCATCTTCTAGGAAAAGTTCCGACTCCGGTATCGCTTTAAACACGGGACAGTAACCGTCGGGGGTAACTTTAAAGCCAAACAAAGCACTGGACTGGTTCCAACAGCGCTGGCTGCGGTAGTGCTGACAATTGCCGCAGCATTCGAGGTTTGCCTGAACGGCGCTGCCTTGAAAAAGCAGTTCCCGCTGGGAGATGCCGCGCAGTACCAGTTCTTCGCCTTGCCAGCGCGCTTCTACCAAACCGGTATCGGCAAAATTGGCCCACCGAGGATCGGCTGTAATCGGACTTGGCAAGCTAATTGCTACTTCTGTACCCAATTCGCTGAGTTCTCCTTCATAGTTAGTTTCGGGGATGGCGGGCTGCAAAAACATTTCGCCGATCGGCAATTCGACCAGTGTTCCGGCCGCCGGAGTGTGCAACTGGTAGCGGTTTCGCAGCTCGTCCAAGTTAGCCAAGTCAGCCAAATATGCAGGGGAACCGTGGATCAAAATTACGTGCTGGGGACGCAAATTGTGGATGAGTTGGGTAGTCCCCGGCCCGTCGCAGTGTTCGGCTAGTAGATAAGTTTCGACACTTCTGATTCCAGATTCGGGCTTGTTGCCCAGCCAGTCGCTGACGGGATATCCTGGTTTTTGAGGGGCGAGCAAAATCCAAGGATGTGTGCGATCGGCAACATACAAAGCCAAATCAGCTATTTGGTCAGTAATCACAATACAGGGCGTGGCTCCCAATCCGGGGCGTTGTTCGGCAGACAGCCGGCGGACGCGGGGTTTCACCCTTTCGTCCCAAAACAAAGGTTGGTGCAGAGCAAAATTTTGGACGGCGGTGGGAAATTGGGGTAACAGTTCCAGATAAGCGTCGCACCCGTCGGCGACAGTGCCGTCCACCCAAATATCCAAGTCGCGGCCAGTAAAGTAGTGGTGACTGCGGAGCAGCATCAGCATTTCTTGGCCCAAACCAAGGGCCGGCGCGGGCAGCAGTACCGAGTACCCGTCGGCGATGGCGCGGTGGATGCGATCGGCTAACTGATTTTCTAGCTGTCGGCGGTGAGGGTGGCGCGCCGTGCCGTAACTGCCTTCCAAAATTAACACATCCGGCTTCATGCCCCTGAGTTCTCCCAGGGGCAAACCTTCCACCAAACGAGAATTGGACAGAAAAAAGTCGCCGGTGTAAACCACGGTGTAGGTGCGGTGCGGTGCGGCATAAGTCAGCAGCACAGTCGCGGCTCCGGGCAAATGGCCCGACGGGAACAACTGCACGCTCAGTCCAGGACGCACTTCGAGAGGCGACTGCCAGGGCAGTCCCTGACAGAACCGTGACTCTGGCTGCTGAGCCAGTTCTGGCCAGTTGAGCGGTAGCAGTCGCGCTGTCACTTCGCTGGCGTAAATTGGCAAGTGGGGGAAAGATTGATGGAGTGCTAGCAAACCTCTGGCATGGTCAGAGTGGGCGTGGGTACACACCACAAAATCGGCTGGCAGCGATCGATTTAGTGTCGCTGACAGCGGTGCAATATCCTCTACACCGCAGTCGAGTAAAATGCGGTGCGGCCCCATTCGGACTAGCAGACAGACTCCTTCCTGTGCGTGGCCTGCGCCGTAAGGTAAACAATCGAGATCCATCACTGCGGTTAGCTCCCTGCTTTGCACGCAACTTGCAGTATCGCCACTTTTAAACATCGGTTGCGACTGCATTCATTCGATCGAGTTCAGTCTCGGACGCAGAAACCGGATTTGATGGACGAAAACACTTTGTTGCCGCCCTCGCTCCCGGTAAAAAAACCCGGTTTATCTAAAGTTGTGGTGCGTAAGCCTTGGAGTTAAATGTTTGCTCGAAGGCTCCGGCTCTCGTGCAAGGAAAGTAATTGCACTTAAGATTTGATGCAGCGCCAAGAAAGCGATTTTCCGAAGGCATTGGCCGGACGGGCATTCGGCCTTCGACAAAGTTCAGGCTACTGGTTCTTGCATCAAAAGTTACATTTTATTGCACCATGTAAGAGCAGCGAACTCGATCTCATATTCTGAGTTTTAAATCTTTTTCCACAATTTGCGCCTGCTAAAAGCTAGTCTTTTTTATGAGAAGATTTTAATTCAGATGCCCAAAGATCTTGATAAAACTTTACAAATCTTCATTTTTAGGGGTGTGAGGGCGGTGTATAGTCCAATCTGAAAAACGGAGAACCAGCATCGGGCTAGCTAACGGCTTTTGTCCGGGCAGACAGAGACTTTATGAGTTGGCTCGGTTTCTTTGTAAAAGTTTGATACATTCTTCTAAGCAAACCTTGTGGCTATTGAGGAGAGAGTTTAAATGGCTTTTTGACCCCGCCCAAAAACGGATACAAGTTTCCGACAGGAATCGCCCGCAGCCCAAAGTTTAAGACTCTTGTTCAAGCTCCAGATTCATCTGTGGAGTAAATCTCAAATCGTTCGACTCAGCGCGACTCGACAGCTCGCCCAACGTCTCGCCGAAGTCTCAAAACTCAAATCTAAAATCGACTGACTGCCCCATAATAGGTTTGTTTACTCCGCTCTTTGACTAGGGGACAAAACGATGTGTTTTTTTGTTTTACCCCAAACATAGCCAGATCAATCCCCCGACAATGGAGGATATTTATCCTGTACAAATCCCACTCACTTGCCAGAAATAATCTCAGGTTTAGGAGTCTCCAACCAGTCTGTAATCTTCGGTTTTTTTTATCATTTGGGTATTTTTTGGGGTGGGGTTTTTGAGTTGTTTGTCAGCTAACCCGTGGCGGCTTAAACAGAATGTAATAGCTTGGTTTTAAGTCAAACATCACATCGTAGTTCTCGAATAGTATCGTGGAAGTTGTGCTAGATTCCAGTTTTTTGACGGCCGTCAGCAAATGACCAAGAATTTCTTGATGGTACAAGCCCCCGGATTTATCCGTGGAATCAATCCAAAATCTAAAATCTAAAATCCTCAAGCCCCCGCATTTATCCGTGGGGTCGCCTCTAAAATCTAAAATCTAAAATCTAAAATCGATTGACTGCTGCGCTTTGCACAAATTCTAGATAACTGACTGAGCCTCGTCGTTCTGCCAATTTCAACCTAGAGATACCAGTAGTTGATAGAGTTTAGTTTATTAACAAATGAAGCCGGAACTGACTTATTTAACCTGCTGAAATCTCGGTTTTTGTAGCCTTTGGTAAATATTTTAAATGAATAATATTGCTTCACTTCACGTGGTATGGGTTGGACTAGCTCAACTCATTTATGTCGGTTAAATAAGTAGGTAGAAATATAGCTAATTTGGGTCGAGTCTGGAACTCATACAGTGTTTTGTATAGGACGCATTCTTAGCTCAAACGACCAATACAAGACATACATGGTATTTGTTTTGGCGCAATTAGGGATATTTTAGATTTAAAAAAAATATTTTTTAAGGGCGGGCTCATTATTCTAACAACGGGCTTGGGATTGTTATAGAATAATTACTACTGGCGAAAGTTTTAAGTGCGAGAGTGTTTAATTGTTTGGTATGTTTTAGAGAATAGTACCCGATCGCAATTAAAGCTGGAATGAGAGGCGATCGCACAAACCGGGTTTTATCAAAAAATCGGGTTTTTAGATTTGGTATGAATGGGGAGACTGGGGAGGACGCCGACGGCCAATAACGGCTGCAATTGACACGTGCATTGAGGTGCGAAGGTTTTCGATAAAAAATATTATGTAGGAAAAAAACTTGACATCAGCGGGTCATCGAAAGTAAAAATAAATAATAGCCATAACAAAATGAGGCTTTATCTTTGATTCGCGATCGGCGCTCGGCAAGTATGGCAGTGAGAAGTTGCTATCCCCTAAAACAATTTCTGCTAAAATACATCCGGTAATATACGGAGTATCTAGGATTTTTTCCCAATCTAAAATCTAAAATCTAAAATGGCAACAGCTATTCTTGACCTGGAAATCTCCAAACTCCCGCCAGAAATCACGGTTGAGGAGCGTTACAGCAAAGCCTTGATTTTAATTCGACTGCACGGAAAACCGATCGGTCAAGCTCTTTTGCCCGTAGTCGGAGGCCGCCTTGGCGGTGACGAATTACGGGAAACACTGATGAATGCTGCTGGTGACAACTTGTGGAAAAACTGGCTCTACGACACTCTAGAATGGGATGAGCGGGGGTTGGTGGAGGCATTGCCGATCGCCACAGTAGCGGTTTGCACGCGCGATCGACCGGAAGATTTGCGGCGCTGTCTAGACGCGCTGATGCTGCTGCCAGATGAGGGTCAGGAATACCTGGTAATTGACAATTGTCCCAGCATGGACGCTACCAAGGAACTGGTCAAAAATTACCCACAAGTCCGCTATGTGCGCGAAGACGTACCGGGCTCCAGCGCTGCCCGCAACCGAGCTTTACGCGAAGCTAAACATGAATTCGTAGCCTTTACAGATGACGATGCTGTCCCAGATCCGAACTGGCTGCGATCGCTCTTGTGGAATTTTAGCGATCCGCGAGTGATGTGCGTCACGGGGCTGGTGATGCCCTTGGAACTGGAAACCGAAGCACAAGAATGGTTTGAGCGCTACAGCCCGCACGGGCGGGGATTTGAGCGCCGAGTTTTTGATGGGGCGCAGTGCAATCCTCTGATTGTGCATCTTGTGGGAGTTTCGGCGAGTATGGCTGTGCGGAAAAGTTTGATCGACTACATTGGCCTGTTTGACGAAGCTTTGGGGGCGGGAACACCCACGGTGGGTGGCGAAGACTGTGAACTTTTTGCCCGCATTTTGCGCGCGGGCTACTGCATCGTATACGAGCCGAGAGCATTGAGCTGGCACCGCCATCGTCGCACTTGGGAAGAATTGCGAAAAACGCTCCAAGGCTACGGCATCGGAGTCTATGCTTTCTGGACGCGGCTGTTTGTAATCAACAGAGAATTTAGTGTGCCTCTATTAGCTTGGGGATGGCTGCGGTATAAGCAAATTCCTGAATTAATTGCTTCTTTGCGAAAGCAACCGGATGCGGTTCCGAGGGATTTGCTGTGGGCTCAATTCCGGGGCTGCATTAGCGGGCCGATGGCTTATTTTGCTTCTCGGAAGTTGTTACAAAAAATTAAGGGGAGCAATGAATAGGGATTTTTAGATTATTTTTAACGGCAGATGAAGGGAGATGAAATGCAGATGAAGTTAATTGTTGTAATGTAAATATGGAAAATCTAACAGTTAGCATAATTATTCCTAGCCACAACCGAAGTTCTTCGCTGCGGCGGGCTTTGGATGCTTTGCACTTGCAGACTTATCCGATCGACCTGATGGAAGTTATTGTAGTGGCAGATAGCTGCATTGACGATACTTTGGCAATGCTACAAGACTACAAAGCTCCGTTTAAACTGCAGGCGATCGAGGTAAATTGCCGAAGTGCTTCCATCGCCCGCAATACGGGAGCGGCTTCGGCTACCGGGAAATTGCTGCTATTTCTCGACGACGATATCGAAGCGCTGCCGCCTTTGGTGGAAAGCCATGCGCGGGTTCACCGAGAGCGTCCGGGAGCGGCTGTCATGGGCCCCTATCCGCCTAAGTTGCACGGAGGAACTAGGTTTTTTGACGTGGAAGTGCGCTCGTGGTGGGAAGACAAGTTTTATCAGATGAGTCAGCCTGGTCATCGATTTACTTATCAAGATTTGCTTAGCGGCAACCTTTCTTTGGATGCAGAACTGTTTGCTCGTCTCGATGGCTTTGATTCGGCTTTTGGGAACTGCGGCGGGGAAGATTACGAGTTTGGGGTGCGTTTGCTAAAAGCTGGTGTACCTTTTGCTGTAGCGGGGGATGCTGTGGGCTATCATTACGAACACGAAACTAATAATCTCGATCGCTCTTTCCGCCGATCTCGTCAGGAAGGGCGATCGGATGTTTTGATCGGCCGCCGACACCCGGAACTCAGACCGACGCTGCAGATAAAAGACTACGAAACTCCTTATTTTTTGGTAGACAAGATTGTGGTGGCGATCGCGTTTTTATGGCCGGCGGTTGTGGATTGGCTGGCTGTGGGAGTCAGGAAATCTCTGGATTTACTCGAAAGCTTGGGGATGCGGGAAACTTGGCGGTGGTTGCGGGCAAAATTGCGCGGTTATTGGTATTTGCGGGGTGTGATTGATGAGTTGAAAAGTCGCTCTGCTATTTCTAGTTTTATGCAAGGAGGCCCGGCCCGTGCTGATTTGGGCGGATATGAAATTAACATTGATTTGCAGCAAGGTTGGGAAGCGGCAGAAAGTCTACTGGATGCGGAACGACCGGCTGGGGTTTACCTGTATTATGACCAACTAACAGTCGGCCATATTTTTCCGCAAGCGGGCGCGGAACCGCTGCGGGGCGCTCACTTGCGATCGATTCTGGCGCTTCACTTTGCTCAACCGCTGGCTGGGGCGATCGCGGTTAACGGTTTGCCCCACAGTGCTGAAACGCTTGAAGACAAACCTTTAGTTGCTTTTGAAACTTACGAGTTAGCAATTAAGAGCTAAGTAAATAGGTACAAATAAAGATTACATGATTCGGGCAGGTGAGTGCCTTCATCTTCTCGCTTATATCTCGTTATGCTTAGCTAAACTAGCCCCTAGAAGATATTTTTTTTCGTGCATATCTACTGAATTCGGGGAAGTTAAACCAAAAACTCAAACCTCAAAAGTTGGGAAATTGGAAAGTTGCGACCCCAAAGTTAAAAGTCCCAAGTCAAAACTTTTCTATCTAGTGCCCGCTGCAAAATTTTTAGGAGCAAGTTATGGCAATAAAAGTGATGGAGATTGAGTTTACCGAACAGATTAATCCGATTAGGCAACTCGAACAATACGAAGGAGTTCGCATTTTAGTTCGCTACCGGGGACGGCCTCTGGGCTGGGCTTATGTTAGCAACAATCCCTGGGAACAAACAATTTCCGCTGAGCGAGTGCGACAAACAATTGTGGATCAGTTAGGAAAAGAGTTGGTGCAATCGACTTTAGGAGAGCAATTCGGCGCAGTTTCTGAAGCAGTGGCGGATCGCCACCTGCCACCGATTAGCGTTGTCATCTGCACGCGCGATCGCACAGATTTGCTCAAAGGCGCTCTAGAAGCTCTGCTCGCCCTGGACTATCCCCACCGCGAAATTATCGTTGTAGACAACGCTCCTGCAAACAGCAGCACCGCTGAATTCGTTGCGCGATTGCCGGTACGCTACATCAAGGAAGAACGGCCAGGATTGGACTGGGCGCGCAATCGTGGCATCGCGGAAGCGCGGCATGAGATTATTGCTTTTACTGACGACGACGTGCGGCCCGATCGCGGTTGGCTGCGGGGTATTGCTGCGGGTTTTGCTGACCCGGAAATTATGGCAGTTAGCGGTTTAGTCGCGCCGGCGGAACTGGAAACAGAGGCTCAAATTCAATTTGAACTCCGCTACGGGGGAATGCTGCAATATCTCCACAGTTTTAAATTTGATGGTAGCAAGCTCTCGATGCGGGAGTTGCTGTGGGCGAGCAAATACGGCGTGGGGGCGAATATGGCTTTCCGGCGGCAAGTTTTCGAGGCTGTGGGCAATTTTGACGTTGCTCTCGATGTGGGGACTGCGACTTGCGGTGCTGGCGATATTGAGATGTTTCATCGGATTTTGGCGAAGGGATACTCGACTTTTTATGAGCCGAGAGCTTTTGTGTGGCACCGGCACAGGCGCAGCGCCGAGGCTTTGAGCCGACAGTTACAGGATAACGGGCGCAGCTTTGGGGCTTATGTACTCACGTGCGATCGCAACCGCACTGTGCCGCGCTGGGAAATTTGGAAATTTGCTATGTTTCAGTGGCTTGGTTGGTGGCTGGTGCGCCGCTTGGGGGCTCCGGGTTTGCTGCCGCGCAAGTTGGTAGTCAGCGAGTTGCTAGGAGCTCTCGACAGTCCTTTTGCTTACAGAAAGGCGCAGTTGCAGGCGCAGCAGTTAGGTGAGATTGAGCCGGAAGAGCAGCTACAGTCTGAACCGCAGGAAGTTGCCGGAGGTGTGCGATGAGAAGTGTTCCAAGGCTGATTGACAGGCGCAAAATCGCTCATTTCTTCGATTTGCTGCGGGTGTTGGTCGATCGCGATATGAAATTACTTTACAAGCGATCGACTCTGGGGATTGCTTGGACTTTGATCAATCCGTTGTTGCAGTTGGCTGTTTTTTCCTTTGTATTTCGATCGGTAATTCCGATGAATATTCCGAAGTTTTCTTCCTTTGCTTTCAGCGGTTTGTTAATCTGGAGTTGGTCTCAAACCGCATTATTTCAAGCAACGGGATTAATTACCAACAATAAAGCGCTAATCAGACAGCCGAATTTCCCCACGGCAATTTTGCCGGTAGTCACGACAATGACGGGACTAATTCACTTTATGTTAGCTTTGCCGGTCTTAATTCTCTTTCTGGCAATTGATGGCGTTCAGCCGAGTTTAGTGCTGTTGGTGTTGCCCCTGCTGATGGTTATTCAGTTTCTTTTGACAATCAGTTTGGCTTATCCCCTCGCCGCTTTGAATGTCACTTTTCGCGATACTCAGTACACTTTGGGCGTAGTTTTGCAGATGGTTTTTTACCTGACTCCGATTTTCTACGACATCAATAGCGTCCCGAAACAATTTCAGCCTTTTTATCAGTTAAATCCAATGGTGCCACTGCTTGGAGCCTACCGCGCCATACTGCTCAAAGGTACGCAGCCAGATTGGCTGGCGCTGTTAATTGTTAGTTTGGTTGTGGCTGCTCTTTTGCCGATCGGACTGGGAATTTTTAGAAGGCAAAGCACTACTTTTGTGGAGGAATTGTAAATGCGTCAAGCTATTGTTGTCAAGGGTTTGGGGAAACGTTTCAACCGCTACTCTGCCGATCGACCTTATACGATTATGCAGGCCGCTTTGGCGGGTTTTCGGCAGATGAAACCGCAGGCTAGTTTTTGGGCACTGCGGGATATCAATTTCACTGTTTCTCCGGGGGAAATGCTGGGAATTCTCGGTAAGAATGGCGCGGGAAAATCGACGCTGCTGCAACTTGTCGGCGGGATCGGCCACGCTGAAGAAGGAACCATTGAAATTAATGGCAGAATTGGCGGTTTGTTAGATTTGGGTGCGGGTTTTCACTCGGATTTAACTGGCAGAGAAAATGTGTTTGTGGGTGCGGTGGTAGCAGGTTTGACTCGCCGGGAAACGGCGCGCAGGTTTGATGATATTGTTGCATTTGCGGAATTGCAAAAGTTTATTGATAGCCCGATGCGGACTTACAGTACGGGGATGCAAATGCGGCTGGCTTTTTCTGTGGCGGTGCACACCGATCCAGATGTGCTGTTAGTTGATGAACATTTGTCGGTTGGTGATGTGGCTTTTCAAACTAAATGTTTGAACAGAATCACGGAGTTTAAGAATCAAGGATGTGCGATTGTTTTGATTTCTCACAACGCGACGCAAATTCAGAAAATGTGCGATCGGGCTTTGTGGCTGAAATCCGGTGAAATCGTGGCTTACGGGGAACCAGAAGTGGTAGTCGGTCAGTATTTGTCGGAAATGCGCCCAGCAACCGAAAAAACCACTCCCATGCGTCCTCCTGAAGTGACGAGTACGGGTTCGCAACTGCGAATTAATGACAATCGCTTCGGTTCTTTAGAAGTAGAAATTACGGATGTTAAAGTGTTGCCGGATGATGAGATAAACAGTGGCGATTCTATTACTGTGGAAATTCATTATTCTGTACCGAAGCCAATTTCGGCTGCTATTTTTGGCGTGACAATCAGCCGGGAAGACGGTCAAAGTTGTTTTGAGACTAATACTAATCAAATGGGCAGATTGCTGCCGCTGGTCGAAGGTAAAGGCACAATCCGCCTGCACGTAGACAGGCTGGATTTAGGGAACGGTCAGTATTACGTGAATGCTGGGGTTTACGAGAAGAGTTTGGCTTACGCCTATGATTATCATTGGCACATTTATCCGCTGTACGTGCGATCGACTGTAAACCTAAAAACGATTCTTTGTCCGCCCTACCGCTGGGAATTTGATGGCAAAATGCAGGTTGCAGATTTACCAGAAGCAGCCGAAAAAGTTCACGCCTTGAATAAAAATAATCCCGCCTATGCCCAGATTTCGACTCAGTTGAAAAATAAGCAGGAACCAGACTTTTTAATTATTGGCGCTCAAAAGTGCGGCACGGAACCTCTATCCGGCTATCTCGCAAATCACTTGCAAATTATCAAAGATGGTTCCCGCAACATTCACTTTTTTGATTTGAATTTTGAGCGGGGTGTTGATTGGTACAGCAAGCAGTTGACTCGCAGTGTGGCGGATGAGAAGGTGTTGCTGTGGGAAATGACTCCTTACTATATTTATCATCCGTTGGTGGCAGAGCGGGTTTACAAGTGTTTCCCGGATGTTAAGCTAATTGTAATGCTGCGAAACCCGGTAAAACGAGCTTGGCTGAACTATCATCTAGAAGTCGCGATCGGCTGCGAAAAGCTGGATTTTGAAAAGGCGATCGCCTCTGAGGGCGATCGCCTAAAAGGTGAAATTGAAAAAATCAAAGCCGATAAAAATTATTACAGTTTCAACCACCAACATTATTCTTATTTGTCGCGAGGAATTTATGTTGAACAAATCAGGAATTGGCTCGATTATTTTCCGAGGGAACAGTTGCTGATTCTCAAGAGCGAAGATTTTGAGGCAAATGCCGACAAAGTTTTTTCGGAAGTGTTAGATTTCTTGGGTATTAGTGCGATCGCAACTAAAGAATATGAGATGAATACGATCGAGGAGTACAGCAAAATACCAGCAGCAATCGAACAACAATTGACAGATTATTTCAAACCTTACAATCAGGAACTTTCTGATTTGTTAAAACAGGATTTTACTTGGAGTTAGAATTTGCAGGTTGGGTGACGAGAACGAAACCCAACCCACCTCAAAATATACCGTTAACTATAATTGCAAAATATTATGAAACGCATATTTCTCCTAGGATCGCCTCGCAGTGGCACAACAATTCTTCAAAGCTTATTAGCTGCTCATCCCGAAGTGATTTCTTTTCCGGAATCGAAGTTTTTTCACTATTTGCTGTACGATCAGTTTGCGGGAAAGTTGCCAGGTAGAATGGAAGCTTTTTTTAAAGATGAGATTAAACGTCCTGAACTTTTGAAAGATTTTGATGACAGCCAAACTGTGGAAGCTAAAGCTAGTTGGTTTGTGAGAGTTTTGGATGGTTTGGCTGCTGAACAAAAAAAAAGCATTTGGTTGGAAAAAACGCCGGAACACATATATTTTATTGATGACATAGAGCGCTTTTTGCCGGATGCGAAATTCATACATATTTTGCGAAACGGTATGGATACAATAGCTTCTATGTATGAGGCTACTAGGAGTTTTAACGAATTGTGGGGCGCTGGTTGGGATTTAAACCACTGTATCGATCGCTGGGAACACGCGATGTTAACTAGCCACAAATATATTAATAAATCCAATCATATATTAGTTAAGTATGAGGAGCTTTTAGATAACAAAACACAAATTCTAGGAAAAATTTGTAATTTCATGGGCATTGAATATGACGGTACAATGCTCGTTAACTATCAAGAAAAAGCTGCGAATCTCAGTTTGAATCTACCTTGGCACAAAGGAATTGAGAGAGATGTCAAAAGTAGTAACGTTCACAAATATCATAAAATTTTCACTCGCAATGAAATCAGATATATTTTAGATAAAATTCAGCGAGTCAAGGGTGAAATTGCCTGGAAAGTTGCGGTGGAAGTAAGCGAACCAATTTCGGATATTTACGCTTGGCAAATATGCGATCGCCTGTCCTGTACGATCAAACTAGAAGGAATTAAACTCGGTATTATTGAATTGCCGATTTGCGATGGCATGGTGGCGGCTTCGGTTTTGGCGGATGCGGTTGCAGCCCAGTTTGCTTGGCAAATTCTCGATCGCTTCTTTCAACGCAATCGCTGCGAAAAAGGCAATAAATTGTGGGAAACTTTGCTGGAACAATTGCACCCTAAACATGACTGGAGGCTATTTCTGCAAGAATTATGGGGGCGTCCGCATTGGCATTTGGAGGATTTCTACAATCCAGAAATAGCTGAAGAAGTCTCAACAATTACCCTCGAAAAAGATTTGATTGTCTTAGAAATTAGCGAGGAATTTGCTAATATAAAAGTTGAGCTTCCTGAAATAGACGTGCTGGTGAAAGTAGGCGGCGTTGCTGTCGGTATTGTCACTGTTGCGGTGGAAAATAATTTTGTTTCGGCTCAAAAATTGCGATCGACAATTACTCGAAATATGGGTTTTGAGTTGTGCGTCGCCGCCGTGCGAGAAGCTTTGCTGGGAAAACCACTCAACGGCAAGCAATGGCTACGATCGCGCTTAGCCTCTTTTGCTCAACAAAGGTCTAATTTGCCCGACTGCTTGAATGCACCGGGTGCTGGGGGCATTTATCCCCAAAATGCGGTGATGTTCGGCAGGCGATCGGGTGCGATCGGGACGAGTGTCAGCCGCCGCGCCTCACTCCCGGCGGCGGCGCTGCAGGAAATCGAGTCAGCGGCGGCAATCGCTGGGGAACCGACAATGCAAATTCCCCAAGAAAACGAGTTTCCAAAGCAAGTATTTTACGCACCGGAAATTATTGGCTCAAAATCTTCTTATCGGGAAGTTTCTCACTCGGTGAAACCTCAAGTTTTGGACAATCATAGCGTTACACAAAAACTCCCGATTCTCTCCTACCGCCGCATTTCTCCTGAAGGTTTAGACGCAGTTACTCCCCAGATTTTTGAACAACAGTTACACAATCTCAAAAATCTGGGTTATTACAGTGCGAGTTGGGAAAATTGGCGAAACGCAAAACTGGCTAAAACTCCTTTACCCGGTAAAGCTATATTGATGACATTTGACGGCGGCTATCTCGACTTTTTCCAATATGCTTGGCCTCTGCTAAAACGCTTTGATTTTACAGCAACTGTTTTTCTTGTAGCGGAGTCAATAGGAAAGACAAATAGTTGGGAAAAAGCCGAATTTGAAGAAGTGCAGTTAATGGGATGGCCGGAAATTTGGCAACTGCGGGATGCAGGGATTGAATTCGGTTCTATGTCTGCTACTCATCAACCTTTGACTGCATTGTCGCCGACAGAAATTGTGCGGGAGGCCGCCAAATCCCGTGCTATCTTGGAACAGGGATTAGAGAAACATATTAAATGTTTTGCCTATCCTTATGGGGATGTAGATCCAATTGTAGCGCATTTAATTGGAGCGAGTGGATATACTTTTGGTGTATCATATACATTAAATTTTAGCAGTTTTGACGATTCTTTATTGTCGCTGCCGCGCATTCAAGTCACCGCCGAAAATGCCTTAAAACTAGCTTAGTATGGTGCCTCAATCAGCGAAATTTTTCCCTCAATTAACAATCTCTCAACGGACGAACCTTACAAGTGAAATTTATTAATCAATTCCTTGATTTTTCTCTGCAAATAACCGCCTAACCCTCGGGATATTTTCTCAAATTTATAATAAAATAAAATCTCCATAACATCTTCAGTTTTCATATACTTTAAATAAGAAATTATTTTATCGGTCAGTTCATCATTAACATCATCGATATACTTTCTCACCGCCAACCTTTCCGAAATATTCCATTTCTGATCAAACTTGCGGTGCATTTCCGTCTCATAATCCCGAAAATCTGATATTTTCCCCTCCAAATAGCTTTGAATATATTTCCCCGCTATTTGGGCACCATCCATCCCGTGTCTAATTCCTTCGCCACCCAAAAAATTTACTGTCGAAACACTATCGCCGATCGCAATTATATTCTCCTTATAATAAATATCCTTCAAACCACGACTGTACTTCAGCATGGAACCGTGTTTGTCAAGAATTTTATAATTTTTAGACTTCAGATATTCATCAATCAGTAAATCAATATATTTTTTCAGCGGTGACAAATGCCTCAGCGTTTTCTGCTCTAAAAAAATTCGGGCAGCACCAACTTTCAGCCTGTTTTGTTCCATTGGAAATATCCAAGAATAACCTTTAGGCATCCATTTATCGCCCACAAATAAGATTAAATTGCCGCTGTATTTATTGTAAATTTCTGGCTCTACTTCAATTAAATATTCGATTCCGGTTCCAGACAAAAAATCTGGCTTATCATTCTCTTTTTCGTACATAATCGCCCTAGCAAAGCCAGTAGCATCAACCAATACTTTAGTGCTGACTTGGATAAGTTTACCGTCGGATAACTGTTTAAATTCGACTGTTGTTTCGCCCTTGCTTTGTGAATGTCGGGTGTAGCGATAACCAAGCCAAACTTCACCGCCAAATCGCTCAACTTCCTCGGCTAAAAAAGCTCTAAATTTAGCAAAATTGAGCACAACTCCCAAGTTTTCGGGAGACTCCCAAGTTTGACTGACTTTGCTAGTTTCAATAGTCAGTTTGTGCCAAAAGCTGCCGATGACTGATTCGGGTAAATCGAATTGAGAGAGGGTTTCTAGAGGCGTGGCGGCGCTGGAAAAGTCGTTTTTATTAAAATTGTCGTTTTGTTCGGCAAGCAAGACTTTGCGGCCGGATTTTGCTAATATTCTCGCACAGTGGCCACCTGCGGGGCCTGCTCCTACTATTACTATATCAAAACTTTTTAAAGTCATCTTGCTATTAATTTACTTCTAATGTCAAAACACCCGCCGAAATATCAACTACTAACCGCCGATTTTTTAGCCATTGGCGACCGATTAAAACTTCGGGTACTCCGTCACCTACGTGAACAGGAATATCGAATTCTTGATTTTCAATTCTGATTTTTCCTGCATAAAGGTCGAAATTGAATTCTCCCCTAGCTGTGATCATTTTTTGTCGCCTAACATAAGTCCAATTAAGTCCTTGTGAATCCTGAATGTCCATTGCTAACCAGCCAGAAAAACCTGTATCTAGGAGAGCATCAACAGGTAATTCTAAGCCGTTATCAGCAATCAAGTCAACTTCAAAAAATAGCTCATCCTCATCACCAAATGTTCCTTGAATCATATCGTGCCACAGGCCCCTGTATTGTTGATGCGGAACATGAATGGGATAGCATTTGGGTGTTTCTGGCGGCACATTTTGGTAGCCACCATATCATCGTTGTCGATAAAATAGTCCCCGCTGTCGGGTTCAACTGCCATATACCAGTTGTAGTGGGTTTTAATCAATTCTGGTTTTAGGCGATCGAATGTTGGTTTGCAGCGCTGATAAAATGCTTCTCTTTCAGCGCGCCACTGGGCTTTTTTTTCTTCTGACCACTGGATTTCGGGGAACAATCTTCCGCGCCGTACTGTACGATTTGGTTTCACGTTAGTCATTGTTGATTCTCCTTTGTGTCAGATGGTACTATATTTATTGACTTAATTGAATTTTTCTGAAATCAATCATGGCAAATACTTTCAACTTGACTCCTAATCCTGATAATTTTACAGTTCCCCCTGGTTTGATGGTTCAGTTCCCTGGAGGTGTTCTTGCCTTTAGAAGGCAATGATACAATCAGAGGTTCCTTTGAGAGTGAAATCATCAACGGAAATGCTGGTAAAGATATTTTATTCGGTAGTGATGGTAACGACAACTTGCAAGGCGGTAAAGACGACGACGATCTATATGGCGAAGTTGGCAATGATACTCTCCTTGGTGGTCTTGGTGATGATTATATCGCTGGTGGTGACGGAGACGACATCTTGAATGGTGGTCGAGGTGATGATTTCTTAGATGGAGGTGCGGGTAATGATACTCTGAGCGGCGACCTGGGTTACACTCTCTATAAAGGGGGAACGGGTAGTGATGTGTTCGTCCTAAGAACGGATATTGTTTTAGGAGATCCAAAGCGTAACCCTAACAGTAGTGTACAGGCGTGGGATATAATTCTAGACTTTTCAAAGTCTCTTGATAAAATTGGTCTTACTAACGGTCTAACTGAGGCCAACATCAGACTCACCACCTATTCAATGCCATTGCAAAATATTGGCTTGGTTTCGGGAAGATTTCCTCAAGAAAGCAAAATTTCTTTAGCCGACTTAGATCCCGATCGCAATGGTACTTATGACGCTACTACTATTCAAATTGCTTCAAACGGTCAAATTTTAGGCAGAGTTCTGAATGTGGCACCATCTGACTTGCAGGGTCGTTTTATTACACTGTCATAGATCGGGTATTTCTTATCAGCAGTCTAGAATTGTAAGGTGAGCAGTGCCCACCCTACAATTCTAGCTAATTAGACGCTAACGGGTGATTGTTTGCGGCTGAATGTTGCTAAGATGCGATCGCACATTTGCGACGGATTCAATCCCAAACTGGCAAATGATTGTTCAGGCGTTGCATGATCCACCAATGTGTCAGGTACACCCAACCGCATCAGTGGTACGAGGATATTGTTATCCATCAAAGATTCGGCTACTGCTGAACCGAAACCACCCATTAAACAGCCTTCTTCCATTGTGACAACTTTGCCAATTCGTTGTGCCAAAGGCAAGATTAATTCGGTGTCCAAAGGCTTGACAAAACGCGCATTGATCACAGTTGCTTCTATGCCGTGTTCGCTCAACATCTCGGCGGTTTGCATTGCCGGATAAACCATTGAACCGTAACCTAATATCAGCAAGTCGTCGCCGTTGCGGAGAATTTCAGCTTTGCCGATCGGCAATTCTTCCCAACCTTCTTCCATCAGAGGTACGCCGTAACCGTTGCCGCGCGGGTAACGCATCGCGATCGGGCCGCTGGTGTGGTTGATTCCGGTGACTACCATCCGCTGCAATTCAGCCTCGTCTTTTGGTGCCATAATTGTCATATTTGGCAAGCACCGCAAGTAAGAAATGTCGTACATTCCTTGGTGAGTTGGGCCATCAGCACCGACAATTCCGGCTCGATCCAAACAGAAGAAAACAGGCAAGTTTTGGATGCAGACATCGTGAATTATTTGATCGTAGGCCCGCTGCAAGAATGTCGAGTAAATTACTACAACCGGGCGCATTCCTTCGCAGGCTAAACCAGCAGATAAAGTGACGGCGTGCTGTTCAGCAATCCCGACATCAATGTACTGTTTTGGCAGTTTTTCCTGAAGTTTATCTAGGCAAGTTCCGGTTGCCATTGCTGCGGTAATGCCGACAATTTTCGGATTATCTTCTGCTAGCTTGACTAGGGCGTGGGCAAAGACTTTCGAGTAAGCTGGAGGCTTGGGTTTGGTGGATGGAATGCCTTTGCCAGTGGCTAAGTTAAAGGGATTTTGGGCGTGATATCCTACTTGGTCTTTTTCGGCGATCGCGTATCCTTTGCCCTTCACCGTCACAACGTGAACTAACACAGGGCCTTGGATAGTGTGACCATGTTTGAAAGTAGCAATTAACTCTTCCAAATTGTGTCCATCAACCGGGCCCATGTAAGTAAAGCCCAATTCTTCAATTACGGCTCCAACTTTGGACACGGCTAACCGTTTCATGCCTTCTTTGAGGCGTTCCATTTCTGGAGTAAAAGTTTCGCCGACAAAGGGAATGTGCTTGAATTGTTCCTCTAAGTTATCTTTGAGAAATTGCACCGGCTGCGAGAGTCGCATCTTGTTCAAATAGCGGGTAATTGCGCCGACGTTGGGCGAGATTGACATCTCGTTATCGTTGAGCACCACCATCAAATTGGTTTTCGGCATATGGCCCGCGTGGTTGATGGCTTCGAGTGCCATGCCGCCCGTCAATGCGCCGTCGCCGATGACTGCTACAGTTTTAAAGTTTTCCCCCTTGAGGTCGCGCGCCATCGCCATTCCCAGCGCTGCGGAAATGCTTGTGGAAGCGTGACCTGCACCGAAGTGGTCAAATTTGCTCTCGCAGCGCTTGAGATAGCCTGCAACGCCGTCTTTTTGGCGTAGGGTGTGGAATTGGTTGTAGCGGCCGGTTATCAATTTGTGAGGATAAGCTTGGTGGCCGACATCCCAGGTAACTTTGTCGCGATCGAGGTCGAGTGTTTGGTAGAGTGCTAAGGTCAGTTCGACTACACCCAATCCTGGGCCGAGGTGGCCGCCGCTAGCGGCTACAGTTTCTAAATGCTTTTCTCGAATTTGTCGGGCAATTTGTTCGAGTTGATGAATCGAGAGGCCGTGTAATTGGTTTGGGTGAGTCAGTTCGCTGAGATGCATATTTTAAAATCTTGCTCCTGTGAATCAGGACGAATCCTTAACAGATATAGGTTGTGCCTGCGAGGTTGGGTACGCGCAAACGTTAGAATAGTTTAACGGTTATTTGAGAAAAACTGTTAGGCGTAAGATTTTTGTTATTTTTGGCCTGGTAATTATAGTTGATAAATTGTGCGCCGTCAATATAAAAAAGCTTATGTTGTTAGTTCCTAATGGCTAATTGTTAGCTGCATGGAGATTCTTAAGCATTTTTAACTACTTTTTGTAGTGATGGCTGATTTTTTAGCTATCTTGTTTCTGCAAGCGGACTATGATACAAAATCATTAACTGTGATGGGAGCATCTCATATTTGTAAAAACACTTCTTTGGGTTCCTGCCTTCTGCCTTTTTTTTCTGCCTCCTGCCTCCTGCCTCAAAACTCCAATTTCTAGCTTGGCTGCTTTCATTGAGATGCTCCCACTGTGATTTATATAACATAGCTGATGTCAAGTCATTGCTAACAAGTTAGAAATGAGTAGATTTTGTCAACACCTCTAAGTGGAGAAAAAATTAACTAATAATGATAATCAAAAAAGGGGAAAGGTTGGACTAGCCCAACTAAGGCGATGATCACTATAAAACGATAGAATTGACGAGTAATTGAGCATTGTGTAGGTAAGCTCAAAAGCCTAGAAGATTTACCACAAGGGCCGTTGGTAGGAAAGAAAGAACACGGGGACTGAAGTCCCCCGCGTCGCTTCCCTCTGGAATCTGAAGACGCGATCATTTCCCGCATCCCATATTCTTTTTATGAAAGGTTCTGCTTAATTAAATCTCCCTTACTCCGGTGATGGCAAAGGAGTTTCCGCTTCTTCGGGCGGCGGAATTTCCGCAGGAGTCGATTCGGGCGACGGCGAGAGACTCTCGCTATCGGGCGGCGGAATTTCCGCAGGAGTCGATTCGGGCGACGGCGAGGGACTCTCGGCCCCGGGCGAGGGACTCTCCGAAGGACTTGGGGCAGGAGTTTCCGGCGGTGGCGGAAGTTGTGCGGGATCTGGCTGGGGGCTTTGGAGGCTTTGCATCCACAAACCTAAACCGCCGCCGGCTAATATCAGCCCCAACACCCCCAGTAGGGGCAGCGGAAGCTTGGATCGCCGTTTTTGAACGGGTTCCGGGGCGGGGGAAGTTTCGGGGTACAACAACTGTTTGGACGATTCTGAAAGCTGAGATTCTGGAATCCTCCCGGACTTCTGGAGGGACGCCACGAGGGAAGGCGGCAGCGACACCGAGGCTGCTGACACTGGCGCTGACACTGGCGCTGACGCCACCGCCGGATCAAACAGTACCAATCTCTCCGGCGACATCCGACAGTGAGTCGCCACCACCGAGGTGTTGTCATAACCGTTTTTCTCGTTGGCGAGACGAATCCAAGACTGAACTGCGGCTTCCAAAGACATTTTGCCCTCGATCACATCTGGGCCGTAATTCTCCCAAGATTGCTCTACCCAGTCGTTGTCGCTCAAACCGTCGGAGCACAGCAGCAGTAAGCCTTCCTCTTCGATAATAAATCGCTGAATCGTCGGGCGCAGGAAATCGCCGTCCCGCGTTCCCAAAGCTTGAGTCAGGGCTCCTGCATCGGCTCGCAGTTGAGTCTCCCAGTACAAACAATGTCCTAGTTGGACTTCCCTTGAGGCTACGTCGTCGTCCACAGTCAGCCGGTGACAGTAATTTTTGCCAATCCAATAAGCGCGGCTGTCTCCAACATTGACTAAATAAAGTTCGTGGCTGTTATTTGAGGGCAAATCCTCGGAAATTTTCACTTTTTGAGGCAACTGGAGGGCCATCACCAAAGTCGTCCCCATCCGTTGCCGCAACTCTTTTCCCTGCTCATTATTTTGAGCGGAAATCACATTATTCACAACTCTGACTATTTCTTCGAGTTGCTTGATGACCATTGCGGGCGTCATCAACTCTTCTTGTTGAGCAATTTCTGCGAGCAAATTTTGGATTAAAGCTTTCAGGGACTGGACGGCTAATTGACTGGCAACTTCTCCTCCTTCGTGGCCTCCAACCCCGTCGCAAACCATTGTCAAGTAAGGAATTAGTTTCTCGCCCCCTGAAGTTTTGCTAGATTGAAAATCAGTAGCAACCGGATAGCAACTGTCTTCATTTTGGGAGCGCTGCGGCCCGGTATCGGTCATGCCGACTACTTCTAAGTGCAGAGGCAATTGAGCGGATTGTTCTAATAGTAAATCGTTTAGTTCCAGGGCGATCGCGTCGAAATTCATGCTGCTGCGGCGCATAAACTGACAAATCTCTCCGAGTTTCGACCGCACCTCGGGTTGCGCTGATTCCACCAAACCTGACCACACATCTCCCAAATCCCGCAGCGTCGGTACAAAATTGCCCCGGTGCAGTTCCAGCAGGCGTACCCGCCAACCTTCCACCCGCAAATTTTCCGGTACCAGCAAACTCGAAGCGACTCCCTGTTCCGATAGCGGCGCCCACAGTTGGAGCATTTGCCACAGCCAGTAAACTTGGCGCGCGGCGGTTGTCCCAGACCAAGCTTCTAAAATAGAAGGATACAGGCGACCGAAATTATTGATGGGCACATTTTCCAACAACAGCACCTCTGTCGCTTCCGGTGCTTCCCCTAGCGAACAAAAACCGTATACTTCCGGCGTATGCAGCCGTTGGGGATACAAATGCAGGTAAGGCATAATCGTATCCGGCAGTTGTTCCGGGACGCTCGGAGGCAAAGCTGGACGGCCCTCTAGCCAGATTTGGGGTGCAATGACAAAGTATCGATCGGCTATTACCTTACCCGCCGGCACTTCCTCGGCTGCTGGGCCCACCGCCCACAAATACCGATAAATTAAATTGGTTTCGCAAGCTGCACAGTGCTGGCGGCCAAAGGTATTGCGGGGTTCGGGACAGCTCAGATTCGGGCAATAAATGGGTTCTGAGAAACTACTGATCATATCGAAATAGTTTGTGTAAAAACATTCTGAAGATATTTGATTCTCCAGCTCCAATTCACGAGCTTAAGAATAAACTGATTTTAGCCCCTATCAATTTTTTAACTGCCTTTGGGGCCCTAGAAATTTTAGTTGCTGCCAATGGAGACAGGCTAGAATTGTAATCTAAGTTACTAAAACTTTAACTTTGAGTACGATCGAACCCTGACTGTGGTCGGAGCAGCCTCAACCCGATACAGCGATCGCGATCGGGCAAGCAAGTCGCAAACCCTTGCAGAGTCTGTTGTTGGCACTTCTTAAATTTCAAATTTCCAATCTAAGATCTAAATAGTATCACTATTCCTTTTATGATCTTGACTCCCACGCTCCTTTGGCTGCTAGCTGGGACTTTGCTCTGTTTGGCAGAGTTATTTCTCCCGACTGCTTTTGTTGCTTTTATGATGGGGCTGAGCGCCTTCGCTGTAGCTGGATGCTCTCTAGTTTTACCTTATGTTAATTTACAGATATTCCTGTGGATGGTATTTTCGACAGTTTTTGTACTGCTGTCCCGGCGGTTGATACCAAAAGGCAAGGTAAGGGCGATCGCAGATTCTCACGAAGCTAAAACTTTAACAGAAATTCCCCCCGGCGAAGCTGGACGGGTGATTTATGAGGGGAATTCTTGGCAAGCTCGTTGCGAAGACACCAAGGCCACCATCCCTCCCAACCAAAACGTCATTGTCGTGGGACGAAAAGGCACTACTCTGATAGTTTTGCCAGAAAATTTATTGCATTCTTAAACAAAATGCGTAATCGATCGCCGACAATTAGTAGTCAGTAGTCAGTAGTCATTAGTCCAACGTCATCCGTCATTAGTCCAACGTCATTAGCATTTTGTAGGGGCGGATTTAGCTAACGATATATGATACAAATGACTAAAGAAATGGCAAAACCCGCCATCTAAGTCATCCGTCATTAGTCATCAGTCAACAGTCAACAGTCAACAGTCAATAGTCAATATTTAACAGTAAAAATTGATAGGAGGCAACCGTGGAACAATTTTTTTTACTCGTATTTTTAGCACTAGGCGGTTCAGCTATCGCAGGTTCCGTCAAGATTATCAATGAGGGAAATCAAGCATTGGTGGAGACTTTAGGTAAATATAATGGCAAAAAACTCGAACCTGGTTTGAATTTTGTTACGCCGTTTCTCGATCGCGTAGTTTACGAGCAAACTATTCGGGAAAAAGTCTTAGATGTTCCCCCGCAAGCTTGTATCACCCGCGACAACGTTTCCTTCACGGTTGATGCTGTGGTTTACTGGCGAATTGTAGACTTGGACAAAGCCTGTTACAAAGTTGAAAATCTTCAGTCAGCAATGGTAAATATGGTGCTGACTCAAATTCGCGCGGAAATGGGTCAACTGGATCTCGAACAAACTTTTACGGCTCGTTCTCAAATTAATGAAATCTTGCTGAGAGATTTAGATGTTGTTACCGATCCTTGGGGAGTGAAAGTAACGCGGGTAGAATTGCGCGATATTATCCCTTCTAAAACTGTACAGGAATCGATGGAATTGCAGATGGCAGCCGATCGCCGCAAGCGGGCGGCAATTCTGACATCCGAGGGCGAACGCGAGTCAGCAGTTAACAGCGCCAAAGGTAAAGCTGAAGCGCAAGTTCTGGATGCAGAAGCGCGCCAAAAAGCGACTATTTTGGAAGCGGAAGCTCAACAAAAGGCGATCGTCCTGAAAGCGCAAGCAGAACGCCAAAGTCAGGTTTTGAAAGCTCAAGCTACTTCTGAGGCTTTGCAAATTATCGGCAAAACCCTGCAAAACGACCCCAAAGCGCGGGAAGCTTTACAGTTTTTGTTAGCTCAAAACTATTTGGACATGGGCTTAAAAATTGGCAGCAGCGACAGCAGCAAGGTGATGTTTATGGATCCGCGCAGCATCCCGGCTACGATGGAAGGATTGCGATCGATCGTTGGGGAAGGTAATAATAATGAGGTGAAAAAGTAGTCTTAGCTAGAATGGGCAATTGAAAGAGACTGCTAACTCTGTATGAGGGTTTCATCCCTCATACAGAGTTAGCATGAATAGCAAAAATGATTGTGTCATCACGCACCACATTATTAAATAATCGGCGTTACTGAATTAACGTATAATTGATTCAGAGAGCAATTCACAAAAAACAATTTAACACCAGTCATATTCTATGAAATGTCCTGAATGTAAGTCAACTCATATCAATAAAAATGGGCGGAAAAAAGGTAAGCAGAACTACCTGTGTGTTAACTGTGGTAGACAATTTATAGACTGCTATCAACCTCACAGAGGTTATGCTCAAGAAGTTAAAGACGAATGCCTAAAAATGTATGTTAATGGCATGGGTTTCAGGGAGATTGAAAGAGTCAAAGGTGTACATCATACAACAATTATGAATTGGGTCAAACAACTAGGATAACTCCTGCCCGATTTTTATGATCGACAGACAATTCCCGAAGTTAAAGAATTAGATGAATGATTAACATTTGTCTGCCAAAAAAAACAAATTTGGCGGCCGACATCGGTAGATCACTTTAAAAGCGGTATTTTAGGATGGTACAAGGAGACTCTAGTAACCAAACATTTAAACCTTTATGGGATGTAGTTAGCAAATGGAAATGCTATTTTTATGTAACGCATCACCCGAAACTTTACCCGATATTCATTCCCGATGCAGACCAGATTAATGGGAGGTTTGATTTGACTCACGCCCAGAGTACCATTCTCATTTAACAGGCTTTCGGGCCTGTTCCACAAAGAATGAATTTCTTGTGGGTGGGATGTTATAGCCAGCCCATAAAAGGCTTATTGAGAATGATAGAAAATCTCACGTTTCACCATTTTAAAATTGGCAAACAATCTCTTGAAATCGCCTGGTATCTATTTAAAAATCGATAGTCAGGCAACTTCTCTTCGCCGTCAACCTAATAACTCGACACAGTTAAAACGATCGCCTCCCTATCTCCCAACACCAAACCATACTCCAAACCCTCAACAACCGCCTGATAAGAAGCATCCAAAATATTACCAGAAACCCCCACAGTCGTCCAGCGGTCTTGACCGTTGCTAAACTCAACCAACACGCGAGTTTTAGCAGAAGTTCCCGCACCTCCGTCCAGAATTCGCACCTTATAATCTGTTAAGTTAAAATCAGTAATTGCCGGATAAAAATTCCGCAAAGCCTTCCGCAAAGCCGCATCAAGTGCCGAAACAGGCCCGTTTCCTTCCGCGCATTCCAGAATATCTTGACCGTTAACAGTCACTTTCACCGTTGCTAAAGAATTAACTGTTTCCTCCCTACCTTTATCGCAGTGAACTTGAAAACCTTTGATTTCAAATAAACGCTTGCGCTTTCCCAAGGCCTCCCGCATTAACAATTCAAAAGAAGCCTCAGCACCCTCAAATTGATATCCCTGACTTTCCAAATCTTTCAATTTTTCCAAAATTTGGCGGCAAGCAGGATTTTTGCGATCGAGCTCAATTCCAAAAGTGCGAGCCTTCGCCAAAACATTGCTCAAACCCGCTTGATCAGAAATCACAATTCGCCGTCTATTGCCGATTTTTTCCGGTTCCAAGTGTTCGTAAGTTAACGGATTTTTCTCAACAGCCGATACGTGAATTCCGCCTTTGTGAGCAAAAGCCGAAAGACCGACAAAAGGAGCATGATCATCGGGAGCAAGATTGACAATTTCACTAATCGAGCGACTTACTTGAGTTAATCTAACTAATTGCTCGTCTTCAATGCAATTCTGACCCAACTTTAGCTGAAAATTAGGAATTAAGGAACATAAATCGGCATTGCCGCAGCGTTCGCCGTAACCGTTTATAGTTCCCTGTACCATCCTCACTCCTTCCCGCACAGCAGCCAAAGCGTTAGCAACCGCAACTCCCGAGTCGTTGTGAGTGTGAATTCCTAATTGTAAAAATTTTTCGCGATTGGTTCCTAGAGCTTCTAAAACATCGCAAACAACCTGACTGACTTCGTGAGGTAAAGTACCCCCGTTAGTATCGCAAAGCACTAGCCATTCTGCACCGGCATCGGCGGCTACTTCTAAAGTTTTAATAGCATAATCTTGATTGTGCTTGTAGCCGTCAAACCAGTGTTCGGCATCGTAAATAACGCGCCTTCCCTGACTCCGCAAATATTCAATTGTATCTCGAATCATCGCCAGATTTTCTTCTAGCGTCGTCTTCAAACTTTCAATAACGTGCAAATCCCACGACTTGCCAAACAGCGTCACCCAGCGAGTACCGGCGGACAAAATAGCCTGCAACATTTCATCATTAGCTGCCGTAGTTCCCGGCCGCCTAGTCGAACAAAAGGCTACAACTTCTGCTTGAGTTAGGGGCTGTTCTTTGAGACGCCAAAAAAATTGTACGTCTTTAGGATTCGCCCCCGGCCAGCCGCCTTCAATAAAGGGAATTCCTAAACTGTCTAACTGTCGAGCAATTCGCAGTTTGTCTTCGAGAGATAAGGAGAGTCCCTCACACTGAGCACCGTCTCGCAGCGTGGTATCGTAGATCCAGAGCCGATTTGTCATGGGAAATTGCGATCGAGAAATTGGTAATATATCACTTCCCATATTAGATGAATTTATTTGAATTTAATGCGATAATATATAGGAAAATTAACATAAATCTAACTGGGGTAAATTGCTGTGGTCAAGGTACAAGCGCAAGGAAAAACATTTGAGTGCGATCGCGAATCGAATCTCCGTGAAGTTTTGCTCAACAACGGCATCGATCTTTACAACGGCAACGCCAAAGTCATCAACTGCCACGGCCTCGGCACTTGCGGCACCTGCGCCGTCAGCATCGAGGGTGAAGTTTCCGATCCCGAGTGGCGCGAAAAAGCCCGACTTTCGGTTCCTCCCCATTCTCCCGCCTCCAACCGCCGTTTGTCCTGCCAAACCAAGGTTTTAGGCGATATTAAGGTGACAAAATATGACGGTTTCTGGGGTCAAGGTTCTGAAACTGTCTGGAAACCCCAAGCATAGATTTTTTGCTAAGGAAGGCAGATAGGACGATCGCCTTGCCAGATAATCTGTAAGACTTGTGCAAGAATTCTAACTGTAAGGTGCACACGGGGCACCTTACCATAAAGAAATCCGAGAGGTCAAAAAAGCCAGAAAGTCCATATAAAAGTTAATGAATTCATCTAAAGATATTCTGATTATTGGCGGCGGAATAATTGGTCTTTCGCTAGCAGTAGAACTAAAATTGCGAGGGGCATCTGTCGCGGTTCTCACCGCCGATTCTAAACAACCGACGGCCCGGGCTGCTGCTGGAATGCTTGCCCCCCAAGCCGAACGAATTCCCCCGAGTCCGATGCTGGATTTGTGCTTGCAAAGCCGCGCACTGTATCCTGCCTGGGTGGAACAGTTAGAGAATATTACCGGATTGAAAACGGGATATTGGCGATCGGGAATTCTCGCACCAGTTTGTCAAAATGATCCTCAAGAAAAGCCACTTTTGTCAAACCTTAATTCTCAATGGTTGGACAGAGATACTGTTCGCCAGCACCAGTTTGGATTAGGTCAAGAAGTAATTGGCGGTTGGTGGTATCCTGACGACGCTCAAGTAGACAACCGCGCTTTATTTCGGACGCTTCAGGCCGCAACTAAAGAATTGCAGATTGAGATTATTCAAGGCAATGCAGGGGAAATTATTCGGCAGGGAAACCGAGTTGTTGGCATTGAAACAACGGCAGGAAAATTGCAAGCTGACCGTTATGTTTTGGCGGCGGGTGCTTGGTCTGATCAGTTATTGAATGTTCCTGTTTTTCCAAGAAAGGGACAAATGCTGTCAGTATGTGTACCAGAAGATTGTGCAGTTATCCAGCCCCTGCAAACCGTTATATTCGGGACTGGCATTTATATTGTGCCGCGTCAAGATGGTAGAATTATTATTGGTGCAACTAGCGAAAATGTGGATTTCACGCCGGGAAATACGCCTGCGGGAATCCAAAGTTTGCTAGCAGGAGCGATTAAGTTATATCCCGAATTACAAAACTATCCAATTCTGGAGTTTTGGTGGGGATTTCGGCCGGCTACGACCGATGAATTGCCGATTTTGGGTGCTAGTGCTTGGGAGAATTTGACATGGGCTACGGGGCATTACCGCAATGGCATTTTGTTGGCTCCGGTGACGGCTAAATTATTGGCTAATTTGATTGGGAATCAGAAATTAGATCCGTTATTGGCTGCTTTTCATTATTCGAGGTTTGGATCTTCAGCACTTACTTGAACCTCTATACGTAGGGTGCAGCGTACCTTACTGCTATAATAGGCGCATCCAACCATTTTTTGGTAAGTCTTGAATTAGTTCGCATCCTGTTTTTTGGGTTGGTTTAATTCCCTGCATTTAGCGGCAGCCAAATCGTAAGCATTTTGGTAATCTTTACCGCCTAACATGACATCGCCGTAATATTCATAAGGTTGATTTCCGTAAACCGGTAGCGGGTCATCTTCTGGATAATCTTCTTTTGACTCATCTAGAATTGCTTTGAGTTTCTTGACGCTCAATCGTTGGGCGGGGAAGTAATGAATGTCTTGAGCGCTGAAGCCGAGATGCGGAAAAGTTGGGTCAACAATTCGCTCGTCGAGTTCAATCCAGCTATACTCGATGGGTTTATAGGGCGCTCCGGGTGCAGCTAAAAATCCTTGGACGTAGATTGCGCCTTCGGTGGTTAATGCTGCTTTGGAAGCGTTATCAAAGCAGTTTTTACGGTTGATTTTGATGCGAGTCGCGATTTCAATAGAAAGCGTCTCATCTAATAGTTCGGTCATAACCCATTTCTAATCGCGTGTGCGATTAGATTGTAGCAAATCCGAGCTATCTCCGAGCACAAAAAACATCGCACTTGCGATCGCTCCTCAAATTCTGTTCTCAAGGAGTTGATCCAAAATCCTCTGCGGTTGTGGATGTTGTGTCAGCTTTGGCTTCCGGGGCGGGCGGTTTGTCGATATCCCGCATCACCCTCCCGGCAAATAAAAAAAATGGAGTAGCCCAATGTTTGAGAGTGCGATCGAGTTGGGGTAGAACCCGGTACTGTAAAGTGTGGCACAGGCGATGCAAGCAAAAATAGCGGCATACATCACCGAAGGTCGATCGTGCAACCAACCAATCATATTAATGCCTTCGGGTGCAGCAATTTGCTCGGCGGCTAACAGGCTTCACAGTTTTTTCTGCAAACAAAGTTGACTTATGACGATTCTCGCTGAGACATGGGAATATCCTCGGATTGGTAACAACCGGAAAATAAAGAAAGCCCTGAAAGCATTTTTTACTGGGAAATTAGAGACAGATGCTTTATTGCAGACTGTTCCCGCGCTGAAAATTATGGTAAAGTCTGCTACAGTGCTGCGGCAAGAAATCAATGCAAGTTGAAGATAACAAGCCGCAAGGTAGCTTTGGGTATTGACAGAATCTGTTAATTCACCAAAATATGCTGACCATTGGATAAACTGCTTGAAATGGATTTTTCACGCCTGGTTGATGCATGATGATTTGTCATGTAAATCTGCCTATCAATACACCTGTGAAGTGGCAGGTTGATACGGTTCCGCATCACTTATAATTCTTAACTGAATTGTCGAGCAAAGATGATCGGCAACGACAGTCAATAGAGCCAGCCGCTATCTCAAATCTTCTGCAAATCATGGCAACCGAAAATCCCACCAAAGAAATTATTATTCTCCTAACACGTAAGGATAAAATAGAAATTAATTTTCTGCAATGATTAGCAATTAGTACGGCATTTTGTTATGATTAAGTCTGTCAGATCGGGGATAAACTTCAGCTTGGCGAGACAACCTAAAGGAGGAGCTAATGAACTAAATATTATCAGCAGTTTTGTAAAGTATGGGTCAAATTTTAACCGCAATTCACCCAATTACCTGCAATAAAACAATACCAAAAATAGCCAGCCTATCCTGATGCTAAGCGAAGCACTTATCCACACACCATAGATATACTGAATGAAAAGCGCGATCAAAAAGTCGGATTTTGTGCTAGCTCCTTATATGAAGAGCAACAATTTCAAAGCTACTTGCCAAATCCTCAATACAGTGATTCCTTATACATTCTTATGGTTTTTAGCATTTAAATCGGCTGCCATTTCTGTATTCCTACTGCCGCCGATAATGGTGTTGATGACACTTTTCTCAGGACGTTGTTTTTCTTTAATGCACGATTGCGGGCACTATTCTCTTTTTAGTTCCAAAAAAGTCAATCGCATGATGGGTTTTTTGCTAGGTATCATCAATGCGATTCCTCAGTACCCCTGGTCGAGGGGGCACGCTTATCACCACAAACATAATGGTAATTGGGATATGTACCGAGGCCCTTCGGCGTTGATATCCACCGAAAAATTTGCGGCGCTAAGTCCATTTAGTCAAAAGATGTATCAGTTACTCAGACATCCATTGATGCTGTTTCCCGGTGGTTTTTTCTATCTAATTATTAAGCCACGACTCGCGCTAATCTTGGGAATTACGGGTTTTATTCGACATATTTTTGCTTGTCTCAATCAAGATTTTGGCATGGGTTTATCTGCAATCATTGCTTCTTATAAATCCAAACATTGGTATACGACGGCTGAATTTTGGGATTTATTGTTCAACAATATTTGTGTTGTGGGTAGCTGGATTTATCTGAGCAACTTACTGGGGTTTGGCTTTTTCTGGAGTGTTTACTCAATTGTCATGACCTGTTCAGCAGCGATATTTATCTGTATTTTCTTTGTTCAGCATAATTTTGACGGTTCCTACGCTCATAAAGCCGAAGGTTGGGACTATCTTCTCGGCGCAATTGAAGGCAGTAGTTACCTAAAATTACCGACTATTCTCAATTGGTTTTCGGCTGATATTGCTTACCACAATATTCATCATCTTTCTGAGCGAATACCTAACTATAATCTTCGGGCTTGTCACAATGCTAATATTCACTTGCTTGCTAATTCAAAATCACTGACTATTCGCGATATTCCTGACTGCTTCCAATTCATTCTTTGGGATGCTGCTTCAGATAGTCTGCAATCGATTAAATTATTTCAACAACAAGAAGAAATTCCCTTGAGTAATGTAGCTAATTAAAATCGGGGGAAATAAATTTGGTGGCTTCTTTATCCCCGAAATCCTCTGATATCGTTTCCGGTTGCACCGGAATTATATATAGCAATCCTTGCAGGAGTCGTAAACTTTTTACCCCACCCCAACCCTCCCCTTATCAAGGGGAGGGAGTAAGGATCGTGAATTAAATAATTTGCATAAGCCTGTGGGATGGGCGTCTCGCCCGTCCCTTATAGACGGGCGAGACGCCCATCCCACAAGAACAATCAAAATTGCAGGTTATTTAATTCTCATTCCTAAGAAATTCACAAATGATTTAGGATTGCTATAGAGCAATACGGTTCACTTAAGAGAGATCCCCCCTAACCCCCCTTAAGAAGGGGGGGACAAGAATGCTCTCAAAGTCCCCCTTCTTAAGGGGGATTTAGGGGGATCTCCGGGGCATAAATAATGTTAAGTGAACCGTATTGTGCTATAGAGGACACGACAGTGCCGTCTCCCTACCCGGATTAATTGTAGGGACATGGGACACTCGCGGTGTCGAAAGCTGTGGGTAATATTAATTCGGATGCTACCGGATTTGGTATAACTCAAAGTATCGGTCACTGGTCAATGCAGCAATTCCTCTAATTTTTGCTGGTTCCACAAATACTGATAAAGCCCTGTTTGCCCTACCAATTCAACGTGAGTGCCGCTTTGGACTATTTCTCCTTTTTCCATGACGAAAATGCGATCGGCACTAGCCGCTGCCGACATTTGATGCGAGATAAAAATTACTGTTTTGCGATCGGTTCCCGTTGCCAAGTTTTGCAAAATGTCGGTAGCAGTTTGATTGTCAACGCTGGAAAGAGCGTCATCTAAAATTAACACCGGGGCGTCAACTAACAAAGCACGAGCAAGTGCAGTCCGCTGCCGCTGTCCACCGGATAAAGTAATGCCGCGCTCGCCGACAACTGTTTTGTACTGCTGCGGAAAATTGAGGATTTCGGCGTGAATTTGCGCTTGTTTTGCTGCGGCTTCAATCTCCGGCTGTTCCGCTAAGGGGTTTCCGTAGCGGATGTTATTCTTGATGGTAGTGCCGAATAGAAAACTTTCTTGCGGAACGTAGGCGATCGCCCCGCGCAATGCGGTCAATTTTACCTCCGTAATATCCTGTCCGTCTAAAAATAACTCGCCCAGATCGATGTCCAGCAGTCTGGGCAGCGCATTAGCTAAAGTTGATTTTCCTGAGCCGATCGCCCCAACAATTGCGACAGTTTCGCCCGGTTTTATGGTAAAATCAACATCTTTAAGCGCGGGTGTCTTAGCGCCGGGATAAGTAAAATTTAGATGGCGAGCCGCAATTTCGCCTTTGACTGGAGTTGGCAGTTCAACTGCATCGGCAGCATCCTTAATTTGCGGTTCCACAGTCAGAATTGATTCGATGCGATCGACACTCACTTCTCCCCGCTGGTAAGCAGTAATTGTGAAACCCAACAGCGCCGTCGGAAACACCAAGCGCTCGACATAAATTAGCAACGCCACAAAATCGCCAATGCTAATTTTACCATTAGCAATTGCCCCGCCACCAGCAGAAAGCAGCACCAACAAACTGATGCTTGCCAAACCGCCCAGCAGCGGAAAAATAAAGTTTCTAGTTTTTGCTAATTGCAAATTTGCTGATAGCAACTTCGCATTGGAATTGCCAAAAGCTCGGCGTTCGTTTTCTTCTTGAGCGTAGATTTTAATTACGGACATCCCGCTCATATCTTCCTGAATCAAATCGCTCATCGCCGACAATTCCTCTTGCACGGCTAACTGTTGAATGCGAAGTTTGTCGCTAAATAACTGCACCAAAACTAGCATTAAAGGATAAACTGTGATCGCCAATAGCGTCAGCCTTACATTGATCCCCAACATCACCGGCAAAGTCAAAGCATAGGCAAATGCCGTATTCGCCAAACTCAGCACTGCAAACCCCACCAAGCGCCGAATATTGTCCAAATCGGAAGTAGCGCGGTTAATTAAATCCCCTACCGTATTGGCGGCAAAATAAGACGGTTCTAATGTTAATAAATGGTTAAAAATTTGCTGTTTGAGGTCAAATTCTACTTGACGCCCCACGCCAAACAGCAGAATCCGCGACACCATCCGAATTCCCCACATAATTGAGGCGAGGAGCAGAATCAGGAGCACGTAGTTGAAAACTTGGTCAAATTTAGTCGCAATTTGCAGAGTGTCAATTGAATTCCGAATCAGCAGGGGAATGTAAACGCCCACAGCATTGACAATTAACAGCGAAAAAATGCCCCAGAATGTTGGCTTCCAGTGCGGGCGCATATAAGAGCCGAGTTTTTGCAGTCGAGAATAACGAGCCATTTGTTAGTGGGTAATTTGAGATTGATTGAGGAAAGGAATAAGGTTCGGCAACGAAGCAGTGTACGGGATTTAACGGATGGATGCTGAAGGAAGAAGGAGTCTTCCCCAAGGTTTTCAGCAATTAAGAACGTCCTAATAGTCTTGGCGGTTGCTATAGAAGGTAGAAGTTTGAAAAAAGAATAGAAGTTCTATCGAAAGGTAGATGACCGAAAACACAAGTTAAGAAATTTTTAATAAAAATTCTGCTTTGGGATAACGCGCCATCAAAATTGGGTTTAGGCCTGAACCAAAACCTGATTATATCGATATGTAACAAACCACATTATATCTGTGGGAACACGAGATCTGTGGGGACACGGCAATGCCCTGTCCTTAGCCACTCGGAACGATCGCCCAAATCTCCCATCCGTCCCCCCAATCCCCCACACCGTTGAGGCGCGCTACAATCAAAAATCGATCAACTTAGCACTCAGCCTCAGAGAGTGCTAAATTTGCTAATGTAAGCGATTGGAGACAAACATGACCAAAATAGTTGCATTTAGCGACAAATCTCGGCGGGCACTAGAACGCGGCGTCAATCAACTCGCCGATGCTGTCCGCATCACCTTGGGCCCGAAAGGCCGCAACGTCCTATTGGAAAAGAAATACGGCGCTCCCCAAATTGTTAACGACGGTATCACCGTTGCTAGGGAGATCGAACTCGAAGACCCCCTGGAAAATGCCGGCGCTCGCTTAATTCAAGAAGTCGCCTCCAAAACTAAAGATATCGCAGGCGACGGCACTACAACCGCAACGGTTATAGCTCAATCCCTCATTCGCGAAGGTTTGAAGAATGTCGCAGCAGGCGCAAACCCAGTCGCGCTGCGCCGGGGTATTGAAAAAACGATCGCCCATTTGGTCCTGGAAATCGCAAAATTGGCGAAACCCGTCGAAGGAAGCGCCATTGCTCAAGTCGCCACTATCTCCGCCGGTAACGACGAAGAAGTCGGCGCCATGATTGCCCAAGCAATGGAAAAAGTCACGAAAGACGGCGTAATTACTGTTGAAGAGTCGAAATCTCTGACAACGGAATTGGAAGTTGTCGAAGGGATGCAGTACGATCGCGGATATCTTTCTCCGTATTTCGTCACTAACACCGATCGCATGGAAGTTGAGTACGAAAACGCTCGCATCCTGATTACCGACAAAAAAATTAGCTCGATTCAAGAACTAATTCCAGTTCTCGAAAAAATCGCCCGCACCGGTCAACCGTTGCTAATTATCGCCGAAGATATCGAAGGCGAAGCTTTGGCAACTCTGGTAGTCAACAAAGCCCGCGGCGTATTGAACATCGCAGCAACGAAATCTCCTGGTTTTGGCGATCGACGCAAAGCTATGCTTCAAGATATCGCCGTGCTCACCGGCGGTCAACTGATTTCTGAAGAAGTCGGACTCAGCATCGATACCGCAACCCTAGAAATGCTCGGTACCGCCCGCAAAATTACGATCGACAAAGAAAAAACGATCATTGTTGCTGGCGAAGAACACAAAGCTGACGTGCAACAACGGATCGAGCAAATCCGCAAGCAGCTAGAAGCGACGGATTCCGACTACGATCAAGAAAAATTGAGCGAACGCATTGCCAAACTAGCTGGCGGTATTGCTGTAATTAAAGTAGGCGCAGCTACCGAAACTGAGCTCAAAGACCGTAAACTGCGTATTGAAGACGCTCTGAACGCTACTAAAGCTGCTGTGGAAGAAGGCATCGTCGCTGGAGGCGGCACGACGCTGATTCACCTGATTACAAAAATAGATGCAATCAGAAAGACTTTAAACGCCGAAGAACAAGTAGGCGCTGACTTGGTTGCTAAAGCTTTGGAAGCTCCTTTGCGTCAAATCGCTGATAATGCGGGCGTTGAAGGTTCGATCGCGATCGAGCGAGTGCGGGCGAGCGAGTTCAACGTTGGCTACAACGCTCTCACCGACGTGTACGAAGATATGATTGCCGCTGGGATTATTGACCCCGCTAAGGTGGTGCGATCGGCTTTGCAAAATGCCGGTTCCATTGCTGGTATGGTGTTGACCACCGAAGCCGTGATTGTCGAAAAACCCGAGAAGAAAAAAGCCGGCGGCGACATGGGCGACAGGGGCGGCAGGGGCGGCATGGGCGGCATGGGCGGTATGGGCGGTATGGGCGGCATGGGCGGCATGGGCGGCATGGGCATGATGTAGTTAGTCTTCAGCCATTAGTTTGTAGTCTGTAGAGTGCGCCATAAGCACCATGGGTGTAAACAAGCGCGTCTTATGTACTACCCGTCTACTGGCTGACGAATAAGGCAGCTTATCCCCCCGGCATCCCCTGATAGTCCGGGGGGACTTGAAGCTATCAAAGTCCCCTTCTTAAGGGAGATGCAATGGGGCTCGGCATTAAGCTACAAGCGATAGTTCTCAGGGATTTTAAGCTGAAGTTGCCACCTATGCAGTGCGCCCCCTCTCGGTCAACTCAAATCCTTCCCAGAAACCGCGTCTCCCCCTCTCCCCTGATCCTTTAAGACGACGGAGTTACATTGTTGCTGTGCAAGTCTTGAGGAGATTGAAACAGAGTTTCGAGATAAACTCTCGCAGCTTGGCGATAACTGCGCGAAGCTTCAGGCGTACCGCTATCGGCATTCTGCAACAAAAACAGCGACAGGGCCGCGCAAAATACTCGGTCTAGATCCCATTCGGGATGGGTTTCCAGGTAAGTTTTGAGAGAATCGTGCAGCGTTTCGGGAATTTCAGCAAAAATACTGACTGTTGGGTTCATCATTTTTTTTAGTCTCGCTAATAAATTGAAAACAGAACCCCCCTTCGGCCGGATACAGGTGCAGGCACAGCCGAAATCAGAGCGCTTTTTTTTAGGTCGGTCGCATCATTGTGCGCTATGAGGGGGTGGGTTTGTCAATGTTGCGAAATATTACAAAGTCCTTTAGATAAAAAAAAGGTTTACCAAATAATCAGCTTTTCAGGGAATTTTTTGTTACATATCTTTATGTGTTGGGCGGTTTATGAGGAATTAGGCAGCAAGTTAAGGAAATCCCCAATTCCGCAGCAAGATGCTACCGTGCCGTTAATTTCTGTGGAAAACTTTGTCGCATCTGTGGAAAACCTCAGACTTGCCTGTGGAAACGCTGTGGAATGTTTAGGGAAAAGTCAGGGAAAAAATAAGAATTGCAAAGGGCATGGGGCATGGGCATGGGGCATGGGGCATGGGTAGCAAATAACAAATGATTAATGACTACTGACTGCTGACTACTGACTACTGACTAATGACTAATGACTTCCTAAGTGCCAATCTGCCGCTTTTTGGCGGATGGTTGCCAATTCTGCCGGCGGCATTTTGTCGAGATTAGACCTCTTGCAAAAATAATTAGGACGGGGTAGAAGCCCATCCCACAAATTTTTTTTTTCTTGTGGGATGGCTTTGAGCAGCGTCCGAAAATTTGATTAAAAGGACTTATGCAAGAGGTCTATTGGCTAAGAGAAAACTCATGCGACCGATCGACTGAAGTTTTTCCCGGTGGCGCGCTAGGAAATCCCAGTAGGGAAGATTTATCATCTGTGCGGTTGATAGCAGCTTGGTTCTGCCAAAGTTGATCGCCTAATACCCAAACGCCAACAGTCATTTTATTTGTTTCACCATTTCACCATAAAAGTTATCTTTTACTTTTCATGAGGGCTGGTCGTTTATTGAGAAAAATTAATTGGCTGAAAAATCACAAATCAAAACTCATAATTTCTCTGCTTGTGGCGAGAACGTACTAGAGCATAACATTGATTTCCAAAGATAGGGACACCGACCAGCAAATTTAAATTTTATGTCGGTGTATCCTTCAGATGTTAATAACTTGGTGAGCGTCTCTACTGAAAAAAATTTAATGTGGCCGTTATCCCAAAGAACGGTAAAATGTTTATCTAGTTTGCCAGAAACCGCTAAAGCCAGATTTTTTAAGTAGCCGTGATAGGGTGTGGAAATAATTAGTCTTCCTCCCGAATTGAGGCATATTTTTGCAGTTTTTGCTAGTTCTTTAGGATAAAGCAAGTGTTCGATTACTTCAATAGCTAAGACAACATCAAATGAGTTCAGAATATCGGTATCTGGGAGGTCGTAAATATCTGCTTGGATAAACTGACACTCGGGGAAACTTTGACGGGAGATGGCAATTCCGGGCGCAGAAGTGTCAACGCCGACAACTTCGCAGCCGTGCTCTGCGATAACGTGACTGAGGCTGCCATTGCCACAGCCGAGATCCAAAACTCGGAGTTTTGTCTTGCTGGTCTGCTGAAGTGTAGCCAGCATTTCTAAAAGGGGAGATATCAAATAAGCGTGATGATATCTCGGACGGTTGTTTGTGTAATAATACGTATAATTGCTAAAGTTTTTTTTCATCGATTAAGCTATGGAGATTATTGCCGAGACCGCGAATTTACGGAGCGTGGGTACACTGTTTGAGCCAAGGTTCCCCACATTAGGGTTGTCAGAGTCGATCGGCAGCTCGCTCATCTCATTCTTTTTATTTGACAGGCGAATTATTGTCACCGAATCAACCGGATGGCAAAAGAAATCTTTCACAGGGTGCAAAATCTTGCATCGCCCATCTCTGGCCCATCTCTCGAAGGCATTCGGAAAGAAAAAGTCCGATCGAGCAAGAATTCTCTCTGTACACTAGCCGGAAACCGAACTTTTTGCCTGTAAATTTGGGGCGAGTGCATCTATGCGATTCTAGCTTCAAGCAACTGCGGTATGTCCACCCGACGCTTTTTCCAGCCTGAAAAATGTGCCATGGGGCGATCGGGTGTCACTCGCTCCGAGAATTGAGAAGGGAAGTGTGACCGAAATCACAGGCATTTGCCCAACAAATTGCTGAGCATCTTTTAGTCCACACACTTAGAATCGAGATTACTACAGTGGCTTCTATAATTGTGTTTAAATGTTGTTCTGAAGCTGTGTTGTCCAGTCAGCAGAGCCCCCTAGACAGATTCATGCTTTCGGTCTGGTTTATTTCACTGTAATGGTCGCTGTTGGGTGTTGCACCTTAATTTAGATATTTCCTATGGTTAAGTTAGGTCAATCCTCCTTTCGCCGTATTTTACTGTCGCGGATTTTGTTGCTCAGCGTACCTGTTCTACTGGTGGGGGAGTATGTTACCTATCGCAAGGCACGCTCGACGCTTCTGGAAACTGCTCGTCAAAACTTGACAGAAAGTGCAGTCAGAAAAGCAGACACTATTGAACAGTGGGCGAAATCGCTGAAGTCCAATCTGATCGGCGCTTCGGAAAGCTCGATGTTGCAGTCGGTAGATCCGAAGGATTATCAAAAGTTTATCGCCCAATTAGGGCAGCGGTTGCCAGCGCAGGTTGATTGCTTGCAATTGACTAATTTAAAGACAAATCAAGTGATAGCAAGCACTTGCGGGCAGCAGCCGATTCAGTCGTTGCCGGCAAAATTTTGGCCGCCCGTACAGCAGCAGCAAACGCTGCTGGACGACAAGAGCGTTTACATCAGTCTCTCCTTACCTCAGCAGCGACAGGAGACAGCAAACGATCAGAATGTGGCTTTGGGGGCTGAGGATTTTCCCGATGCGGGTAAAGAAGGCCGCGATAGCCAAGCGAGTTTGGTGTTGAGCGCTCCTGTTTACATTCGTCGGGGCAATACCCTGCAGTTGAGTTATGCTTTGAGTTTGCAGTCGGCCTTGCCTGTGCAAACCAGCGCTCCCAAGGGTTCTTTAGCCGGCTATACGGTGGCGATCGACCAAGATGGGACGATTTTGGCGCACCCGAATATCAACCGCGTGGGCCGCAATATTGACCAAGAGGCAGATGCCGCTCGACTAAAAAGTATTGTCAGAAGGGCGATCGCCGGCGGAACAGCTTTTCTCCACCTATTTTCCTTTGAAAGAAATGGTGTAGAGTTGCTAGCAGGATACGCCGCTATCCCGAGTCCTTCAACTACACAGGAGAACAGCAAGTGGATTATTTTAGCTGTCTCTCGTTTAGATTACGCTCTGTCGGGTTTGGAAGAAATTCAGCAAGTTTTATTTAATTTAATTGTAGGTTTGGTTGCTGCTAGTATCATCGCGACTTTATATCTGTCTCGCGACTTGGCGCGTCCTGTGGAAAAACTGAGAGACTACGCGATGAAAGTAGATACGGAAGCGTCGCAGACAGTGCCCCAAGATTTCCAAATTAGGGAATTTAATCAACTATCAGAAGCACTCAACAGCATGGTGCAGCGCCTCAGATCCTGGGCCAAAGAATTGGAAGTCGCAACCAAAGAAGCGCAAGTTGCCAATCAATTAAAAAATGAATTTTTGGGCAATATTTCTCACGAATTGAGAACGCCGCTCAACGGAATTATTGGTTTTATTCAAATTGTGCGGGACGGCTACTGCGATGACCGAGATGAAGAAATGGAATTTTTACAGCGAGCCCACGACTCGTCCATGCAATTGCTCAATATTATTAATGATATTTTGGACATTGCTAAAATAGAATCCGGCACGTTCTCGATGATGTTAGAAGTAGTTGACATTACCCAGGTACTTGAAGACGCGATTGATTTGCAAGCGAGTCAAATTGAGGAAAAAGGCTTGAAGTTAAGTTTGCCAGAGCCTCATGATCCGATTATTGTTCATGCCGATCCAGAGAAGCTAAAACAGGTGTTTTTAAATGTTTTGAGCAATGCCGTTAAGTTTACAGAGTCGGGCAGCATTAATATATCTGTGCGGCTAGAATCGAGGACTAATTCTGGTAGTTCTAACGGCAGTGGTGAAAGTACGACTAGCCCCAGCGGTCAAAGCGATTGGGTGGTGGTGACAATTAAAGATACGGGAATTGGTATCGATCCCGAGCACCAGCAGAAATTGTTTCAACCTTTTGTGATGGCTGATGGTTCTACAACTCGCAGGTTTGGCGGTAACGGTTTGGGCTTGGCTATCTCGCGAAGGATAATGGAATCTATGATCGGAAGCATTACCCTGCACAGCGCGGGCGTGAATCAAGGTACTACGGTGATGATTTCTTTGCCTGTCAATCAGCAGTCAAGTTTTTATTTTCACAGCCCGGACTTAGTAACGGAAAAGGGAAATTTCAAAAGTTGAGGAGTGATTTTCCCAATCTAAAATCTAAAATCTAAAATGGTATTAGGGGCTGTCCGCCGAGTTCGAGGGATTTGCTCAAAGTGCTGAGAATGCGGATTAATTCGACGGAGGCCGCGCCCGAAGAGGTAAGACAGGGGGTATTTGTTTGCACGCAGTTGAGGAAGCGATCGCACACTCGCCTCAGCGGTTCTACTTGTTCTAAACTCAACACTTCGCGGTGTCTGAGGCTTGTTGGCTGTGGCGCGATCCTCTTCGAGGGCTTCGCTAACGCACTTTCAAAAGAGTTATTCTCTTCGCCTCCCCAATCTGGATTGCCACGCTGCACAATTAGGGGAGTTTCTGGCGACATTTCATCAAAAATCAAGGTTCCCAAAGTGCCAACAACTGTTAAGCGCCGTTGTTTGTCGGGATTTAGCCAGCACAGGTGAATAAATGCTTGAAATCCGTCGGGATAGGTGAGCGTTACCCAAACTAAATCTGCTAGTCCTTCTGCAGGATTAACAGTCAGGAGTGAAGGATCCAATTGATTTTCAATTTCTGCTGCTTCTTTATTTATTTCTTCTTCCCTCTCCCCTCTTCCTTCTTCCTTCTTTCTTCTTCCTTCTTCCTTCTTTCTTCTTCCTTCTTCCTTCTTCCTCCTTTCTTCCTTCGGAAATACAGTGCCGATCGCCCTTACTTCAATTGGCGTTTGTTCCAACCAAGTATTGAAAATAGCGATATCGTGAATAGCCAAGTCCCAAAGGGCATCAACGTCATGGCGAACCGGTTCAAAATGGGTGCGCTGGGCGTAACCGTAGCGCAATTTTCCGAGTTGATGCTGTTGAATAATTCTTTGGCCTCGATCGACTGCTGGATGAAACAGATAAGTGTGGTCAACGAAGAGTTGCCGCTGCTGTTTTTCGGCTAATTGACAGAGTTCTATGGCTTCAGTGAGGTTGAGGGCGAGAGGTTTTTCTGCTAAGACGTGGTAGCCTTGTTGCAGCGCTGCTGCTGCGAGGGTGTAGTGTGTGGAAGCTGGAGTGGCGATCGCCACAGCTTCCAGTCCCGGCAAGGCTTGGACTTGAGACCAATCGGTAGCTAGAATCACCGAGGCATCGATATTAAACTGTTTTTGAACGGCAGCCAATGAATCTCGATTCGGGTCTACTACCGCTAAAACTTGGCTGTTGGGATGTTCCAGAAAGTTGCGAATTAAGTTAACTCCCCAGCGACCTGCACCCAATACAGCTATTCCGATTTTCATTAATTATAATTTCACAAATCGCAAACCAATTATAGCATAATTGGTAATTATTGGGTGTCTTTTAATCCTAAAAACTCCGAATTTCCATCCACAATTCCCAATCGCAATCCCCAATTACCAAATGACTAATAACTAATGACTTTGGACAATATTCGCGAGCGGGGACAGCACTAATGACTACTGACTACTGACTACTGACTACTGACTACTGACTACTGACTACTGACTACTGACTACTGACTATTAACTAATTTATTGAAAGCTACCTGAGCCGCTGCTTGTTCGGCCGCTTTGATCGATCGACCTTTTCCCTCAGCTACCAACTCTCCCTGAATGTGAACTTCTGCCGTAAAACGATCCTCACCGCCCTGCACTGTCCCCGTTTCTTTCACGCTATATTTGGGCAAAGTTTTATATTTGCCTTGAGTCAACTCCTGGAGAGCAGCTTTGTAGTTTTGGCGGGCAGGATCGCTGCGGATTTCCGCCGCTAGGCGTTGAAAGTGAGAATCTAGCCAAGGGCGAATTAATTCTAAGCTCTGGGTACTCAAATAAAGCGCAGCCAGTACCGCTTCCAAAGAATCTGCCAGTCGGGGCTCGGCGCCTGTTTTGTCCGAGGCGGCGCTGCTGGAAACAATTAAATAGCGATCGAACCCGTAACTTTCAGCGATTTTAGCAAGAATGCGATCGCTCACCAAGATCGATCGAATAGCAGCAAATTCCCCCACTGTACAGTCGGGATAAATCTCAAACAACAATTCCGACGCCGCCAGCCGCACGACTGCATCGCCTACAAACTCTAGTTGCTCGTAATTTGCCTTAGCTGACGCGCTCGCATGAGTCAAAGCTAAATCGAGAAGATGCCATTTTATCGCATCATTCTTTGGCAGTCCCAATTTTTGAATTAATGTTTCAAGTTGCTTTTGGCGACCCGGATAAATCATACCATTTGAGATTTGAGATTTGAGATTTGAGAATGACGGATGACGGATGACGGATGACGGATGACTATCCGGGTTTCGAGCTTGTCAAAAGTTGCATTATTTTTTTAAACTTGTAGGACTTACGCATTGACAAAAAACATTATCTATGTATTCTCGACCATAGCATCACTCTGAAGGTTTGCAAAAATATGCTCACGTATAACTAAGGTGAACATATTTCTTTGTACTTGATACCAATTACAAATTATCTTTTCAGACCGCATCAACTCCAATTTAACAAATGCTTGAAGTGAACAAAATATATGAGTTTTGATTGCATTGGTATCTCTAACCATGAAC
>Ga0163147_10000848_pt1 | contig 47827 bp, 36 predicted proteins | sample OliLakLV19MP6G1_FD_148597 | JGI IMG/M metagenome (GOLD analysis project Ga0163147, IMG submission 148597) | Freshwater microbial mat bacterial communities from Lake Vanda, McMurdo Dry Valleys, Antarctica- Oligotrophic Lake LV.19.MP6.G1 | ecosystem: Environmental > Aquatic > Freshwater > Lake >... | reverse complement strand
CAATTCCCAGAAACACCTTCGCCTCCAACGCCAACACCGACATCCCCAGCGGCCAAGTCGACTTCGAATCCACCCTGCTACACGAGATGGGCCACTGCCAGGGATTGGCGCACCCCAATCACGCCAGTGAGTCGGGTCTACCCGGCACCTCCGCCAACGGCACCAAGAGTGCGATCGGGCCCAATGGTGTATTCGACCAAGGCGCTGGCGCGGACACGCTGCACGGCTCCAGCGACGATGTGCGCGCTGACGACCTCAACCTGCACTGGTACATCCGTAATCAGAACAACCCTGGCGTGCTGCCGGCGGTCGCCGACAGCACCACCCTGATACGGGCGCTGACCGCGCTGCCGGGCGGACACACGTTTGCTGCCAATGCCGATCGCGATGTGATGAATGCGCTCGGCTTCGCGAGCACCGAGGCGGCCCTGCAGCAGGGCACGTTCTCCAACGAGTCGCAGCGTCATCTACAGCATGATGACGTGACCACCCTGCGGCTGGCCCGTGCCGGTCTCGACCGCAGCGCGGGTAACGCCGACGATTACAGCTACCGGCTGCGCTACGTCGGCCAGCTCAACAATCCTGGTAACGCCGACTGCAACCTGCGGGTGCGACTCGACACCACCAGCTTCGCGGTCTGCGCAATTTCCGGAAGCACCCTTGCCGGCGCAAACATCCGCATCGCTAGTGCGAACCTCGGCTTCAGTTCGTCGGCCAACTGGTACTTCTCGCCTGCCGCCAACACCGTCACCACTATCACCTCCGACACCCCTGACCCAAGTACGACTGGCCAGCCATATACGGTCAGCGTGACGGTTCGCGAAGGGCAGGGGATCGCCATCAACGGCGAACCGACCAGTACGGTGGAAGTCAGCGACGGCGTACCGGCGCCTAACACCGGCAGTTGCAGCATCACACTGGTCGGCAGCGTTAACGAGACCGGCAGTTGCCAGCTCACCAGCGTGGTCGGCGGCATGCACACGTTGCGTGCGCAGTACCTCGGGTTCGGCGGCTGGGATGCTAGCGCGGGCACAGCGCTGCATGCGGTCAACACGGCAGGGGCGGTGGCCAGCACCACCACGATCACCTCCGACAACCCCGACCCGAGTGTGGTCGGACAGTCCTACAACGTGGCCGTGCTGGTGAGCAGTGTTGGCGGCATAGCGACGGGCACGGTCACGGTCAGCGACGGCACCACGCAGTGCGTCACACCGGCGCTGGCCGCCGGCACCGCAAGCTGCAGCCTGACTGCGACCAGCGCCGGGGCCAGAACCCTGACCGCGAGCTACGCAGGCAATGCCAGCTTCCAATCCAGCATGGGCACGGTGGCGCACCAAGTGAACCCGGCAGCCACCAGCACGACGATCACGGCTGACACGCCTGACCCGTCGGTATCGGGCCAGACGGTGACGGTGGCCTGGTCGGTCACGGTCGTCGCGCCCGGCAACGGCGCTCCCACGGGAACCGTGACCGTCACCGCCAGCGGCGGCGCCGAGACCTGCAGCGCGCCCATGGCGAGCGGCAGTTGCCAGCTCGTGCTGACGGTACCCGCCAGCCGAACGCTGACGGCGAGCTACGCTGGCAGCGCCAATTTCGCCGCCAGCAGCGGCACCGCCGGTCATCAGGTCAACCCGATTGCGACCACCACGTCGATCACCTCCGACAGCCCGGATCCAAGCGTGGTCGGCCAGCCTTATAGCGTCAGCGTCGCGGTCAGCAGTACCGGCGGCACGCCTGCGGGCACCGTCACGGTCAGTGAGGGCAGTACGCAGTGCACGACGCCGACGCTCATCAGCGGAAGTGCCAGCTGCAGCCTGACGTCTACGCTGGTCGGGCCGCGTTCGCTGACCGCCAGCTACGCGGCGCAGGGCAACTTCGCTGCAAGCCAAGGCAGCGCCAGCCACACGGTGCAAAAGGCCGACAGTGTCACCGCCATTATCTCGGTCACGCCTTCGCCGTCCGTCGTTGGGCAACCGGTGCTGGTTGGCTTTGGCGTGGCAGCGCTGCCGCCTGCGACCGGGACGCCGGCCGGATCCGTCACCGTCTCCGCCAGCGGCGGCAGCGAAAGCTGCAGCGCGAGCGCCGCGGCGGGCAGTTGCAGCGTCGCGCTGACAGGTGCCGGCAGTCGCACACTGACCGCCAGCTACCCCGGCGACGTCCGCTTCAACGCGTCTTCCGACAGCCGCTCGCAGACCGTGTTGTTCTCGGCGTCGACCATCTTCCAGAACGGCTTCGACTAGCAGCGGCCGGATTTAGCTGGTCGAGGCGATAGCTAGCCCGGCCTTTTCATGAATGCGCACGATGATCGCGCAGGATACTGATCGCACGGGGGATTCTCTGAAGGAGCGCCGTATCGGGATTTACGGCCGACTGAAGAGAATCCCCTGTGCGGTCAGGAGACATCGGGGCGGAAACCCCGCGTAGCGGCGAAGCCGCCGAACGAGGGCGTGCGCGATTCATGAAAAGTCCGGGCTAGCTGGGTGCGGACAGATTTTCGACGATTCGCGGGCCCTTAGCACTGCTATTGGCCAAGCAATGACGGCACGATTCACATCAAACTCTGGGGCCGCGAAGCAGATTTGCAGCCCGGCCGACTTAAGTCCCACAGGCTGCTGCCAGCGTGGCCGGCACTGCTGGCTGCGCAATTACGAGGTGTGGCGAGTGCGTAGCCCATCGGCATAGCTCGGAGGGGACTATCCCTACGGCGCAACAAACACTGCCGGTCTCTCACGATCTCGAATCTCGAATCTAGAATCTAGAATCTCGAGTCCCGGATCTCAGATCTCAGATCTCGGATCAAGATTCCCGAATCAAGGCAACGTCGTGCTCAATGCAAACCCCGCCCAATAAAACGGCAGCGCCTCCCTGCTGCGATCAGGTTGCCACCAGTGTTGATTACGGGCTTGCGCCAGCCATGCACGCTGAGTGTCGGCCAGCGCGGCTTCGGCGGATTGTCCGCCATGCAAGCGCGTGTGGAAGGCCAGCATCAGGCGTTCAGTGGCTGCGTCGTCGATGGCCCAAGTGCTGCCCAATACGCGGCGTGCGCCGGCCACATGCCAAGCGCGCGCAAGGCCCAGCAGCCCCTCGCCAGCGGCATTGGTTCCTTGACGGCTGGCGCAGCCGGCCAGCACGACCAGATCACGTAGCAGTTTTGGCGCAGTAGCGACCTCGCTGGCGTGCAGGCGGCCGTCGGCTCCGTCGCCAGCGGCAAGCAGGATGTAGGAATCGAGCGGGCGCAGCGGATCGAGCACCACGTGGGTTGCGAAGTGCAGGCGATCAGTACGCGCGGCCATCGCGGAAGCTTCCGACGCCTGTGCGCCGACTAACGCACGTGCGCTTCCGCCATACAGCGCTGCGAGCGCCACCGCTTCACGCCGTGCCGCCGGCAAAGCCGCTTCATCGCGACCGCGCAGGCGCGTCGGCAAGCTGCCTCCGCTGTCGGTTGTAGCGACCACGCGATCGCTCGCGCTGAGCACGGGGTCGCCCAGCGCCAACAGGCTTTGAGCGCGTGCAGTGTCCGTTGGCGCGGAGACGAACGGCTGAACCGCATAAGCCAGCGCATAGCGTTCAATGAGGTAGCGCGGCGCGGCGCTGGCTTCGTCGCCGTCGCTCACCAACGCCGCAAAAGGCAGCACGTGCAGGGCGTCGTCGGTCAACAGCAGCAGGCGTTGCACACCCGCTAGCTGCGCTGACCATGGCGCGATCAGTTGCTGATGCAGTCGCCGAGCGCGCTCAATGGCGGCGGTTTGCGAGATGCTTGAGGGCTCGGCCAGCCCGAGCAGCAGGGTAAGCGCGTCGACGGCTTCGCGCAGCTCGGTGCGACCAATCTTCAACTGCCGCACCTGTATCCCGTCGCGGCGTAAAAGCAGGCTCCAACTGCGCGTCTCGCCAACGACGTACAGCAGCGCGGCTTGATCAGGCGCTAGCCGTGCCGCCGCGGCAGCCACATCCAGCACGGCCGGGGTGGCAGGCGCGGGGACCGCCACTGCGTCCGCTTGCGCTAGCGCCAGCACAAGTTCGCGACCGCGAAAGCGCTGATCGAGCAGGAAGGCCTCTTCAAGGCGCGCATGCTCCAGCAGCAGATCCAGCGGCTCGCGATAGAAATCGGCATAACTGGCGGTCCACAGCGCGCGCAGCTCGGCATTGTCGCTTTGCAACCAGCGCTCGCGCTCCAATAGTTCGATGGCGCGATGGTAATGAGTCAGCGCGCCATCGAGCTCACCACGGGCGCGATCAAGTCGCCCCAGATAATGTTCGGCGGCAGCTTCGAGCACGCTGCCCGGGGCCAACTGCGCACGCAGTGCCAGCGCTTCGCTGAGGTCGGCAGAGGCGGCGTCGAATTGGCCCAAGCGGCGATTGGCGTCACCACGCGCAAGTAAGGCCGAGGCCATCGGCAGACCACGCCGCTCGCGCGCCGCATAGGCTTGCAGTGCTTCATTCAGCGCGTTGATGCCGGCATTCAACTGCTGGTCAACGATCAGCGCCTGACCAAACGCGTTGAGCGTGTCGGCGCGCAGGGAATCTGGGCGCTCGCTTTCGAGTTTTTCCAGCAAGACGCGAAAGCCGGCCTGCGCCTCCTCGCGTCGCTCCATGCGTTGCAAGGTATTGGCCAGTTGATATTCAACTGCCAGCGTGTTGTAGGCCGCCGGCGCGCTGGCTTGGAGCCGCGGCAGCAGGGCGCGCAGGCTGGTTTCGGCCAGCGCCATCTGCCCGCGCGCGGTGTAAATGTCGGCCAACTGCGCCTGCGCCTGCAAATGCTCGGGGCCGTTGGGCTGGACATCGGCGAAGCGGTCGATGGCGGCCTCGATGTCGCGTTCGGCATCGGCCAATCGGCGCAACTCGGTGAGCGCCAACGCCCGGTTGTAGTGCACGCGGGCATCGAGGTAGCTGCGGGGTGCCGCCTGCGCTAGCAGCGCGAGTGCTTGCGCGTAGGTGGTCAGCGCAGCGTCGGGATTGCCGCGCGCGACGTGCAGGGCGGCCAGATTGCTCAATGCGCCGGCCAGCAGCGGACTATCTGGTGCGATCTGCTCGATGTCCGTGATCGCCGCGCGATAGCGTTGCTCGGCGGCATCGTGCTTTGAAGTCAGATAGTCGAGCGCGCCGATTAACAGATCGAGTTGCGCGGCGATCAGACTGCGCTGCTTGCTCAAAACTTGGCTCGCACGCTCGGCGTCGGCCAGCGCGGAGGCCAGGTCACGCCGCAGCAGGCTGGCACGGCCGCGAATCGCCAGCGCGCGCGCCAGCGGCGGACCGCCATCGGACTCACGCAGATCAACCAGCTGTTTAGCGAGCAACCAACTGGATTCACGCTCAGGATCGGCCTCGAGCGCGGCGAGTGCCTGCTCCACCAACAGCGCTTGTTGCGCGGACGGCAATGCGCTCGCCAAGCTCTGCGTGGTGCTGAGCAAACGGCGGGCAGCCGCAAAATCGGCGCGGTTTGCCAGCGCTTGCAGCGCAAGCAACTGATGACTGACTCGCGCCGCGTTCGACTCACCTGCTTGCGCCAAAAAGAGGTCAGTGCGCCCGCCAAACAGCCGAGCCGTCTGCTCGCCGCCCGCCCGCTGCACGCGCAGCAACAAGGGCGCGTTCTGGCCGTCGCTGAGTTCGGCTTGTGCCAGATCCAGCCGGCTGCATAGCGAGTGCCACTGGCCTGACGCAGATTGCCAGGCACGCAAGACATCATCTGGGCGCAGTCCATCGGCTTGGCCGGCGATCAACGGTGCCACCGCAGTGACCCGCAAGGCCTCGCCCTCAACGCACTCGGCAGCCATCACATGGCTGCCGGCCGCACCTAGCAGCATCGCCAAGGAGGTCTCGAAAATCCCCGCTCGCCAGATCATGGCCGCACCGAGAACGCGTAAGGGCCGAGCACGCGATCACCGCATTCCGCAGTCCACAGAAACTCGCCGGCCTGCAGGCGTTGTTGCACAGCGTTGTCGAGGGACAATTGTCCCGCCTGCACGCTGCCAGAACGCAGCAGGAGGTTGGCACTGGCGTCGCGCAACACCACGCGACAGGTAACCCCTGCTGGAGTTTGCCAGCGCAATTCGCTAGGAGCCGTGCTCAACATCGCGCCGCTGACGGGCTGTACGCTGGGATCGCCGCCGCGAGTGACGCGCTGGCCATCGAAAAGCCCAAGGCCGGGGAGGATGGCAATTACAACCGCAGCGGCCGCCGCCAGCGGCAACCAGCGCGGCGTGCGCCAGCGCGGCGATGGCGAGTGGCGAGCCGTGATTGCATCGATAGACCCATTGGAAAAATCGCCCGCCATCTGCGTTGCTGCAGCACAACGGGCGCAAGTCGCGAGGATGGCCAACAGGACCTCGCGGCGTTCGCTCGGCAGTTCACCGCGCGCCGCAGCGGCGAGCTCGGCGGCATCTGGACAACCGTCGCTTTGCAACGGACAGGCATCCGTCGCCAGTCGATAGGCCTTGGCCAATTCGCCGGATTCGCTGGATTCGTTGGATTTGTTGGATTCGTTGGATTCGATCATCGCGCGAGTTCCGATGGTGCCTGCTGCCAAGTCAATCTCATTGTCCTTGCCTCAATCATCGCTCCATCCTTGCGCGCGCAACTGCACGCGCAGTTCGTCCAATCCGCGATAGACCAGGTTGCGCGCCGCTGCCTCGCTGATGCCGAGCAGCACGCCAATCTGCATCGTGCTAAAGCCCTGCAGATGCAGTTGCACCGGCCGCCGCCGACGCTCAGGCAGCGTCGCTATGACGCCCATCACGGCACCGGCCGCCGCCGCGTTTTCAGCGACGCGCTGCGGGGTATCGCTGCCGCTGCTGGTGGTTCGGTGCGCAATTGCTTCGTACTCCTCGGCCGGGTCGCTATCGGGTCGCGCGCGACGTCGGCGCAGCAGGTCAACGATCACCGATAGCGTCACCTGATGCAGGTAGGACGCAGGGTGAACGATGACTTTCTCACTCGCCAGGACTTTCCACAGTCGGATCCGCACTTCCTGCTCAACGTCGTCGGCATCCAGCCCGAGCCGTGGCGGACAGCGCCGCGCGATCGTCGCCCGCAGCCGCGCACGGAACTCGCCAAGCAGGCGCTCCAGCACTGAATCAAGCGGCGGCTTGGGGGCAGACATGGCCGCGATCATCCCACTGTGTTGGGTGGGGGCATAGCCGGGACAGCTGCATTTCCATCGGTAGTCGCGGCACCTTGATGAACGTTGGGATCGCTCGCGCAGCGCATCTGCGCAGGTCGCTGCGCGCGCGTGAATGCTGTGATCGTCGAAGGCCGGTGGCTCGACGCATCCGCGTTTGGCAGCGTGCTTCCGCGGATTCGGCAGCGGCGTTCGATCTGCGCCTGCAGACCGACGCCAACGTGGAGCAGTCGGCGCATGCGCTGACCGCCACCCGTGACGCACGCCCCGTGCTTGCCTATGTGCGCGCCGAGTTTGCCGGTGGCCTGCAGCGTCCGGCCTACCGCTACCCGCTGCGCTGTTGTGTTGACAGCAGCGCTGAAGTGTTTGACCTGGGCCTGCCATTCGGGTTGTCTCCGATGCAGGCCGTCGAGCAGATTCGACTGGTGTTGATCGACGACTCGCCCAGCGATGCGCGCATCGTGCTGCGTTACCGCAATGCCCCCGAACCGCACCAGCACGAGGTGTAGGCGAGGCGCACCCCCCGCTGTTTACCGATGGCTTTGAGGGCAGTGGCGCGCTGTGATGGCCGGCGCGCGACGTACGAGCCTGATCGCAACACACTTCAGTGGCGCGCCGGGGCATGCGCAGGAGCGTGGCGACGTTACACAGCGCGCAAGGACGGGACAGCTCCTCCTCACAAAAGGATAGGAAATCCAACGCATTTTCCGTCCTGATGCCTACATCCACGGGCGGCCAAGCGCAGGCTACGCAGCATGGCCGAGGACCGATTCGCACGTGTGCTGGGCGTCTCAAACGGTCGCTACCGCTCGCCTCGACGGTAGCAAGCGCGAACAGCGACGCGATTGGCCAGGTCACGGCCGACCCGCAGAAACGCGCGTTCCCACGGCGGCGACTTTGGAACACAAGCACCGCCAGTTATCCACGCGCTCATGGCGATACCCTGATTTCGGATCGACTGGGCGAACTTCTGTCGGCGCAATGCCGAGAATCCTATCGATGTCATCTGTGGACACCGTATCAGGGAAGATTCCTAGGGTCAGGAAGGTCTCAAGGCCGCGTCAGCTACTTCGCCAGACTTTGCTCCGGAAGTGGACCTGACCCGAATGGCACTTACTTAAGCGCAAGCGCCGAACAATCGTCATTCTGGCGAAGGCCGGAATCCAGCACTTCCGGCCAGTAGCAAAGCTTCAACAGCACTGGGTCCCGGCTTTTGCCGGCATGCCGAGCCTTAAGCAAGTGCCGTTCGGACCTGACCCCGTTCTTGTCCACCTTGCTTCGCGTGGCCTAAGGCGGATTGCCGGTTCGCAACAGATTGGCGCGGCCGGTCGGCCAAGGCAGGCAATTGCTCTTCGCGCCAGGTACCGCGTAGACCAGCACTTGCCGCACGCCGCTGACGCCGTCCTTGAGATTGAGCACGATGTCGAGGGTTCCGTTGGCGTCGGCGTCTGCCAACGTGGGAACAGACATCACGCCGCGGTCCGGGAGGGGCAGGGTGTGTAGCCGATTGCCCTGTGCATCGATCACGAAGAGGTTGCTCTTGCCGGCATCCGGGGAATAGCTCGCGAACACGATCTCCGGGCGGCCATCGCCAGACAGATCGCCGATGGCCACGCCGGTGGTCAGGACGCGTGCGTCGGTGCTGTAGGTGTGCTGCCACATCGCTTGGCGGCTGGAGTCGACCGCATGGATGCGCCCGTCAAAGGCGGCGAACACGAACTCCGGTCCTGGTCGCGTCGGATCGATATCGGCGACCGCCGGCTGATTGGTTGCGGCGACCATGTTGGTGCCCGCGAAGTCCTGCAAGCCCGCCAGATAAACCGGCGCGTGATACGGGGCGACCCAAGCCGCTGGCCGCGTACCATTCGGGCGCATCACCCACAGGGCAACGCCGCGTTGACGGTCGGTCTGTGCGGCGTTCTGCACCGAGCCCAAGATCACCAGTTCACGCGTGCCGTCACCGTCGACATCGGCAAAGGTCGGCGCGGAGTTGGTGAAGTGGCCCTGGTTGTCGACCTGCTCGTTGTTGGCGAATCCCTGCTGCGCCAAGGCATAGTCGAGCATCGAGCGCACGCCCGAGATCTTGTCGCGATTGTTGAAGATCGATGCCGCGTCGAACGCGCGGCCGCTGCCGTCGTGCAGACTCAGATAGGCGTTGTCGTGGCCAGCAAACACTTCCAGCGCGGCATCCGCATCGACATTGCCCAAGGCCACGTTCTGGTCGAAGCCGCCGGTGACAAAACAGGTAGTGGAGCAGCCTGCCGCGCCGCTGGTGTTCGGTGGAAAGCCGACCACCGGCACGCCGTTATGATGAATCGCGTACAGCAGGTCGCGCTGGCCATTGGCTTCGAGGCGCTGGGTGGTGGTGACCACCAGTTCGAGATCGCCATCCGCGTCGATATCACCGGCAGCGATCGAGCGCAGCTCGTCGCGCCAGACGTGTGGGAAGCCGGGCAGGGGAGTGCCAGCGGCGTTCCAAGCATAAATCTGGCCGCGGGCAGCAACCGCGACTTCGAGTCCGGGTTGCGAGCTCACCAAGTCGGCAACAATTGGCGACGACCAGATGCGCCCCGTTACCGTGGCGCGAAAGACGATTTGGCCGTCCATATGCCAGCCCAACACCAGGCCGCTGCGCGCGGCCAGAATTTCCGGCGTGCCATCGCCCTGCAGATCGACCACCGCAGGCGAGCCTAGCCAGGACTCATGGAAGGAATCGTGCAACGTTGCCGCAAGCTGCGGTGTGGCAACCGTCGTGTTGCCAGGCGCGACCACGCTGCAAAGCGAAACCGCAACCGCCTCGAAGCCGTTAGCAAACACCAACGGCTCAGGCGCGCCAGCAAGCGCCGGGAAGCCGGCGACGCAGAGCACACAACACGCCGTTGCGCGGAGGACGGTCACGGCAAGAGTCTAACGCTCGCGCCGGATCAATCCGCAGCATTAATCCGCAGCATCAATCCGCAGCATTAATCCGCAGCATCAATCCGCAGCATTAATCCGCAGCATTCACTCCGTCGGCTGCTTCTTGACCCACTAACTGCGGCCAACCAACGATCCGCTGCCTGCACATGCGCAGCATTGGTGCGTGCGAGTCGCCCCATTGGCGCGCTGCAAGACGCACCATCTGTGCGTGCAAGGCGCACCATTTTTCCTCGCAAGACGCACCCTACGAAGCTGATCGGGCAGGGCAGCCAACCCGAACGATCCAATGAAGCGATCTCGTAGGGTGCGTCTTGACGCACCAACCACGGCCAACCAGCAATCCGACGCCCGCAGCAAACGGGACCAGCAAACGGGACGGAGGCAATCAATAACTTCATCCGTCCCATTTTTCGCGTTCCATTTTGCGTGCGTGACAGCAACGAGACGATCCGATTAAAGCGACAACGCTCAAGCTACGGAAGTGAGCTTCGTCTTGAATTTGCGTCAGCTGCTTCGCGAGACTTTGAACCGGAAAAGTGGACCTGACCCCGTCCTCGCAGCACATCGGAAGGCCGGACTTCAGTGACCAAAGAGTTCTTCGACGGTCTACTTCGCCAACAACAACGCTCGCCACTTTGCGTTCAATGCCGAGGAGCGCTTCCTGCCGGTCTACCGCTTCGCCGATCGCGACAACAAGCCGATCACCCATCTGGACGATTTCGCCGACCGCTTCCTGCAAAAGTGCGAGCTAGGTCGAATGATTAGCCGCTACACGGTGCTGATCCAGAGCGAGCAGAAGCTGCTCATCATGCGGCCGTACCAAATCTATGCCGTGCAGGCCATCGTCAACTGTATCGAGAAGAACTGCGGCAACGGCTACATCTGGCACACCACCGGCAGCGGCAAGACGCTGACCTCGTTCAAGGCGTCCACGCTGCTCAAGGAAAACGAGCAAATCGACAAGTGCCTGTTCGTCGTCGACCGCAAAGATCCTGATCGACAGACGCGCGAAGAATTCAACCGTTTCCAGCAAGGCTGCGTCGAAGAAAACACCAACACCGAAACGCTGGTGCGTCGCCTGCTTTCCGACGACAAGTCCGACAAGGTGATCGTCACCACTATCCAAAAGCTCGGCCTCGCCCTCGATGGCAAGAACGCTCGCAACTACCGCGAGCGCCTCGCGCCGCTGGCGTCTAAGCGCCTCGTCTTTATCTTCGACGAGTGCCACCGCTCGCAGTTTGGCGACAACCATCAGGCCATCAAGGAGTTCTTTCCTCGCTCGCAGCTGTTCGGATTCACCGGCACGCCGATCTTTGAAGACAACGCCTCAAAGACGCAGATCGCCGGCGACCGAGCGTCGATGCGCACCACCGTGGATCTGTTTCAGCGCGAGCTGCACGCCTACACCATCACCCACGCCATCGAGGACAGAAACGTCCTGCGCTTCCATGTGGACTACGACAAGCCGGGAGCGCCGACGTCATTGGGAGCGCCGGCGTCCCTGGGAGCGCCGGCGTCCTCGCCGGCCCTCGGCAAGCAGCCGACGAGGACGTCGGCGCTCCCAGCACTCGACGCAACGCCTGCTCTCGTGCCGAGGCTGCGGTTTCCGGAGTTTCGAGACGGCCCAGCTTGGGAAGAAAGCACATTGAGGCAGCGATCTGAAGTGGTGCGTGGTGGATCGCCTCGCCCCATCGACGGCTACCTAAATGCGAATCCCGCGAGGCTCAACTGCCTGAAAATCGGGGATGTCGAGAAAGGCTCAAGGTATGTAACTCAGACGCAAGAGCGTGTCAGGCCCCGAAGCGCTGAGCAAGACTCGAGAAGTAGACCCTTGCGACCTCACCCTCTCGAACTCAATGAGTCTCGGCCGCCTTTACATCCTCCAGATTAAGTGCTGCATACATGATGGCTGGATCGCGGCTACGGAGATACGTGGCAAAATCGACCGGGCTTACCTCTACTACTACTTCATCAGCTCATCAGGAAGTCAGGCGTACTAAAGCGACATGCTCTTCGCCCTCAAGACCCACAAAAAAGGTCTGATGCAGCAGCTATTTCCATCCCTCGTGGAAGCCAAGGCATGAACACGCCCGGGAGCGCCGACTCTGGGAGCGCCGGCGTCCTCGCCGGCATTGGCTCAAGAGCCGACGAGGACGTCGGCGCTCCCAAGGACGTCGGCGCTCCCAGAGTCGGCGCTCCCAAAGACGGCGCTCCTAGGTGGCATTCGCGCGGATACCCCCCGCACCTCGACGAGCGGCATCTTCTCCAATCGATCACCTACCGCCTCGCCGACAGCTTGCCGCAAGAGAAACTTCGTCTGCTGGAGGACGAACTCCGCACGCTTCCGAAGAACCATCGCGATGCGACCAAGAGACGAAGGATCGAACAGTGGCTGGATGCCGGCATGGGCTGCGCCGTGTTGGACCATCCCGAAGTGGCCCGCTATGTTCATGACTCTTTCCTCTATTTTCATGGCGAGCGGTATCACCTGCATGCTTGGTGCGTGATGCCCAACCATATCCATGTGATGATTGAACCGCTCGTTGACCTCGCGTTGATCGTGCAAGGCTGGAAATCCTTCACTTCGCGGTGGGTGTTGCGGAACAGGAGCGCTCTCGGACTGCAGATTCCCAAGAGCGGGAAGCTGTGGATGAGGGAATACTGGGATCGCTACATTCGCGACGAAAGCCACTACCGCAAGGCGGTGGAATACATCCACCAGAATCCTGTGTCCGCGGGCCTATGTGCCGCGCCCGAGGCTTGGCCTTGGTCTAGTGCCAAGAGCGTCGGCGTCCCCGCTGGCATGGGTTCAATAGCCGACGAGGACGTCGGCGCCACCAGCAAACGCGCTCCCAGCTCACGTTTCGGCCCGTGCTGATTCTCTACACCTCCGAAGGCGGCACGAGCCAGATCCAGCTTCACGAGGAGCAGCAGACGGTTTGGCTGTCCCAGCTGGAGATGGCGACGCTGTTCGACGCCACCAAGCAGAACATCTCCCTGCACCTGAAAAACCTCTATGAGGACGGGGAGTTGCGTGCGGGTGGAGTTGTCAAGAAATCCTTGACAACTGCCGTAGACACCCCCGACCGCTCAACTGTCAAGCAATCCTTGACGGTTGCGGCGGAGAGACTCAGTCGGCCAAGTACCGAGGAATCCTCGTTAGTTCGGTTGATTCAACGCGATGCTGTCATGCCGACGTCACATGGACCGTTATTCCCGCGCAGGCGGGAATCCAGCGTTTTGCGGGCCGGTGAGGGTTCCGTCTGGATTCCCGCTTTCGCGGGAATGACGAGCATATTCCGGGCCCGTGCTGTCGCCTTGGGAGCTGCCCGGACATGAGCAAGAAGATCATCGTAATCGCAGGCCCAAACGGCGCGGGAAAAACAACCTTCGCGCGCTCGTTCCTGCCGCAAGAGGCACAGTGCCCGCGCTTCATCAATGCCGACCTGATCGCCGAACGAGGGCAAGCGCCCGATCCTGCTGGAGTGGGGAAGAGAACCCGTGAACACGAAAGACATCACCGAAGCCAAGGACCCCGATCTTCGCGCCTCCGTCGCCGCAATGCAGCGCGCGGCCGAGCTGGCCCGGAAGATCGCCATCCAGACCGACACGAGCATCGTGGTCATAGAGAACGGAGAACTCGTCCACATCCCCGCCGCCGAGCTGCGCGCGCAGTCCTCGCCATGAACTACGCGCTGACCCAGCACGCGCGCAAGGTGCTGGAGGAGCGGGCCATCGGGATTGAATGGATGGAGCCGGCACTGGAGACTCCGGCAGAGATCGAACCCGACCCCGGCGACGCGGCAGTGCAGCGCTACTACTGTGTCATTCCCGAGTTCGGCGGCCGCACGCTGCGGGTGGCAGTGAACACCACGGTGAGCACCTAGCGGGTCGTCAGCGCATTCTGGGAACAAGAGGATCGAGCCATGAAACTGCACATCGACAAGGCGGCCGACGCGCTACACCTCCGGCTGGATGATTCCCGGATCGTTGAGTCTGCGGAGGTGTCCCCGGGCATCGTGCTGGACTACAACGAACACAATGAGGTGGTGGGTATCGAGATGCTGAATCTCTCGCGGCGCTCGACGGCACTCGACCTGCAAGAGCTGCAGTTCAGGGCGGCATGACGGCCCGTACACCACGATGACCGCCAACGAACAACAACGCCTCGGCAGAACCCTTTGGGCCATCGCCGACAAATTGCGCGGTGCGATGAACGCGGACGACTTCCGCGACTACATGCTCGCCTTCCTCTTCCTGCGCTACATGTCCGGCAACTACGAAGTCGCCGCGAAGAAGGAGCTGGGGCCGGACTATCCGGCGCTGAAAGCAGACGACAACCGCGTGCCGCTGGCGCTGTGGTAGGCCAACAATCCGGGCGACATCGTCGATTTCGAGACGCAGATGCGCCGCAAGGTGCATTACGTCATCAAGCCGGAGCACCTCTGGGCCAGATTCGCCAACCTCGCCAAGAACCAGAGCGGCGATCTGCTCGACACCTTGCGCGACGGGTTCAAGTACATCGAGAACGAATCCTTCGAGAGCACCTTCAGCGGTCGGTTCTCGGAGATCAACCTCAGTTCGGAAAAGCTCGGCAGAACCCACGCCGACAAGAACAGCAAGCTCTGCGACATCATCAAGGAGATCGCCAAGGGCCTGGCCGAGTTTTCGACCGACATCGACGCGCTGGGTGATGCCTACGAATACCTGATCGGCCAGTTCGCTGCGGGCTCCGGCAAGAAGGCAGGGGAGTTTTACACCCCGCAGCGCATCTCCGACATCCTCTCCGCCATCGTCACGCTCGATAGCCAGGAGCCGAAAACCGGCAAGGTGAAGCACCTCGGCAGCGTGTTCGACTTCGCCTGCGGTTCCGGCTCGCTTCTGCTCAACGTGCGCAAACGGATGGGCGCGCACGCCATCGGCAAGATTGTCGGCCAGGAAAAGAACATCACCACCTACAACCTCGCGCGCATGAACATGCTGCTGCACGGGGTGAAGGACACGGAGTTCGAGATCTACCACGGCGACACGCTGCTCAACGAGTGGGATCACCTGCGCGAGACCAATCCGGCGAAGATGCCGAAGTTCGACGCCATCGTCGCCAATCCGCCCTTCAGCTAAGGAATGAGGTTTCTCGGCATGGGTTGTTTCAATTGCCCTTACCGAGACTGAGCCAGACTTGCCGCGTTCGACGCGGACTGCTTTCTCCGTTTGCAACGACGGACATTTGCGACTCAATTGTGGGGACCGCTTTGGACCGCTTTCCGTGCGTCATCTTTCGTGCGCCCATGCCGGAAAGGCCGGATCTCGCCGATGCTCGCGTTCGCTGCCGCAGAGGCGAGCGGTCGCGACCGTTCGAGACGCCGAGAAAACCTCCGAATCTATCCTCGATCCTAGTTTGGCAGCATGCACATGGCCGCCCGTGAGAGTAGGCTTCGAGGCGACCGTGGTGCTGACAACGCGCCCACGCAAACGCTTCGATTACGTCTCTTCTAGCCGCCCACTCTTCTATCCGCCCACTCTGATCCGGGAGCACTGCATGAAACCTTGTCTTGGATTGCTGCTGATCACGATGTTTTCGATCACGGTGACGCCCGCCGTTGCGGGCGATACGGTGAGCGGTTCGATCTCAGCTTCGGGCCTGAGTCCGCCGCTGGCAGAGACGGCGCTGACGCACGGGGTCGCCTACCTTGATCGCGTTGCGGCGGATCGCAATGAAGTTGAGCTGGTGGTGATTCTTGCGGACCGGGATTTGAGCGACAAGATCGGCGATTCTGCCACCCAACCCGGTGCAGGTTTCCAGTACTGGACGATGCAAAATCAGCGCAGCAAAGACCCCATCGCGTGGGCGAAGCTAGTTATCGACCAACAGGCGAAACCTTCGCTCGACTTGGGTTACGGATTCCAGGCGCAAGTCCTGTTCGACGACAAACTGGCGCTGCTGCTCACCCACGCTGCTGACAAGCGCGTGGCCGGGTCGTTCGAGGTCTTGGACCCGGACGGCGGCAATCGGGGCAAGGTGCATTTTGATCTCGCGCTCAGCGCCAGCGATGGCATCGACGACGCAGGTCTGAAGCGGCTCGCGCGCTATCTGGATGAGTCCGAGGCCGCGATGCAGACGGTGCGCGCAGCCTATATCGCTTTCGCGCAGGCCGTTCGCGAAGAACGCTTGGCGGATGCGAGCGGCCTGCCGAACGAGAATCTGGATCTGGAGGCAACCGGCCGCGACTGGACCGTCGCCGAACTCTGGCCGGAACAGGTCTACGCGAGTCGGATCAAGTTCGATCCGGGCGGCGAGGGCGGCCTCGACTGGACATCGATGAGCGCGCGCCTGGCGGCATGCGGCAAGCGTGCCGACGGCACGTCACAGCAGGTTCTGCTGTCACTGCAAAAGTACGGCGCAGACCGGGAGTGGAGCCTTGTGGCGCGTAGCGAAGATACGGCCGAACTCGCGCCACTCGGCTCGGCGCCGGAGAGTTGCAGCAAGTAGTCCTGGGCTCAAAGGCGGGGCGAAAAGGGGAGGGAAGCAATTAAACACTTTCTCAGCGCCTTTTTCGAAATGGTGACCCTGGTGCCGTGCGTGCGAGCGTCGGTTCCGCGCCCCCGTCCAAAGTCGGCATGGATGATTTCGTCATATGCGAACGACGAGTTCGCTCATCGAGCAGTATCTGCATCAGATGCCACCGGCAGAACTGGACAGAAAACCGGCGAGCGGATGCGTCGAAATCATCAGGCACGCTTGGAAGCTCGCGCTCGCGGCGGAACCATGCAAGGTTCCCGCGGGGGCAAGGCTTACACTGATTTGAGCATGCACCTCAGGGAGGGAACACGATGAGCGATCACACTGAATTTTCCCGAAGCAACGTCGCCAGCGTTGGAAAACGTATCGGTGGCGGGTTTATCGATTTGTTCGTGTCCCTCGCACTGTATCTGGTCGGTTTGATCGTGGTGGTGATCGACAAAGACAACCGCCGACTCGGCGATTTTGCCGGTGGCACGCGGGTCGTCAACGACGATTGAAGCACCATGCGCTGGACTGGATGTCGCCGCGGTTGCTGCGCTTCGCGGCGACTCTGTCAACCGTGCTGGCCATCGTGGATCAAGTTCGCATAATCAATATTATGTAAAATCACTCAAGCTCGCGCGCTACCCGGAAGCCCAATCTTGCATTGGTGACGGTCGCTGCGGCGTTCAACCGGAATGCTGAGCGTACTTGGTCAGGCGCACTGGCCCAGGAGGCACCACGGATGGTGCGTCGGCTGCAACCCTCGTTCACCCAGGCGCTGCCGTCTGCGGGGGCGCGCTGGTATGAGTCGTGCCAGCAATCTTCAACCCACTCCGAAACATTGCCGACGATGTCGTCGAGACCAAAACGATTGGCTTCGAATTGTCCGACCGGTGCCGGACCCCAGTAGCCGTCGGAATAATTTTCGAACGCATGCACCCAGTTGCGTTTGCTGGCTGAGCGATCGCTGGCGCCGGTCAAGTTGCCGACATACTCGGTTGGTGCGGAGTCTCCCCATGGATAGCGGGCGTCTACGCCTGCTCGCAGCACGTATTCAAACTCCGCCTCAGACGGCAGTCGATAGCGCTTGCCACTTTCTTTGCCAAGCCAATCCGCGTAGGCCTTGGCGTCATTCCAGGAAACATGGATGACCGGCAGATCGTCACTGGCCTTCTTACCGCGATGATCGTGCTGCCAATTGATGCCGCTGCGCTCGGTCATGCTGCCGCTTTTCTCGTCGTAGATTGTCGATTTTTTGGTGCGCACACTTTCGGACGTGTAGTTGGTGGCCTCCACAAACGCGCGGAACTCGCCCACCGTGATTTCACGTCGGCTGAGTGCGAAGCCGCGGGCGAACGTGACCAAGTGCACCGGGCCTTCACTCGGGCGACGATCTGCCTCCGCGGCGCTTGCTCCCATGCGAAAAGAGCCTGCTGGCATAACTACCATTTCAGGCGCCGACGTTGCAGATGCGAGCGAGTCGCGGATACGCTGGCCTGGCTTCAAGCCGCCGTAGATGCGCGCGCGCTCAATTCGGGTCCGTAAATCCTCAATGCCTTCAGATTGCGCCGACACTGCTTCCAGTTCAGCGAGCCGCTTGCTGGCTTCGGCAAGCTCGCCGCGCATGATGTGTGAATTCGCACGATCCACGATCTCTGACGCGCGGCGCTGCCGCAGTTCGACCACGCGCGTGGTGGCATTCTGCACGGCGGTTGATCCCGTGCCGACGCCGATCGCGTCCACCAACAGTTGATCCGCAAGCGCGTAATTGGAGTCTTCAGCGGCTTGAGAGGCCGCCTGAATGAGCTGCGATTCGACCGCCAGCAGTCCATCCTGTGCGGCTTGATTCTGCGGGGCCAGCTTCAACACTTCGCGATAGGTCGACATGGCACTGTCCGCACCCTGATCGAGCAGCTTTCCGGCTGCCAACAGGCGTTGTGCCTCGCGCAGCAGCAAAGCGATCTCTCGCCCTACCCTTAGTTTCGCTGCGAACTCGGCAACCAGTGGATCGGCTGGTCGTATCCGTGCCAATACGCGCCCCAGCGCAGCCGCCGCTTGCAAATCGCCATCTGCAATCAACTGTTCGCCGCGCCCCAACAACTGTTCCGCGATGGTCGACATTGCAGATACGGCAACGGAATTGTCGGGTTGACTCGCAAGCACGGCCATGTACAACGACAGCGCATTGCCCTCGCCTTCGTTGAGCCGACCCTCGGCCAGCGCCGTCTCTGCGCGCGCCAGCATCTCGTCGATGGATTCTTCGGGATTTGTCGTCGGTTCCGGATGCCATTCGCTGGCCACTGTCTCCGCGTCCAGCAGTTGTTGGCGACGCTCGGGGTCGCGCAGAGATTCTGTTGGAGCAGACTCCTGCAGCCTGAGGTTGGCACCTGCGGCCTCTTCCTCATCAACTTGGGCGGTGATGTCAATGCCGCTCTTGGGTGCTTCTGCGGGTTCGCAACCGGTCACCAAAAGCGCCGCAAATGCAGTCACTAAAACCCACCTTATCATAGGCTTACAAAGCACTTCTAATGTTTTCCAACAAGTCGTTGATAGAGTGGCAGTAGCTCTGGCTCTGGCATAAAAACCCATCTACTTCAGTGGTTTCGCACGGTAGGCTATCGCATGGGTGGGCGCAACCAACGGGGTTGGTGCCGCCAAACGGGAGTTCTCTTAGCTGCATGGACGTTGCATTTATCGATAATCCTGCGCACGTGGATGCGTGGCAGTCTGCACAGATATCTTCTCTGCTGGCGATGGATACGGAGTTCGTTCGCGAACGCACCTACTTCGCCCAGTTGGGGCTGGTGCAGGTGGCCGCTGGCGGTGCGATTGCTTTGATCGATCCGATGGTAGACGGCAACCCTGACGCGCTTGCGCGTTTGCTTGAGCGCTGTCCGACGATCGTGATGCACAGTGCGAGTGAGGATCTGGAGGCGCTACTGGTCGCATGTCGACGTCTGCCCCGACGGCTCTTCGACACCCAGATTGCGGCGAGCCTCGCCGGGATGGGTGCCGGTTTGAGCCTGCAAAAACTCATCGAAGCGACCGTCGGCGTGGTGTTATCCAAATCTGAAACCCGCACTGACTGGCTGCGACGGCCGTTGTCACCTGCGCAGTTGGCCTATGCCGCAGACGACGTGCGCCATCTGGTGGCGGCGGCCGAGGTGATCATCGAGCGCTTGCAATCTCTCGGCCGCTTGGATTGGGTGGAGCAAGACTGCGCTCGCATGCTCAATGCCGCCGAATCAGAGACCATCAATCCCCACCCTCACCTCGCCTTTCGTCCCGCGCAGCGTCTGCCGGCGGCGGCACAGATCCGGATTCGACGTTTGCTGAGTTGGCGTGATACAGAGGCGCGACGCGCAAACAAACCTCGTGGATGGATCCTCGATAACACCTTGGTGGTACGTCTAGCCGAACGGCCACTGTCAACGCGGGATGCGCTGGATCAGTTGCTCGACAGCACGCCCGGCGCGCCACGCAAGCAGCGGGATGTATTGTGGGAAGAGCTTTCAAGGGCAGCATCTGCGGAAGAACGCGATATGCCTTTGGCCAGCGACCCGGGGAGCACTGAGCGTGCCATGTTGAAACGCATGCAGGAGGCGGTGGCGACATTGGCCATCACCCTGGATCTGCCCGAAGGCGTGCTGGCCGCGCGTCGGCACCTTGAATCGCTGTTGCTTGAACAGACATGGCCATCGGCATTGGCCGGTTGGCGACGCCCACTTCTGGAGCCAGCCATCGGGTTCGCAATACGCTGAATTGCTGCCAGCAGCATGTCGAACCTGGGTCGGCCAGGCTGCTTGCGTTTCGATTCGAAACATCAAGGCTAGCCAGCCGCGTCATGCGCCGCTATGATGGCGCGCTTCGTGGGGCGGTAGCTCAGCTGGGAGAGCGTCGCGTTCGCAATGCGAAGGTCGTGGGTTCGATCCCCATCCGCTCCACCATGTTTATCCGGCATGTTTATCCAGCATGTGATCCAGCATGTGATCCAGCGTCATGCGGTTTGGCTGTGCACCCGTTCGCAGGCAAATCGCAGTTTCAAGACAACGGCGCCTTTGTGGCGCCGTTGTTGTTTTCGGCGTGCGCCAATCGTCTGTTGGCGCGCCCCGTTTGCATCGGCTGCATGGCCCCGTAGCTCAGATGGATAGAGCGTCCCCCTCCTAAGGGGAAGGTCGCACGTTCGAATCGTGTCGGGGCCGCCAGCGTCGGCTGGGGCTCGATGTCGATTTCACCCTATATCGATTTCACCTTGTTGGCAGACGCTCAACCAGGGTTGCGCTGTTAAAACCGTTTTCTGTTGGAGGATCTATGTCTGAAAGTAACTCGGCTGCAAGTAACTCGGCTGCAAAAATCTTGGCTGCACTGGGACTCGGCGCTACCGAGTCTGGCACCTATCTGGGTCAAGGCGAGTGGTCCACGACGCGCGATGCCGGCGCGTTGACCTCGGTCAACCCAGCCACCAATGAGGCCATCGCCACCGTCTACGCGAGCTCGGCAAGCGATTACGAGCTTCTGGTCACGCGCGCGGAAGCGGTCTTTGCCGAGTGGCGGGTGACGCCGGCACCCGCGCGCGGCGAAGCAATCCGTCTGTGTGGCGACGCCTTGCGCAAGCACAAAGACGCGCTGGGCAGTCTGGTTGCGCTCGAGATGGGCAAGATCAAGGCCGAGGGCGATGGCGAAGTGCAGGAGATGATCGACATCGCCGACTTCGCGGTTGGCCAGAGCCGCATGATGTATGGCCTGAGCATGCACTCAGAGCGTCCCGGCCACCGCATGTTTGAGCAATGGCATCCGCTGGGCTTGGTCGGTGTGGTTAGCGCGTTCAATTTCCCGGTTGCCGTGTGGGCGTGGAACACGTTTCTGGCGGCCATCTGTGGCGACATCAGCATCTGGAAGCCGTCGCCGAAGACTCCGCTTACCGCCGTTGCATCAATGAAGATTTGCAACGAGGCGTTGCGTGAGGCGGGCTTTCCGGACCTTTTCTTTCTGTTCAACGATGCCGGCACCGAACTGGCCCAGACCTTTGTAGACGACAAGCGAATCCCGCTGATCAGTTTCACCGGTTCGACCCACGTCGGTCGCATGGTGGGTGAGCGCGTCGCGCGGCGCATGGGCCGCTCGTTGCTGGAGTTGGGGGGCAACAACGCGATGATCGTCGACGAGTCGGCTGACATGAAACTGGCCATTCCGGCGATTGTGTTTGGTGCGGTCGGCACCGCCGGACAGCGTTGCACCAGCACACGCCGGGTCTTTGTACAGAGCTCGATTTTTGCGGACGTCGTGGAGACCTTGGTCAAGGCATATCGGCAGATTGAAGCGCGCATCGGCGATCCGAATGAGCCTTCAACCCTGATGGGTCCGTTGATTGACAAAGCAGCGGTTGCCGGTTTCGAAAAGGCTGTCCAACAGGCGGTCAGCGCTGGCGGCGTGATCCGTGCGGGTGGGCAAGTGCTTGATCGTCCGGGTAACTTTGTGCAGCCTACTTTGATAACGGGCATCGACAACAGCTGCACCGTGGTGCAGACCGAAACGTTCGCGCCGATCCTGTATCTGATGCCATTCGACACCTTGGATGAGGCCATCGCCATGCAGAATGCGGTGCCGCAGGGGCTGTCTTCGGCCATCTTCACAGCCAAGGTGAAAGCGGCTGAAAAATTCCTGACGGCGGCCGGGTCGGACTGCGGCATTGCCAACGTCAATATCGGCACCTCGGGTGCGGAGATCGGTGGCGCGTTCGGTGGCGAGAAAGAAACCGGCGGCGGTCGCGAGTCCGGATCCGACTCCTGGAAGGTCTACATGCGAAGGCAGACCAACACCATCAACTATTCCGATGCGCTACCGTTGGCGCAAGGCATCAAGTTTGATTTCTAAGCGAGCGACGTCCGAGCAGGCAAACTTTTGCGCAGGCAGGTGATAGTGGCGACGATTCCAGTAGGCTTTTGCTCATCATGAATCCTACGACCACCCGACCCACATCGACGGCGGCCATCGTCAGCTTGAGCTTCGGCGTGGCCAGTTGGCTGCTGCTGCCGATCCTTGCCGCCATCGTGGCGGTCGTCACTGGGCACCTAGCGCGCGCCGAAATTCGTCGTAGCGCCGGTGCAATTGACGGCGACGGTTTGGCATTGGCGGGCCTGATTCTTGGTTATGCCAATTTGGCGGCCGGAATTCTGACGATCCTGGTCATCATGTTCGGAGTGGCAGTGTTGTTCGGCTTGGCCGGGCTCAACGGCCACTGACGCCGACGTAGAGCACTCGCCATGTATTCCCTCGCCCGCTCATTGCTGTTTCAACTCGATCCCGAGCGCGCGCACGGGTTGGGTTTGCAGGCTATTGAAGCCACCTACCGGAGCGGCTTGAACCCGTTGTTGGCTACTCGACCCAAGGCCATGCCAGTCAAGGCGATGGGCTTGACCTTTGAGAATCCGGTCGGACTTGCCGCGGGCATGGACAAAAACGGCGCCTACATCGACGCCCTTGCCGCGTTGGGATTCGGTTTTATCGAGATTGGCACGGTCACTCCAAAAGCGCAGATCGGCAATCCTCGACCGCGCATGTTTCGACTGCCGAAGCAGCAGGCGATCATCAATCGTCTGGGTTTCAACAACGAGGGCGTTGACGCCCTGCTGCGCAATGTCGAGCGCGCGCGCTACCGCGGTGTGCTTGGCATCAACATCGGCAAGAATGCGACGACGCCCAATGAGCGCGCCGCCGACGATTACCTGCACTGTTTAGAGCGCGTATATCCGGCGGCCAGCTATGTCGTCGTCAATATTTCCTCGCCCAATACCACTGGCCTGCGCGACCTGCAGCAAGAAGACGCCTTGCGTCGATTGATTGGCACCTTGCGTGAGCGACAGGAGTTGCTTGCCGGCAAGCATGGTTCGCGCAAACCCTTGCTGGTAAAGATTGCCCCGGACTTGTTCGACTTCGAAATCGACGCCATAGCCGAAGTATTCGAGCGGGCGCAGATCGATGGCGTGATCGCGACCAACACGACAGTGGATCGCAGCCAGGTGTCTGGTCAGGTGCACGCCAACGAAGCCGGTGGCTTGTCAGGGAAGCCGTTGTACGCACATTCAACCTACTTGCTACGCAGATTGCGGGCGCGCTTGCCAACTTCGATTCCCATCATCGGTGTCGGTGGAATTTCGAGCGGCGCCGATGCTGCCGGCAAGATCGCTGCTGGGGCGACGGTGATCCAGTTCTACACCGGTCTGATCTATCAAGGCCCTGCGCTGATCCGCGAGTGCGTCGAAGCGATCCGGCGTCGCCGGGAAGCGCCCAGCAGCACCGGATGAGTGACTACACCCTGCGGCCCAATGCGCCGCTGGCCGCACTTAGCACCTTCCGGGTGACCGCCAGGGCGCAGTTGCTTGCCGATGTGCGCAGTGTCGACGGTTTGGCCGATCTATTCGCGCACCCGGATTACGCGCGGCTGCCCGCTTTGGTACTAGGCGAAGGCAGCAATCTGCTGCTCGCGGGTGATGTGCCGGGACTGCTGGTGTCGTTGTCGCTACCCGGCATCGATGTGTTGAAGGACGATGGCAACAGCGCTTTGATCCGGGTGGCGGCGGGTGAGCGTTGGGATGACCTGGTGCGCTGGAGTGTGGCACGCGGTCTGCACGGTTTCGAGAACATGGCGCTGATTCCGGGCTCGGTTGGCGCTTCGCCGATCCAGAACATCGGTGCTTACGGCGCTGAAGTGGCCGAGTTCATACGCACGGTCGAAGCCTTGGATCGGCAAACGCTGGACATCGTGCGATTGCCGAATTCGGCCTGCTGTTTTGGCTACCGCGACAGCATCTTCAAGCAGCAACCCGAGCGCTGGGTGATTGTGGCGGTCGAATTCGAACTGGACCGCCAGCGGCCGCTGCGACTCGACTACGCTGGCGTTCGTGAAACCTTGAGCAGCATGGGTGTCGACGCACCGCGACCGCTGCATGTGGCAGAAGCCGTCAGTCGTTTGCGCGCCGCGAAACTGCCCAATCCGATCCTGATCGGCAACGCGGGTAGTTTTTTCAAGAATCCGACGGTTGATCGCTCGATCTGGGAACCCCTGACTCATTCATTTCCATCAATGCCAGTGTTTGCGCACGCCAGCGACTCTGCCAAGCTTTCGGCCGGATGGTTGATCGAGCAATGCGGCTGGAAGGGGCGTCGCGACGGTGATGCTGGCGTGTCCGATATGCACGCCTTGGTCCTGGTCAATCACGGCAATGCCAGCGGCTTGCAGATTCTTGAGCTGGCAAGACGGGTTGCCGCGAGCGTCAAAGAACGCTTTGGTGTGGAGATCGAGCCGGAGCCACGCATCGTCGGTGCCACGTGGTGAGCGATTCGGCACCGCGTTCGGATTTGGCCACCGCGAGTTTGTTGATGATGTCGAGCGCGGTGTTGTTCGGCTTCATGGCGATTTCCATCCGATATGCCTCAAGCGAGCTGCACCCGTTCCAGATCGCGTTCTTTCGCAATCTATTTGGTTTGTTGTTCGCCCTGCCCTTGCTGATCCGCGCCGGGCCGGGATTACTGCGCACTGACAAACTGCGCCTGTACCTGCTGCGCTGCAGCATTGGCATTGTCTCGATGCTGGCGGGCTTCTGGTCAATCGTGAATTTGCCGCTGGCGCACGCGGTAGCACTGTCTTACTCGACGCCACTCTGGGTCACCATCGGCGCGGTGCTGGTACTGCATGAAGTGGTTCGTGCGCGCCGCTGGACGGCCGTGATTATTGGTTTTATCGGTGTGCTCATCATCGTTCGGCCCGGCGCCGATGACTTCACCACGGCCAGTCTGGTGGCCGTATCTGCGGCGGTGTTGAGCGGCTGTGTCGCGATTAGCATCAAGTTTCTTTCGCGCACCGAACATCCTGACGCCATCGTTGTCTTCACCACCATGATCTGGGTGCCCATGTCGCTGTTGCCAGCATTGTTTGTATGGGAATGGCCATCGCTGTCGGGCTGGGGGTGGGTCGCACTGGCAGGCTTTTTGGGCACTTCCGCCCATATGTGTTGGACGCGCGCCTTCAAAATCGGCGATGCCTCGGCACTGACGCCGCTGAGCTTTGTGCAATTGCCGGTGGTGGCGATGCTCGCCTGGTTGCTGTTTGGTGAGAGTCTGGATCGCTGGACGCTGCTTGGCTCAACGGTCATCTTCCTGTCCACCGCCTACATCGCCAGGCGGGAATCGCAGATCGCGCGGCCAACGGTGACCGATGCTGTGATCGGCTCGGACACGCATTCGAGTCGCTGAAGGGTAGCAATGCAGCTTGGCAATTCATTGGCGACCGGCGGGGGTTCGTTTCGCCAGTTGCACAATGGCTTCGTCGCGATCTGCGCGAGCGGATTCGTCCAATGTGCTTGGATCCAGCGCCACCAAAGCCTGCAAATCGGCGGTTAACGGACTGCCATCACGGCCGTTTCCGGTCAGCAATACATAAAGGTCCAGTCGCTTTTGCAGCGTGGCGACATGTTGCTCTCCCTTGACCCGCGCCAGCCCATCGATCTGTTCGCGCAAGGCTTCCTCGGCTTGTTCGATGTGACCGAGTTTGCCGGCGATGTCGGCGACCACACCCAGCGCATTCAGGAACTCAGGATCCTGCGCAGGCAGAGCTTTGCGCATCTGCGCGAGTGCATCCTGTGCGGTGCTTGCAGCCGCCTCCAGCTGCTCGGCATCACGCAACAACGAAGCCAGACTCAATAAGGCTCGCAAGCTGTCGGGATGCTCAGCACCCAAACTCTGCTGTCGCGCCTGTACGGCTTGCCGCTGCAAAGCGATAGCTGCATCCGACTCACCCACCAGACTAAGCAGTGATGCCAGATTGTTCATCGAGCGCAGGGTTTGCGGATGGGCTTCGCCAAGCACTTTTCGCCGCGATGCCAACGCTTCTTCCAACAGCGGACGCGCCTCGTCGTAACGCTTCATTCGAAACAGCGTCGAGCCCAGATTGTTGAGGTCGTTCAACGTACTCGGATGCATGTCTCCCAAGCGTCGGCGGTCGATGACCAGCAGCTCCGTCTGCAAGCGCAGCGCGTCCTCCATCTCGCCTTGCATGGCGCGAATGGCCGCCAGATTAGTCATCGTTGACAGGGTGTCGGCATGCTCGGCACCGAGACTGGCGATTCGCACTGGCAGCAGTTCTTCCAGCAGCGGCCTGGCTTCGTCGAATTTGCCCAGTCGAGCCAAGCTGATGGCGAGATTGTTGGTCACCTTGCTGAGCGCAGGATCTTCTGCGGACCGCTGTGGCAACAGGCGTTCGCGTATCGCCTTCAGGGCGACGACGGCTTGCTCGCGGCGACCGCTGTCGTCCTCGTTGTTGGCTGCAGCCAACTGCAGCGCAATTACGGCGTCGGTGTCGCCCTGCCCTTCGCCAATGCGACCGAGCGCCTCATCCAGCATGGCCTTCGCCTCGTCCAGTCGGCCTTGTTGATTGATGCTGCTGGCGAGAATCGCGACGCCTTGCAAGGTAAGCGGATCGCTCTCACCCAGCTGCTTGCCGCGCAGGTCCACCAGCCGCCGACTGGTGGTCTCGGCTTCGGCGGGGAGACCGATGCGCATGTAAACATCGGCCAGCGAATTCAGCAGTTCGGCTGCAAGCAGCGGCTGGCCATCAAAGTCGCGGTCCACGGCCACCACGGCGCGATTCAACAACTGGTTGTCGACCAGTTGGCGCGCAATCTCAGGCGCACTCCAATGCGTGCTCAAGCGATCAAAGTCCGCCAGCAATGTGAGCGCCTCATCACCGGCTGCGCTGACACCCTCGCGCTGCAAACGAAGCATTGAAGCTGCCATGGCTTCGATGTCGATACCTTCGAGCATGGCGCTCTGGAAGCGGGCGACGCGTTCCAGTTCGTGCTGACGTTGCACCGCGATCTGGCGCTGTTCGCGCGCTTCGACGAGTCCTATCAACAACATCGTCGCCCCCATGAGAAGCGAGACAAGCACCGCGCCGCCAGCCAGCAGTGCCAGCCGATGTCGCTGGGCGAACTTGCCCCACACATAGCGACGCGTCGGTGGCACCGTTTGCAGGGCGCGGCCATCCAGCCAACGTCGCAGTTCATCAGCCAACGCCAGCGGCGTGGGAAACCTTTGCTCACGGTCGCGCTTCAGCGCCCGCAGCACTACCCAATCCAGCTCGCGCTTGAGGGCACCATGCAGGCCTTCGACAGACACGCCGCGATGCGCTGCAAGTATCGCGGCCTGATCGGGCGTTTCATCACGGAATATCGCCGAGGGCGCACGTAGCGCGGTGGTGCCGCCACCGGCAGCTTCTCCGGTCGCAGTCGACGCTGGTGGTCGCCTTCCTGACAGCAACTCGCACATCAGCACGCCCAGCGCATAGACGTCGCTGCGGGCGTCGATATCAGGCGCGCCGCGCGATTGTTCGGGACTCATGTAGTTCGGGGTGCCGGCGATCAACTCGTATTCGGCCGAACGCCCTCGCTGCGCCGCCGTGGCGATACCAAAGTCGATGATCTTTGGGAGCGGACGGCCATCGACCTCGGTAACCAAGATATTGCCTGGCTTCAGATCGCGATGGATCACGCCTTTGTGATGCGCGTGCTGCACCCCTTCGCACACTTGAATGAGCAGGGCAATGCGGGCCGCGAGCGGCAGCCGACGTTGCTCACAATAAGCACTGATAGGTTGACCTTCGATCAGCTCCATTGCGAAGAAAGGTGATCCGTCGGCGGTGGTGCCTGCATCGAATATCTGCGCGATACAAGGATGCTGCATGCGCGCCAAAACTTGTCGCTCTACTTCGAAGTGCGCCAAGTGACGCGCATCCAGGCGTTGCCGGACCATGAGTTTGAGCGCAACCGTGCGGTGCACCGGCTGCAACTGTTCGGCGCGGTAGACCGTACCCATGCCCCCGCGGCCCAACACTTCCAAAATCCGATAGCTGTCTACCATTGCGCCGGCCGCCAGCTCACCACCGACACATTCGGCCTGATCGGACGACGAAGTACGCAGCACGATTGCTTGGGTGGGCTCGTCGTCGGGATGAGTAGATGGGTTGACCATGGCGATGTCCTTGGCGGAACTGCGACACAGGCCTCGTTCTGGCCCACAGCTATCTTGCCAACACGGGGGATGGATTACACTCGCGCGCTATGGCGACCGACTACCCAGACGAAACCACCCAGCGCACAGCGTTGAGTCGAGGTCCATCGTTGGGCGCACCGCGCACCGCCTGTGTGGTGGTCATCCATGGCCCGGGAATTGGTAGTCGGGTCGACATCGGTGATGCCCGCATCAGCGTGGGCCGGTCGCCGCAAACCGACTTGCACGTTCCGCATGCAAGCATCTCCCGCCGGCACTGCGAGTTTTGGCGTTCGGGCGACAATTACTTTGTGCGTGACCTCGGTTCCACCAATCGAACCCGGCTCAACGAACTGCCCATTGAAGTGGCCGAACTTGCCGATGGCGACCACATTGTTCTCGGCGACGTTATTCTGAAATTCATCAGCCACAGCAGCGTCGAAGCGGGCTATCACGAAGAGATCTACCAGCTCGCCACCCACGATGCACTGACTGGCCTGTTCAACCGTCGGCAGTTCAGCGACCTGCTCGCGTCAGAAGCCGCACGCAGCCTGCGCCGCGAACCAAACACCGTGCTCGCCATCATCGATGTGGATCATTTCAAGCGCATCAATGATCGTTTTGGGCACCTTGAAGGTGACGGGGTACTCAAGAAACTCGCTGAAATCCTGCGCAGCCATGTGCGTGCAGGCGACGTGCTGGCGCGCATCGGCGGTGAAGAGTTTGCCGTGCTGATGGCGGATACCGATATTGAGCAAGCCAAACAATTTGCCGAGCGTGTGCGCGAAGCAGTTGAGGCCTCGGTGTTCGCGCCCGGAGCGGAACCGCAGACGATGACTGTAAGCGTGGGTTTGGCCGCCTTGAGTAAGTCGCGGCGTGAACCCACCGAGCTGATGCGGGCAGCGGATCGTGCGCTTTATGCGGCAAAAGAAACGGGGCGCAACCGGGTTTGCTGCGCGCCTTAGAATTTCGAGGCGAAGTTTTTTTCGCCTGGCCCCAACCTCGGTCAGTGGAGCGGAGCAAGTTCCGCTCTACATAAATTCACGCGGAGCGGGAGCCCAGCCAAGCCAAGGCCTGCTCAGAGGGCGCGTCGATAGCGTCGCTCCACATACGCATCAATCAATCCCACAAACTCATCCGCGATGTGATCTCCGCGCAAAGTGACGTCTTTTTTGCCATCGACGAACACCGGTGCAATCGGCGCTTCACCGGTCCCCGGCAGCGAAATGCCGATGTCTGCAAACTTGCTTTCGCCGGGACCATTCACCACGCAACCCATCACGGCCAAGGTGAGGTTCTCAGCACCGGGATGGCTGATCCGCCACATTGGCATCTGCGCCCGCACGTGGTCCTGCACGCGCTTGGCCAGCTCCTGAAAGAACACGCTGGTGGTTCGGCCGCAACCCGGACAAGCGGTCACCAGCGGGGTGAACGCACGCAGCCCCATGGTTTGTAGCAATTCCTGGGCGACGATTACTTCCTGGCTGCGGGAGCCGCCGGGCTCGGGAGTGAGCGAGATGCGAATGGTGTCGCCAATGCCTTCCTGCAACAGCACGGCCAAGGCGGCGCTGGAAGCGACCATGCCTTTGCTGCCCATGCCGGCCTCGGTCAGGCCCAAGTGCAGTGCGTAGTCGCCTTGTTTGGCAAGGTCGCGATAGACGGCAATGAGTTCCTGCACGCCGCTGACCTTTGCCGACAGCACGATGCGGTCAGCAGATAGGCCCAGTTCGACGGCTCTGTTTGCTGAGTCAATTGCCGAGCGCACCAAGGCTTCTCGCATTACTGCAGCAGCATCTGCCGGTTGCGCGCGGCGCGCATTTTCGTCCATCAAGGTCTGCGCCAGAGACTGGTCGAGTGAGCCCCAGTTGACGCCGATGCGAACCGGCTTCGAGTAGCGAAGCGCAAACTCGATCAACGTGGAAAACTGGCTGTCGCGCTTGCGCCCGAAACCCACGTTACCGGGATTGATCCGATACTTGGCCAGTGCTTCCGCGCAGGCAGGCTCGGCCGCCAGCAGCTGATGGCCGTTGTAATGAAAGTCGCCGATCAACGGCACCGCTGCGCCCATTGCCGCGATCCGATCGCGAATATGCGGGACAGCCGCAGCGGCTTCCGCCGTGTTGACCGTAATCCTCACCAATTCCGAGCCCGCGCGAGCCAATTCGACGATCTGTCGCGCGGTGCCGGCCACGTCGGCGGTGTCGGTATTGGTCATCGACTGCACCACAATGGGTGCATCGCCACCGATCACCACGCCACCCACCGTGACGGCGCGGCTGCGTCGACGCGGCTGCGTTGAGGCGCCATTCGTGGGACTGCTCATGCGGACTCGCGGGTGGCTTGCAGCAACAAGAAGTCGCCGGCGTTGTCGAGGACCGTGAGTTGGCTGCACTTCTCGCTGTTCTTGTCGACCAGGTCAAATTCATCGGGCGATTCACTGCGGATGATTTCGATCCGCCGCGACAGGGTGTCAAAAGTGGCAGGCGTGATCAGGTTGGTGAGTGTGGATTGGCCTCCACGCACGGGTTCATATTCCACTGCCCGGATCGCCGGCCGTTGCAGCCCGGTGCCGTCGATGCTGCGGACGCCGACCGCGCGAGCGCGGCGCGCCAGCAGTGCGACACCCGCATCGACACCGCCATCTTTGCTGTAGCGAAGCCAGCGAATAGCGCCAATCATCCAGCGTCGACTTTCGCCATCGCCATTTACCGCCAAGCCCAGTACTTCGCCCACGCGAGCCCGCACGTTCTCCTCTTTCGGCCAACGCACCCGGTAGCCGCCTAAACTCTGATCCAGCACTTCGACGCGGACGACGTTGCTGCGAACCGACTCGCCTGAGCCCTGCGACCATGCCGCGCGATCACGCTCACCCACTTGCGTGGCCATACCCGTTTGCAACATGAAGGTGTCGAAGTCCATGCCCCCGGCCAGGCAATAATGCAGGCCGGCCAACCCGATTACGGATTCCAGGCTGTGTCCTGCTTCCATTCGGGTGGTGGTGCGCGCGGTGGCGGTGCCCCAGCCTTGCCGCAAGCGTCGCAACAAATCCACCGTGCTTTCGATTGAACGGCCATTGCGCATGCGGATGGACAAAGGTCCGAGCTTGGACGCTCCAAGCGGCCCTTCCAGCAGTTGCCGAGCACCGTCCAAATCCAGCCACAGCAGGCGACCCTCAGCGCGCGCCCGCTCTTCAGGAATGTAGCCCGGCCCGCTGTCACCATCGATGGGCACGGCAAAATGGTCGGCGCCCTTCTGTTGCGCATGCAGGGTGAGGTAGGTCGCCAGATCGCGCGCGACCGGCCACAGCTCAGCTTGGTCGCGTTGGCTGAACCGGTAGGGGTTGGACAAGGCGATTAACACAGCTTGTCCATACAGCTGCGAGGCCGTAAGCGTCTGGTGCTCGACGGATTCCTCAACCGCTTTGTCTTCGAGTTTTTGGCTACGCGCAAAGTCATATAGAGCGTGCAATGTGCTCCATGATGCGTCGGCGGGTGCGCTGTAGAGAAAGTATGCCCGCATCAATAATCGCGACTGATGGAACAAGGCGCGCTCCAGGGCCTGTGCGACAGCCGCTCCACGCAGGAAAGGGATAGCACCAGCGGGGCCACACAACTCAACCACCGCCAAGCGATAGCCAAACGCCATCTCTTCTTCAAACGCACGCAGCTCGGCCACGGCGCGCGCTTTTGCTGGTGGCAGCGGCAAGGTGCCGCCCTGGGCTTGGCTGTCGAGTAGCTCTATGGCTTCGAGAACGGCCGGCCGGATCACTTCAAGTGCCGCCAAGCGCTGACCGACATCCAGATTAAGCTCGCGCATGTCCTGCAGCGCTTTGATCAGCTGATGATGTGCTACTGCTTGGTTGGCGCGCGGCAACGCCGATACCCATGCCTTGACGCGCTTGGGGTCGGTGGCAAACGAGCGGCTGTCGGGAACCCGGCGTGCCGACAGCCCTTCTCCCAGTCGGCGATATTCCTGACTCATTGCAAACACTCCAGCGGAATTTCTTGGTTGTTCATTTGCGTGCGGTAGGTCCTCGTTAGGGCTCGCCAGCGGATCGCTGGGCGGTTGCCAACCATTGTCTTGCGCCACGTCCAACGTGCACGCCCTGACGCGAGGTCGTTAGCTTAGCTGGCTGATAGTGAGGTTGGCGATTGCGGTCACAACACAGTCACCGAAATGGGGTTATGGAACCGGTGACGCCGCTGCTATCATCGGCACCGGGGTTTCTATGGGGAGTGCGCGAGATGGCGGAGCGCTACCGCATCGCTGTGGTTGGATCGGGTCCGGGGGGGCTTTCGGCGGCGGCACGCGCCGCAGAGCGTGGTATTCCTCATGTATTGCTCGAGGCTGAGCAAAACCTGTCCAACACGATCTATCGATACCAGAAGGGCAAGCACGTCATGGACGAGCCCGGCATTTTGCCGTTGCGCTCGCCGGTGCCCTTCAAGGCAGGTAGTCGCGAAGAAATTCTCGGCGCGTGGGACGACGGTGCTGCCCGCCTCAAGATCAACGTGCGTCACGGCGCCGAAGTGACAGCGATCAAGAAGCAGCCAGAAGGGCACTTCGTCATCAACTTCAGCGGCGGCTCGGTGGAAGCGGACGCGGTCGTCATGGGCATTGGCCTGCAAGGCAATATCCGCAAACTCGGCGTCCCGGGCGAAGACCTGCCTTTTGTGCAGTACCAACTCGACGATCCTGAGGAATATTCCGGCGAGACCATTGTCGTTATTGGCGCTGGCGATGCGGCCATTGAGAACGCGATCGCCTTGTCCAAACAAAACGAAGTCATCATCGTCAATCGACGCGATGAGTTCGCGCGCGCCAAGCAAGGCAATCTTGACGGCATTCTGAAAGCCATCGAGGACGGCACTATCCAGTGTTTTTATGGCGCGGGGCCAGACAAAGTCGAAGCGTTGAGTGTGGGTCGCAAGCCCGGCAGGTTGACTCTGTCCACCTCGAAGGGACGCGCCCAGATCATGGTTGATCGCATCATCGGCCGACTCGGCGCCACTGCGCCGCGCGGCTTTGTCGAGAGTTGCGGAGTCAAGTTTCCGAACAAAGATCCCGCGTCGGTGCCGGCGATCAGCTCTCAATACGAATCAAACGTGCCCGGCCTTTACATCGTCGGCGCGCTCGGCGGTTACCCGCTCATCAAGCAAGCGATGAACCAGGGCTATGAAGTTGTCGAATACATCATGGGCGACAAGGTCGAGCCTGCCGATGAGCCGCTGCTGCGCGCCAAATGCGATGGCATGCCCGGATTTACCAACGTAGAAGCGGCGCTCAAGCGGATCCAGGACAATGTTCGCCTGCTGTCGCACATCACGCCGCTGCAGCTGCGTGAGTTCATGCTTGACTCTGACATTCGCACACCGAAGCCCGGTCAACCGGTGTTCGAGCGCAACGACTACACCAACAGCTTTTATTGCATCGTTGAAGGCACCGTCGAGGTCGAGATCAATCCAGAGACCAAGCAGCGGATCAGCCTTGGCAAAGGCGAATTTTTCGGTGAGATGAGTTTGATCTCTGGCCGACGGCGTTCGGCCACTGTGTTTGCCGGCCAAAACGTGGTGCTGGTTGAAACACCGCGCAGATCGATGAACAAGCTCATCAACTCGGTGGGCGCAGTGAAGCGCGACATTGACCTCGTCTTTATCACGCGGGCCATCCAGCAGCGCTTTGCGCCATCGACACGCGCAGCCGATTTGGCCGACATCGTTGCTGATGCCGAAATCAAACGGTTCCAAGCCGACGAAGTGTTGTTCAGCGAGGGCGATGAGGGCGATTCACTGCATCTGGTGCGGATCGGCTCATTGACCATTTCCCGCACGATAGGCGGTAAAGAGATCGTCCTTTCATACGTCCCAGCCGGCAACTATGTCGGCGAGATGGCGTTGTTGGGTGACTCCAAGCGCTCGGCCACTGCGCGCGCGGCGGTCACTACTGAAACAATCCGTTTGAGCGCAGAAAGCTTCAAGAAACTGCTGGCGCGTGACCCTTCGTTGCGATTGCGCTTGCAAGGGGAATATCGTCTTCGCACGGCCGCCAATCTGGCCATGCAGTCGGCAGGCAGTGGTGGCGACGTCATCAGCTTTCTGATGCAGCAGGGCGTTGGTGAAGCCACTGACGTGTTGCTTATCGATGAATCGTTGTGTGTGCGCTGCGACAACTGCGAGAAAGCCTGCGCGGAGACACACGGCGGCACCTCCCGCCTAGATCGCGAAGCCGGTCCGACCTTTGCCTCTGTGCACGTGCCGACTTCCTGCCGCCATTGTGAGCATCCGCACTGCATGAAGGATTGCCCACCCGACGCGATCCGCAGAGCGCCAGATGGCGAAGTGTTCATCGGCGACAATTGCATCGGTTGCGGCAACTGCGAGCGCAATTGCCCATATGGCGTGATTCATATGAGCGGCAAGAAGGGCAAAAAGCCAGGTCTGCTTTCGTGGCTGATGTTCGGCGCAGGCACCGGCCCAGGCGAGGCTCCGTACGCCAAAGATGGCAAAGCGAGTGAGAAAAAGGCCGTCAAGTGCGATATGTGCAAGGGCATTTCCGGTGGTCCGGCATGTGTCCGCTCCTGCCCCACTGGAGCGGCGATCCGTATTTCGCCCGAAGACTTGATCAGCTATGCGCAGGCACGGCGATGAGCACGGAGGCCAACCAGCATGCATGAATCTCCGCTGACCTTTGGTGGCTATCGCTACCTGTGGGTGGCACTGGCCTTAAGCGGACTTGCCTTGATCGCCTACGTGGTCCACACGCCTTTGGGGGCGCCACCCAACGGCGGAACCTGGCTTGGTTACAGTCTGGGGACACTCGGTGCGCTGCTGATCCTGTGGCTGCTTTGGTTTGGCATCCGCAAACGCCGTTATGGGCGGGGTATCGGGACGCTGCGCGGTTGGCTTTCGGCGCACGTATACCTCGGCACCGCACTGATCCTGATCGGCTTGCTGCACAGCGGATTCCAGTTTGGCTGGAACGTTCACACCTTGGCCCTGGTGCTGATGCTCGCGGTCATTTTTTCGGGATTTTTTGGCGTGTTCGCCTATTTGCGCTATCCGGCGTTGATGACGCGCAATCGCGAGAACGCCACCCGCGATGCGATGCTGGAAGAGATCACCGAACTTGACCAGAACTCACTGATGCTGGCCGATGCCGTGGATCCCAAAATCCACGCGATCGTGCTGCGTTCGATCAGCCGGACCGTGCTCGGCGGTGGTGTCTGGGCGCAGTTGAATTCACATGATGGTTCAGCGGCGGCTTTAGAGAGTCTGCGTGCGGCCGCCAAGGAGCGCGACAAGGGGGCCGCCAGCAAGAAGGGCGATAGCGGCAAGACGATGGTGATGATGGTCGACTTTCTTGCCGGTCAGGCGTCCACCGACAAGCAGTCAGAAGCACTGCGCAAGTTGATCGACCTGCTCAGTCGCAAGAAAACCCTGGCCGAGCGCGTCGCCCGCGATATCCAATTGCAGGCCCTGATGGAAATCTGGTTGTATATCCATGTACCGCTTTCGGTGGCGTTGTTGGGGGCATTGACTGCCCACATCGTCGTCGTGCTCTTTTACTGGTGAGGTGACCCATGCGTTGGCTCATCAGAAAGGTCGCCAAGAAGGGCAAGGGACAAGTCAGCTTCGAGGAGGACGTCCACTACGGTGACGTGCTGACCATTGGTCGTGGTGCCGATCAAGCCGTATTCCTCAGCGATTTGCGTGCGGCGATCGAGCATGCGCGGGTCACCGCACTCGGCGGCAACAAGTACAAGGTCGAGTCGCTGATTACGGCCGGCATTCGCATCAATGGTGCGATTCAAAAGACTGTGACCCTGGGGCCAGGCGGGCAGATCGAAATCGGCGGTACCCGCATCGAACTGTTGGCCGCACCGCAGGATTACGACGCAGGCGTTGAAATCAGCGCCATCGACAAAGCTGAACTCGCGGCGGAAAAAGAAAAGGCGCGCAAGCCGACGTCGTTGTCGGAAACCTGGTTGTCAAGGCGGATGCCCGCATGGGTGCTGTTGATCGCCACCCTGGTACTGTTTCTGGCATTGCCCATGGCGGCGCATTTCAGCCCGTCTGTTTCGAACATCCTGAGTGCGACACCGCTGCCCTCGCGCGACGCATGGTCGGCTGGAACGCTCGCCAGCGCGCATCATTTTTTTGGCAGCGACTGCAAGTCTTGCCACAGCGAAGGGACGAAATGGGTCAAGGATGCTGACTGCTTGTCCTGCCATGGTGAAACCACCAAGGCGCATGCCGATCCGGCGGTATTCCATCTGCCTGCGCTTGGCGAGGCGCGTTGCGCCCACTGTCACCGCGACCACAATGGCAAGAACGGGCTGGTGCGTGAAGACCAGGCCCTCTGTGCCGATTGTCATGTCGGGCTGACCACGAGCACGGCGGGTGTCAGCAAGCTGGCTGACATCAGTGACTTTGGACTCGACCATCCAGAGTTCAAGGTGTCGCTACCGGCTTGGGATAGCACTGGCAAGTACACTCCCGAACGAGTCGCTCTCAGCCCGGATATCGAAGAAAACTCCGGTCTCAAGTTTCCCCATGACGTGCATCTCGACGTCGAAGGGCTGAACGCGCCAGACGGCAATCGCACGCTCGATTGCGCCAGCTGTCATGTGCCCGATGCCGGTAACGCGATCATGAAACCGGTCGACTTTGAGACCATGTGTCAGGACTGCCACGCGCTCACATTTGATGTCACTCAGCCCGAGCGGCAAGTTCCACATGCGCGCATCCAAGAAATCATCTACATGCTGGACGAGTTCTATGCCAATCGCGCCCTGCAGGGCGACGTGCAGGATGCTGCTGCGCCAGAGTCGCTGCGCGTCCGTCGACGTCCCGGGCAAGCGCCGACTCCTGCAGAGCGGCAACTGGCACTTACCTGGGCGCGCGACAAAGCGCGGCAAGTGGGAGAAAGCCTGTTCACTGGCCGCGCGTGTACGGTTTGCCATGCAGTGACACCGGGCCGAACCGCCGAGGAGCCGTGGATGGTGGCTCCGGTGCGTGTGGCTGGTGTGTGGTTCCCGAAATCGCGATTCGACCATGGCAGCCACACCACCATGGGTTGCGCGGATTGCCACAAAGCGCGCGAATCCACGGCCAGCACCGACCTGCTGTTGCCCGATATCGCCAGTTGCAAGACCTGCCACGCCGGAGAATCAGGTGGGCACGACAAGCTGGAGTCGGGATGTGTCGCCTGTCACGGTTATCACGAAGCACCGCAGTTGCTGCAAGTTGATCTACAGAAACCCGATTGATCTATTCAAAACCAATTCGCCTGCTCAAGCGCTAGTCGACTGAGCTATCATCCAACCGTCGGTGGGGGATCGCCGACGGTTGGGACCAACGAACCTCGGGGAGGGTTCAGGACCATGTCGAGTGTGCGTACTGGGCTGCTAGCTGCAACGCTGGCACTAACGTTAGGGGGCTGCAGTGGCAGCAGCAATACCGGAGACACAGCCGGTACCGCTCCGCCGCCTGCAGCAACCAATGATGACAGTGGCTGCATAGGCAGCTGCGCGAGTGCCGCGTCGTTCTTGACGACAGCTGAGGTCAATCAGGTGATTGCGCAAGCAGTTGCCGAGGCCACGGCGCGTAATCAACGCGCGGTCATCGCTGTCACTGACCGCGTGGGCAACGTGCTGGGCGTCTACCGAATGACCGGCGCTCGCCGGACGGTGCGCATTGGCACGGATCGCGGTGTGATTGGTGGCCTCGAAGGGCTCAATGTGCCCACCGAGCTTGCGGCGATCGCCAAGGCCATCACTGGAGCCTACCTGTCTTCTGAAGGCAATGCCTTCTCGACGCGTACCGCCAGTCAGATCGTCCAGGAACACTTCAACCCTGGCGAGTTTGGCGGCCCGTCCGGCCCATTGTTTGGCGTGCAGTTCAGCCAGCTCCCCTGCTCCGACCTAGTCAATCGAGCCGCCGGCGGCGGTACACGTCCGGGCCCACATCGATCACCCTTGGGTCTGTCTGCCGACCCGGGTGGCTTGCCGCTTTACAAGAGCGGCGTGCCGGTGGGAGGCATCGGTGTCTCGGCCGATCCTGACTACACCCTCGATCCACGCACCGCGGACAACGACCTGGATATCGACGAACTGATCGCCGTCGCTGGCGAGTTCGGGTTTGCTCCGCCGCTGGACCGACGCGGTGACCGAATCACCGCCGATGGCAAGATATTCCGATTCAGTGACGCTGGCTTTACTGATCTGGCAGCGACGCCGGGGTCGACAGCCAACTTGGCCACTTCCGGACAGATGATGTCGGTAGTCGCCTACTCCACCGGAGTAGTGCGTGCGGGCACCGTGTTCGGACTGCCCGATTCCGGCATTCGACCGGACAGCGGCATCTACCCGGGTCGGGATGCCTTTGTACTGGTTGATGGCGGCGGCGCAGTGCGCTATGCGCCTCGCGTTGGCACTGACGGTGCCGGTGCCATTACAGCGGAAGAAGCCAGGGTGATCGTCGACGAGGCGCTTGGCATCGCCAACGCGGCACGCGCGCAGATTCGCCGGCCGCTGGGCGCGCAGGCGCGGGTCAGCATCAGCGTGGTCGACACCAATGGCGTGGCCCTTGCTGTCGCCCGGACCCGCGATGCGCCCGTGTTCGGCACCGACGTGTCCTTGCAGAAGGCGCGCACCGCCGCCTTGTACTCAAGTACACGCGCCGCTGCCGATCTGCTCAGCCGGCCTCAAGTCCGCTATTTGATCGGCAACTACCAGCCCAACGACACCAACCCAACCTCTTTTGCCTTCACCACCAGCGGTCTTACCCGGATCGGCGATTACGTGGGCCGAGTGCGCGACTTCTTGGAGCAGCCCAATGCGCTGTCCGACGGCGCGTTTGCTTTCAGTGATCGCGCCGGTGGCAACCTCAGTCGCCCTTACTACCCTGACGGCATTGTCAGTCAGCAATCAGGTCCTTTCAGTCGACCTTTTGATCAGTGGAGTCCGTTCCACGACGGCATCCAGCTCGATCTGGTCTACAACGCGCTGGCCCAGCACGCAGCGATCTACCTCAACCAGACCCCGGTCAACGGCATCCAGCTGCCCTTGACGCTGGATGGCCAACCATTCGTACCTGCGCCCTCGCCCGCCAATCCGCTGCCTGTCACCGATCCTGTTCCAGGCAGCTGTGGCGGTGCGGACCTGCTTGCGACGGGCAACATGCGTCTCGCCAATGGCATCCAGATATTTCCGGGCAGCGTGCCTATCTATCGTGGCGAGCAACTGGTCGGTGCGATCGGGGTGTCCGGCGACGGCGTCGACCAGGACGACATGATCTCCTTCCTTGGCCTGCACAACGCCGGCCAGCGGCTGAATTCCGGCATCGGAAATGCGCCGCCGGCACGTCGCGCTGATCAGCTGGTTGTGCGCGGAGCGCGCTTGCGCTATGTGCAATGTCCGCAGTCGCCGTTTATCGGCTCCGATCAACAAAACGTCTGCGGAGGCAAGTGAGATGCGCTCTTTCTACTCGCTCCGTTTGCTTGGTTGCGCGCTTGGTCTAGCACTTGGCACGCTTGCGGCACCGGTATCAGCCAATGCCATTGAGCCGACCTGGCTCGAGTGGACAGGCCTGTTGCCGGCAGCGAGCTACGACCCGGCCCAGGCCACCATTCCGCGCCGTCGCCCTGGCCATCCAGTCACCACGATCACTGAACGTGAGTTGCAGAATCCGAACGCGATCAATCCCGCTCCCGTCGATGCGGTGGGCGAGTTTGTGCCGCTGCCTGATCGCTGGCGGATCATGGAGGCGCTTGGCTTCAAGTTTCCTTGGTATGACCCTTACAACCAGAATATCTGGAAGGGCGACAAGCCAATGAAGATCCCGTTCCTTGAAGGGAACGACTGGTTCTTCAGCTTGCTTGGCATCTCCGACACCATTATCGAGCCGCGCTCCATTCCTACACCGGTCGGCCCACAAGCCAGCGATCAGCCGGGTGCGCTGGACATCTATTCCGGGATTGACCAGACCATCTTTGCGCAGACGTTCTTGGCCGGAATCATCCTGTTCCAGGGCGACACAATTTTCAAGCCACCTGCGCACGAATTTCGCTTGACCTTGGGTCTGCAATACAACCGCGTCGAAACCGATGATGTGCGCGCTCTGCTGATCGACCCGCGTCGCGGCAGAATCCGTGATGACACCTTTGTCGCTGTGCAGGAATTGTTTTACGACAAGCATTTGCGCGACGTGTCAGATCGCTACGACTTCGACTCGATCCGCATCGGCATCCAGCCCTTCTCCAGCGACTTCCGCGGGTTCCTGTTTCAGGATCTGCAGTTCGGTGTGCGCGTGTTCGGCAATCGCGAAAACAACTTCTGGCAATACAACTTCGCCTACTTCCGCAGGCTGGAGAAAGACACCAACTCAGGCCTCAACGACGTCGGCGCTGGCTTCCGCGATGACGACATCCTGCTCGCCAATGTGTATCGCCAAGACTTTCCAGTGCTTGGCTTCACGTCGCAAGCGACCATCGTCCACAACCGCAATCGGGATACCGATTTTTTCTTTGATGAGAACGGCTTTCTCGCTCGTCCGGCCTCAATTGGCACTGAGCAACCGCGCGAATATGACGTTACCTACATTGGCTACAACGGTGATGGTCATTTCGGGCGCATCAACTTGACCGCATCCGGCTACTTTGCTGTCGGCGACACCACGGCCGTGTTCACCGGACGCAACAATCGGATTGAAGCCGGGTTCTTCGCCGCGGAGGCCGGCATGGACTTCAACTGGATTCGTACGCGCCTCTCGGTCGCGTATGCATCGGGCGATGACGAGCCATTTGACGACAACTCGAACGGCTTTGATGCCATTTTCGAGAACCCGATTTTTGCCGGCTCTGACACCAACTATTGGACGCGGCAGAACATCCCGCTGATCGGCGGTGGCGGCGTGGCGCTGACAGGACGCAATTCGATGATCCCGTCGTTGCGCTCCTCCAAGGAACTGGGGCAAAGCAACTTTGATGGCCCCGGCCTGCGCTTGATTGGATTTGGTGCTGACTTTGACTTGACTCCAGAGTCACGCGTGTCGGTCAACCTCAACGAACTCTGGTTTGATGAAACTGCGTCGATCGAGCTCGCCCGCAACGAAGCACCCATCGACCGCAGCATTGGCACTGATTTGTCCTTCTCGTGGATCTGGCGGCCGTTCCAAACCCAGAATGCCATTTTTCGTCTGTCTGCAGCGGGCCTGTTTCCGGGTTCTGGCCTTGAACGGCTATACGGCAGTGACGACACCTATTACAGCGTTCTCGGCAACATCGTCCTGACATTCTGAGTCTGAAATGCAAAGACCCGCCATGAAACGACACTTCGCACCGCTTGCAGTTTTAGTCGCTCTCGTTATGGGCTGGGCGCCAGCCAATGTTGGCGCGGCAGAGGCCAAGCCAGTCGAACGCGATTACGTCACCCACGCGTCCGCTCCGCGCCACCAGAAATTGGCCGAGGCAGACGCCAAGAGTGCTGGCTGCGTCAGTTGCCATACGGATTCCGACGCCAAGTCCATGCATCGCAATCCCGCCGTGGTGCTTGGCTGCACGGATTGTCACGGCGGCAATGCCAAGGTGGTTTCACCCACCCCAGGCAAGCATTACGAGCGCGAACCACTTGGTCCGATCAATCCACTGGAGGCGACCGAGTATCACGGCGGCCATGCTCGCCATGTCGACGTGCCATACAGCGCCGACTACATGGGCGCAATGGAACAAGCGCACGTGCTGCCGCGCTATCCGGACAACTGGGCCTACCCGGCGAGTCGCAACCCGGAAGGCAACCGGGCGATGATCAACAAAGAGTCGCCTGAATTTATCCGCTTCATCAACCCCGGTGACCTGCGAATTGCCGACGAAGCCTGTGGTGCCTGCCACCAGGAAATTGTCACTGCGACCAAGACCAGCCTGATGGCAACCAGCGCGATGCTGTGGGGTGGCGCTTCGTATAACAACGGCATCCTGCCCTACAAACGCTACATTCTGGGCGAGTACTACACCCGCGACAGCGAATGGGGCGTACTCAAGAATCCGGTCGAAGTCACTCCGGAAATGGCCAAGCGCAACATCATGCCGGCGGTTTATCCACTGCCAGCGTGGGAAGTCGTACCTCCCGCCGACAACTTCCGTGTGTTCGAGCGCGGTGGCCGCAACATCAACACCACCTTCCCGGAAACCGGGTTGCCAAACTCACTGGGACAGATCCAACGTCTGGAAGAGCCCGGCCGACCCGACATCCGCCAGTCCAATCGTGGCCCTGGCACCGGCTCGCGGGTCGCGATCCCGGTGTTGAATATCCACAAATCGCGACTCAACGATCCGCATTTGTGGTTCAGCGGCACCAACGATAACCCCGGCGATTTCCGCGCCTCAGGCTGCACGGCCTGTCATGTGATTTACGCCAACGACCGCGACCCGCGGCACTCTTCAATCTATGCGAAGTACGGCAATGAAGGGTTTACCCAACAGGCCGACCCGACGATTCCACGCGCTGAGCCTGGGCATCCGCTGAAGCACGAGTTCACCCGTGCGATTCCCAGCAGCCAATGCATGGTTTGCCACATGCATCAGCCGAACATGTTCATCAACAGCATGCTCGGCTACACCATGTGGGACTACGAGCCTGACGCGCCGTCGATGTTTCCGGCGGAAGAACGCACGCCCACCGATTCGCAGATTCGAGCCATCAACGAGCGCAATCCCGAAGAAGCAGCGATCCGAGGAAAATGGGCTGACCCTGCTTTCCTGCAGAAGGTCGCCGAGAACAACAGCAAGCTCGATGCCACCCAGTTTGCTGATTACCATGGCCACGGCTGGAATTTCCGCGCGGTGCTCAAGCGTGATCGCAAGGGCAACATGTTGGACGAGGAAGGCAAGATTGTCGCCAACAACGACCCCGAGAAGTTCCAGAAAGCCGTGCACATGTCGTCCATTCATGTGGACATCGGCATGCAGTGCGTCGACTGCCATTTCCAGCAAGACGGCCATTCGAACGGCCACATCGTCGGCGAAGTGGCCGCCGGTGTCGAAATCATGTGCCAAGACTGTCACGGCACTGTAGACGCCTACCCCACTTTGCGCACGTCTGGTCCAATGGCATCGCAGGCGGGTCGAAATCTTGAGTTGATCCGTAATTCCGATGGCAAGCGCCGCTTCGAGTGGCTTGCTCCCGACAGGTTGGTTCAGCGCTCTGCGTTGGTGCCTGGCCTTGAGTGGGAAATGAGCCTGGTCAAGGACACCTCTTTCGAGGGATCCCCGTCGTACAGCGCCAAAGCGGATCGCGCGCACTCCATGTCGCGCAATACCTCCACTTTGGAGTTTGGTGCGCAAGTGGCGAAGGAAGATCGTGCGCACGGCGAAGACACCATGTTGTGCTACACCTGCCATACCTCCTGGACGACCAGTTGCGGCGGATGTCACCTGCCGATTCAGGCGAATTTCAAGACCGAGCGCCACCACTACGAAGGCGGAGAGACGCGCAACTACGCCACCTACAATCCACAGGTGGCGCGTGACGACATCTTCCAGCTGGGTCGGCATGGCGAGGTAAAGGATTACAAGATCGCTCCGATCCGATCCACCTCGGCGCTGGTGTTGTCATCAACCAATTCAAGTCGTGAACGAATCTATATCCAGCAGCCACCGATTTCGGCGGCAGGATTCAGTTCGCAAGCCTTTGCACCGCATTACCCGCACACCGAACGCCGGACTGAAACCAAGCAGTGCACCGATTGCCACTTGTCGGCCGACAACGACAACAACGCAATCATGGCGCAGCTCATGTTGCAGGGCACCAAGTTCGTTGACTTCATGGGCTTTGTCACATGGGTCGGCGGTCAAGGCGAAATCACCGCCATCCCGGTGACGGAATGGGACGAGCCACAAGCGGTCGTCGGTTCCTACCTGCACAAGTACGCCTACCCGGCTCGCTTTGCCAAGCACGAGTCACTCGGGCGCGTGCTGCCGGAAGGCTTCAACCATCGTGCTGGCGATGCGGCCTGTATCCAGCATCGGGGTGAATACCTGTTCGTTTCCGAGGGCAGCAAGGGTACGCGGGTTTACGACATATCGAGTGCAACAAACAAAGGCTTCTCGATGCGCTTTGTCTCTTCGCCGTTCTCGAAACTTGGCCAAGACACCCACATCAAGAGCGCCAACGCGACCTGTGTTGCGTTGCCAACCAATCAGCCGATTGCACCCGAACGCAATCAGGGTGATTTGATGCGCAACATCAATCTGGAGCAGCCGTTCCACCCGATATACAACTACGCGTACATCAGCGATGCGGAAGAAGGCTTGATCCTGACCGACGTCAACACCCTGGTCGATTCCGAGCCACGCAACAACTTTTTGGAGCGTGCAATTACTTGGAATGAAGGCGGGGTTCTGACGGGTGTCCGTCACCTCACGGTCGCCGGCACATGGATCTATGCATCGACGCCTCGCGGCGTGGTGGTGCTCGACATGAACGAGCCTTTGAAGCCGCGTTACGTCACCACCATCGATCTTGCTGATGCGCGTGCTGCGCAGGTGCAGTTCCGCTACCTGTTCGTCACCACGGCTCGCGGTCTGCAGACGGTGGACATTTCATTGCCGGATCATCCGCGTATCGTAACCGGAGCATTGGTGACCTTGGCCAACGCGCAAAAGCTGCACATCGCTCGCGTCTACGCCTATGTCGCCAATGGCAAGGACGGTGTGGCGATTGTTGACGTCACTCGCCCCGAACAGCCGGCGCTCTACCAGATGTTCAATGCTGGCGGCGCGATCACCGATGCCCATGACGTGGCGGTTGCATCAACGAACGCTTCGCCCTTCCTGTACGTGGCGGATGGAGCAGGCGGACTGAAAGTGGTGCAGTTGACGGCACCAGATACGCAGCCCAACTTCTATGGTTATGCCGCCGAGCCCAAGCCGCAACTGGTAGCCAGCTACCCAACCAAGAAGCCAGCCCTTTCGATCACTCGCGGACTTGAGCGTGACCGCGCCGCTGATGAAACCGGTCATCAAGTTGCCGTCTTGGGTCGCATTGGCTCTCGCCCCTTCAACGCCGACGAGGCGCGCACTCTTTACCTGGATGATGAAGGCAAGCCTTGGTTTGTCAGCGACGCGGTAGAAGGCCCGAACGGGATCAAGTCCAAGCGTCTGCCCTTCAAATCCAGTCGTATCTGGGGCCAACAGCCCGAGAACCATGACGTACTAGGCGAGCATCACGAACCAACCTCGCCGACGACCACCGACGGTCCGGCCAAGACTAAAAAGGGTGGTGAGCATCACTGAGTCGGTTGCTCGGGTTGTCGGTTAGGTGGGTGATTGGACCGGCGTGCTCGGCACGTCGGTCAAACACTGAGGCACTTGTAGCTGGTAATTTGCTTGAAGACCAAACCTCTGTGAGTGCAGGCGGTATTTGCATGTCGAAAGGGTCCACTTGCAGGCGGTTGGCTTGGCAGCCATTCCCAAGTCTTCTGCGCATCAGATGACACTCCTTTAGAGTGCATTGAGGCTGATTCAAACGTCATCGCGCCCGTGGATTGTCTGAGCACAGGTGTATGCGTCTGGGCGCTGAGCTGAGCTCAGGGCTAACGCAGTGCCAAACTCCCCCTGCAGTGGCTAGGTTTCCAGCACACTCTTTAAGCCTTCGGGTCGCCAGCGCTGTATCTGGGGTGCCCGATCAAAGAGCGCTCGGGCGAGAAAATCGCTTCCGGACGAAACCCATGGGCAAAGCAGGCCAATACTCGTCGCCCTAAGTCCGACTGGCTGCTAGCCCGAACTTTTCATGAATTGCGCACGCCCTCGCTTGTCTCCTGACCGCACAGGGAATTCTCTTCAGTACGCCGTATGGCCCGATACGCCGCTCCTTCAGAGAATCCCCCGTGCGGTCAGGAGACAAGCGAGGGCGTGCGCAATTCATGAAAAGGCCGGGCGAGCTCCGCATTTTTCAGAGGCGAGTCGAGCAAATCGTGCACTGACCCATTCAAGGTGGTTTTAGTGCCTCTGTTCAGACCTTCCGCAGCACCAAATCAAACTTTCCTTGGGGCACGCCAGACTTTTCGCCAGCGCCACCCTTGAAAGCAACTACGAGGCTGCCCCGTTCCACCTCCGGCACTGCCAGCAGCAAGCGATCCACATCGTTGAGCTTATGACCGCCAAAGTACATCTGCGTGGTCAGCTCGTGGTAGCCGCGTAGAGCTACTTTGAAATGGATGTGCGGTGGTCGCGACCACTCGTCGGCCACTGGGTAGGCGCCGGGTTTGATGGTGCGGAATCGATAGCGGCCTTCCACGTCGGTACGAAATTGCGACCAGCCTTGGAAGTGCGGATCCAGCGCCGCAGGATTCGGATCGGCTTCGTGCGCATAGCGACCGTGATGATTGGCCTGCCACACGTCTACCAAGGCATCGCCGACCGGCACGCCCGTCTCGTCGACCACCTGTCCGTGCACATCGACTACCTCGCCCAGCGCGTGCTCGCTGTGGCCGTCGATGACGGTCATATCCAAGTCTTTGTCGGCTTGCTCTCGACCTTGGGGAAAAACGGGCCCTCGGTTTGCGCGGGCGTGACCGCGCTCGCCAACTGACTGGTGCCGCCCAAAACCAATACTCCAAGCGCCGTCTGAATAGACGCACGGCGCGTCATGCTCATCGAGTTCTTCATCGAAATTGCTCCCGCAGCCGATTGATCACAGGCAACGCCAATGCCCCTGAAGAACTATGCCACGGGTTGCCGCAGTGTGCTGGCGGTGCCGACCGTTGCTGGAGAGCGGGCGACGGTTTCGCCGCAACTGCGTTGCACACTGACTGTTCGCGCTCAGGTCTATGGCGACGATGTCGACGGTCTGCGGCGAGCTCCACCTCGGGCCCGTGCAAAGGTTCGTGAAGTACATCCGGTTGAGAAGAAGACCGGGGAAGTGCGGCGGGCGTTGCCCGATTGCTCTGGCCTGCACCCAATGGTTCACAAGCGCAATCGAACCGTGGGGCGGTTTGGCTCTGACAAAGCCGCTAATGCGCTATCGCTAGCCGGCTTCGGGCAAACTCGCCCGATGTCGAATGACCGCGTCCTCACTCCCAGTCAGTTCACCGCCCTCGCCCGCTCGCTGCTCGAAGACAGCTTTCCGCTGGTCGAGATCGAGGGCGAGTTGAGCGGTTTCATGCGCCCCGCGTCCGGGCATCTGTACTTCAACCTGAAAGACCGCAATGCGCAGGTGCGCTGCGCGATGTTTCGACCCAAGAGTCAATGGT
>Ga0163147_10000846_pt1 | contig 47911 bp, 48 predicted proteins | sample OliLakLV19MP6G1_FD_148597 | JGI IMG/M metagenome (GOLD analysis project Ga0163147, IMG submission 148597) | Freshwater microbial mat bacterial communities from Lake Vanda, McMurdo Dry Valleys, Antarctica- Oligotrophic Lake LV.19.MP6.G1 | ecosystem: Environmental > Aquatic > Freshwater > Lake >... | reverse complement strand
TCAAGCATTCTTAAAAAGAGAAGCAGAAAAAAAGGCTGCTCTTAAATTAAAACAGAAGGAAAAGCCAGGTGGACCAAATCCATATTTGTTACGATTAAACAAAAACAGTAGACTATTTACGCAAGTTGTGCTTGATGCTTTAAGAAGCGGTTTTGTTCAACCAACACAAGCAAGTTTTCTTTTGGGAACACCTTCCAATAACTTTCATAAACTTGAAGCACAGATATACAAATGAGTTCAACGGCACATATTTATTGTTTAGATGCCAATGTTCTCATTCAAGCTTGGCAAAAGTATTACGCCCCTGAAATTTGTCCTGACTACTGGGAAATACTGAATGAATTAGGCAAACAAGGACGAATTTTCATAGCAGAAGAGGTAAAAAATGAAATTGTTGTTACGGACGATAAAGAAATAACAGAAGACGACCTTTCAACATGGCTAAAACGTAGTTCCATACCTGTTTAAAAATCTACAGAAAATGTTATCAGGTGTTGGCAGAATATTATTCAAGCAAATCCATTACATAAACTGCTTGTTGACAATGTAAAAATCAGGTCACTTGCCGACCCTTGGGTTATTTCTCATGCTTTGGACAAGAACGCAACAGTTGTGACTAAAGAAAACCCAATCATTGCTCTAAATGCAAAAAAGCCTGTTACCATTCCAAACGTTTGTGACAATATGGGAATTCGCTGGATTGATGATTTCGCATTCGTGAAAGAAATAGGTCTTAAATTCTCATGCCGACTATAAAAAACGAAGCACGAACGCACCATCGAGTAGCCCGCCCCGCCACCTGTCGGTGACGGGGTGAGGCTCTCACACCCTCCGGTTATCGCAAGAGTTCCGCAGGGACTCTTGTGGTTTTAAATGGGGGAAAGTCTTTCGACTTTCCCCCTTGATCTTCCAAGTCTTCCTGCGCTGCTTGCTGCCGGACGCGACTTGGAAGCGTGAATAAAGAAAGGTCTTTCAATCTTCTAAGGGGGTTGAATAACTAAAACACATGCACAGCGACAAGCAAGCATATAATAACGCTTAAGCAAAAGAAGACAAAGCGATTTGTAATCTGCTCGCCACGGAGATAACCCGCAACTTGCCTGAAGCAGAAAATAAAATCTGGCATGCTCACCCCGTTTGGTTTCTTGACGGAAATCCGATTGCCGGATACAGCAAACTGAAAAATTGTGTTCGCCTGCTATTTTGGAGTGGACAATCATTTGACGAATCCGGTTTGCAAAATGAAGGCAGCTTCAAAGCAGCAGAAATGCGCTACACTTTCGTTGGGCAGATAAACAAAAAAGATTTGAGCCGCTGGCTTAAAAAAGCAAAAGAAATTCAGTGGGACTACAAGAACATCGTCTAACGCAAAGGGAAACTGGAGCGATTAAAATGAAAACTCCGGTTACTTCAATGCATACACCGTGAACTTCGCGTTGGCGTATTTGGCAGGGAGCGGTAGTGTTTTCTTTTCAGTCATTACAACTACATACACTTCGGGGTAGGAACTTAACTCTGCAACAATCTTTTCAAAGGCATGCAGTTCAAGCGCGTGATAAGTTTCTTGCAACTGCGAATCGTCAACGTAGCCCAGCATCTTCATGCGCCTCATCCATTCCTTCCCGAATGCAGGATTAAAAAACATCTGCGTGCCGTCTTTCCAATCGCCATAGAGCGTGCGTTCGCCTTCCACGCGGAAGCCCTCCCAGTTGGGGGCAATGATGAACGCAGCATCTTGGGGAGTATTATTCCTTGCCCAATTCTGGATGTCAACCCAGTTTTTTTCCTGCGCTGTTTGAATTGTGAATTTGCCTTTTAAGATGCCTCCTCCTATTCCCAAGCCAAGCAGCAGGCAGAGAAGCCCGGGGAAATAAAACTTCAATTGCCCCGGCAAATATTTCTGAACAATGCCATAACCGGGAAACAGCGCAAGCAACACCAAGAGGAAACTTGCAAACTTCGGGAGATTGTCATTGTAAAAAATGGATGCAAAGAGCAGCAGCGTTAAAACGGACAGCGGAGAAACCTTTCCTGACTCACGATAGAAATAATGCGCATAATAAATGATTCCGAAATAAATCAGGAACACAAAGCTGCGGAACAACTGGAACTGCACGATGATGGAAACCGGAATGAACTCGGTGAAGATTGTTCCCGCAAGACACATTAATAAAACGGCAGCGCAAAAAATAACTATCACCCGATGATGCCACGCGTCAGGCTTGTATTTCATGCACAAGATAAATCCGGCAATAAAGAGAGCTGCTTGAGTAATAACGGGAATGCCCCACATAAATGGAAAGATGTGATGCGCGGAGCGCAGCCTCAACAAATCAAGCCATTCCTGGTCGGGATGAAACAGTTGCAGAGAAGGAGCCGGGCTTTGCACTTTCAAATACAACACCGGGCTGATGATGATAATTAATAACATCAGCGAAGCGACAAATCTTTTCCAACCGATTTCTTTGAGCGAAAAAACAGAGCAGAGAAAAATACCGGCAAGCGCATATACCGCTGAAAGCGGATGAAACAGAAACGCAATACCCGCCAGAGCATAAGTCAACACAAATTTTTTATGGAGAAAAGAATAAATCGCAAACAGGAGCAGTGGCAATACAAAGGTGCGCTCAAGGAAAAGACTCTCCACCGTGCGAATGTCGCCCAGCGTGGAGAAAGAGAAAATCAGGAGGATGACAGAAAAGTAAGCAACCGCTTTTTCTTCAAAGAGCGTGAGGGAGATTTTGAAAATCGCGATGAGCGTTGCATAAAGAGAAGCGCAGTAAAACATAAAGAATAAAACAGGAAGCGAAACATGCAATGATTTTGAGAGAAAAGCAAAGACTGTATTGAAGTAAGTGTAGAAATATTTTTTCTCCGCTATCAGAAAATCATTCGGGTAAAGATTCGGGTCTATGATGCTTTTGATGAATGGCACGGAGATGAAATGATTATACATCCCGTAGGTGTATTGATTGATGCCGATGATGGAAGCGATGGCGATGAACGCCAGAAACAGCGCATTGGTGGAAGTAAAACGATTGTCTTTGAGCATGAATATTTTGAAAACGGAAAAATAGCGGGAATTTCTGCGCTGATAATTCAGATAACCAACAGCGCAAAGTGCAGGATGGAAAATAGGCAACATGAACGGCTGGAAAGAAAAATTTTTAACAAGTATAAAAACTGAGGTTTTGAAAGTATATTTGCACCCCATATCGCGGGGTGGAGCAGTTGGTAGCTCGTTGGGCTCATAACCCAAAGGTCGTAGGTTCAAGTCCTGCCCCCGCTACAAAGAGAAATCCTCTGAGCATTTGCCAGAGGATTTCTCATTTAATAGAGTTTATGCATAAATCCGGCTTTGTAAATATCCTCGGCAGACCGAATACCGGTAAGTCAACCCTTATGAATGCATTGCTGGGTGAGCGGTTGTCCATCGTGTCGCCTAAAGCGCAAACCACCCGTCACCGCATCATCGGGTTGCTGAACGATGATGCGTATCAAATTGTGTTTTCCGACACGCCAGGAATTATCCTTGACCCGAAATACAAGCTGCATCACAAAATGATGCGCTTCGTGGAAACAGCTTTTCAGGATGCAGATGTTTTGCTCTTTCTTGCCGATGTGTTTGAAAAAAGCGCTGACCTGAAAGGTATTCTTGCGGGAGCCGAAAAGCTGAAAATTCCCAAAGCGCTTATTCTGAATAAGATTGACCTGATTAAGGAGGAAGAATTACAAAACAAAATCAAAGAGTGGCAGCAGGAAAATATTTTCGATGAAATCATTTCGGTTTCGGCTCTCAAAAAAACAAATGTGGATGGGCTGCTCGAATATATTCTGAAGCGCCTTCCCGAACATCCTCCTTATTATCCTAAAGAAGAATTGACGGATAGAAATGTGCGCTATTTTGTTTCAGAAATCATTCGTGAGAAGATTTTTAATAACTACCGTCAGGAAATTCCCTACTCATGCGAAGTGGCGGTGACTACTTATGAAGAAAGCACGGACATTGACCGGATGCGGGCTGAAATCTTTGTGGAGCGTGATTCGCAGAAGGCAATTCTGATTGGCGACAAGGGAAGCTCGCTGAAGAAAGTGGGAATGGAAGCCCGCAAAGACATTGAAGAATTAATCGGTAAAAAAGTTTACCTCGAACTCTTTGTGAAAGTGAAAGACAACTGGAAAGATGACGAGCGTCTGCTGAAAAGCTTTGGCTACGAATGACGGAAGTTTGAAGTTTCCAGTTTGGAGTTTACTGAAAACAATAAACCGTAAACACTAAACAGAAAACTTGCGCTTAAATCCCGAACTTTGCAAATCAATCGTCCACCGTCCATCTAAAATCATCCATTTAAAGTGAGTTACACCGTTGCTATAGTAGGTCGTCCGAATGTGGGGAAATCCACGCTTTTTAACAGACTGGTAGGGGAGCGGCAGGCGATTGTTGACGACATCAGCGGGGTGACGCGCGACCGTCAATACGGCATGGTGAACTGGTCGGGGAAGGATTTCAATATCATTGACACAGGAGGATTTGTTGCGCATTCGGAAGATATTTTCGAGAAGGAAATCCGCCAGCAGGTGCAGATAGCGATTGATGAAGCATCGCTGATTCTCTTTCTTGTTGACGTGAAGGTGGGCATCACTGAGTTGGAGTTGGACATTGCGAAGATGCTCCGCAAATCAAAAAAGGAAACGCTTGTTGTGATTAACAAGGTGGACAATATTGAGCGGCAGTATGACGCGAATGAGTTTTATAGTCTTGGCTTCAAGGAGTATTTTAATGTTTCTTCCATCAGTGGCAGCGGCACGGGCGAGTTGCTTGATGCTGTAACCGAGCGGATGCCCACAGACGAGGAGGAGGAGAAGGACCAAAATATTCCGCGCATTGCGATTGTGGGGCGACCGAATGTGGGCAAGTCTTCACTGCTGAATGCGCTTGCGGGCGAGCCGAGAAATATTGTGACGGATATTGCAGGCACTACGCGCGACTCCATTCACACGCGCTACAACTTGTTTAATAAAGACGTGTTGCTGATTGACACGGCAGGGATTCGCAAGCGCGCGAAGGTGGATGAAAACTTAGAGTTTTACACCGTGATTCGCGCAATCAAAGCGATTGATGATGCGAATATCATCTTGCTGTTGCTTGACGCTACGCTGGGCATGGAGGCGCAGGACATCAATATTTTCAGCATGGGGGTGAAGAAACGCAAGGGAATTATTATCGCGGTGAACAAGTGGGATTTGATTGAGGGAAAAGAAACAAACACGGTTGATACCTATACGAAGAAAATCAAAGAGCGTATCGCGCCTTTCACTGATGTGCCGATTCTGTTCATCTCTGCGTTGGAGAAGCAACGCATCTTTCGCGTGATTGAAGAGGCGATAAAGCTATATGAAAAATTGCAGTTTAAGATTTCCACTTCAGCGCTTAATGATACGGTGCAGGAAATCGTTGCGAAATATCCTCCGCCCGCCACAAAGGGGAAGCTGATAAAAATAAAGTACGTTACGCAGGTGAACGGGCGCACGCCCACGTTTGCGTTCTTTTGCAGCCACCCGAAATATGTGAAGGAGCCTTACCGCAATTATCTTGAAAACTCGCTGCGCGACCGGTTTGACTTCAAAGGGGTGCCGATAACGCTGGTGTTTAAGGAGAAGTAATACACTTCTTCGGAAGAATATCTTTCAACTTAACTGCAAAGAATGCGTGACGCGCTCTTTTGCACCGCCTCACCCCCCTTCTCCAAAGGAGAGGAGAGTCCAAACTGTATCATAAATAAGATAGGCTTTCTCTAAAAAGAGAATTGCATTTTCAGAAGAGGTCTAATCGTATTTTCCGAAGTGGTTTATCTATTGCACTATTCTGTCGCAGCGTATAATGATGGGGGGCAATGCGAGGGTATCGCTGATATTGCCCGCACGGTCTCTGAGGAAAACAGAGAAATAAACGGTATCAAGGATTTTGACGGGGTCAAGCACACAGGGGAAGCCTGCGTTGATGCAACAAATTGGGGGACTGGTGAAATCAATCTCTCCTGAGATTGCATCGGAACTTCCCTTTGGGGGTATTACGGGAATTTGATAGACAGCGGTAAAGCATTGGGGGACTCTGTCGTCAATGAGGAATAGGCTGCGCCCACCACCCAGGCATGTATCGAGGTTGCATAGCTTGCAGAGGGTGTCTTGCGTAGCAAAGCCTAAGTCGCCATCACCGTCAGTAAATTCGACTTTTATTCTAACGGTGTCTTTCTGGTCAACTTCGGTTCTGGAAAGGGATGCAAAGGTGATTACCGGCTCAATGGGATAATTGGGGGGGCTGATGCAACTTGCCATCATGCAAAGGGACAGAGCAAACAAGCGAGATAGACGTAATTTCATCAACGGATTTTTTCTACAGTAACTACAATATTAGCCAAATTATTATCCGCGCTTTTTCAAGATGATTGCCGCACAACCACACCGGAAGGAGAAGATTTTTGAATTGAAAAGCAGCGCGGAGTTTGCCGAATGCGCACTGGAGATTTTCCGTTTTCAGGCAACGCATGTTCCTGTATATGCGCAATATCTGCAGCTGCTGAAAACAAACATCGGGCAAATTGATTCAATAGAAAAAATTCCTTTTCTGCCTATTGGTTTTTTTAAAAGCCATCAAGTAATTACTGAAAAAGCAACTGCTGAAATCATTTTTGAGAGCAGCGGCACTACGCAACAAACTCCTTCGCGGCATTCTATTGTGGACAAGGAGTTGTATGAAAGGAGTTGTATGAACTGCTTTGAATTGTTTTTCGGCAGCGCTGCGGACTATTGCATTCTTGCATTGCTGCCTTCTTATTTGGAACGAAAAAATTCTTCGCTTGTGTTTATGGCGGACGCGCTGATTAAAAAATCTGCGCATCCTTTGAGCGGATTTTTTTTGGATGATTACGCTGCGCTTTCGGAACGATTAAAAACGCTGGAAGCGCAACAGCAAAAAACTTTGCTGCTGGGGGTTTCGTTTGCGCTGCTTGATTTTGCGGAACAGTTTCCTTTGCGCCTGAACAACACCATCATTCTGGAAACGGGCGGGATGAAGGGGAGAAGAAAGGAACTGACGCGGGCGGAACTGCATTCAACATTGATGCGCTATTTTGCAGTGGAAAAGATTTATTCGGAATATGGCATGACGGAGCTTCTCTCGCAAGCGTATTCAACGGGAGGCGGAATTTATAAAACGCCCCCGTGGATGAAGGTGCTGATACGCAACGCGCAAGACCCGTTTGAGATTTTACCTCAGGAAACAACGGGCGGCATCAACATCATTGACCTTGCGAACATTCATTCCTGCTCTTTTCTGCAAACGGATGACCTTGGGAAACGCTCCGCTGACGGCTCATTTGAGGTGCTGGGAAGAATGGATAGCGCGGAATTGCGGGGGTGTAATCTTTTGCTGGAGTAGGTAGAAGATGCAACGAAATTTTCGCTAATTCAGATTAATTTTCAAATCAATTCTATTGCTTTTATTTCTATGGATACAGAGAGGAATATCCTAAAATCGTTTTCGGATTTTTATGATTAGAAGCAACATGCTTTGCTGACTAAACTGCAACTTGCGGAAGCGATTAAGAAAGATTTGGAAACGCTCTATCCGAAAATACAGGCTTTTTACAGGGACTACCATGAGAACAGCGTGCGGGCATTCATTAATCATTATGCCCTTGTGAAGCATGGCTACCTGCGCAACGCGGAATATTATGCTTGACTGCGGAGGAAACGCTGCTGGAATTTCGCCCGCAGGCGGAAAAATGCCTGTGGCAGATACAACAGAAGAAGTTATTTAACCTGCAATGCTTATAGCGGGCGGGACAAGTGACGCTGGAAGGCATCAACACTTCTTACGACTTTTTGTATTGGGAACATGACATTCAGCATTGCCCGTGTGTGCCGCCTGTGACGGAGGAGGAGGTTGACCTTTATATGCGCTACCTGCAAAGCGACAACTGTAATGTGGAAGGCACTGCATTTATGCACGGATGGCAGGATTATGAGGGGTATAAAGTTGCATCGCAGGGGGAGGATGGGGATATTGTGCCGCAGTGGTATGTGTTTTTTGATACGTATATGGGAACGTCTGCGCTGCTGAATTTGCCGGACTTGAAAAGCATGAAAGAGCGGCTGTACCGACAGACGCTGGCTGCGCACAAAATGCAACAGGCAAAAGCAGCGGGCAATTGGCAAGAGCCACCACCGCAGGGTGAACAAAAACCTTTTTTGCGCTACTTTGATAATAAGGAACTGATGCGCTTTGTGAGCGAATTTGAGAGCGAGGAAAACCAAGAAATGTTTTTGAACTATCAGCATGTACACTATCAACCTACGAAGGATGACCAATCTATTAAGGAAGAATTGGAAAACGCTATTTACCTGACGCTCTCAAAAGCGAAGGAGCATGTGCCGATTGAGGCGCACAGCGACTGGATGCAGGCGGTGATTCGTGCAGCCAAAAGATATAAGCAAGAAAAAATTGCGGAGGCGATGCCTTCGGTGTTTGAGGAATACACGTTTAAAATAGAAGCGGGTATCGGCTATCCTGCGTTGGAAAAAGAGAACACTTATGAATGGGTGAAGCAACTGGGGGAGGAGATATTGGAAGGGAGGTCGCTGGCCGGGGAGCCGAGGGATTATGAATATTGATTTGAGGCGTATCACCACGAGGTCGGGGCGGACACCAACCAAGGCGAAGCGCATCGCCACGAGGTCGGGAGACACACCAACCATGGCGGGGAACACACCAACCAGATCGAGGCGCACACCAACCAAATCGAAGCGTATCACCGCCAAAATGAGAAATATCACATGGGGATTGAATGACAAAAATGCAGGCGGGAAAGGGGAATTAGGAATTAGGAATTGGGAATTTTGAAAGCCCGCCTAAGGGGGGCGACCTATTTTTCACGCAGAGGCGCGGAGAAATGGAGGGACGAAAGGGACATTTGGGACTAAATGCCCGCGCTGGAAGTTGCAAACTTGCGTGATGGTTTCCACGAGATGCAATCTCGCGGGAGAGGGGATTTGCAGGGGGATTAGAAAGGGTGGAGTTTTGGAAATTCCGAACATTTACCAATTTGGTAACTATTGGCTACCTTTGAGTAAATGCCATAGCGTTTGAGAATAATTGCGCTTAAAACCCTGAGAAAATTTTATGAAAAGCATCGTGACAGCGAGCAGGCATTAAAGGCATGGTATGATGATGCGAGGCGGGCGCAATGGAAATCACAGGAAGAGGTGAAGCGGCAATATGTGTCAGCGAGCATTCTGAAGGGAAACCGGGTTGTGTTCAATATAAAGGGAGGACATTACCGGTTGATTGTAAAATTTAATTACAAGTATGGACATACGTGGATTCGGTTCATCGGCACACATGCGGCATACGATAGGATAGACGCAGAAAAAATTTAATCTATGAAGCCGATAAAAAACGAGAAACAATACAAGGCAGCGCTTGCCAGATTAGAAAAGGTATTTGATGCCGCCCCCGGAACAAAACAGGGCGATGAATCGGAAATGCTTGCAATTCTGATAGAAGTCTATGAGAATAAGCATTATGCTGTTGGACCGCCTGACCCGATTGAGGCGATTAAGTTTTATATGGAGCAGAAAGGCTACACGCTGAAAGAATTGGAGCAAGCGCTGGGCTATAAGAGCAGGGTTTCAGAAATATTGAGCCGGAAGCGAAAGTTAAACCTGAACATGATTCGCAGCCTTCATGAAAAGTGGAAGATACCGCTGGAATCGTTAGTGACGGATTATTGATATTTCGGGAGATAGAAGCCGCGAGTCCGATTTTAGCTATGTTTTTTTTAAAGGTAATCTGCTCTCATTCCTTCTTCCTTTTTTCGGGAGGCTTTGGCGTAGCTTGCGCTCGCTGCGCGATTCATCGGGATTATTGGAATTGTCTGAAGGGTGGTATTTAATTGCCCCGCCATTAATGGCGGGGATAAATGAACCACACACACAATTTTTTTGGCGGCTTTAGCCCTTGCGCGGGTAGTGGAGGTACGTTAATATTCCGCGGAAAGAAGTCCACTCTTTCCGCGCTAAAGAAGACCGGTATAGTTAACTGCCTGATTTAAGTTGATCGGTTGCTGGTTCACTGGTTCAAGTTTACATTTTTTTAAATACGCGGAGAATATTACGTTGGAGCCGATAGTTTAAAGTTTGAAGTTTGAAGAAACCTCTTCGGGAAACCGAGGGAGGTTTTTGTTTTTGGGATGGAGAGATTCTTCGCTACGTATGACTTCGCTCAGAATGACGGGTTATTTAAGATGTGAAGAATCATCCCCCTGCCCCCTTCGCAGACGCGCTGGGCAAAGGCGCAAGGGGGACTTCTGATGCTGGCGCAGGTAGGGTTGCGGCTTTGTGTTGTGCTTTGAGATGTGCTGAACTTCGGACGAGGGCGCTACGCGTACGATTGATAAAGAAGTGAAATCAGTACGCGCCACATTTTCAAAAAGTTTTTACCCAAACGGATGACCTTGGGAAACTTTCTGCTGACGGCTCTTTTGAGGTGCTGGGAAGAATGGATAGCGCGGAATTGAGGGGGTGTAATCTTTTGCTGGAGTAAGAAGACACAACATATTGCGTCTCTACAGTTTGCTCACCTTGCTGCGCAACAGGTGGTCGGCAAGCACGAGCGCTGCCATCGCCTCAACGATTGGCACGGCTCGCGGCAAGACGCACGGGTCGTGGCGACCTTTGCCTTTCATCACGGCTTTGTCGCCTGCTTCGTTCACGCTCGCTTGCGCCTGCATGATGGTGGCAACGGGCTTGAAGGCGACCTTGAAATAAATATCCATGCCGTTGCTGATGCCGCCTTGTATGCCGCCCGAATGATTTGTTTTGGTGATGATTTTATTTCCTTTCTTCTCAAAAATGTCGTTGTGCTCGGAGCCTTTCAGCTTTACGCCCTGAAAGCCGCTGCCATATTCAAAGCCCTTGGTGGCGTTGATGCTGAGCATGGCTTTTGCAAGGTCGGCATGGAGTTTATCAAACACCGGCTCGCCCAAGCCCACGGGGCAATGCTGCACCACGCAACTCACCGTGCCGCCCAGCGTGTCGCCTGCTTTGCGCGCTTTTTCAATCATTGTAATCATCGCTTGGGCAACTTTTTTATCGGGGCAGCGGACGATGTTTTTCTCCGCTTCGTTAAGGTTCAGTTGTGTGTAATCTTTTTGCAACGCGAGATTTCCCACTGAGGATACGAATGCTTTTATTTCAACGCCCGCAGTTTTCAATAGGAGTTTTGCAATGACGCCTGCTGCGACTCGAGCTGCGGTTTCGCGGGCTGATGAGCGCCCGCCACCGCGATAATCGCGGATGCCATATTTTTCCTGATAGGTGAAATCAGCGTGCGAGGGGCGATACACGCTTTTCATCTCATCATAATCTTTGGAACGCTGGTCGGTGTTTCTGATTAAAAAAGAAATCGGAGTGCCGAGTGTTTTTCCTTCAAAGATTCCCGACAGGATTTCCACCTCATCTTCTTCTTTTCGCTGGGTGGTGATTTTTGATTGCCCGGGTTTGCGCCTCTGCATTTCCTGTTGGATGAAAGCCGTATCTATTTTCAATCCGGCAGGGCATCCGTCAATTATGACTCCGATGGCAGCGCCATGTGATTCGCCAAAGGTGGTGATTCTGAAAATTTCTCCGAAACTGTTTCCCGCCATGAGACGAAATTAGTTGATAGTTCTTAGTTGACTGTTGTCTGATATACGATTGGGTGTACGACACTTTAAAATTGCTTCACTCTGAATAGGCGATGTCATGCTCCCGCACATGCGGGATTCCGACATCCCCAAAAAAAAGATTTTCGAGGGGATTCCGGCATAAAGCCGGAACGACAAGGGGATGAAGTGTCGAACACGCTATACGATTGTGCGACTCAATTAAGGGCAGTTCTAAAAATTGCTTTTTTTATCACCTCTCCCTCTCCAGATGGAGAGGGTATATGTAGTAGAATTTTTAGAACTGCCCTTAATAGCTCCACCTTAGCCGAAAGTAAAGTAACTCCGCCTGGTCTTTGTATTCGTCATTTACATTGGAGAAGAAAAGTTGCCCCACTAAATCAATATCCCAGTCTTCTTTAATATTGTAAGTAAGCACCGGGTTGATAAACAGCGCATGGCTGCCGGGACTGTATAGAGTTGATAACCCCGCGTTAAGAAAAGGCGTGATAGGATAGAGGGCCTGCACGAAAAAATTGTATTTGTAAGGCGAAAGTGTTTTTGCGGAAATGTTGAACACGCTGAGGAAAAAGTTTGCATCGTTGCTGCCGTTGCTCACATATAGAAAAGAAGAGTTTAAATAGAGGCTGTTCTTAAATGAATAATCAACCGACAGCACGCCCGTGAATACGCCCGTTGAATCGGTGAAGTGGCGGTAGGGATGGAAATAAGAAAACTCGCCTTTGAATCCTGCGTTTTTGATGTTGCCCGCCCAGCCGCCACCGGCAACCACATCTTTATGCGCCACCCCGCTAAACGCCTGAAAATCAAATTTTGCTTTATTGAACTTATAGAGCGCAGCGCTCACCACTTCATTTTTTTCTGTGGCAATCTTTGAAGTGATTTCAATGGAGGAGGAGGAGTTGGGATAAAATATAATTCTTGCGGCATCGCTGCCGAGGCGCTCTTCATAATCAAAATCATAAAGCGAATAGGCGTTGAAGATGTCATTCGGGTTCCATGCCAGCGTAACGCCCCAGTTGATGCGCTGCCTGCCGAGCGTGGCTTCCCACTTGTTTTTTGAATAGCGTACAAACGCGCGGTCGAGCATCACATGCCACACGAAGGCTTTCTTGTCAACTAAGACTACAGACATATCATAGATGTCATTGTTGTCAATCAGCTCGCCAAAGTCACCAAAGATGTTGGTGAGTTTCACTAACTCACCGAAGTAGATTCGGTCGCGGATTTCAACTGCAAACGTGAGCGGCTCCACGGGAGCATACCTGAAATTCAGCCGGTGGTGAATGAGGTTGTCGGTGATAATGTTATCAAGCCCTTCTGAAAAATTGGTGGTTTGCAAATACTTCACATAGCCGCTGAAGCGATATTTTTTTTCTTTTGCTGATTGTGAAAATGCTTGCAGGGAAAAAAAAATACAGACCAAAAGAATCGCGAAACGAATCATGCCCCGAAATTGCGCAAAAAGAGAGAATGGGAACATCATTAGACCTCTTTCCTAATTCATTCCATTTATCTTCTCCTTCGGAGAAGAATATCAGATGAGGCGATAAAAAAAAGCGAATTAGGAAAAAGATCTAATGCGTTAAAGCAATGAAGTAATTACGCGCCAAATACTAATTCGGTGATTCGATATTGGATGAATAATCACCGAATTACCGAATCATCAAATTATCGAATCAACTAAAACCAATATCCCCTGTAAGGAATGTTCACGCGCATCGCCACGCCAAAGTAAGATTGCGTGTTGTTTTGTGAAGGTTCTTCGCTGGTGAGGCTGCGCACTGCCATGTTGAAGTCAAAGAAAAGCTGGTGCCGTAGTTCGTAGCTGATGAGCAAATCAAACAGTGCGATGTTCTGCTTCACGCCCTGCGTTACCTCGTTGCCATATTCCTGCATAATGGTAAATGCTCCAGTTGTCGGGTCGGTGTTGGGCAAAAAGATATTACCGCCCCAGTTTTCACCCGGGTTGTCGGTTCCCTTTACAGCATACATCACCGTTGCCCTTGCATTAAGTGAAGGCAACATTTGATAATTCATTTTGAAAATCAACTCCCAGAAATTTGCGCCCAGCGGATGCGCGAGCGCCTGGTTGTAATGCGTGTAGCTGGTGCCAATCGTGTTGTGCGAATAGGTGTAAGGTCGCGCCCAGTTGAACTCGGCTTGAAAATCAAGATGGTCAATCGTGAACATGTCAATATATTTCATGCCCGTTTGGATGCCGATTTTATTTGCCCACCATCCATTGGCGGCTTTGATTTGTCCGAGATTAAATTCATCAAACACAAACTGCCCATAGAGTTGCAGCGTGCGCGCAATGTTGGCTTTGTAATCCAAGCCAATCAACACGTTGTCAGGGCTGCCAAGCGATTGCTCAATGGCGCGATAAAAAATAATGGGGTTGAGATATTGTAATTCAAAACCATCTTCGCGCTCAAAGATTACGCCTTCAAACAAGCCGATGTCGAGCCAGTGTGTCGCATTGATATTGAGATGATGAAAGGCTCCGTATTTCTTGGGAAGCAATTGGTCAGCGCCACGGTCATACGTGCCAATCATTTCGGTGAAAAGATTCGTGTAGCTGATTTTCCAGATGTTGAGCTGCATCTTCAGGAACAGATAATTGTTTCCATAATCGGAGAGATACAGCGAGCGGATGCCGTTGCCCCAAAAATGCTTGTCATGCCCGAAAGAAAAGTCAAGGCAGTCGAGCACATTGAACACAATATAGCCGCGCGCGGTGAAATAATCCACGCCTGTTTCTTTGAAGCCGTCTTTGTAATAACCTTCGCCCGGCACCGCTTCATCATCAACGATTGCCTGCTGCACATAGCCCATGTTTTTCTGCTGGCTGTCGGTGAAGTAGGTATAAAAGCCAATCTTCTTTTTAATGTAGCCGCGCAATTCCACTCCACGCGTGTTTGTGAATTTCAGTTCCTCCGAATTCGGCTGTCCGCCTAATTGAAAATGCAACACGGGATTTACTTTCAGAATAAATCCTTTGCTGTTCACCGCAAACATGTTTGCAGGCTCGGGATAAATCACCTTCCAAAGCGGGCGCTTGCTTTTGATAACGGTGTCTTGCAGCCACTCGCTGTTCTCAACATATTCATAAGAGATGTCAGCATTGAAGCGCTTGTTGCCGATGATGTTTTCTTTTCCAAGCGACTGCATGTATTCTGCCACAAGCTTTCTGCTATAAGGCTTCATGCTCGTTGCAAAAACGGGAAGCGCCTTGCCGTATTGAACGCTCATGCGATCCATGATGCGGTAATGATCGGTGTTCAGCGGAATGTAAGTTCCTTGGGAAAATAACTGCGCAACCGTCAGTGAAAACAGCGCGGTGAAAAAGAACTTAGAGGGCAGTTCTAAAAATTGCTTTTTTATCGCCTCACCCCATCCCTCTCCTTTTGGAGAGGGAGTTAGAAATAGAATTTTTAGAATTGCCCTTGATTTAATCACAATGCAGGAGAGGTTTTGTTGAAGTCAATTCGCCAGATGCCGCGCAAATCGTTCAGCTTGAATCCGGTTGCGCTGTCTGCGGGATAAAGCATGTTTATCAAAATAAAATCTTCGGAAGCGATTTCCTTTTCAGGCTCGCCATGACATTTCAGGCACAAAGGCGATTGAATCATGATGGGAGCAAAAAATGTATATCCGTTTTCATGCGCAGCAACAACAGGCTGCGCGGCTTCTCCTTTTTCCAATGTTGTTTTAAAGTTGTCAATGATTTGCAACTCTTGCTCGCTTGCCTGATTGTTCGGGTTGCGCGCTTTGTGAGAAACACGTTTGATTGCTGCGCCATGCAAAGCTGCGATGCTATCGGTGAGCGGATAAGCGTGCAGGTTGCAATAGTTCAGCGCGTGGGCAACCCCGCTGTTTTCAATTGCGCGTTTCAATTCACCGCCTAATACTTGCTGCATTTGCGTTGCGATGGCGCTCCCTTTTTGTTTCACAGAATCCAATTCAGTTGTGCCTGAACTTTCCTTATTTTGTTCCTGCGACTTTTTTTGAAAACAGGAAGCAACGAGGAAGAGCAGAAGGGGTAGGATAAATAAATATTTTCTCATCAATAAAATTTGTGCATGTCAAAAATAAAGAAAATAGCAGTGTTCACTTCGGGTGGCGACTCGCCCGGCATGAATGCCGCCTTACGCGCGGTGGTGCGCAAAGCGCGTTATCATAAATTAGAAGTGGTCGGCATCAAACGAGCGTATGAAGGAATGATTGATGGTGATTTCTTAGACATGAAAGCGCGGTCGGTGAGCAATATCATTCAGCGTGGCGGCACTATGCTCAAGTCGGGAAGAAGCAAGCGCTTTTTGCTAAAGAAGTGGAGAGATGTCGCCTATCAAAATTTGGTGAAAGCGGGAGTGCAGGGCGTTGTTGCCATCGGTGGCGATGGCACGTTCAAGGGCGCGTTGGTTCTCTCCAAAGAGCATGATACGATTCCGTTTGTCGGCATCCCCGGCACGATTGATAATGATTTGTATGGAACAGATTTCACGGTAGGCTATGACACGGCAATCAACACCGCAGTGGAAGCGATTGACAAAATCCGCGACACCGCAGATTCGCACGACCGCTGTTTTTTCGTGGAAGTGATGGGACGCGATGCGGGATTCATCGCGTTGCGCAGCGGCATCGCCAGCGGTGCGGAAGCGATTTTAATCCCCGAACAAAAAACAGATTTGAACGAACTGATTACGCTTTTGCGCAACGGAAAGAAGCGCGGCAAAACTTCCAACATCGTGGTGGTTGCCGAAGGTGATGATGCAGGCAGCGCGTTTGATATTGCCGAAAAAGTAAAATTGAAACTGAAAGACTTTGACATCCGCGTGGTGGTGCTTGGGCATTTACAACGCGGAGGCGCGCCTTCGTGCATGGATAGGATTCTCGCCAGCCGCCTTGGTGTTGGCGCGGTGGAAGCATTGCTTGCTGGAAAACGCAACGTGATGATTGGCATTCAGCACCGCGACATCGTGTATGTTCCTTTTGAAAAAGCAACGAAGCATCATAGCACCGTTGACCCTTATCTTTTGAAAATCGCAACACAGTTGTCGCATCCGGCATCGTGAAATATAAAATTGTTTAACCCAACTATGTATAAAACTCTTTAAGAAAGAAGAACCAGAATCGATTGAAGTGGGTGGCAAACCCCTCGTTTGCCCGATTTGCTCAAACAATCATTTCTGGGTGAGAAGAGCACAATTAAACAAAGCAGTCACAACTTTCTTTGGGTTTGAGTGGGCTGACCGTTCTGCGACCTGTTTTGTTTGCTCCGAATGCACTTACATTTTTTGGTTTCTTGGTAAGTATGAAAAGGGCGAGTGACATTTAAAAAATTATGGCACGTTACCTCATCAAGTCCGCGAAAATTGTCAACGAAGGAAAAATCGTTCAGAGTGATATTCTGTTTGACAACGGGCGCATCGAAAAGATTGCCGAGGGGATAAGCCCCAAAGCGCCTTTCACAGAAATAAATGCGCAGGGTTTATATCTTTTCCCCGGAGCGATTGACGACCAGGTGCATTTCCGCGAGCCGGGCTTAACGCACAAAGGCGAAATCTATACCGAAGCGCGCGCTGCGGTGGCGGGCGGTGTCACTTCCTATATGGAGATGCCCAACACGCAGCCTTCCGCAATTACACAACAGTTACTCGAAGAAAAATATCAACGCGCTGCGCAGGTTTCGCTTGCCAACTATTCCTTTTATATGGGAACGTCAAACGACAACTATGATGAAGTGATGCGCACGGATTTAAAGAACGTATGCGGCTTGAAAATCTTTATGGGTTCATCAACGGGCAACATGCTGGTGGATGATGAGCAAACGCTCGCGAAAGTTTTTTCAAATTTTTCCGGGTTGATTGCCACGCATTGCGAAGATGAAAAGACGATTAAGGAAAATGCAGAGATATTCCGCAAGCAGTTCGGTGAAGATGTGCCTGTAAAATATCATCCGCAAATACGCAGCGAGGAAGCCTGTTATCTTTCTTCGTCAAAAGCGGTTGCGCTTGCAAAAAAACACGGAACACGGCTGCACATCCTGCATATCTCCACCGCAAAGGAACTGTCACTTTTTGAAAATAAAACTCCGCTTGCGCAAAAGAAAATCACCGCTGAAGCGTGTATCCATCATTTGTGGTTTAGCGACATGGATTATGCTCGTCAAGGGAAATATATCAAATGGAATCCCGCAATTAAAACCGAAAAAGACCGTGAGGCGATTTTCAACGCTATGCTGAATGACACGATTGATGTTGTCGCCACTGACCATGCTCCGCATACGCGTGAAGAAAAGCAACGCCCTTACTTTCAGGCGCCATCAGGCGGACCCTTAGTGCAGCATTCCTTAGTAGCGATGCTGGAATTTTATCATCAGAAAAAAATTTCTTTAGAGAAAATCGTGGAGAAGATGAGCCATCATCCTGCAATTCTTTTCAGGGTGAAAGAAAGAGGTTTTGTTCGTGAAGGTTATTATGCGGATGCAGTGTTGGTTGATTTAAACGATCCGTGGGAAGTGAGCAGGGAAAATCTACTCTACAAATGCGGCTGGTCGCCTTTTGACGGGAATATTTTTCATGCGCGCGTCACGCATACCTTCGTGAACGGACATTTGGCTTATGAAAGAGGGAAGTTGGATGAAAGTACGAAAGGGCAGCGTCTTGCGTTTGGCAATTAAATAAAACATCCCATGACTGCCCTAAAATCCCTTGCAATCCTGCTGCTGCTTTTTTCGGCTTGTAGCCAGCCTGAAGAATATTACCAAAAGATTTATGGCAAATGGAAAGCGGCTGACTGGCTCGTGAACGGGCAATCAGCAGGAAAAAACATAACGAATGTCAGTTTTCAATTTAATGCTGACAAAACCTATCAATCAAAACTTGGCGCTAAGGGAGAAAACGGCATCTTCAAACTGAAAAGCGAATACCTCTATACAACAGCAGAAGGGCAGCTTGAAATCATGGTGAAGATTGCAAAACTCACGGCTGATTCATTAGTGCTGGATATGAACAATGCAGGGCAGAGCGAAACGCTTCTCCTCGTGAAAGAGTGAAATTGCGATTTCAGGGCAGGACACCTCAATTTCCCTTCCGTTTGGGAAATTGGATTTAAATTAGTTTTTTTGCACTCAAATTCTAACCAAACCACCAAACCATGCTCTCAAGATTCTTTACCGTTCTCCTGTTTTCCTGCTTTTCGCTTGCTGTTGCTGCACAGCAGTGTACGCAAACCACCATTTATTTTGACTTCGATAAATCAGACCTTAAGAAAGGCGAGCGCAAAAAACTCGATAGTCTTTCAAAAGCGATAGATACCAACAGGTATTTCATTGAGCTTGCAGGGCATACGGATAGCGTGAACACCGAAGAATTCAACCAGAAGCTCGCTGCTGCGCGTATCAAATCCGTTGAAACTTATTTGAAAGCCAAAAAGAAAAAGAACCTTGTTTTTAAGCAGTTTAACCGTGGCGAAACAAAGCCCGTTTTCCCAAATGATACGAAAGAAAACATGGCGAAAAACAGAAGAGTGGAAATCTTTCTGCTTTCCGTGCAGAATCAAAAATTCGTGTTTCAGGGTGATATGAATGAAAGCATCACAATTCCTGCCGACCTTGCCACACCCTGTTCCGTATGCGAGGCTATTAAGTTTTCTTTTTTGAATAGCGATAAAGAAGCAACCGATGCGGGGCTTTCCATGAAATCATCCGCAGGCAGAGACCTCACCACTGCAGGCATGGCGCAGTTTAGTTTTGACTGCCCGGAGAAAGCAGCTTGTCTGCCGATTGAACTCACCTTGCCGTTTCCAACAGGCTTGCGTTTTGAATGCATTTCAGCAGGAACATTGCGCAAAGGCGGCAGTTGGGAAAAAGGCTCTGCTACATTTCAGCATAACAGCGCAGCCGGCACACTCACAGCATTGGAAACATGCTACAAGATGGGAACGTGGACAGGCTTCAACAAGCCCGTGGACGACCTGTGCAAGCATCAGGTGAATTTCCCTGCTGATTTGCAGGTAACAAAAACAAAAGTGTATGCTGATTCAACTTTTTATACACAACAAGGACAAATGCCCCTCACCTTTAAGTGCAGCAGCAACAACAGCATGTTAAGCTTTGCCTCTGCGGATAAACAATATTATTTCCTGAAAGGAAATTGGAGAGAACTCATCACCAAAGCTGAAAACACAGGCAACTGCGACACGCTCTTTACTTACAATCTTGCTAAAGAAAACTATCAGGCTGTTCCGGTTTCTGACACTACTGTGTTTGTGAAGTTTAAAGGCTTCGATGCGGTGAAAAACCCAAGCTACTACATTGAAGAACTTGAACTGGCGCTTCCTTTGGAATTAGTAAAGAAGACAACCTACACTGCCAACTATCTCAACTACGAGCACACGCTGCGCGTTGAAGATGATAAGGTGTATAACCTGAAGTATGCAGACACGGGCGTGAAAAGCAAATACAAGAAAGGCAAGCAGAAGCTGAAAGTTACAGTGAAGAAAAGTAAGCTGGCTGTGAACGTATCAGTTGATTAAGCCCCGGGCTTTCGCAACCATTCGATACAGGTTCCCGAATCTACAATAGACCTCTTTCATAATTCACGTCTTCCCTCTTCTCCTCAGAAGAAGAATAAAGATGAAGCGATAAAAAAGCGAATTAGGAAAGAGGTCTAATTTATTTTAAACCTTCCTCCGGGATGCGGTAAAATCACGCGGGCTGTGTTCCCGAACTTTTCATTCAGATGAGAATATAATTTTTCGGGATTTCCTTTTTGCACCGTCTTTACCCGTTTGTATTTGTTGCGCCAGAAATTCTCCCAGTGCGACATAAAAATCACTTTGGGTTGAAGAAAAGAAATAATCTTATCAGGATAGTGTTCGGCTTTCGCATCTGTCGCAACTGAAAAGAATCCGGCATCCACTTTTTTCTCGCGCAGCAAAGAATCAGGAAAAAATCCAAACGGATATTCCGCGCCTGATGATTGCATCCACAGGCGATACGCAATGGTCCCATCAGCATTCAGCAAGTCAACCAGGTATGCAAACGGTTCGCCCATTTTCCACTTGCGCCCTTTCACCGGCACCTCTTCAATCGGCTGTGCGTAGGAGCCGCCATACAACGTGATGCCAAAGAAATGCGGAGGATGGTTAGACACAACGGGCATCACGCGCATGTTGCGGTCGCTGCTGTAAATCCATTTTCCGGGAGTGTTCACAGAAGTGGAAAAATCATTTGCCGTAATTTTTTCCTGCGGAAGTTGCGCGGCAGCAACAAGATAATGCGCAGTATTGCTGCCAACCACTTTGCACTCATTCGGAAGATACTTTCCCAGCAAAGGCAAATCAAGCAAATGGTCATAGTGCCCATGACCAATCAGGACAAACTGTGTTTTTTGCAATGCAGTTGTATCTGCAAAATCAAACACGATTGCGCTGTCAGGGCGCACTTTGCCAAAGATGACTTTTCGCAGCGGTGGGTTTGAGATGAACGGGTCGGTGAGTATTGCCGTGTTCTTCCACGAAAGGAAAAAACACGTTGTTCCTAAGAAATCAATTGTGAGGGTGTCGCTTGTATTTGCTACGGTGAGCATTGCATCGCGCGATACAATTGCATCATTTATTTTTTTGCTGCAGGATGCGCAAAGCAGCGCAAAGGAAAGCAGCGCACAGCGAATCACAGTTGTTTGCATAAGTGCAAAGGTAGGATGCGTGTACAACTGAGATGCAATGTGTGGTAAAAACTTTTTCAAATCACCGGATTTAAAACCTTTATCGGTTATCACTCCCAAACGGGTAAAATTCTACAAGCCAATAAACTGCTTGTCCTCTAATTGATAATCAGCAGTATTTGTCATGTTGCTTAAAAACAACCTCTCTTTTTTTTCAGAACATAGCTGTTTGCAGACAGGGCGACTTGTTGCGCTTTTGTTTTTTAGCGTAGGTGCTTCGGCAGTTGGCAATCATCCAAAACATTTCAAGATGGCTGATGAGGTGTATTCTGATTAAAGCTGCTACGGTAGAAAACGCTTTCTTACTTGCTGACTTCACTCTCAAGACTTGCAGCAGCAGTTGTGCGAGGAGGGTACACCCTATTTGTGTTTTGATACCGTTTTCTGTGTCGGAATAGAAGTAGTGCAGTTGGAAGTTTTGCTTTAGTTTCTTGAAAAGCAGTTCAATGTTCCAGCGCAGTTTATAGATTAAGGCAACTTCTTCCCGGCTGATTTCAAAGTTGTTGGTGATAAATTCATAGAGACGGTTGTTATCATCCCGATAGGTTACTTTTCTCAGGCAAAGCGGTTTTTCCTCCTTGCTATCCTGATATTTGAGGTGGATGTGTTCTTCTTTGAGCACACCCGTTTTTCCAGTTTGTAAGTCTTGGAGAAAGTTGGTTTCTACCACTTCATAAACGGCATTGGATTTCAGGCGGCAAACAAAATTGATTTGCTGCTGTGTCCATCGGGCAAACTGTTGGTAGTGGATTAGAAGCGCTGTCAAACCCAATCATGCTGTGCGGGGCTAATTGAAGGTGTTGGAGGAAATTCTTGTCCTGCTGTTTCGCTTCACTGATTTTCACAAAAGCAGGCGTGTCGCTGTGGGCATTAATCAGCAGGTGTACTTTCAGCCCTCCTTTCTTTTTGCCTGCGTGTTTCGGGTTGCGCCCCACGCCTTTCAGCACATCAGAAAACAGCCTGATGGTGCTGGAATCGAAGATGAACAGCTTCTCGAAAGACACGTTATCAATCCGGCTGACCGACAAAAGTGACTCAACGTGTCTAAGCAACATGAAATAGACTTCTTTGAAGAATTCGTTGTCGCGCCCCCTCAGTCCGTCACCGGCTATGTTTTTGGCAGGGGCAGCATCCAAACCCAAATGATTGAGCTTACCTGCTAAAGCCCCCATTCCAGCGCACACTTCGCCCATCGAATCGCAACGACTGAATATGCCGAAGAGCATCGTCATTAGCTGTGTCCATGAATCAAATGTCTTGTAATAACGGTCTGCCTTCTGCTCTCTTTACGAGTAGTTCAAACTTGTTGTGAGGAATCAAATCAATGATTTGTTTGAAAACTGGCTGACCGACTAAATGCTTTTCGATATTTTTATTGCTCATATTTTTAGTTCGTCAAAACCAAAATATGAAAAGAGGGGCAGTCAATTTGACCGCCCCTTGCTTTTTAGAACTTCAGATGATTTTTTTGTCGGTCAGTAGTGTTTAAGAATGCCGGAGGCAGGGAAAATGTTCACTTGCGGGACGCGAGCGAAGGCTGAGAGCGAAACGGGTTTCATTCAAGTGAAAGACCTTCCCCGCTATAGCGGAATGCCGCTCACAGACCATGCTTACCCCACCCCCTTGGTTGTGTCGAGTCTTCCGCAGAGAGACTTGGCACGAAGGATAAAGGGGTGTCTTTCGACACCCCAGCGAAGAAAAAGTAGCCACGTTTCAGCGCAGGCAATGAGCGCAGCATAACATGTGCTATTCTATCAAATAAAAGCGGGGATGAATCCCGAATAAGTCGGGACAGGTAGCGTAAATTAGAGTTTTATCATCCGCTTGCAGTGCATCGGTTGGGAAATACGCCCCGTTAGGGCAATAGATATCTTCGGAAAATGTAATTCTCATTTAGAGAAAGCCTCTTTTGTTTATGATGCAGTTTGGTCTCCTCTCTCCAAATGGAGAGGGGGCGGGGGTGAGGCGGTGCAAAAGAGCGCGTTACCCTTTAGTCAAAGGGTGTTTTCCGAAGAAGTCAAATGCCATTAAGTGAAGCTTTCTTGCATCTTTCCTTTTGGCTAAAGCCATAAAGATTTACTCATCTGTTATCCGTTTGGTAAATCGAACGGCAATGAAACGCTTGCTTTGTGAAGTTTAATTGCCGTTGACTTCAGCCAACGGTTGTAAAGAGTGACGACACTTCAAGGGGCTTTAGCCCAATTTATTCCTTAACTTAATGGCAATTGCCCGTTAGGGACGCAATCCTGGTAGAAAACTTGATCTTTTGGGTTTTAAACGAACGGCTTTTCAAAGACGATAAACTCATTTTTATCAATAACTTTTTAGAGTAGCTTGATAGCAAACAATGAAGATTTATATTGATACATCAGTAGTTGGCGGTTTCTATGACAAAGAATTTGACGAAGCAACCAAAGAATTTTTCAAGAATGTTGAGCAGGGAGAAATCGTTTTGATTGTTTCTGAACTTTTGCAAGCTGAACTTCTTAGCTCCCCTGAACATGTTCGCAATCATCTGAACAAGTATTCTAAGAAACAAATTCAACGAGTTGAACTGACGGAATAGGCAAGGTTTTAGCAGACAGATATATTTCCGAAAAAGTTGTTGGCGCAACAAGTAAAGCTGACTGCCAGCATATTGCCATCGCAACAATTAACAGAGTTGATGTGCTTGTGAGTTGGAACTTCAAACATATTGTAAACTTGAAACGGATAAGAGGTTACAACTCTGTTAATTTGAAACACAATTATCCGATGCTTGAAATGAGAACGCCAAAAGAAATTTTAGAGTTATGAACTGCGAAGCAATCACGAAACCATTAGAGATAAATAAAGCCATGAGTAAAAATAAAACGAACAAAAAAGAGAAAAATTTTGACGCTGTAAAAACCATGCGTGAAATTCGTGACCATTTGAGTAAGGAAATCATGCACATGACCTTTGCGGAAGAGAAAGCATATTTGAAAAAATTATTGTCGCAAAAATCGGTTAATTGATATTCGCACACCATACTGGAGGGCATGACTTTATCCGAAAAGAAAGCGTTCATGCAACAAGTGCGTGAGGGCAGAATAAAAATGGCTTAATGGGACTGGTAACAGCCACCCGGAAGTGAAACAGTGATAATCCCGCTTACCCCGCCACCACCAATTCTTTCAGATACTTTCCTGCGCGTTTCATCGCATCATGCGGGTAGTCGCGCTCGCCCATAAACACATCTGTGAGCGCTTCGCACAGCCGCTGACCGTAGCGGTCGAAAAGCGGCTTGCGAATCCATGTTTTGTCATAGAAGATACTGCTTCGCTCGCAACTTGCCCCGCAAAGCGGGGTCACGCGAGTGAAGATTATTTCTGCCTCCGGCATTATTTGTTTTCAAATATTAAACAGGCAAGATGCCTGATACAGGCTCAGTCGCCAGAGGCGAGCGAAGGCGCAGGAACTCCTGAAACCCGATGACGGCTACAATCTCTCCGATCACTCAGTAGCAGTGAAATTGATGAACGCCCAAATATCATTGCACATTCATTGACACAAACCATGACTACAAGCGCAGGGTCCTTGAGTTGGTGCATAAGTATTTTGCCGAAAAAATAAATAAGGTTTTAGTGGACTATCAAATCCTTGCAGCCATCTTTTATGTGAAGGTGTTTGCCCTTTAGCGACCTCGAAATGTTTCAAGTGGATACTGAGTTTTTCAATCAGCACCATCAGATGTCTATCACTACCCGCTCAAGTCATTTGAAATCAGTCGGCATTGTGCCTAATCCCAACCGTTTCCGTTCGGAGGAAGAGTTTGCAATTCTCATGGAAAAGGGAAGAGAAAGAAGAAAAAGGATTTATCAAGAGAATCTACAGATTCAGCTTAATTAAGCTGAATTAAACTATCAGAAGTTACTTTTTCCAGAAAGCCGAAATCCGTGTTTTCACATTCGCGCGGATGTCATACCAAAACAGGTTGTAGTCAACGATGTGCATGTTTTTCATGTAGCGCACAAGCGGGGCTTTTGTATTTACCCATAAGATGCCGGGATTGCTTGTTACCTGTGTGTAGCACGATTGGGCGTGTTTCTTATTGAGATTCAACACCACCGTGCCGAGGCTTTTTGATTTATCAACCCATGCGGTATCTCTGCTCCATGAAACGGGGTTCACGCTTTGCGAGCCTAAGAAAAATTTGTTGTCAGGCTCGTGTCCCGTTTTGTAACTTATCCATCCCACGAAGCAACCTGTTTGATTCTCATTTTCACAAATTTTGAGATTGCTGTACATGTTCTCGTTGATTGCCATACCCACGATATATGCTGCCACAAGGCGGTTCTTCAAATTCGTGGTGTCGAAAAATTCCTGTAGCAACTTCCGCGCATGAACGGAACCCTGGCTGTGCGAAGAGATAATAATCGGGCGACCCTTGTTGTAATGTTCTATGTAATATTCAAATGCGCGCTTTATATCGCTATACGCAAATTCCAATGCCTTGTGGCTGTCATCAGGCGTTGATTTATTTTCATAGAATACATCTACAACCGCCTGCCGGTAGCGGGGCGCATACACGCGGCAACTTTCATTGAATACGCTCGCCTGGTAATGCACGGGCTTCTCATCCACTTTCTTATTGAGCCTTTTATCACCTAAATCCGCATTCCAAGTTTTGCCTTTTTGATAAATGGTGGGATGCACATAAAACACATCCACTTCTTTCAGCGAATCATTTATCCATGTTTCCGACTTTGGAATCGCATCAGCCGCATCTGTGCGAAAGGGTAGGGCGCTCCAGTTTTTTTCATCTGCATAATCAGGCGCGGGAGGTTGTGTTTGTGCATCAAAAGAAGGTCGCTGCGCAAATGCGCTCATGCTTGCCACCAGAAGGAAAGGCATCTGCTTGTTCATGTGCGTTGAAATTAAATTATTTCCCCGTACAGACCAATTATTCAATACTAACGGATAATTCCAGAAGAGGAAGGACTGTACTTAATCCTTAAAATCGCTGCTTATTTTCTTCACCAACACCCTTTTTGCAACAGGCAAAAAGGTTTCATCAAACGGGAAATCAAGTTTACTCTCCACGGCATAAGCCGCAGGGTTCGGCAGGTTTTTATTGTTGCGGATTAAATCCACCTTTAGGTTTTCGTAAGTGTTTGTGATGGAGATATAACAGGTGCTTACAAACTGCGTCTTCAACCCGCGATATTTTTCTTCAGCATTTTCAAAGAGGGTAACGGCATATTCATACACGCGCACAGCATTTCTGTCCTTTTCCTTTAAAAAGAGGTAGCCCGCAGCCGGTTTTATCGGCATCACACCCACCGGGTAAACTAATAATTTGTCTTCCACAAATTCATACAGGTCTTTCCCTTCCTTTAAATACTCCTTCAGCTTCGGCAGCGCATATTCCACAATGCTGGAGATTTCCTCCATGTATTTGTCATCATGAACTAATTGCTCATACTCCAGTTTAAAGTTCTGGAACTCGATTTTCGTCAGCATCTTCGGAAACTGGTTTACCGCAATCGCCTTCTTCTCTTTAATAGAAACCAGATTAGAATAGTGGAAAACCAAATCGGACAGAAAGGGATAAAGCGCCTTTTCGTTGAAATGCGCCCCTATTTTCTGGAGATAAGCTAAGAGGAGATACTTCTTGTATTCAAAGTCAATCAACCCCGTTGTAATCCAGTTGGCATCTAATTGCGTCATAGTTAGTTGATAGTTGTCAGTTGTTAGTGATTAGCCGTTTCTTTTATTCCCAACACATCAAACTCAAAACTTCAAACTCCAAACTCTCATAGTTCAACGGGTTTTGTTTCAAAATGTTTTAACTGTACTTTTGCTGCCCCTTAGCCCAAACGAGCGTTAAATTCTTTCAGGCTAAGAAATTCTGTCACAAGCTAACCTTGAATTTAATGCCATCGTGCAAGATTTTCAACACTTTCCTGTAAAAATGACCTGAAAATGTCGTTGGCACAAGATGTGACAAACAAGAATCACTTCAAAACCAACTTTAACTCACTAAAAACCAATAAACCATGGCAAAGAAAGTAAGCATTAAACCATTGGCTGACCGTGTCCTCGTAAGAGCGCAGGAAGCTGAAACAAAAACAAAAGGCGGAATCATTATCCCCGACACTGCAAAGGAAAAGCCCCAGAGAGGCGAAGTAGTTGCAGTAGGCAACGGAAAGAAGGACGAGCCAATCACTGTAAAGGTAGGCGACACCGTTCTTTACGGAAAATATTCAGGCACGGAAATCACCGTTGATGGTGAAGAACTGCTCATCATGCGCGAATCTGATATTCTCGCAGTTGTTTAATTTATTCATTCACGAAACCAACAAAAACAAATAACAAATGGCTAAAATCATTAAGTACAGCACAGAAGCAAGAGAAGCCCTCAAAAGAGGCGTTGACACGCTTGCAAATGCAGTGAAAGTAACCCTCGGACCAAAGGGACGTAATGTGGTGATTGACAAGAAGTACGGTGCACCTTCTATCACGAAAGACGGAGTATCCGTAGCGAAAGAAATCGAACTCGCAGACGCTACTGAAAACATGGGCGCGCAGATGGTAAAGGAAGTAGCTTCCAAAACATCTGACCTTGCCGGTGACGGTACGACAACAGCAACATTATTAGCGCAGTCCATCATCAGTGGTGGAGTAAAGAGCGTTGCCGCAGGTGCGCACACGATGGATTTAAAGCGTGGAATTGACAAGGCAGTTGCAGCAGTTGTTGCCGACCTTAAGAAGCAGTCAGTGAAAGTAGGAGATGATTTCAATAAAATTGAGCAGGTAGGTTCTATCTCCGCAAACAATGACCCCATCATTGGAAAGCTAATTGCTGAAGCAATGAAGAAAGTAGGCAAAGAAGGTGTGATCACGGTTGAAGAATCAAAAGGCACAGAAACCTACAGCGAAACTGTAGAAGGAATGCAGTTTGACAGAGGCTATCTCTCTCCTTACTTCGTTACAGATGCTGACAACATGGAAGCATCCCTCGAAAGGGTTCTCATCCTCATTTACGATAAGAAAATTTCCAGCATGAAGGAATTGTTACCTATCCTTGAGAAGGTAGCACAGAGCGGACAACCGCTTTTAATCATTGCAGAAGACCTCGAAGGAGAAGCGCTTGCTACATTAGTGGTAAACAAGCTTCGTGGAACGCTTAAAATTTGCGCAGTAAAAGCTCCTGGCTTTGGCGACCGCAGAAAAGAGATGCTCGAAGACCTTGCAATTCTCACCGGAGGAACATTGATTTCCGAAGAAAGAGGTTACAAGCTCGAAGCTGCTGACCTTACTTACCTTGGACGCGCTGAAAAGGTGACAGTTGACAAAGAAAACACAACAATCGTAAAAGGTGCAGGCAAATCAGCCGACATCAAGGCTCGCGTAGCTCAGATTAAAGCGCAGATTGAAAAGACCACTTCTGACTACGACCGCGAGAAACTCGAAGAAAGACTTGCGAAGTTGGCAGGCGGTGTTGCAGTGCTTTACATTGGCGCTCCAACTGAAGTTGAAATGAAAGAAAAGAAAGACCGCGTTGATGATGCGCTCCACGCTACAAGGGCTGCCGTTGAAGAAGGCATTGTGCCTGGTGGTGGAGTAGCGTTTATCCGCGCTTTAGGCTCACTCGACAAGGTTGACGCTGCTAATGATGACGAAAAGACAGGCGTACAAATCGTGAGAAGGGCTATTGAAGATCCACTCCGCCAGATTTGCGAAAACGCAGGAATCGAAGGTTCCATCGTAGTGCAGAAAGTAAAGGAAGGAAAAGGTGATTTCGGCTACAACGCCCGCACTGACCAATATGAAAACCTTTACAAGAGCGGTGTAATTGACCCGACTAAAGTAACCCGCGTAGCGCTCGAAAACGCAGCTTCTATTGCAGGCATGTTGCTCACTACCGAAGCCTTGATAGTGGACAAGCCCGAAGAAGAAAAAGCAGGCGCTGGAATGCCTCCCGGAGGCATGGGTGGAATGGGTGGAATGATGTAATCATCCCTCGATGTTCAAAAACAAAATCCCTGTCGGAAACGGCAGGGTTTTTTGTTTTAAAGAAAAATAGGGTTGGCGGTAAAAGGAAGAACACGGATATCCGCTCATTGTGCGGATAACAGATTCTTTTTTAAAGAAATGTCCTGAAAACCTTGATTTCAGTGAAATATTCTCTACATTTAGGTTGAAATTCTTCACCATAAAAAAAACTTCCATGGCACAATCAAAAAAAACAAAAGCAAAACCAAAGGCAAAAGCAGCAGTGAAAACAGTCGCTGCAAAACCAAAGCAAGGTAATGAAGCATTAAGAAACTTATTCCTTGCAGGCTTAGGCTTGGCTGACGAAACAAGCAACAAGTTCAATAAAACCTTTGCTGACTTAGTTAAAAAAGGAAAAGTGCAAGAGCCGCATTTTAAGAAGACAGTGGAAGATACGCGCAAGAAGGTGATAGCGCGCAGAAAAGAATTGGAGAAAAAATTTCAGGACTTTGTGAAGAACAATGAACTAACAAAAAAGAGAGATGAGTTCCTGAAAAAGAGAGATGAATTGTTGAAATCAAAAGAAGCGAAAGAATTGCGCAAGAAAATTCAAACATTGGAAGCGCAGGTAAAAGCAGCAGCGCAAAAAGTGGTTGCAAGAACAGTAGCAGTGAAGCCGAGACCAAAACCCGCTTCACCGAAAAAAATAACTCCATCCGCGCCCGTTATGGAAGAGAAAGCTCCTGCAAGCGAGGATGTGACTGCGCAATAATAAGTTCAATTTTATTTCAATTAAAAATGTCCCGTTCAAGAAGCGGGACATTTTTATTTAGCGGCTGTCAAAGCGTTTCCAAATAGGAGAGCGGGGCGGAGTAGCTTCGATAACGATGGGTTCTTTTTTTATCGGATGAATAAACTCGATTTTTCTTGCGTGCAGCGCGATGGAAGCATCAGGCAAAGGCGCTGCATAGCCATACTTTACATCCCCGACAATCGGGCAACCGATTTCAGAAAGCTGCACACGAATCTGGTGATGCCTGCCCGTCTCAAGCATGATTTCAATCTGAAAATATTTATCGGCAGATTTCAAAATACGGTAAGTAAGTTTTGATTCTTTCGCATCAGATGTTGGCGCGTGAATGGCTTTCGTGATGTTTTTGGTTTCTATTCTTTTCAGATAATGGATTAACTCATCATGCAGCTTCGGAGGCTTTTGTTTTACAACAGCCCAATAGATTTTTTTTACTTCACGCTCGCGCAGTAACCCTGTCATGCGCTCAACGGCTTTGCTTGTGCGGGCAAAAAGCATCACGCCACTCACAGGACGGTCAAGGCGATGCACTGCTTGCAGAAATACGTTTCCCGGCTTGTTGTATTTTTCTTTGATGTACACACGCACCGTATCTTCTAAAGAAGTATCGCCCGTATCATCGCTTTGTGAAAGTTCACCCGCATGTTTATTAATCGCAATGATGTGATTGTCTTCAAAAAGAATTCTGTCGCGCTGAAGTTTCATAGATAGCGGGAAACGATGAATAGTTAGCGGGCAATTATAATTTTCTGCGCGCTTGTTTTTTTTGCGCTCGTTATTTCAAGAAAATAAATTCCGGGCGTGAAGTTGATAGTATTCAGTTCAATTCTTTGTTCGCGCGGGAGAAAATTATTTTCATAAACAAATTTTCCTTGCATGTCAGCAACGCGAATTAAAAAGGCATTTTCATTTTGCAATTCAATGATTATTTTATCTGAAGCGGGATTTGGAAAAACCTTCGCAGGGCTTTCATCAATTGGCTCAACAGTGGTATGTAAGCCAAAATCGCCAACAGGGAAAATCGCCATGTCAATATCCAATCCCCAGGAGGTGATGGAAGTGCCGTCATTGAAAGGAACCCATACGCCCGTGCTGTCTTTTTCCCACGCAAGCTGTTCGCCTGAATAACAACCGTCTCTTGTTGAAAGCAGCCCGATAGAATCGCCCGGTGATAATAGCGTAAGGTCAAGCGCGACAAAAAAAGTATCGGGCAGCATGACAGGAGATGAGAAATTTAAAACAGTGAGGTTGTCAGAAGTGTCAATGTTGCCTACGGAATACATGCTGCTTTCGGCAAGCAGGGCAGCAGGCGCGCCCGTGGAAGGGTTTACGCGATAGACCTTTGCTTTGATGAGTCCGGGGAACGGAGCCTGCATTTTCTGCCCAAACCAAAAGGCAACCGCAGTAAGAGTTTTAGCCGAATCACTCCAATAATATTTCTGCGCCTTTTCGGGAGTATTTAAAACGCTGTTGCCGCAAATGTATCCGCCAAGTTGTGTTTTGTAAGTGACAAGCTTCGGAATAGCACCATCAAGCGCACACGTGTCCGAATAGGAAACAGGTTTGATGGTATCGTTTGCGAAAACAAGTTGAGAAAAGAGGAGGGTGATAAACAGGATTTTCAACTGCATGAAGATATTTGCTGAAAGATAGAATACCTGCTGCGAGCGGCAAAACTTGTTTTGATGAAACCTTTCCGTAAAATTATATTTGCCAGCCATGCAAAATTCATTCAACGAGAAGTTGCGCGTTGCAAAAGATTATTTGAATTTCAGGAGGGCTGCGCTCTCGCGCTTTTCCATTCATTCGCCTTTTCTTTTTGAATTGGTAAACGATGTGTTTCGTGATAACAGAGATTATTACGCCTTCAGCGATATTGAGAAAATCCGTCAGTCGCTGTTGTCAGATGCGCGAACAATTGAGGAGAATCATTTCGGAGAACAATCCAAAGCGTTGCCGCAGCAAACAAGGAAGGTAAGCGACATTGCAAGGGTTACTTCGCTCCCGCAGAACTACGGGAAGTTGCTCTTCCGTTTGGTAAATCATCTTCGCCCCGGAAATTTTATTGAACTGGGAACGGGGCTTGGAATCAGCGCGCTGTATCTCGCATCAGCCGAATCATCAGCGCCCTTCATTACGCTGGAAGGCTCACAGGTGCTTTCAGCAATTGCGCAAGAGCAGTTCTCAAAACTGCAATTGAAAAACATCCGGCTGCTGGAAGGAGATTTCAATGAAACATTGCCCAAAGCAATCCGGGAGCTTGGTAAAATTCATTTCATTTTTCTTGATGGCGACCACCGGAAGGATTCAGTAATCCGCTACATCAGGCTATTGCTGCCGCATCTTGCAGAAAATGCCACGATTGTGATTGACGACATCTATTGGTCGGAAGAAATGAATGAAGCATGGAAAGAAGTTGCGCAACTTCCGCAGGCAACTTTAACCGTTGACCTTTTCCGTATGGGCATTCTTTTTTTCAGAGAAGGAATAAAGGTGAAGCAGGATTTAAAGGTGGTTATCTATTAGAGGTTTCTTCTTGCTTCTAAATTGTAGTTTTGCCCCGATGAAAAAGTTGTTGTTGAGCATCTGCATTTTCACCTTGTGCTGCGGATTGAATGCGCAGAATGTTGCGGCAAAAAAGGAACACATCTCAGGCTTGCCGAACAGGCTCAATTTATATATTATTGAAGATAGCCTTGCGCAGGATGTCACTGTTGGTCTTACTTTCAACTGTGGCTCGTTTATAGAAGACAATGATTTTGACGGGCTTTCTTTTCTTTATGAAAAAATTCTGGTTGAGAAATTCAGGCAGCATTTATCAAGCAATGTCAGCCAATCTGTTTCTGACAGTTCCCTTTTTTCGATTTACAGCGAAACATCTTATGAGCATATTTTTCTGCGTGTAACAACTCCGAAAGCACAATTGAGCAATGTGTTGCAGGCGATGAATGAAAGCGTGACCGTTGCTGCCGATTCGCAGCAGGTAATGCGTGCCGTATATCTTTCAAATGCTGCACGGCAAGAGTTGAACGGCAATACGCTGGCAAAGTTGGATAGCGCTCTGGGTTCTATTTTATGGGAAAACAACTATTCAAAAAGAGTGTTCATTAACGCATGGAATGATTCGACAGCCGCATTGCTGCCCGATAGTCTCACCAGAATGTCGCAGCAATACTTTTGCCCCGGAAATGCGCTGTTGGTTATCAAAGGCAATGTGGAGAGGCGGGAAATGGAGGCGACCGCCAAAAAAATCTTTAGCAGATGGGCTAAATGCGCCTACAGCCTCATCGGGCGTTTTCCGGGATATAATTATCGCGCGTTGCTTGCAAATTCCCAGTTGGTGGTTGAAGACTCTTTGGTTTCCACGCCTTTCTATAAAATTGCGTTTCAGGGTCCGAATTCCTTTGAGGGCATGAAGAATAATTATTCTGCGCTGGTGCTTTCCGAGTTGCTTGCAAATCCCGCTTCAAGGATTCATCATTTTTTTAAAGACTCGTGTAGGATGGCTTCCGTGAAGATGCAAAATGAAATGGTGCGTTTTCTTAGCCAGCTCACATTCACGGCATTGCCTGAATCAGAATGCCTGGGCGAAAGCTATGCGTGTTTCCGTTCTTTTTTATCGGGGGCAAACGACAGCCTGATTGATTCCCTTGAGTTTGCTGCTGGAAAGGAAGCGGTTCTTTCAAGATTCAATAAAATGAAATCGGATAACAGCGAACATGTTTTCCTGATTGGCAAATATTGGAAAAGCCTGAGCTTGGATGAATACAGCGATTTTAAAGACAGCCTCAGTGCGCTCACGCTTGCAGATATGCAATTCTTTCTCGACACTTGTTTGTACAAGCGTTGTTCTGTTGCGGGATTGGTTATCAGCCCGCAGCAACGCGCTGAAGGGGATATTGACAGCTTTTTCACTCCAACTTCAACAGAGATTGTATCCTACCGGATAAATTTTTTAAAGAACTCAGCGCGGTTTGCAAGCGAGGCAGACGACAGCGTGTTTAACAGCCTTGTGCAGTTTTTAAAATTGAATACGCGCATTGACGTGAAAGTAAATGGAATGTGTCATCAAACTGAACTACTGGATATTTTAGATGAGGAGATGTTGACATGGGTACGTTCTTATGAGAATTTTATGATGAATCCACCAAGCCTCGTTAAAAAGAGAAAGTTCAGGCTGGATGTTTACCGCTCGCTCACGCTCATTAAAAAACTTGTCGAATCAGGAATAGACATAAACCGGCTGTTTGGAACAGGCAACTTAGTGCGCGCGCCTGAAGATCCTGAAAAAAGCCAGACGGCAAATTTTTCACTTACGTTTTAAGGGCAGTTCAAAAAATTACCATTTTCTCCTTCTCCTTAAGGAAAAGGGTAGGGATGAGGCAAAATAAAAAAAGAAATTTTTAGAACTGTCCTTTACTGAACAGCGATTTGATTTCACCCGCGTCTTCCGGTTTCATGCGTCCTGCAAGCACTAATCGGAGTTCCCTTCTTCTCAATGCGCCTGCAAATGCTTTCTTCTCTTCATCTGTTTCGGGCAAAAGAGCAGGAACCTGTCTCGGTCGCGCGTTGCTGTCAAGCGCGACAAACGTGTAAAATGCTTCATTGCATTTATAACGGGTTTGTGAGGGAAGATTTTCCGCCCACACGTCAATGAAACATTCCATCGAAGTTTTGAACACGCGCGTCACCTTCGCTTTAATCGTTACCACATCACCCAGCTTAATCGGATTTTGAAAGGAAACATTATCTACCGAAACGGTTACCACCGAAGCCTGCGCATGTTTTCCACAACTGATGGCGGAAGCAATATCCATCCAATGCAGAATTTTTCCACCCCTCAGGTTCCCCAAAGCATTGGTATCATTAGGCAGGACAATCTCCGTCATCACAACTTCCGATTCTTTGGGATGTTTTTGATTCATATTTTTTGTTTGCGCAAAATTAACGGGTTTAAAATGACGGTGAAGATTCCAAATATTTGCCTTTAATTTGCTTTCTATGAATAGCGCAATGAAACACGCCATCTGCTTATTGCTTTTCTCAATCGCTTTGACAAGCTGTAGCCGCGTAAGCCAAGACCGTCTTGAAGGCAACTGGAACTTAGTCTCCATGGAGCAAAAAGGCTCAGGCAGCGTTGACATTTGGGAAAACTGGCTTGATACAACTGAAGTGAAGGTTTCCTTTTTGAGTGATGGACTGGTGAAATCTTTTTTCTTTGAAGATGAGGTACTCATTGGGTTTTCAACCGGAGATTATATTTTGCTCGAAGAAGAAAAGCAGATTGCAATCAGCGACACCGGTTTGGTTTTCAATCCGCACGGCACGCCCTTAGACATAATCACGCTGAAAAAAAGCGAAATGATATTAGAAGGAAAGTATTTTATTCACAGAGTGAATGCAGCATTGCCTGTTGATTCCTTCATCACGATGAAGTGGACGTTTGAGCAATAAACCAAACGCTTCAATGGTTTCCCAGGTCAGGCAAAATGAATCTCTTTCTTCTTTTGCTTCGCTAAAGGTTGGTTACTTTCCACATAACAATACACTAAGACATCCCGGAGACAGAAGGCGCTTTGTCTTTTTTGCTAAAGAAACCAGAATTCCTTTTGAGATTGCAGATGCGCGCAAAGAATATGATGTGGTGTTCCTCACTTCAAGCTGCAATGTGTCTGAATGGATTGCATACAAGAAGCAACATCCGCGCACACGACTGGTTTTCGAGTTGATTGATTCTTACCTCTTGGAGCAGGCAAATGTGAAGATGTATTTAAAAGGCGCTGCGCGGTTTGTTACGGGAAAAGATAAAAACCTCTTTGTTGATTACCGGAAAGCATTTATTGAAATCATCAGGATAGCCGATGCGGTGGTGTGTTCCACGCCTGTGCAGCAAGCGTTGATTGAGCAATACAACAAGAACGTGCATGTTTCGCTCGATTATTTCGAGAATGAAATTTCAGAGGTGAAGTCGGATTACAAAATAGGGGAGAAGATAAAACTCGTGTGGGAAGGGCAGTCATACACGGTGGAGAATATTTTGATACTAAGCAAGGTTTTCAAAGAAATAGAAAATGAAATTGAGTTGCACGTTATCACCGACAAACTGATTCCTTATCCTTTGGGGCTTTCAAAGAAAACGAAAACGATATTAGACAAGCTCAAAGTGGAATATCATTTTCACGAATGGAAGTTCGACACCTTTGCATCGCAGGCAATCCGCTACGATTTGGCGCTCATCCCGCTTGATAGCAAGAAGGCTATTATGTGGAATAAGCCCGAAAACAAACTACTCTTTTTCTGGCAGGCAGGATTACCCGCGCTCACCAGTCCTTCGCCATCTTACACAAGAGTGATGAATGCTGCCGGAATTCAAATGTATGCAGCGAATGAGAAGGAATGGGTAGAGAAGATTTTGCGCTATAAATTTGCCCGCGAAAGCGAAAGAGCAGCCCTCTTAAAAAAAATGAAAGCGTATATTGGCGTGCATCATTCAAAGGAAATTATCCTGAACCGATGGAAGCGCATTTTTCAGCTTAACTAAGAAAACATGAAGACCGTAATTTTTGCAGGAGGAATAGGCACGCGGATTTCCGAAGAGTCGGTGCTCAAGCCCAAGCCAATGATTGAAATAGGAGGTAAGCCGATTCTGTGGCACATCATGAAAATCTATGCTGCGCAAGGGTTCACTGATTTTGTCGTCTGCCTTGGCTATAAGGGGCAGATGATTAAGGAATATTTCCTCAATTATTTCATGTACAACTCCGACCTTACCGTGAAGCTGAGCGACAACAAGGTGGATGTGCATTATACAAATAAGGAGAACTTCAGCGTAACGCTGATTGACACCGGAGTGAATACAAATACAGCAGGGCGTTTAAAGCTGGTGGAAAAATATGTTGGCGGTGAAACCTTCATGCTTACTTATGGCGATGGCGTTGCTGATGTGAATCTGAAAGAACTTGTGAAATTTCACAAGGCTCACGGCAAACTTGCTACGCTCACTTCCATCAGGAACCCGAGCCGTTTTGGTGAAATTGAAAGCGATGAAAAGAATATTGTAACCAACTTCCGGGAAAAATCAGAAGATAATTCTAACTGGATTAACGGGGGATTTTTTGTCCTGGAGCCCGGTATCTTTCAATATTTGAAAGGCGACATGTCAACCATTCAATGGGAAAAGAAGCCGCTGATTGATATTGCAAATGACGGGCAGCTTGCAGCTTACAGGCATCATGGCTTTTGGAAGTGCATGGATGCCATCCGCGATAAAACAGAGTTGGAAGAATTCTGGAATTCAGGCAATGCAAAATGGAAAACCTGGTGATGAAATAAATTCACCGCGAAGACGCAAAGGCGCAAAGTTTTATTTTCTTTGCATCGCAGCAACAGAAATATCTTCGCGTCTTTGCGCCTTTGCGGTTAAAACCCTAACTAAATGAAATACTTTGTTACAGGACATCTCGGATACATTGGAGTGCATCTCGTGCGGCAGTTGAAAGAACACGGGCACACCGTTACCGGTTGCGACCTTGATTTATTTGCTGGCTGCGCATTCGACACCTTCGTGCGACCGGATAAAGAATTGCTCCAAGACTTTCGCTCGCTCACCCGCAAGGATTTGGAAGGCTATGACTGCGTGATGCACCTTGCCGCCCTCTCCAACGACCCGATGGGCGATTTGAATGAGGCAATCACTTACAGCGTAAACCTTGAAGGCACCGTGAACTTAGCGAAGCTCGCCAAAGAAGCAGACGTGCCGATGTTTTTGTTTTCAGGAAGTTGCTCTGTGTATGGAAAAGGCGCGAAGCTTGACCTCGCGGAAGAGGATGCCCTCAATCCCGTGTCGGCTTATGCTATTTCAAAAGTGAAATCTGAAGAGCGGATTAGTCCGCTTGCAGATGAAAACTTTACGCCTGTTTATTTGCGCAATGCAACTGCGTATGGCTATTCACCAATGTTGCGCATTGACCTTGTGGTGAATAATCTGCTTGCCTGCGCCCATGCTGTTGGCGAGATTCGCATTATGAGCGATGGCACACCGTGGCGACCATTGGTGCATTGCAGCGACATTGCGAAAGCGTTTGTTTACATGGCAAAAGCCGATAAAAAGAAAGTGCATAACAAAGCCATCAACATAGGCGGCAATAAAGAAAATTTTCAGGTGCGCGATGTTGCCAACTATGTGCAGGAATTTATGCCGCAGGCGAAAATCACTTATACAGGTGAAGTGGGCGTTGACCCGCGTGACTATCGCGTAAAATTTGATTTGCTGAATCAACTTGTGCCTGAGTTTAAGCTTGACTATACGCTGCACGCTGGCGTTGAAGAATTGCACAAGCATTATTTGAAAAAGAAATTTAGCCTTCAAGATTTTAAAGGCGACAAATATTTCAGACTGCGCGTATTAAAACATAAACTGCAACTGCTCAATCCATGAAATTCATCTCCACTGGTTTAGAAGGCGCTTATATCATTGAATTGGAGAAGCGCGAAGATGACAGAGGTTTTTTTGCCCGAGCGTTTTGTGAGAATGAATTTAAAGCAGCGGGATTGGACAGCGCTATCGTGCAAATCAACAACTCGTTGAGCGTGTATACAGGAACGCTACGCGGAATGCATTATCAACTCGCACCCAAAGCTGAAGTGAAAATCGTGCGCTGCATCAAGGGAAGTCTATATGATGTGATAGTTGATTTGCGGAAAGATTCACCCACTTATTTGAAATCTTATGGCGCAGAACTTTCTGCTGAAAACAGGAAGATGATGTATGTGCCCAAAGGCTTTGCGCACGGATTCATCACGCTTGAAGATAACACGGAAGCTTTTTATTTAGTCACCGAATTTTATGCACCCAATTGCGAGCGAGGCATTCGCTATAACGACCCTGCATTAAACATCAAGTGGCCCATTCTCCCAACAGTAGTTTCCGACAAAGATTTAAAACACCCTGATTTTAATGAGGAATATCATTTGGGTGTTGGGGGTTGAGTGTGGAGTGTTGAGTATTGGAAATTACGGATACTGTTACTACAAATTGGCATATTGGCACATCAGTAAATTGGCACATTGATATGAAAATACTCTTCACAGGTGCAAGTTCTTTTAGCGGCTATTGGTTTGTAAAAGCTCTTGCTGAACATGGGCATGAAGTAACCTGTGTTTTCACTGCAAAAGACATTGAGGAATACAGTGGTATCAGGAAGGAGCGTGTGCAGCAGGTTTCTAATATCGCAAAGTCTGTATTCGGAATAAAGTTTGGCGATGAGGCTTTTCTCAAACTTATTGAAGTCGGCAAGTTTGCTCTGTGCTGTCATCATGCCGCGTGGGTGCAGAATTACAAGGACTTCGATTTTGATGTTGCGCTTGCGGTGAAGAATAACACCAACAATGTTGTGCAGACATTGAAGACGCTGGTAAACAGCGGATGTAAAAAAATCATCGTTACGGGTTCTGTTTTTGAGGGCGGTGAAGGCGAGGGATCTGACGGGTTGCCTCACTTTTCGCCTTATGGCTTGTCAAAAGCGCTTACTTCACAAGTGTTTGAATATTATTCCATGCATTTTAAAATGACTTTTGGCAAATTCGTAATTCCAAACCCGTTTGGCGAGTATGAAGAGCCGCGTTTCACGAGCTATCTGATGAACAATTGGCTGAAGGGACAAACGCCCAAAGTGAATACGCCTGACTATGTGCGCGATAATATTCCGGTGGGATTGCTCGCAAGCTACTATCATTATTTCTGTGAAAAAATTCAGGCGTTGGAAACGGGCAGTATCAAGCTTGCTCCGTCAGGCATTGTCGGCTCGCAGGGAGCATTTACCCAATTAGTTGCGCGTGAAGCCGGCAGCCGGCTTGGTAAGCCCTGTGATTGCATCCTCGAACATCAAACAAATTTTTCAGAGCCGCTCATCAGAATAAATACCGACAGGATTACAGAACTTGAAAAAGCATTTTCAGAACGAAAGTTCTGGGATGAGTTTGTTGCCTTCTACAAACCGAAGTAAGCTAACGGCATAAGAACTTCCTTTGCAAACTCCCATCTCCCACCAATGTCATTTCAGTAGTATTCATCTAAAAGTTATTTGAGAACATAAATCCAAGGTGGCTGCGTGTATTGCTCATTGCAATTACAGGCTTATTCATGTTTAAAATAGAACAATCAGGGATGAATTCTAATAAATACGCATGATTTATAATTCACCAATCGCGTGGTGTCGGGTCAAGCAGCCGCTTAACAGCATCTTCGAATTTTTCAGGATTGAGCGAGAATCCTTTTTTTGGGTCTGTTAAATTTTCACCAAGCACTACATCGTAATAAGGAATGCCCAATGTCTTTGAGAGCCAGTAGTATTGACACGAAATACGGTTAGCGGCATTGATTTCTAAAAATCTCAAATTGCTATTGGAAAAAATAATGTTCGTAAGTCCGGCACCGTGCAGGCTGATGAGGTATTCTGCGGAATGAAATAAGTGAGCTTGTGCATCTAAGGTTTTTCCATCGGTGTCAATCACTTCAAAGTTGTAGCGCTTCAGGATGGTTTCGATTGCTTCAAAGTTGTCGAGATAGCGACCTGCCTTCTTGCTTCTGGTGAGAAACACTCTTCTGTTTGCAGCGGGAACACCCGGGAGATTCAAGAGCAATTTTATTTTGGTGAAATAACTTTTTTCATACGGCATTGGTCTTAATAAATAAAGCTCCTGCGTTTGGATGTATTGCCCCTGCTTTTGAACCACCCAGTTATACTTTCCTAAATCAGAATGCTGAAGCAGGTATTGAAAATAAGGCGTGGCGTATGTTTTGTGTCCGATAATAATGGGAAGTTGCCCGCTGTTCGGGATGTGTTTGAAGAGCCAGATTTTACTGAGGATGTCAGAGAAGAAATGGAAATAGTTTGTGCCGACCTGCCCGTCAAAGAGGATAGCTGTCTGGATTTTTTCTTTCGGTCGAAACAATGCTAAAACATAGTTTGGAAACGAAGGCAGTAGTTTCGGGAAGAATACGCTTGAGGAAATTATTTTGTTGAAATCTGTGATGCAGTAGGAATACTCCGGTTCGATGATAATCGGCTTTTTTAATTTTTTGATGTACTCGCGGTGAAACCATTTAGTGTTGTCATTCGCGTAGGATATGTTTATAGCATCTTCGATAAAATGCGGTTGTTCATTGGCGAATGGCTTCTCCTCTCTGCTTGAGATTATCTCATAGCTGAAATTATCAGTTGGTTTCCAGATGCCGTCAATTTTGTTTTTGAGAAACTGCTTCATTCGTTTTATTCAAATCACACCAAAGACAAAAGTAAAGGATGTGTGTTGCACTTTCAATTTGCCGCTTTTGCTTTGCTTCCATAAGGATGTGGTATCTTTAATACAATGAAAACCATTCATACTTCCGCGCTGCTTATCCTGCTTTCCCTTTTTACAAATTCTTTATGCGCACAAACTGGTAATTGGGGAGGAGATGTGTTTGAACAGAACAAAGCCGCTCATCTTTGTATCACGCCACAGGAATATGCGCTGCTGGAAAAGCAGTGTGCCGAAAGCCGCAGGTTATTAGGATTACATGCAGGTATGCAACGGGACGCGCTGCTTAATTCGCTTGCTTTTCCGCTCAGGGCAGCAGCAGGCTTGGAGGATTGCCGCTATTATTATGTCAGCGCAGGTGTTGATCACAACCCTGCCAGCGGTGCTTTTACCGATTACAATTGCGGCACGGTTACCTATGATGGTCATGGAGGAACAGACTTCTCGATATGGCCACTTAATTTTTATAAAATGGATAACGACCTCGTTGAGGTGATTGCCGCAGCGTCAGGCACTATCCTTTATAAGAGTGAGGGACATTTTGATAAAAACTGCGCGGCTACTACCGATACTGCAAATTACATCGTGATTCAACATGCTGATGGTTCGCAGGCGAACTACTGGCACATGAAAAAGAATTCTGTCACTGCTAAATCCGTGGGACAAACTGTGGTTGCGGGGGAATATTTGGGAGTAGTTGGAAGTTCGGGAAACTCAAGCGGTCCGCATCTGCATTTTGAAGTATGGAGCGGCAGCACGAATGCAACACGGGTTGACCCGTTTGCAGGCAGTTGCAATACGTTAAATGCCAACTCGTGGTGGACAGCGCAGCCACCTTATGCGGAAACCGCATTGAGCAAAGTATCCGTAAACACAACGGACATTGTGATTCCGGGTTGTCCCGCTACGGAAACGCCTAATGAAAGCATAGTGTTTGAAATTCCCTTCCAGGGAGTAGGATTGCCTGCAGGATATGCTAAGTTTTATGTGTTCATCACGCATGACTTCAGCGGGATGAATGTCAATTTAAGTATCCTGAATCCAGATGCATCCACATTCAACAGTTGGACATACACGGGAACTGCAAATAGTAAAACCAACTTGAGGGGTTGGTCAAAACTGCTGCCCACCACACCGGGCATCTACACGTTCAAAGCAGAATATAATGGAACAACCTGTTTGCAAAGTTTTCAGATAGTAGAACCTGCATCGGTTGGAGCGATTGAATCACTCTCATCAGTGAAGGTTTATCCAAATCCATCAACTGGAAAGTTCACCATTGAATTTGAAAACGGAAAACCGCAAATAAAAAAAGGGGTGATTGAGATTTATAACCTTCTTGGTGCACAGGTGTTTCATGTGGAAGTATCAGCGATGCAATCGGAGATAAACCTGTATGTACAAAGCGGGGTATATTATTACCACCTGAAAGACAATGGCAAATTCATCACATCAGGGAAACTCCTTGTGCAGTAAGTTACGGCAATCGTTAAAACTTGGGATGCTATTTTGTTGGTTCAGCGTTTAGCAGCGCCAATGTTTCTTCCGGCTTTTCAACCTCAATAATCAGGTTCTTGTATTTTTCGTCTTTCAGCTCCACGATGATGGCGTTGCGCTGCTTCACCACGTCCCAAAAGTTTTTGTTTCCGCGCTGGTAATAAGTGCCGGCAGTAATCACAAACGGCACATGCGTTCCCGGCAGTCGCCAGCCTCTCCATAATACAGGGAGTGCCTTCAGGTTGTTATGCGCTTTTGCAATATGTTCGCGGGGCACTTTAATCTGGTCTTTGAAGCTCCAGAACTTGTGCATCCCGACTACATCGAAGATAACGTGGTCATCGTTGACGGTTACTTTTACCATAATGAGGGGTTTTAGAATTTAAAAATTACGATGGAGTTGGATAAGGAACTTGGGAATTTATCAACGTACATGTGATAGCTTGAGATAATGACGCGCTGCTTTGAGCGGTTGCCTGCTTATGCCTTCTTTTTTTCGGCAATTCGCTTTAGGCGGATTCATGCGCAGGCTTTGTGTGCAGGATAGTTGTGGCTCATGATTCCTGCTATGGTAAATACAGCTCACGCATGAAGTTGCAAACTTGCTTCATATTACCCGCGAGATGCAATCTCGCGGGATGAGGGGAACTCTTGCGACAACTTGGTTTTTTACACAAACGGGTTTATAATCTTCATCTTCCGCCTGATAATTTGCCCGTGATGCAAATCTTCGCTGTAAAGAATTTTGCAACCCTGCTCCAATGCGGTAGCAATAATGAGGCTGTCGTAAAAGGAGAGTTGATGCGCTATACTGATTCGTATAGCTTCGATAATCGTTTCAGGCGTGATGTCAGCAATGAAAAGATTGCTCTTGAATTGAAGAATGTTTTCAATGAGTTCCTTTTCAGAACTGTGAAGTTTTTTCTTGAGACAAACATTTGCAAACTCTTTCAAAACCTGAATTGAAATGATACGCTCAAATTGCGCGCTTACTAAAATTTCCTTCGCCCGTTTCTTTTTCTCAGGATTCCCGTAGGTTCCGTAAATCAGCGTGTTGCTGTCAATGAAACCCTATCTTTCATTCGCCTCTTCCCGGTTAAACTTATAGTCTTTGGGCAAGCGGCTCCCTAAACTGTCGAGGTAATCGCTGAACTGCTTAAACTTATCTTTTTTATCCCTGATTTTACGTTTGGCTTTTGATTTCAATTTGCTCTTGCCGGTGATGTTCCGGGCAATCTTTTTCCGTTTCGTTTCAGAAAGCGATTGAATGATTTGAATCAGCGTATCAGTAAGTTTGTCGCTTTCTCGGAGCATAACGATACTTTTCTCAAAGATAACAAACGTAGGTAACTCGGTAAAGCCTCAAAAGCAAAAGCGTCCGGGTTTTGCCCGGAGCGCTTTTAAAATTTTACGGGCAAGGTGAAACTATAAAATGATTACCGCAACCAAGTCAGCAATTCGCAAAGCCATCGCTGAAGACTTGCTTGAGCAGGGGGAAATTGTGAATTGTATTTGCTCCCGATCTTCAATTCCTAATTCCTAATTATTATGTGGCGCGTACTCACTTCGTTTATTTATCGTGTCGAACTCGTAGCGATGCTCGTCAGAAGTTCAGTTTTATCTATGGGCTAAAAGCAAAAGCGCCCTCCGGTAATACCGGAGAGCGCTTTGGAATTTGTGGGGTGTAAACTGATGCCTTCGGGATTTAAGATGCTACTTTAAGTAAGCATTCAGCAGGGTGAACAGAATGCCCGAAAGCACTCCGATAGTGCCTATCCAGAAGATGAACATCCATTTAATGATTTCGGCTTTTACTTCCGACAAATCCTGTTTGGTGGCAAGCACTTCCTTCCTTACTGCGAATTCTTCCTTCACGGCATTCTTATTGCCTTCCACCACCACCAGAGCTTCCTGTTCTCCAAGTTTTTGCCTGAGAGTATTAAAAAGAGTGATTTCTGAAACTACCATAACTCTATTTTTTTCAAAGATAATAAACGCAAGTAACGATGTAAAGTTTCAAAACACAAAGCGCCCCAGTTTTCCGGAGCGCTTTGGAAAATTACGGGCACGATGAAACTATAAGGAAGGACTGCCTGCGCTCAACAAGACGAAAGTCTTGTCGCATATCCAACGTCACAAGAGTCCCGAAACGGAACCCTTGCGACAACTTGGGGGAAAATATAATCCTAACAATAAAGGCTGGCAGTTTTGGCAACAGCATAATCATCCGATAGAATTATTTGACCGGAAAATCATGGAACAGAAATTAGATTATGTGCATAAAAATCCTCTTTCGGCAGGATTTGTCAGCAGCCCGACTGATTGGATTTACAGCAGCGCAAGGGATTATGCCGGAGAGAAGGGATTGCTTGATATTATCCTGTTGGAGTGAAATTATTTGAAGGAAAAGTTGAGGTAGGAACATAGCGGACGCTCAAGGATGAAAGGCACAAGCGGACGCTTTGCGCCATGCTTGCGCTATGGGGGGTTGTGAGCGCTTCCCGTATCGCGCTCCGTTAAGCCGATATAAAATTTTTCATCCTGCGGCTCAGTGCTTGTCATTAAAAATTCCACGAAGCCATTATAGTGCAGGGGAATGCGATTGAGTGAAGATGCGCCCGCATTGTAGGGAATAGAAGTTGTTGTTTTTCGAATGCTGTTGCCTGTGGTGTAGGCTTTCGACTGCCGTGCGCGGCATTGCATCATTGCACCACAATTTTCCTCACCACGCTCACTCCGCTTGTTAACTCCACTCTCAAGAAATATAGCCCAGCAGGAAGCAGGGAAATATTTACTGAAGATTGCGTGAAGTTCATTATCCTTTTGCCATTAATATCTGTGATGATAACATGATGAATTGAAAATTGCAGATTGCCTGATGATACCGTGAGGGTTTCGTTTGCAGGATTAGGAAAAATATTGATTTCGTTTTGAAGAATATCTTCAATACCAACGCTGCAATCTCTCACCTCCACAAATACGCTATCTACTCTTGATTGACACGAATACTTAATGCTGGTATCTGTAAGGGTAACAACATACATAGTGGTTTGAGATGGGCTTGCAAAAGGTTGGGCAGTATTGTTGCTACTCAGGCTATCGGATGGATGCCATGAGTATTGAACGCCTTCAACTGAAGGCACACCAAGTATAAAACCTTTAATTGTGGTATCCTCTACGCACCATGTTTTTTCTTCTCCTGCATCTGCCTTATAAATACTGAGTGCGTCAAGATTGTAGTTGGGCATATTAGGAAGTCCGAATGTTGACTTACTGCTATCTCCGAGATAAATGCTGAAAGACTGAAAATTGCAAAGAGGATATGCTGAATCGGGTTGGCTAATTACACTTAAATATTGGTTACAATTGAAGTAGTCCCGCTCTATTGAAAATGGAGTGCATTGACCAGCAAGAAATATTTTGCCATTAGGAGCGTACTGAAGTTGCCCATAGTTATACACAGTCGTCCCTATTATAACTGGTGATGAAACCAATTGAGTAGTATTAATTTGAAATAATGTACCACCATTTCCAACGTTTAGAATATATCCAGTACTTATAAAAAGGTATTTTTCATTTGGAGAAAATTCTACTCCATACGGACTTTCATCTTTGGCTGTTAGTCCGAATAGTGAACCTGACTTAACAAAGCCAACTTGCCCGGTACAGCGATTAAAATCATAAATTTCATAAGTTTTTGAGGCTGTTTCAGCAAATGCTAATAAGTTTCCTTCCTTAGAAAACTTCATTTGACCAATATGATCCAAATAATTAACACCAGTCGTTTGTATATCCTGAAAATAAGGAGATGAAATAATGGTATCGCTCACCAAAAACCGAATGAATCTCTTTTTAAAAACACTTCCTGAGTCAGTTTCTGTGTAAATCATTAGCCACCAATCTTTCCCGTTAGCATGTTTTACCGCAGCCATTTTTTCAAACAAAAAATCATTTAAAAGCAAATTATTTTTACTCTCCACGCTTAGAACTCCATTTTCATTTTTTACAATTGTTAAAAAAATCTTGGTGCAAAAAATATGAGGGCAAACAGGTACAGATTTATCATATCCTAAATGAAAAATCATAAACTTAGTTTGATCTTTTGAAGGAATAACTATTGCACCACTAGTGCTTGAATGATATGCTCGAACAGAGTCTCCCTCGCTTAGGATATTTCCATTTCTATCATGTAACGTAGCCAATACAGCATCCTGTGTCCTTTTAAAATAAAACAATAATGTTCCACTTGAGTCAGAAGCACTACAAGTTGCTTCATAATTATCAGCAGTGGTTTTGAATATCCTATTACTGTCTATGTCGTTAAAATCTATTCCCGCATTAGTGCCAAAAACCCAATTGCGGTCATACCTTTGGGCAGAACAAAAAGAAACAATTAAAATACTTGATACAGACAGAATGATTTTCAGCCCAAAAACTCTCCAATGATTACTTGATGATAACAATTTTACCTTCTGATTTGATTTCGTTATTGACGAGAATGCGATAAAATACTAAACCGTGCTGTGAAACAGGTCTTAGATTTAGGGTATTGCTTCCTTCACTCAGTTGAAAAACTTCTTTCTTTTGCCCGATGGTACTGTATATTTCAATTATTCCGTTTTCATCCTCAGGCATTCTTACCATCACAGGTTCATTTCCATTTAACAGAGTGGGATGCAATTGGTAAAATGCAAATGACGGCACGTTTCCTTGTTCGATTCTATCTTGGTCTGATTCAGTTTCTCCACTCCACTTTTCCCCCCCATGGCGCAAGCATGATGCAAAGCATACTGGCGCAAAGCGTCCGCTTGTGCCAATCATCCTTGAGCGTCCGCTCACTTGATAACCCCCTATCATTTTTACCTTTACTCTAAATTACTGCTATG
>Ga0163147_10000843_pt1 | contig 48019 bp, 78 predicted proteins | sample OliLakLV19MP6G1_FD_148597 | JGI IMG/M metagenome (GOLD analysis project Ga0163147, IMG submission 148597) | Freshwater microbial mat bacterial communities from Lake Vanda, McMurdo Dry Valleys, Antarctica- Oligotrophic Lake LV.19.MP6.G1 | ecosystem: Environmental > Aquatic > Freshwater > Lake >... | reverse complement strand
GTAGAGTATCCGCCAACATTAGCATTATCCAAATTCGTTAACGTCCTAAAAAGTCGATCCTCTCGTGTGCTATTTGTTGAATTTCCTAATTTGGATCTATACCTTTCCAAAGGAAGCTTTTGGAGCAGAAGCTACTATGCTGGCAGTTGTGGAGGAGCCTCATTAGAGGTTGTAAAACAATATGTTCAAAACCAGCGCCATTCATCCCCCACCCAACAAGTTGGGTGGGGGTCTTCTGGCGGAAGATGATAAAAACCTCACCAAAAAATAAAAGCTCCCTCGGGAGCTTTTATTTTTGCCAACTTGACGTGATTTAACTGTTTGCTATACTGCGGGAACTACTAAAAAGTAGCAAGAGACGGTCTTCGGACCGAAGAGAGAAAGAGGAATTATGTATCAGCAGAAGTTAGACGCCGTTCGGAAGATCATCGAACAGCACAATCAAAACGTCGAAGGCGACGCAATATTAGACGTTGAAGAGTTCTTTGCCAAGTTGCGCCAACTTGGAGGAACAACCGATGACGCTCTTACCCTATGCACTTGGGAAGAGATTCAAGGGTGTGGTAAAACAAACCTACCACGATTATTAGCGAAACAGATCGCAGAATCATTTCGCAAAAAAGTAGATACTCGACCAAAGCCCGCAACGGAAAAACGCGCGCTGTCTATGACTTTGGAAGAACTACTTGCGACGTATGATGCACGGGACTCAGAAAATCCTGTGGGCCAGCGTCTAATGCAAATTAGTGGAGGACTACCGTTCCTCTGCTTTAATGCAGACAACACTGTAAATGTGCAATCCAGCTTACAGTGCATTGATGATATCCGGGATGGATTTGAACCCCGCACTATGATGCTAGTGGATGGGGTCCCTCAGAAACTATACAAAGTTGGAGAACGACCAGATTCAGTAATGGACGAAAATCCATTATATGCAGGCCGGGCTCTGAGGGGATCAGAACAGTTCTGTGATCAAACCAACCGAAGCTGGAAGGGCATTCCACACAAAGCGCGTGTAGTTTTGCATTTGGCAATCAACCAAACGTCAGAACTTAGAATTAACCAACTGATGGAGGCCCAAAACGTGCTAGACCTTCTTGTTGGCAAGCCAGAAGCACAAGCTGTCCTAACTATTTCTTCTAGATTTCCGAAAGCGGCTTTGAAATACTCAGAGCTAGAAAAAGTAGGCAGCGTTCCAATACTTAAGTTGGTGCGTAATTCAACTGGTCGTAAACAAGATCCTTTCTACGGCAACAAGACCTACTAGTCCAAAAGGCTGGCCCTCTAAGAACCGTTCTTAGAGGGCCAGCCACTAACAAAAAAAAAAGAGAATTGAGAGAGAAAACTATGAGTCAAAAAGATCCTTTCGCCCAAATGGGCTGGAATCACTCAAACATGAGTGTAAATGGGCTGACATGCACTTTGCATATGCCCCAAGCTGTCAAAAGGCAGTTTAATGCAGATGGTTCGGAACGAACTATAGGGACCTTACCCCCGGGAAATGCCCGCGTGGCATTTGCAGTGGACGAATACAAAGCTGCGCCCGACGCATGGATGCATGGTAGCGGCAAAGCAAGTAGCTATTTCGTGCCGATCCTCGCAGAGCACGGAATGTGGCTAGATTTTAACGCAAACGCACAACATACGCATGATGTCGCAGTAGTTATCAGCGTTCAAGGTGTTAATCCCTTAACTGGTCGTAAAATTGATCCTATTCGTTTGGAGCAACACAAAGAAAACTGCCCGGTGCATAATACGCCATTTAAGCAGGATTTGTTTTGTGAGACTTGCGAATTCAAGTGGCACCCACAAAACTACCTAGCCACCAATGCTACTCCACACGGCATGTTTTGGATTGATGGGTTCAGAACTGAAGATGGCACCATTAGACAATGGTTCTTTACTGAAGAAGAAGCGAAGGGCGTTGCCTCCCAATTGATTGGTGATCAGCGTGTATTCGCAATCGGCATCGCATTTTATCTTTCTAAGAAACCCAAGCCAGTAAAGACGTATACAGGTGGAGCAGGTGGGTCAACATACGGCACAGGCGGCCAAGTTAGTTTCACAAATTACTGCGTTAACGAGGGCGGGATGCAAAGTTTAGGGACCGTGATGGATTGCAACACAGGTCCTACGGACTACTCAGGTAAAATTGCGCAGTCACAGGATCTAGCTGCTAAGCCTGTGAAATCTCGCCGCACTCGCGGAGGTCCCCGTGGCCAATCGCAAGGCTCAGAAGAAATAGAACGCAGCCTTAAAAAACTGGAAATCGGTGCTGGAGCTAAGATTCAACAGGAAATTTACCGCGATTCAGAAAATCTAGATTACTGGCAAGATGAACCCGCCGGAATGATCTACATTAACTACTGTGACGTAGACAGTGCTCAGCGAATCATTGCTGCCGGAAAACGAGAAGAAGCACCAGAAGGTTTTCTTTCTGGGTTGAAGCTGAAATAGCAGGCCAGAGCGGGCGCCCACTAAATGGGCGCCCGCTCTACATCAAAAAAGAATAAAATGATCGTATATAAAACTAGATCCGAAATAGAGCGTATGCTTGCCGCAGGAAGAATTACTGCAGAGCTTCTGGAGGCATTGAAAAACAAAATAAAACCAGGGGTCTCTACTGCGGAGCTTAACGATTTCGTTCACGAGGAGACTACAAAGAGAGGTGCAACTAGTGCTCCTTTGGGGTATAAAGCAGATCCAAAGGACCCCCCTTTCCCCAAAAGTATCTGTACCAGTATAAATAATGTTGTGTGCCACGGCATTCCAAGTGAAAGCGATATTCTTAAAGATGGCGATATCATAAATTGTGATTTAACAGTTAAATACCTCGGTTACCACGGAGATAGCTCTCGAACATATCTGGTTGGAAACGTAAATGAGAAAGCAAGACTGCTTGTAGAGCGGACAGAGCAGGCTATGTGGGCGGGTATCAACGCCATCAAATCCGGTGGCTGCATCAGTGATATAGGGGCCGCCATCGAAGAATTTGTTAGACCTTTTAGTTATGGCATTGTAAGAGACTTAGCTGGCCACGGCATTGGAGCTAAATTCCATGAACCGCCAACGGTTTATCACTACAAAAACCTAAAATACAGACTGCCTCTTCGCCCCGGGATGACGCTCACAGTTGAACCAATGTTGAACTTAGGCACACACAATGTTAAATTACTAAACGATGGATGGACTGTTGTCACCACTGATAAAAAATGGTCGGCACAGTTTGAGCATACGGTTTTAGTTACAGAAAAAGGCCCCAAAATTCTCACAGCACTGGAGTAACGCCGTGATTTTTGATGATCCTTACATCCGTTGGATGGTTGGTAAGTATTGTCGATCTGAGGAAATTAATACGGTAATTAAGCAAACGTGCGCAACTTTGGGCCATGCTGGTTATGAAAAAGAAATAACCTGGAGTTGGGAGCGCAGGATGACAGCAACACTAGGGTATGCAGTCGGGGAGCGCCAAATAACTTTCTCTGCGTCTCTGTGGTTGGCTTTGTCCGATGATAATAGAAAGAACGTCATCGTTCATGAAGTGTGTCATTTGTTTGTTCAAAAACTATTCGGCCACAACAGGGTCATTGATGGGGAAAAAGTAACAAACCACGGTCAGCATTGGAAAGACTTAATGACCAAGTGCAAGGAACCCGCGAATCGACTCATCAGATGTGAGCTTCCGTGAACATAGAAAGTTTAACCAAAGCCCTTAAAACCGCCTCAAAAGTTTTTGTGTGGGTCCCTCTGAACTTAGAGAAGGGCGTTTATCTTCAGATCGCAAAGAGCACAGTTCTGGAATATTTAAAACAAACAGACGACATTCCTGCAGAGATCCATATTACGTTTGATGATAACTTATGTCTCTATGTTGGAATGCCATACGGAGAAGACGATGATCCGGATGATGAAAACTGAAAACTTCAGCCTTGCCAGACGGGTCATAGTCGGCTAGACTCTTTGACGTTGGTGCGATGAGCACCGGTTTGAAGGACCGACCAATTTTTAATCACCAGAGGTTATAAGTTGTTATGAGCACGACGTTGATTGCGGTTGATGGCCACAGTTTCAATGGCGGCTTGCACAAGAAGGCCGCCTCTTTGGCTGCGAAGGGCAAGAATCTTCCAACGTTCTACAGCAAGTTGCGCTTGCGGGTGGATTACAAGAAGCTCCGAGAAGTGCTCGGGGCTGATGATGAGAAGCTCAACGGAGCGGACTCAAATCTTGCGCTGGTTTATTACACGGGGCAGCCCGAGAAGAAGTCCGACCGGATGATGGGACGCGTCTACAAGTGGATGCGGTCAGGCGGCTACGGATTCATCCGGGAGATCAACGGTGGCAACTACTTCGTCCATGCTCGCAGCGTTGAGCGGGACGGTCGCAACCGCGACGGCTACGTGACGCTGGAGCCCGGCCAGATCGTTTCTTTCGATGGTCGCACCGATGATGATGGACGTGAAGTTGCTTCATCGGTTCGCGTGGAAACCTCGCCGGGGGGACGTGACGCCTACTTCGGCATGCGCCAGGATTCTTTCCTCAAGATGCTGGAGGAATCGGGCTACGAAGTTGTCCGTTGTCGTTCAGCCAAGAGCGGCTTCAAGTCCAAGCACGTTGATGTTCGTGTTGTGCGGGATGCGATGGGTGAGTTGACCCGTGACACTGATCAACTGATCCTCGTCTCCGATGATCCGGTCTACCTGGATCTGATCCAGACCCTCAAGGCTGATGGCGTGCGGGTGACAGTGGTGGCCTTCCGCTCGAATCATGCGGAGGAGTTGATGCGCGAGGCCACCGACTCGATCGTCCTCGACGATATCCTGAGGGACATCGTTTACACTCCGATGGATAGAACCGCCTCCGACGATGATGAGGAAGCTAACCTGGATGATCAGGAGGACTTCGCTGATGAAGACCTCGATGATCACGATGACACCGATGAGGAGGGCGCGTCTGATGACTATCCTGCTGATGAGGATGACGCCGTGTTAAGCCGCGCACAGGTCCACGCCGTCTCGCAAAACAAGTAACCGTCCTCAGTTACTCATGAAACCGTTTTCATGCGTCAACGGTCCTGCATCATGAGTAGCTGAACATCGAAGTCGCCGGTAAGGGTGTTCCTTACCGGCGACTTCTCTTTTAGGGAGATTTATGGAACTAGATTACTCGCAAATGTTGAAAATATCACAAGCAGACGACGCTTTCTCACAGTTTTGTGCCTTAGCAAAAGAACTCCGCAAGACTGAGCCTAGCGCACGAGCAGTATACGAAATTTTTCTTATGTTCACCGAAACTATCGCAGATGATGAAGACGACGCATGGGAGCCGTTGTATGACGCAATGGACTGCATGTGCGGTCGTTGGTGTGCTAAGGAAACCCGATTATTTCCTGATGAGATTGTCTAATCTTTGATATCATATCGATATGTTTTACCGCTATAACCCAGATGATGACCTGCGCCAGTTAGAACGCGAATACGAAGCTACTCAGGATCCTTCCTTATTGGCAAGAATTCAAGCTATCCGGAATAGACTGATGTCTACCCGTCCGAGACTAGAATGGGGTTATAATGCGGGGTTGCCGGAGGGCGCCGAGGTTGCCTGGGGCGCCAGAGCTATTTTATCGGACTCTGGCGCGGATTTGGTGTACCAAGATAGGTTCGGCCCTTCTGACGATCTTATCTGGTTAGTGAGCCATCTCAGCACTAGCTTGCTGGAGCGCATGCAGATAGAAGTTCGTCGCCTTGTCCGAAGAGGCGACATAGTAGGAAGCGAAAATAGGGAACACTTATTAGCTACCGGCCAAGAAGCCGGCCGAACAGTTGTAATTCTAGGAAATACTAATGCTAGCTACGGATATCTTTACTTAGTCGCATTTATTGCCCCCGAGGACTATTTGCTACCAGACTTGCAATGTGAAGTCTGTTCCGAAAGTCCTACCGATCTTAGTAACCCAGCATGTGTCGGCTGTAACAATAGAATGTGTTACACCTGCACGGCAGCGGAATGCGAGGACTGCCACAGTTCGCTGTGCTTCAATTGCGATGAGACTGCTCAATGCCGAGATTGCGGAAATTTCTTATGTCCCACTCCCGCATGCGTGCAACGCGCTCCGAGATATTCATGCGTCGGAAGCTGTATGGGACTAGTTTGTCGAAATTGTTCTGGGTCTGTCACACAACGACAGATTCGGGAGGGTACAGCCCCCGAATGTGAGCAATGCCAGGAAGGCGCAGAAGCGGAGGAAGAGGAATCTTCAGAAGATGATGATTTTAGCGATGATGAAGATGGAGAAGACGAAGAAGACGAAGAAGACGAAGAAGACGAAGAAGACGTTTAATCGTCTCTTGTCGGCTCGTCTTGCTTAGGCTTAAAAATATCCCGCCTTTGCGCTGATTGCTGATCTATTAAAGCAACATTTCTCGCATAAATCTTCTGAAATAATTTTTGGTCGTCTTCTGAGATTATTTCTTTTTCAGTTAGAAACTGAATTATCGTTTGTTGAATTATTACAACATCGCGAATACTATCACGGACGGAACTCAGAACCGTCGTCATATTGGAATCCAGCACAGCTATATTTTGATTTAGTTGCTGAATATGGGTTGAGTGGTAATCACTCAGAGTTTTTAATTCTTCTAGTGTCATAGATTTAAGCTCCAGTCGTCCTCGTCATTATCTTCAATTTCTTCATCCTCGTCTAGTTCCGAACTATCCTCATCTGTTTCGGAGGGACCTTCTTCATCGAAGTCTTCGTCGGAGGTACTATCTGCTATTTCCTGATCTAGTTGATCCTCAGTAAGAGAATCCTTTAATGCAGAAACAAGCATCGGGCCGAGGCAAGCTTCCGCCAGCCCTTTACCTTTAATGATAGACAGGATTTTCTGCAAACCGTTATCTGTATCCAAATAGCTATCGAGCCTTTGTTCAACCTCCCAGCAGCTATCGCACAACTTCGTTTGTGATAACGCGCCAGGCTCTCCGCAAGTCTGGCATTTTACTTTAACATGTCTGAAAGGATTGTTGCTCATATCTGCTCTCCTGGTGGTGCGGTCGGAAGTTTATTATAACAGTGTAGGTGAAAAAAGTAACTGATTAAACAATCAGGACGCCAATGTTTTTCTCTCCAATGCCAAATGTGAGGCAGTGCGCAGTAAGTGAATAAATCATTTTTCAAATAACAGTGTTCTTTGCCACATCCGCAGGAGATGGCAGCGTCAGTCGGCTCACAATCACAGGGCGTTGGCTCTACCATGTTACTACATTTACCGGTAACTGTCTTGATTCACAAATGGAGAAGAATTCTGCACTACCATCGTCCCAAGCAAGCACCGTTGCCTTCTTTTTTCTAGTGTTCCATAACCAATTCGAAGCATGCGCTAGGAGATCACTGCCAATGCCTAATCGTCTACAGGAACGCATAACATAAGTATATACTTTTCCAGAGACCGTAGCACTCCATCCCACTATGACCCCGTCTAATAAAGCAATAAAAACTTGAACTTGTTGCAGATTCTTTTTCCGGCGTAGTACATCGGAACGCATCATCGATTCTTGGTCTGCATTGCCCTTTAAGGTTAGATAATTCAGCCTTCGGCGCTCGGCTTGCAGAAGTTGATTGAGACATTTTTGGTAAATTATTAGAACTTTTTTGTCCACGATTAGTCCTCATCAATGATGGTAGTGCATTCCGGTAAGCTTGCTAGCAACGCTTTGCCGTAATACTGCGTTTTCATCCTAGGATCGAGAATAGCAACTATTCCGGTATCGTTTTTATGACGAATAAGCCGACCAAAGCCTTGCTGTAGTTTAATAGCCACTGCTGGTAAAACTCTATCATTGAAATAATTGCGTTGTTTGTTTCTTGGCGCTTCTTTATTCCACAGCGCATAAAGTTCTTCTTGAGCCTCTGACAGAGGGCTGGGTGGTGGAAAAGGGATCTTCGGTATAATAACATTTTGTAAATTGTCACCTGGCACGTCTACTCCGGTCCAAAAACTGTCTACCGCGAATAACACACTATTCGGAGTGCTCTTAAACATACTTAATAATTTTTCTCTGGAATGGTCTGATCCCTGTATCAAGACCGCCATTCCCTTGGCACTAAATTTGGAAGCCAATTTTTTGTGCAGAGCTTTCATTAATTTATTGCTCGTACAAAGAATAAAAGCATTCCCTCTTGTTTCATTGACGTACTTTTCTATTTTGCTTGAAATTTTAACGTAGTATTCCTCCCGGGCCTTAGCATTGTTCCAAGGATCGACGGGCAACTTCGGTGTCAGATACAGTTTAACCTGTTTCTTGTAGTCGAAAACATGCGGCAGTTGGAGAGTCACCGTATTTTCTTTGTTAGGCCCTAATGTATCCAAGACATGCTTGAAGCTACCATTTACGGTTAGCGTTGCTGATGTTAGGCTTATTGAAGGAACTTTTTTAAATAATAAATCTTGAGCTTGTTGTTTGATGAAAATAGGGGTGCTAGCGAGAGTAAACTGCTGGCCCCTATCTGTTCTCATCACGTCAATGAAGGATACTCGACTAAGAAACGGTTTTTCTAGATCGGGGGTGGCTTTGATGGTTTGAGTTAGAGCGATTTCTGTGTCCTTTGTGTGTCGGGCTAAATTTCCGAATAAAGTTACAAATCCTGTTAAACTCTTGGCATCGTCAGTATCTTGCCGCTCTACTACATATCTTTGAAGTTCAATGTTAATGTAATTGAGAAAGCTGGATAGCTCTGCCATACGATTTAGTAGATTATTGGTAGCTTCATGAGCTAAATTGTTCTCTTTTACTCGCTTAGAGCTATTAATTTCTTCTGCTTCGAAGTTATTAACAAAGGGTTTAACTGCTTTTTCAAAGAACTCTTCATTAAGATCAACGATGTCCTTGAACGCTTTTTTAGCCCCGTGAGCTTTGCTTATTATAATTGAGGGCAGCGAAGAACTCATTTTGTCTGTGATATTGTCAAGCAGACCGCTGCCTTTTCGGTTTGTAGCTCGCAGAGAAATACCCAGGGCACTATTTTTCTTCCATTCAAAGGTGTCTGCCTTACGGATGGCGTCTTCTAGCGCATGCGCTTCATCGAGCACTAGATATTTGAAGTTGGGCAAAATACCAGCATTATCATCGCTTGATACTTTAAGTTTCAAATCTTGTAACAACAAGGCATGATTCGTAACGATAATATCAGCTTGCTCCGCTTCTGCTCTAGCTTTGAAATAGAAGCATGACGTATATGTTTTGCACTTTGTGCCCATGCAGTCGTATTGATCGGATCTAACGCTAGCCCATAATTCTTGGTTGGGTAAGAAACCTAGATCCTGCATGCTGCCTGATTCAGTTCCCTCGACCCAAGAATCTATGTCCTCTAGTTGCTGCTCAAGATCCATTTCAACAGTGTTTCTTGCTATGGAGAGGCGGCGCCGACTTAAATAATTGTTTCTACCTTTTCTAAGAACAACCTTAAGATGAGGAACATTCAAGTAGCGCATCAAATCAGGAATGTCCTTTCTAAAAATCTGTTCTTGCAATGCGATTGTGTTGGTTGAGATTACGACCGGTTTGTTACCCCGGAGAGCCTGCTCCATTGCAGGGATCAAGAACGCGTAGCTTTTGCCTGTGCCGGTCCCAGCTTCGCCAAACAAATGCTGCTTGTTCGCCATAGCCTCACGAATCCCTTTCGCGAGGTCGATTTGTGGCGGCCGGCTTTCGTAATTAGTGAAATGCTTCGCGACTGGCCCATCAGTCCCGAGGATAAATTCGGGGTTTAAATCTATTTGTGTGACCGGTGTTTGCACAATTGGTAAATTTGAAGTCATACTGATTACTTATAGGTTACCTCGAAACTAAAACAATCGCTGTTCCGATGAAAACAACCCTCTCAAATATAATTGTAGCGGGCTTGCGGTGACATCCACCTGTGGTATCCTCTGCACTGTTGTTGGTGACGCCAAAGTCAGAAGGAGAAAATGAACATGGCGAGTATTTTTGATAACGTGAACGATGAGGGTGATTTCGCGGCTCCAGCCCATCAAGGCGAGAGCTTCACAATCCAATTTGGTGTGGAATCCACCACGTTGCGTCTAACGAACGGTCTAACCGTTCAAGATGCATTCGCTCAGAATGCCGCTTATCTAGGCTTCAGCTTAGATCGTCGGCTAACTTACCGTGATAATCAGAACAATCTGCTTACCGGTAATGAGCAAGTGGTTGCAAGCCGTATTTATACGGCATCGATCACCCACGATGAAAAGGGTCTCTAAGACCCCCTTGTCGAACATAATAAAGGGGGCCAGGTTTGTTTCCTGGCCCCCTTTATTACTCTAACGAATCAAAGGGACATCATGACAAGTGCGATCAAGGAAAACAGAATCTCACAGAACATCAATGCTGCAGGACTTCTTTACTTACTTCCCAGCAATACATTAAAAATTATTGTTCAATATAGACCACACTGGAAAATTTCCTGCGTACTGCCCCCTGACACTAAAACAGTTAAAATGGTAGATTGGTATTACGATCCCGATGATCACAATAATGATGAAAATGATGATGAGGACGAGGATCGTGAGCCAACTTTCACGACCCGCGAGGCCAAGACCCTGGTCCCCTCCTTATTGTTTACCCACAATGTTCATCTTGACCATTATAAAAATGCATTTGCGGGCGGGCAATTTTTCCTGAATGCAATCGACCTAACTAAAGAAGATAAGCTTTGGATTACGCCCTATGGTTTTTCTAACGTCGCGAACGATGGTAGTGTTTGCTTCGGCAGCGCCGGCCGCCCATCTAACCTTCGCGCCGCCAATATTGTGTTTTGGGAGTCACCCTTTAATGCAGATTATTCACAATTCGGTGATGAACATAGAGCAGAGTGCAAAAGCGTTGTTCACGGAAATTATGGCCATCAAAGCTCAAAATGTTGCCCGAATATCACCAAACACGCATGTAAGTGCAATAAACGACATCAGCACACACACGCCGCTAAATACGAAAAGTCTTGCGACTGCTGCTCTAAGCGTTGTGAATGCAGCGTCGTCCATAAAATGCTTTGCGCATGCAGGCGCGAAATCACCTGCCTCTGTGTATGCGCAGATGAGGACTGCGAGCATTGCACCAAAACTTGTTCATGCACTTCATCCTGTGACTGCCAATGCTGTTATAGTGAGTGCGACTGTGAGTGCAAGTGCAATAAAAACGAGGTGCAAATTGCCTACGTGCAAGATTACGCAACTAAAGTAGGAAAACAGGGTTGGCTCAACGGTGTGAACGTTTATTGCGGCGAAGGGTTCTTGTCCTCCCCCACAAAAGCAAATGGAGTATTCTTTTCTTTCAACAAAGAATTCCTGGATACGATTCCTAAAAATTTATGGCGGAAAAGCGCCACGGCAAAGCCTGTAGCAATTGGTTTTGCAAATAAATGCCCAGACACCGATGAGTGGGAACTAACTTTCGGCAAACACGTCTGTGTAGTTTCTACCAAACAACTTTCAATCTGCTAACACACAACACAAGAAACGAGAAATTTATGCCCAAAAAAGAAAAAGAAAAGGCGTCCGAAGCTCCCGAAAAAGAAAAAGCTTCCCCCAAAGTGAAAGCCCCTATCGCGGAGACCATTTCTAGTAGTATTCAGTCCAACAGCAAATTGATCCGGTCTAGATCCGGAGAAGTTTACCAACTCTGCAAGTCCAATGCTTGGGGCCATTACTTATCTCCAGCAAAAGATCCAGACGGGATTGATCTATCGGAAGATGAGTTAGAAGGAATGAAGTTAGTCCCTAACTTCCCAAAAATTCCCTCACATCTGTGGTCACGATATATTGAACTATGCTTTCATCTGTGCCCCACCATTGGCAAACTCTCGGATAAATTCCACGACTCTCAGCTAGAAGTTGGGGTGTGCCTGCTCAGAAAAGCGGATGATTTAACGCAATGGAAAATCGTTGTTCCAAAGCAAGTAGTTTCTGGAGCGTCGGTCAAAGCAGATTTGACGAAAAACATCGACATCGAAACTGGAGAAGAATACACTCAGTTCCCGCCCGAGGGTTGGCGGCATGCCGGTTCTAGCCACTCCCACAATACGATGAGCGCATTTTTTAGCAGCGTAGACGACAAAAGTGAACTGAATGTCCCAGGGATGCACATCGTCATCGGCCATATCGATCATAAAAAACAAACTTATGAGTGGGTTGCGTCGGTTGTTGTTCAGGGCATGCGTAAAAACGTAGTTCTTCGTGATGTGGTAGTTACCGACTTTACCACCGGTGTGACCTTCCATCCAAAAGTCACTGATTACGTTCAGAGGATTGCAGATCGTAACAAAGAGATGCTGGGACCTCGGAAGTTCACGTTTCCAGGACAGAAATCGAAAGAAGAGATGTCTTTGGATGTCCTTTCGATCAAGGACATAGGAAAAGCTTCGTCCGGAGAATGGGACGAGGATCCATACTGGAGAACGTGGTTCTTTGGTAACAATGAAAAATCCAAGGTTAGTGATACTGATCGTAAGGGCAAGCTCAAAAAAGAAGAGTATGAGGACATCAATAGTCTGCTCTTTGGAAAAGACGGCAAGCCTACGGCGTTCTACCGAGGGTTGGATAAACACAACTCGGATCTATTCGACGGAGATGAGGATCTCCTAGGAGCCGATGACGACGCCCCTCTTGCTCTTCTCGCAGACGCGGTTACAGAGTGTCTGCGTCAAGGTTGGTCCTTCCCCGACATCATGGAAGCAATCGAAGAGACTAAAAGTGATTATGAAGAAGAGTTGCTCAACGCAACTGACGACATGATTAGCTACAAAGACCTAAAAGATGATCAGGATAAGGACCGCTCTTTCTACGACATGATTAGCTACAAAGACCTAAAAGATGATCAGGATAAGGACCGCTCTTTCTACGGCCATGGATTTTAAAGGAACTAACTATGAAGTTCAAACACGTATTTCTTATTGGTGTTGGCGGCACAGGCTCTCACTTGGTTGATCCGTTGGTGCGGCTACTGACGCACCATCCGGAAGGAACCACGAATATTACCATCGTAGATGGTGACGCGTATGAGACTTCGAACGAAAACAGGCAAGTATTCGATTCTGAGTTGATGGGGGAGAATAAAGCAGTTGCAACAGCTAAACGGCTCAAACACCCGAACATCCGAGCGGTCGATGCATTTATCGACGCGGAGAAGTTCAAAAAATTGCTGATAAACACCGTCCAAAAGGATAGCTCGTTCCTGGTTATTTCAGCAGTGGACAACCACGCTACTCGCCACGCTTTGATCAGTTCATTGGACGACGAGGGATACACTGATTTTACATTCATCTCTCCGGGCAATAGCTATGCTCACGGCCAGGTAGTTGTCTACGCGAAAGAAAAAGGGATTCCTTTAACTACCCATCCGTTTAATAAATATGAAGAGATGCGAGTCCCTCCTGATAGAATTCCTGAGCCTGGCAATGGCTGCGCATATCAGGTAGTATCTACCCCACAACTTATCACTGCGAACGCCAGCGCGGCACTAGGCGCGCTGTGGACAGTTTCGGCCATGCTAGATCATAATGGCTGGTTTGAAGAACTTCATTTCGATTGTTTCAAGATGAAGTTGGTATCCCAGGGAGCCGCGAAAGGGTTGTTAGCCGTATGAAGTTAAAGCTGACGCTGACTGTGTGTTTACTATTTTTGGGCTGCCAAAGCGGCCCGGAAGTAGAAAATAGAAACATCGCGAAGAGCACCAAGCAGCCCGATGTTTGGTGGCGGCGTCCTGTTCTGACCAGGGAACGAGACGCCGAGTGGGATAAGTTCAACCTTGAGCGATATGACGACGGGGTCTCATCGATCACCACGGTAACTGCCGAGGATCTAACTTCTCTGGAGTCAACGATTGATCCAGCAGAAATGGCTCCTATTCAAACTCGCACGGTGACTCAACCGCTCTCGGATGGGGTATACCATCTCCCGAAGGTTAAGCCAGCCCCGCAGCCGGAGCCCATTCCGCTAGAAGAATTCTAAAATGTTCACGGTTCAACATGCTGTTGACGCTATGTCGCTCAGTTGCAACACGTCGGATCCATTGCCTCCTCGGATACTCAATATACGACTTGGATGAAGTCAACTACCCCGGGATAAATCCCGGGGCTTGCAGAAAGAGTCTTCGGACTCAGAACGTAGGCTCTGTTGATTAGACCCCTCTAGTGGATGGGTTAACAGCCCAAACATTAGAGGAGACGTAGGTAAGGTCATAACACCTACGAGTGCTCCTCAAGCTCGTAGCTCTGTTGTTAGTAGTTAAATGTCCCAAAGGGTTAAGTGGACTGTGCTGCTAGTGTAAAAAGCCTATCCAACGGGTCGAAGAGGATTCACACCGAAAGGTGCCTTATCCCTAACGGGATAACAAAAAGAGGCTAGCTTGCTAGTCTCTTTTTGTTTGAGGCTCTATTTGAGTTGCATCTGGCAAGAAAAGGTGTATAAAGCGTTGGCGGGCTTCCTCCCCATGCTAAAGCATGGGGTTTCCGCCCGGGAGATAGATAAATGGACCTTGAACTTCAAAAGTATCTACGTAGCGGAAAGACTCTGCAGGATCTAACTGCAGAGTTTGCAATTCATACTTATTTTCATCCAGAACTTTCTTTAGTTGGATTTAAGTATGACCAAATTGATTCGCAAAAAACACATCCGCTAGTTCGGGAGTGTCGGGGAATTGTTTTAGAAAAAGATACATGGAAGCTAGTCGCGAAACCTTTCAACCGTTTTTTTAATGCGGGCGAGAACGCCGATGAATTCGCACAATTCAACTGGCATGATTTCACCACCTATGAAAAAGTTGACGGGTCGTTAGCGATCGTGTTTTACTACGCCGGTCGTTGGCACATGAACACTAGCGGCAGTTTCGCACAGCAGAATATTCAATTCCAGGAATTTTCTTGGAGCGAACTTTTCTGGCAAACGGCTACTAAGGGCGCGGCTAAAGTTCCGTATCCTGAGTTCACGGATAAATTAAACCCCAGCTTGACTTATGTATTTGAACTATGCACGATCTACAACAAAATCGTTCGGCTGTATCCCGAGCCGACGGTATTTTTGTTGTCTGTTTTTGAAACTCAAACGCGCAATGAGTTAAAAGACAGTGATAACGATGATATAGCTAAGACATTAGCAGTAGCTCGACCAAACAGTTATCAGATGACTTCGTTTGATCAGGTGACTGACTTCTTATTCACGAAGCAGCGGGAAGATCCTACTTACGAAGGTGTCGTTATTCGTGACGACAAGAACATTCGTTTCAAGTGCAAGACGGAAACATACTTGTCGATTCACCACATGTTTGAAAATGGAAATATCTTCAACCCAAGCCGCCTTGTACCGTTGGTGCTCGGCGGCGAGGACTCTGAGGTCTTAGCCGTAATATCGAAGACTCATCCGGAGATTGAGCCGCATATCCAGAAGGTCAAGGAAACTCTGAAGGAGGAATGGGAAAATCTGCTCGCTTTATGGCAGGCGAACCGTGCTATTGAGTCGCAGAAGGACTTCGCGTTAGCTATCGTCAAGAAAACCCCATTCAGCGGTCTTTTGTTCGCCAACCGCAAACACAATGGCGATGAGAGCATGCTACTTGGCATGTGGCGTAAAAACAGTGAGAGCATCGTAAAAAACCTGTTCTAGCTCTCAAACTTTTTAGACAGAAGTAGCTTACGCTTCATTAAGTCTGCTTCTGTAGCTTTACCTTCTCGTTTGAGTCGCATCGCATATAGGTAGTGTTTCAAGCACAGCCCCCGAATTTCGTGGGGCTGCGCGCATTTTGGGTAATTACATTTTCCCTTTGCAGATTTACCTGTTACGCTCGAATTAGCTGAGAAAACATCATTAGCCACTTTACTTTGAGAAGCATGTTCTGTCTTGGCCAGCATTAATTTTCTGCTGATTAAGTCTGCTTCTGTTGTTCTGCCTCTTCCAATTAATTTCTTAGCTTCCGAGTAATGGTTGCGGCACAACCCGCGAGCGTGTATCTGAGATGATTTGCACTTGGGCACCAAGCATTTTTTAATTGCTTGGTATTTTCTGACTAAACCGGGAGGAACCCCCTTTTTTCGGACTGGCACCGCTTTGGGCCGAGAGACCCCTTTGGTAGTCGCCGGGCTCCCACCGATTTGTTTGGCCCTCAGCAAGCCCCGTCTGATTAAATCTTCTTCGGTCGCCCCGCCTTTACGAATTAGATCCCGAGCATATGAGTGGTGCGTGACGCATAATCCGCGCTGATTCCGGATTTGTTTTTCACAATTGGGAACCAAACATTGTTGTTGACGGGCTTCGCGGCCTCTGACTTTTGAGCCATCTCGCAACATCGCATCATCGCGCTTAGTTGCTATTCCGGGGCCCCCAGCTAGAAGCAGGTTTTTACGTATTAGTTGCTGTTCAGTGGCTTTGCCAGTCGCAATCAAATACATTCTGTTTCGGTAATGTTTTTTACACAGCCCTCTGCTATAAGCAGTTAAAGGGCAGCCGGGGTCTAGACACGCTTGGTTCATGTCGAGATTATATCATGGCTTTGATTTCTTTTATGCACTCCGAATCGAAATCGGCCTTTGGATCGGAGACCATCCAAAACATCACGCAATCTGGATTATTGCAATGGCTTGGTCTGTCAGGATTAACCGGAGCTTCGGACCTGTCACTGCCTAATTTCATCACATGCCCAAACTCGTGCAAAAGAACTGCCCCCTCCAAAGATCGTTCTAACTGTTCTTCAAATATCGCTATTGTAGTGCCGAACTGGAGTCCAGCCAGATTGGACAAGGTCGGGGTGACAAACTTGTTTTTTACGAATAAAATAAATATGCAAATATTTTTGTCTTCCGAATTTAAATCTTGAATTTTCCTGTTTCGTGCTCTGGCCAGGCTGAGCGCCGCCGTATTCCAGATCGGAAATTCGCTTGCTGAATCCTCACTATTATTAAGCACGAACGTTATATTTTCGGCCCTGCATACTTGATGGTTACTTAGTTTGGTCACTAAAAATTTTAAACTATATGGGCTAGGAAGACTCGCGCTTCCAATGGCACAAATTTCAAAAGTGATCGAATCATACGCATAGTCAGGATTAATATTTTTGGAAGGACTAACACAATTTAAACATAAAGTTATTAACAAAATAAGTAAAAGTCGGATCTTGACCATCGCTTTATTTTAACATATAGTGAAAGGTGATGCGTAAGAAGATTTGGCTCTTGATTGCGTGCCTATTAGTTTTGGTTTCATTATTGATGTTTAGGATGAGACCTAAAAGTCTAAGAAACGACTTCGACCAACTGCTCATCTTGGCAAGAGAATCCCCTCCCACTCGGATTGGCAGCCAAGAAGGATGGATGACTGACAATGGTTATCTCTACTACTCCGACAGCATATATGTAATGTGTATTTATATGAGCGACCTGGATCACTATTTACTAATCAGCAGAGTGAAAGGCCAAATCCTGATCGTTGAAATATTGCATGGCCCAGGGCCAGAGAATGTCAAAAAATTGCAAGGTCTTATGGCTAAAAAATATTTAACGGAGATGGGGCTAGACTGGACTGCTTTAGATCATTTACTGTCATCATAAGCATCTAATTGCCTATTAAGAAGTTCATTCAGAGCTTCTTCGGCTTCCATCCACTGCCCAAGATGTAAAAATACGGCAGCGTACCAAGAAGTATCCCCTCCAGGCATAAATTCAATTTTCAAGGTTTTTCTTTTCAAAACTTTATCCACTGTTTGCTCAAGGTAGGAAAATGTCTTCTCTGCTTTTTCCTTTCCGTCGTAGGAACAAATCAAAAAATTTTCAAGATTATTTTTTGCAGCGTCCAGTGTTGCTCTGGCTTTAGCTATTTCGAAGTCCATTAATAGTAGTGTAACATTTTTTCATTTCATTTCCTTTTCAATAGCGGTAAGTCTTGCTAGGTGAAGCGGATGGGGTAGAATCAGCACAGTTGAGGAGAAAACCAACGTGAAAATCAATGACGTGTTTGAATCGGACAGCGCCTCTTATCAAATCAAAAGATTTGATCATGATCATCTTTACGCATCGAAGATGGATTTGAAGTTAAAAGACGGCAAGCAAACCCTAGTTGCAGTGAAAGGCCGCCCCCGCAAGTTTACCAAGCTTGCCGTCGCTGCCGTGATGGGTGAAGATCCATCACAGCCAATTGAAACTGCTACCCCGTCTTCGTCTGACACCGCCTCGTCACAACCTAAACCTAATAAGGTTGTGAGCAAATCAGCGAGCAAGTCTGTGAGCAAACCATCCACTAAAAATGATGGTGCCTCGAAAACTACTAAAGAAGTAGACGATGAATTGGAAGTTGAAGAGCTAGAAGAGCTAGAAGAAAAAGTTTCCGCTAAGGAACCATCCCCCATTGAAGCTCCCAAGCGGGATCCCGAGATGGTAGAACGCGCAAGAGCAAAACTTGCGGAATCTCTCGGCCTAGAAGGCCCCCCCGACGAAGACTGGTAAGCTTTTACTTAAAAAAACAAAAACGGATGGCTAGACCATCCGTTTTTGTTTTTTAGTATTCATAATTTGCGATAATAGTGACATGTATTATCGGAGAAATTGTTGCAACACTGTGAATCCTGTGGATTTCCCCGCGCTAGGGATGCTCATACGAGAACATCAGCTTTTAGAAGATCGTCTTCAAAGTTATGGGCAGGCCATAAGTAAACGCGATGTAGCGGGCATTCGAGATTTCGCCACTTTTATGCTCGAAATTTTCATGCCCTTGCACTTCGGAAAAGAAGAGCAAGTTGCTTTTTTGCTGTACTCACGTCATTTGTCTATCTACGACGAAACTGTAGCTGCATTAATACACGATCACGAACAAGACAGGCTTAAATTTTTCCAACTAGTTGAGATGATTGACAGGGGGGATGATTTCGCAAACATCAAAGAGGTTGCAGGCGAATTGTGCGATAGCATAGGAGAGCACATGGAAGAAGAGACCGGCGTCATATTTCCAAAGATTGAAGCAATCCTGACTCCCGAAGAAGTGCTATTAGCGGTGTCCAGGATGACACGCATCGGCTGTCTCCATTAAATACCACCACACTGACAGCCCCTCAACATAAGCGTTCGGGTTGGGCACTCACACAAATCTCCAACCAACTCTAACCAGGAGACATGTGTATTGAATAGGAATCCGAAGCCCGCACTTACTTCATACTTAGATAAAAATTTAAAATAATCTAGACCGACTTCGGTAATTACAACATGTTTGCCGTCCAGACCGCCAAACAATAGCTGCTTATTTTTTTCTGGCGGAACTCTGATGATGTATTCTTTTCCAACTTGTACGGTTACTATTGGCATGATTCATTTTAACACAATCACTCTTGCAATTAGTTAGGTTGTTTCTATCCTTTGAACATGGCAGTTCAATTGTCGGCCGCGGGTCTTGAGATAAGCTCGCTATTAATTAATAGCCCGGACGTGACCGAATACTTCTCGAAACAGGACGATTTGGCTAAGGCAACGATTAAAGCTTTGGAGGTCGGGTGCTGCGTATTAAATCGGGTTGCTGCCTCTAACGATCTAGATTTTGTTAATAAAAGAATAGGAGAAATGTTGGTAGGGGTGGACAAACACTTCCAAACATTCGATGTCTCTATGCATGCTATGCTAGCGTCCGGCCTTGATCCGGAACATCGCAGTTCATTTTTATTTAAAGCCCAGCAATTGATTCAATCTCAGTCAGAAAGGGTGCAGGTTGGATTAAATGAAGTGTTAAAATCTACACAAGACATAGTAACCCGAGAAACAAATCGATTAGAACAATATCAACGACAGTTTGATCATAAAATGAATCCTGTTAACAGCGAGGGTTATACTGCGAGCTTAGTTCGTAAAATAGAAGATTTTGATCGAATGTTGCTCGCCCAATTCTCAAACACAGACCGAGCAAGTTTCGTCGGTAAGTTGCAGACCTTAGTTGGGGAGTATTTTGGAAAAGACGGAGAAGTTTTAGCATTGATTGATCAAAAACTTAGCCTCGACGATAATAAAACACCATTAGCCCAAGTGTTTAACGGGCTTAAAGCGGAAGTAAATTCTCTGCGGGATACGATTATGAAATATCTTGGACAGCAAGAATTGATTGAACAAACTTCCGCCAAAGGTTTTGTGTTCGAAGAGATAGTATTCGATAGATTACAAGAAGTAGCCCGAAACAATTCTGACGTTGCTGAGGACGTATCTCTGAAAGCAGAGAGCGTCAGCGGGTCCAAAAAAGGAGATTACTTATATTGGCTGGGAGGCAGCTTAGATAATATTGTTCTAGACGCTAAGAATTATAAAAAATTGAACTCTTTGAGAGCTATGTTGGATTATCTCAATACAGCGATGCTGGAAAGAAATTCTAAAATGGGAATTATCGTTGTTCCTGATGTTAAGAATATGCAAAAGCAGATAGGAGAGTGGAACATCTACGATGGAAATAAGATAATCACAGCCTTGCCGCATCTAGAAATATCAATAAAATACGCTAAGTATGCCATTCGATTGCAGGATAGTGACTCTAAGGATATCAACCTGAGAGTTGTAAAGGATAAGCTGGAAACCATTCAGCGAAAACTGAAAGAAATTACAACTGTTAAAAGTAAGCTCACCAAATTGGCTAATGGGGTAGAGGCGGCTATTCAAGACATTCAACAAACCCTAGACAACATCCGCGAAGATATCACTGCCCACTTAAACGAAATCGACTCCGAATTCAGAAAATCTGAAGCTCCCGCCAGCATACGATGATACGGGACGCTCTTGCCCGGAACACTGTGAGGCTTACAATGCAGCCACAAAGGAAACCCGAAGATGACAGCAATCGCAATGGTAGACGATATGGAGAAATTAAAAGCACTGGCGGGTGTGACCATCGCCACTTTGCAAAAACTGACCCAACATTATGAACGCCAGGTTAGAAGTATAACCGGAGGAGCCGCATTATTGGCCGCGACCCGGCCACGACGCACACTGGCCCTAGCGTTGCATGCAGTAACTACTCGCCCATATGCTACAGCGTCCGAGTTGGCATTAGCAATGGGGGAGACTGAATCGCGGCACATCGGACGTAGATTAAGTGATCTTGCTAGAAACTGGCGAGTAGTAAAAGGCCAAGCCCGTATTTGCAGTGTTTCGGGGAGAAAAGCTGCGGTGTGGTCATTAGCTACTGTTCCCGCAACCGCTCCGGAACCTATACAAACCCCCTTTACTGTTACTAGCGGCCTGGGCTCAGGATCAATTCAAATATCCGGCGCAGCTTCGCTGACGGGCGGCGCGGGCGGCGGACCAGTATCAACTAATGATGTAGTGTTTGGTGGAAGATTAGATGGGAGTAATCCAACTCCGATCTCTCCTCCAGCATCCGGATGGCAATACCCGGCCATGTCCGGAGTTACGGGAATTACGTCAATTTGCATTAATCCGGCCAAGGCTGCCGCTCTTTCTGATGAAGCTGTAATCGACAAAGTTGCTCGCGGGGAGATTTTAAGTTCAGCGGAATATCAAGTTCTTAAGCAGTATTATCAAAAACTGCCAAACGTTTAACTTATTAAATCGCAGGGCCGCATCTTCGCTCTGCTCCAAACAGACAGAAAGGAGACCCGCATGTACACTCACGGCGTTTGGCGTATAATAGACTCTTTTAATTTAAAACATGTCCTAGTTCTTCTGCAAAATGCGGGTGTGTGGCAGTTAACCCTCGGAACTCGGGATGAAGGACATCCTCAACCTGGAATTCATCGCTATTACGAAATACTGATAGGTCATGCTCAGAGTGAAGCAGCCGCCGTATGCGCAGTCAATGATTACATTAAACGGATTTGGGTTACAAATCCTGAAACACTAATTGTTGGCACCGACGCTCAGCCTCCAGCATTAGTAATCCAACAGTATTTCGAAATTAGGTCTGATAAAGCTGCTGTGATTCAAAGTAAAATGGAATTAATTGAGAGCATACATTTCGGATCAATTGAGTATAAAAAAATATGACACTCAGAACCCTACACAAACTTGTCGGAAGCTTCCCGTTTATCGCTTTTAACAAAGTAACTAACTCTGTAGTAGTTTTGACTGAACGAGCGAATGTTACAGGGGAATATCTTAAAACAAAAGATGGGGAGCTACATTGCTCCGATCTAAATCAGTGGGATCTGGTAACTGTGGAGAGCAAATCATGATAACTGCAGCGGAGGCCGAAAAAATAACGGCGGAAGTAAAACGCAAACGAGAAGAAGATCAGTTGCTTAGAGAATCGCAGCAGGCGCGTGAGCGCCACAAACAAGGACGTATTCAGCAAGGGCCACTCCTTCTATCAGTTGAGCAAGACTGAGGAAGTTCAGAACTACAAGAAGGTTCTAATTATGGAGAAGGGCAAGTCGGAGGTCTATGGTCCTGATGCCAGGGATCTCATTGGTCTGCCTGCTGGCGGTACTGAGAAAGTCATTCCTGGTAACCATGCCAACTACGACATATACATACAGAGTACTTCTAACAATAGACGGTTAGTCCGAGGGACCAAGCTGATCTATTTCAAGGATGACGTTTCTATCTAGGGCCCAGCAGCAGCCTAGAGTTTCGCAACGCCGGTCGCTTAGAGCTAAAGCACCTTCCTCCTTTATTTTAGGAGGAAGGAGATGTAGGTTCGATTCCTACCCGGCGTAGTTAACTTAGCCAACTTTTCTAAAAACCTGAGATAGTCTGACTTATGCACCAAAGTTCAATGGACGCCATGCGTCGCCTTCTCTCTAATCACTACACTCCTTTTCCGGGTTGCCGGGTTCTGGATGTCGGCAGTCAAGATGTAAATGGTTCCTATCGAAGTTTGCTTACTGCTGATTGCATATACGAAGGTCTGGATCTCGCTCCTGGAAAAAATGTTTCAAGCATCAAATCTCAGTCAGCTAAGGGGATGTCTAGCGCCACTTGGACTCAAACGACGGATGACGATAGTGGGGAAAGTTTAGCCTTCTTGGAAGGATACCGTGACTGTGTTGTTAGTGAGCTTAAGGACAAGGACTTCTATGTAGTCCATACCATCAAAAAAATCCACAATATGCAAAAACCTTACTATTTTCTAGACATAGGCATCGGTTGGTGATAAGATAACGTTTCTTCTTCAGGAGCGGTAGACCTAATGGTAAGGCGACTGTTTGCTAAACAGTTAAAGGGCGAAAGCCCTTTTGGGGGTTCGAGTCCCTCTCGTTCCGTTATTCAAAAGTAGGTAACTTGTGGCACATTCTACGATGCTCCTCCATAATCCTGTTTATGGAGAAGTTAATATTGACACTCTCATGGCTCCGGTCATACAAAAATTGTGGCAACTGGACATCAACACTCACTGTTGTTGTGAAGGCAAGCCGGCAATAAATTGGGGACTAGATACTGCATTCCAACGATCTGCTAATGAAACTTTTGCGCAGATCGGGTTTCCTTCCTTATTATCATTTCGTCGCTTTTTGAAAATTTTGGAGGCTAAACCTGCGTTACTGAAAAAGGAGCGGGGCTGGCTATTCGAATCCTCTGGTAAGGCAAAAGAGTTCTCATATTACGGCGAAGAAAATTACTATTTTGCATACTTCAAACCATCTGAAATCAGATGGATCCAAAATAAACTCACTGGTTATCAATGCAAATAGCTACCGTTAGTGATATACACGGCCACTGGAATGAAATAATCTACCCACCGGCCGATGTTTTAATTTTCGCAGGAGATATATTAAAAAATCACCTGAGGGACAGAACTGCGGACGCCCACGCCCAATTAACTGAATTAGCGCGGTTTAGTTTGCATTGTGAAACGCTCTTAAATGGCACTTATAAGCATATCGTTTTTTGTCCCGGCAACCATGATTGGTGCTTCGATAAATTGCCCAAAGAGGCCATAGAGAAACTAGGCCCTAAGGTAATTTATTTACACGATCGAGGAGCTATCATCGATGGCGTAAAATTTTACGGAAGTGGGTGGACGCCTTGGTTTTGGGATTGGGCTTTAAATCATCCGAATCCCGGAAAAGACCCGGCTGCCGCTCGTCGGTCAGCCCAATTATGCTGGGCAGCCGTACCCGATGATACCAACGTTCTGGTTACTCACGGACCACCGCAAGGCATTTTAGACTTAACTAAAGAAAATGAGCATGTGGGCTGCCCCCATTTAAAAGATGCCGTAGTTCGGTTACTGAAAAATGACTTGAAATTGCACGTATTTGGTCATATTCATCACTCTTATGGTAAAACGATGGTGCAAAAGACTTTATTCGTTAACACTAGCATATGCACTGAACGATACACACCGGATAATCCGGTTCCAATAATCACAATCCACGTCTAAGTTGTGCCCAAAATATAAAACGCCCAAACAATGATATGTTTGGGCGTTTTATCTTTGTGTTAGGGTTGTATTATTCGTCTTTTTTAACGACGGCTAATACTTCTACACGAACGGCTTGGGCAAGCTTTTTAATTTCTTGCATAGCAGCACGAACTCGACGGCCCGCGCTGTCATTTCCCTTCTCGCGAAGTTTCGTGTCATCGACCTTCGCGGCTTGTAGCACAGCGATCATTTGGTCAAGTAGAGGCGTATCTGAACTCATAAAATCAACCTTTCTGAGCCTAAGCATATAGTATTTCAGAACAACGGCTAGTGTTGGACATTAAATTTAAGTTGTAACATCGAAGCTGTATTTGCTATTCTTGTTGATAGGTCACATCTATGGCAAGACGTAAGAAAAACCCAATTGTAAGAGCTTTATCACAAAGAAAGCTGAAGAAAGCTGTTAAAAAGCTCGCTAAGAAAAGAAAGGGCACCCGGAAAGTCCGCGGTAATTTGCGCATGCCGACGGTAGCGGCAGCCAAACAATACTTAGCTCAAGTTGAAAAGTTTTCCGATATAGTTAAGACCAAACCTCTCGTCCAGCTACGCATGGACGAGGCTAAAAATATCATCTCCAAATTTGAGACACGCCAGGCCAGCTTAACGTCCACTCGTCAAGGAAAAGGATTACCTGCGCAGCTAGTTAAGTTAGTCAAATCTTCCAAAAAAGGCCGTGGTAACTTCAAACGTATTACTGAAAAACAGGCTAAAACCTATCTAGGACGAGTTTCCAGACTATTCGGCCCAGAAAAGTTGAGCAGTTATCCATACAAACACCGCGTGTGGGAGGCAACTACAGTGCTTGGTCAGGAAGAAGCCCGGAAGGTCTTCAGCAAAGGACAGAAGACGCGCCTGAAGAAGCGCGATGTTCTTCTTAAGAAAGCCACCGCAGCTTTTAATGCAGCCGTTCAAGAAGGCACCGCAGTTGTTAAACAGGCAACCGGTTTTAAGGGAACGGCCCAACAGAAATATGATGCGCTCAAGGCTAAGCACAGTCAACTGTTCGCAGCAGGGGATGTTGCTGGCGCCAAGAAGGTGAACGCTCAGGCAAAACGCCACGTAACTTCAGTTACTAAAAAGAAGAATGCGTTGCAGGCTCAATATGACGCAGCCGTGAATAAAATGAAAGCAGCAGAAGCTCAGCAAGCCAAGGTTGCTAGCGGCTACTCAGATGTCCTAAAGGGACAAGCTGTTGCTGCCCGCCGAAGAAAAACACGTCGTTTGAAACGCCGTGGCCGATAGGAGAAAAGATCATGGCACGTCATTGTGGCCGCTGCGGCGGAACAGGGCATTATAAGGTTACCTGCAAAAAGAAAAAATCTCCCACTAAGAAGAAAAAAACTAAAATCAAAGGGACGAAAATACGTCGCCGGACTACCGGCTCTATAACCACTTCACGCAAAGGTTATGGCGCCTTCGGTGTAGGAAAAGGTTGGCTTGCCCTTTATCACGGTGGTAGCACAGGATCTACCCGACACGACAAAACTTGGTCAATAAAGATCATCAAAAAGAGTGGCGCGTGCCAAGTAGTGACCCGGCACGGGCGGAGAACTGGCGCTCAAAATGAAACCCACCGCAAACCACAAAGTTGCGGAGCCGCTGTAAAAGAAGCTCAAAGATTGATACTGTCTAAGATGGCCAAAGGCTACATTCCAGTGGGTGCAAACAGGCGTCGTCGCAAAGCCCGATAGCACTTGCTGAACCAAGTATGACATGATAGGGTGAGACATATGTCCCACCCTATTAGTGTTTTCCCTGTTAAAGCATACTTTGCCAATTATGATCCAAATGGAACTGATCTTTACCTGATCGAAATTAACGTTATCGGGGTGGCAGAGGACCCCTGGGTAAGTTACGTTATCAAACCGGCACGTTATTTATATACTAGCAATCCCACTCTGCCTTTACCATCCGGCCGATCACTGCTAGAACAATCTATAAGTTGGACACTCCCGGATGCCTTTACTAAACTCAATACTTACCAGCAGTCAAGAATTGACGCTTGTTTGTTTGACATTGGTAGAGTTTCTGATACACTAACGGCCACCGCAAATGACCTTACGCAGTTGAAAGGCAAATTGAAACACATGATGGGCCAGACCCTCCCAACGTTGCAGGATCTCACCTTAGTTCCAGACATTATTAAGGTTGCGGCCATCATCATTAAAGATGGTAAGCTGCTTACCGCCCGGAATACTGACAGGGAATTATTTTACGCTGTTGGGGGTAAGTTGGAGCCGGGAGAATCAGAAGAACAGTGCTTGCATAGAGAAGTTGAAGAAGAAATCGGCTGCAAAATTACACAGACGGTCCCTTACAAAACTTTTGAAGGTATGAACTACGACAATTCAAAGACCCTTAGAATGCCCTGCTATCTAGTGCAACTAGAAGGGGAGCCAAAAGCTAATAACGAAATTGCAGAGTTGCTGTGGGTATCCGCTGAAAGTTATCGAAATACTGATAAAGATAAACTCGCTAACATGTTGTCCAATCACATCATCCCATCATTGATACAGGACAAATTACTTTAATGCTAGATCCGCAAAAACTAAAAGATATTATCGAAGATATCACTAAAGCCGGTATTAAGGCGGGAAATCTACAATGGAAAGACCCTATTTTCAATTTGCCACCCTCAGATGACGAGGTACATAAACTTTTTACTAGTTCTTTTCTTTATTTGGGAGAGTTAGAGAGCAGACTGCGAGCGTTGCATCACCAGCACTCTGTTCAGTGGGGGGTTAGTTACCATCTCAAATCGAGATATTATGTGTATTGCTGCCATCAGTATGGAGAAGAGTCTCCCTTAACAGTGCAGGTGTTAAACGAAGCTGAAGGTCCTTGGCACAGTGAAGAATACGCCATTAAGTCAGCTATTCGGCGTAATCAAAACGCTGAAAAGTCCCAAGAAAGAAACAAAAGACGCAATCGCACACGATACGCTGTTGCAATTTATGATCCCAAAACAGGATTTTTCACCAAAAAAGAAGTTCAGGAAACACTCACAAATGACGATAGCTCTGAGAAGCATGGCGAGGTTGGCCCAATTCATCACGACGCGGATGATAAGCCGGTTTCCTGATGTAACGAACCAACAAATATACGAATGGCAGGATCTGCTGCACGAAGTTGATTATTATGACTATGCTGGGCACACCAGCAATATTGTTATGATTCCATCCTTTGAAAAGGTAAAAGCGAACTAAAATGGACGACTCACTACGAAAGATTGAACGTAATTTCTTGGAACACGGAGACGCTGAGAACGGTAGTAAATATAGAGCCGCATTAGCTCGATCTGGCGCAGACCCTAAAAAAGTAATCAGCACTCTGATCGAAAATACCAGTCGAGAAATCAAATCGGTGCTGCTTGAACATATGGTTCCACTTCCAACGACCGAAGCCATAACATTCGATTCGAGTTTATCACTACTGGCTTCTTATAAAGGACATTTGATACAAGTTCCCATGATTCGTCTAGGAGAAGCTTTTGGTTCCGACGAGGTTTATCTAACCGAGGACGGAATTTTTTCATTTCAACCGCGGGTGTGCCAGCTTGTTAAAAATTCACAATCAGGAAAGATAGAAGCACATGTCCGTTCCTTGAGTTACCCCGATCTGGCCAGTAAGCATGAACAAGCTTCAAATTACATTACGTACGGAATCATAGCTATCGAAAAGTTACAGTTAAAGAAATGACCGAGAGTGCAAGTGGGACTTTGGAAAATCCTGGCACCGACGTAGCCCGCAAGCGAGGGCTTAATAGGGCCATCCAACGTCAAGGATGGGGATTATTTGATGTTTTCCTAGGCTACAAGAGTGCGTGGAAAGGCAGGATCTATCGACATGTAAATCCTGCGTATTCTTCACAAACTTGTCGCCGGTGTAAACATGTGTCCAGTAAAAGCAGAGAACGTGGATCCACTACGTTTCGATGCCAACGTTGTGACTTTGTTGACGATGCGGATATAAATGCCGCCCACAATATTGAAGAGGCCGGATTGGCCTTAATTGCCTCTGAGAGTGGTCAACACTACTCTCTTAGGAACCATCTTGATGAGACCTAAGTCTCTTCAGGAATCCCCCACCCAGCTTGCCTGGGTGGTGGGAGGAAGTCAATCCAAAATAGTAATCCTTCATTCTTGCCTGAGCAAACACCTGTGGTAAACTACGCCAACTGAAAAGAGGTATTTATGACCAACATGAGCCCCGCCGACGCTGACTACTATCGTGAATATATCGCTCTTTGCGATGAATTTATTGAGACCACTGTCAGCAAAACCGAAGCAAGTCAGAGACTTGAAGCGTTAAACGCTAAATACGAGCCTCTTGTCGGCCCGCAAACGTTGCGAGATACCGTCATCGGTGATCGTTTGATCAACCGGGGCTTCATCTCGGACTTGAGCGAAGCCTGGGAATCGTCATCCTACAACTGCTAAACTAACCTTCCACAAAAATAGGAATGACATGAAAGCCGCACTCATCGGTTCTGCTGCTTACCGAGAAGTATTTTCTGACAACCAAGATATAGATTTGTTGGCTGATCAGGATTTTGCCACTTGGTTACTATTTCAGTATCCAGCGGAAACTACGCAAGAGTTGCCGCTGGCAACTACCTACATGACTAAAATCGATGACAAGATCGTCGAAGTGCGGGTGCCCCATCCTGGAACTGCCCACGCAAAAGTCTTGGAACTCGCCACAGGGCAGATCGAAATCCTAGATTTCAAAGTGTGCCAAGTATCGCTTCCTATGTTGGCGGCGCTTAAAAAATCCCATCTCATAGTTCCTCACCGATGGGAGCGCCACATCGAACAATACAGTCGAATCAAAGGAATGTTAGGCGTAGAAAAGTTTAAACCCTCGGAGTGGGGCCCACAGGTAGAGGCTGTTTACAAACAGCACCGGGCTGAGATTCTACAATTCGCCAAACCACATCCAAAATTGAACACTCAAAAAAATTACTTCTTTGAAGAAGCCAGCTACAAAGTATTCGATCACGACACCATTCATCAAGCCATTGCACTCGGCCCTGTTCCAGCCTATACATTAATGCAAGATGGTGAAGTCTGGTGCAGCCGTGAGAAGTGGGACGGATTAACTCAGCAACAAAAGCTGCATTGCGCCCAAGAAGAAGCCTCTGTATTGGCGCTTGAACGGTCCATTATACCTGCGCTTTTCTTGGGAAAAACATTCCGAGGAGCACAGTGGGCCTACGAATACGCGCTGTCCAAAGTCTGCACGACTATCACTTCTGGATGGTTTCGGGAGTTCGCGATAGAACACTACGACTTTGTAAAAGAAGCTCGGCCAGATTTCGTCGGAATGTTTTTCGACGGGATTAAAAACAAGACTGTCAAAATACTCAAGCCAGAATTGGTAGGCGTTACAAATGGATAAGCATCCTTACCTCTTTGAGCAGGTCTTAAATCTCGCGCAACATTTCGAGGATTCTGGCGATGCCGACAGCTTGCTGATCGGGCATAGTCTAGCTAAAGTCGCTGAAATTGTTATGGCTGCGGAAAAGTTAGAACGATCAGAGTGTGGCTGGAGTAAGCACGAAGTAATCGAAATGATCGCTGCATATAAGAAGGCGTCCCAGAAATGAGCAACAGAGACGACGGCTGCTACAACGCCGGAATTTTGTTGATGTGTCTTGCGCTTCAATTTACAGTAGGCATCCTCGTCAGGGGATGGGTTGTGGCTGTTTTGTGGGGATGGTTTATTGCCCCGGTATTTGATTTAGCTCTGATAACTACATTGCAGGCGTTCGGGCTATCGCTTACGCTTTGCTTTCTGCGTCCGGTGCATATCCCGGCATCGAAGGACAAAGATAACGCCCTCAATAACCTAATTGTTCAAACAGCTAACTATATTATGATAGAACCGCTTTTCGCGCTTGGCATAGGTGCATTCGCCAGGATGATGCTGGCTTAAAGGAAAATACAAGAATTTGGCTGGGCTGCTTCAGATATCTGCTACTAACAAAAACAAAGAAAGAAGGTTTTATGTCAAACTCCGAAATGTGTGAACTGGAACAATTAGCTCGCGCAGGAGACACCGAGGCGCTAACTAAGCCCCAGGCTCTCCGAGATCAAGTTGGCCTCGGCGCTGCTGACGCGTAATATTTGCAAAAATATCTTAAAATCTGCGAGCAATTCATTAATGGTAAGATCACCATCTTTGAAGCTGGCGGCCGTGAGCGTGACGACGATGAGTGGGATGTGTATGATGACGAAGATGATTGTGATCTAGACGACGAGGAACGCGCGGAAAGAGAAAAAGAAAAAGAAGAAGCTAGAAAAGAAAAAGAAGAAGACAGAAAACAAAATAGACTTTTTAACCTAAACGAAGAGTATAAATTTCTGGTCTGTTCTAAGACCCTCAGAAACGAAATCCTAGCCAGCAAGCTCGCAAGTTGGTGGTTGGGCTATATCGTCAATTTGTTAAAGGATTCCTAGAATACCTCCTCAACGATCTCCAAAGCCAGCCCACATAACCCATGACCAAAAAATTTAACTTGTGGAGGAATAAATGACTAGCTCTTCTGATGATGGAACAATTTACGAAACTGAGTCCGAATGGCGACAAATCGCGACTGACCGTGGACTTAGTATCTCCCCTATATACAAGAGGAACTTAATAGCTCATTTGGATCAAGATCCCTACGGATACTGGTATGGCTCTTTTGGTGTGCTATACAAAAAAGGTTTTCACCGAGGACTTAAGGTAGGCGGCACAATAACAGCCGCCCAGCCAGGCATACATACTGTCGAGCGCATTCATGAGGAGAGCATTCCCATGATTGGTTTGACGGTTCAGGTATCTTACAAGAATGTAGTTACTGGAGAGCTTAAATCCTGCCACATTGATCATTGTAAAAAAGTCGCCCAATGAAAAGCATTCCGCTACTTGATATATTTAAGATGCTGGCGCATAAACACCAAATTCAAGTCTACGACTACTACGGACTTTTTGGGGGTGAAGGCCGACAAGCGCACATCGAGCGGTATGAGCAACTTACTGGAGATAAGGATCCTATTGAGGGCTACCCCGATTATAGCGGAAACCACCCAGAACGCCGCACCGTAGTTAGAAATGGGCAGCGGGTTCCTGCGACCCAAGCGGAATATGACGCTGATCTCAAACTAATCCACGCCCATTATCAGCGTTATGTAGCCTGGGAAAAGGATAATCCCGCGCCAGAATACTGCAACTACTGGCACTGGATACTGGAAGAAATTTACGGAATAGGGAATATTAAGAACCCCTGCACTCGCTTTTTCCCAGTTACTCAAATACTGAACGACAAAGAAACACCCGATTGGGTTAGAGAAATCACGCAAAAAATACACGATGAGTATAAGGACTCACTAACTAAGGCCGGATCCCTTAGGATCCGGATCAAATGGTAATACAAAAATGACTAAAAAAGAACCCAAAGATCCAACGTCCAAAACTAACAAGGAACCTAAAACCAAAAAGGAAAAGGAAGTTTCCAAAATAACGGTAGATCCCCCTCCGGGCCTTGAAATTCGTTTTTGGCATTATATTGACGGCAGCGTAGCTGGGTATGTTTTCCCCTCCAAGGAGGCGGCACATGCTTTCGCAGGAATAGACGAAAATGGGGACTCAGATTGTAATAATGATATGTTCACAGAAGGCGACATCGAAGAGGTAGTTTTGCGTGTAGACGCAACAGGTAAGTTGCTCCCGCCTCCGAGATCAGCTTTCAACGACAAAGGGTTTTTGATCGATAATTACACGCTGCCCGCTGGACGTGGCAGAGTTTATACTTACAATGACCTCCGAGATTGGGATTGGAAGTAAACATGCTTTTTTTGGTTGAAGGAAACGTCACCAGAACCAACTACATGTCCAGTATAAATCAAGAGCGCGCTCTCCGTTTAGTGGAGGCTAACGATGAAGTGGAGGCTAAAACTAAATTCGAAGGTCATTTTAATTCGCAATCGGATCCCGAAGGAGTAACTATCTACGCTGAAGCATCAATTATTAGTGGGGTGATAAGTTAAATGGGTTCCTGGGATTCAACTTGCTTTTTAAGCAACTTATCTATTAGAGAGGGCGATCCAGTTGTCGGGATCCTCGTTCATTCTAATCACTCTTATCGTTCTCTGAAATCATTAACGAGACCAGATGGATTATTTGAATGCCTGGGTTTACCAATCACAGGCAGCTACGATAGTTATGGGTGTATTACAGACCCCAAACTAGACCTCGGCGGCCGATTGTTGTTAAACTTTGTCGTCGCAAATTCCCAACGAATATATTCATCTAGTCATGCTAGAGAACTCGAAGAAGGGCTCAGCTTGACCTCTACGCTTTATAATTACTTGTTTCGAGGCTAATATGCGTCTGTTACCGAGGAAAAATAAAACCAAGGAACTATTTGCTAAAATACGTTCATGTATTTACGTTCCAACCACACATCACAGCGACTAGGTTCTTGGGAGAATAATCCTGAACAAATCATCGAAGCAGCTAGGACCCAAGAGGATTATGCAAATTTAGTTGAATGGGCAACCTCTCCGATGAAGGCCCTGGCAAAAAGAGGCGCGCGATATTTAGCTTACCCTGAAGACATTAGCGAAACGCGACGGATAGAAGCCATTTTAACAAAACTCCTTCGCCAACATGGATTGATCAAATAATGATCCGATTTGGTGTGGTTCCTATTAATGCACTGCTGGATGTCATTGATGGTAAAAATTCTTACCGAAAGGCCGCCCAAGGGAACTTTTTAGGTAAAAAGGTAAGCCTTAGCAGTCTCCGATATATAGTTTTTAAGCACAAAGGTACTATATGTGTTACTTGCGGCGTCGAAGGTGCTTATTTTGCGTTGGAACAATGTAATGGGGTAGCCACAGACCGAGCACACTTTAATCTATACGCGCTGAATGCTGACAATAAAGAAGTTCTGATGACCAAAGACCATATTATCCCGCGCTCTAAGGGCGGAAAAGACAATCTAAGCAATTTGCAGCCCATGTGTTCAGTCTGCAATCTCATCAAATCAGATTCACTTCCTGCTTAGGATTGGTAAAATTTAGGTATGGACGATCATCTCAGACAATTACGAAGGTTAGCTGCTGCGGGAGATCCTCAAGCCGCACTTAGGTATCATAATTCAACTGCCAAATATGAGCAGCCCACTAAGGTCAAAGTCCCTTCTGCAGATATCATTAGTGTAAGAACTACAAAAGTTAGAGGATCTTTCTTTATTCAGGCACAGACGGCCAAAGAGTTATATATCACCAACGTCAGCGAAGTAAATGACTACGGTGGAAGTAGTCAGGTACCCATCCGAGTCAACAATGTTCCAATGTTGCTGGTCGCGCACTATTATCTCAGCAATTAGGTTCTCGGGGCATCCGCAGCTTACTCACCGTGTGGCCGCAAGAGAGCCCCGAGAAAGCACGAGAAATTCAAAAGGCTAAGTTGGTCGAATACTTTGATAACTATTTGTCTTGGCTTCCTAATCATCTTTTGGCCACACCTGTAGCAATGGAGTCACGATGGTTAATTTCAAGGGCGACAAAGTAACCGTTAAATTGCCAAGCCCCATCCCTTCAGGTTATGATATTCCAACTAACCAAGGATGGTTAAAGCTGATTAAGTCGCTTCAAGGAACGGTAGTTACCTTAGAGCATTGGAGTATTTCTGCCATCGGTGTTCTGCAAATATCTGGCTGGCAGGTTCGTGTCGCCAGCAGCACTCCTAGCAGTGGCGCTATTTACACATGGCTTCCAGATGGATGGTTTGAACTGCTAGACACATCTCCCAAAATTCAAACTCAAACGGTTGCACCTTCCGCTGGCATCGGTTATTGTGTTGCCTGCGGTGGGGTCAGTAAGCACCGATTAATGTGCCCCAAGGAGAATAAGTGAGCCAGTCTTTTGAAACACTAGAGTTAGTCAATGGCAAGGTATGGCTTAAGTTCACTATCGTTGATGAGCCTTCTCAGGAGATATCCCTTGATATCTCCCATAAGGACTATACATCGAAGGGTTTTGCTCTTTCAGAAATGCGCTTGCACCTAACTTTGACAGACTTGGATCGATTGTCTACCTATATTTATGATGTGCAAGAGCGCCTGGCACTTGATAAAATGCGCCAGGAAGTAGCTGCGGCAAGCGAGCCGAGTAAGCCGGCGTCTACAACATTGGGGTTACTTGGTAGATGATGTGCATGTCACTCACACGAATTATCGAAAACTAAAGGCCGAAGGTAAGTATGAAACAATATCCTAGCATTCCGCATGTTGCCAGTTATCACGGCCTATTTTGTTCTGCGTTCCACAAATATGATGGTTCAAACCTCAGGTTCTCCTGGACCAAAAAAAGGGGCTGGCATAAGTTTGGAACGCGGACCCAGCTATTCAGTGATTCTGAGCCGACTTTCGGCAGTGCCATCAAAATTTTCAACGAAACATACGCTGATGGGCTAGCGAAGGTCTTCATCGATAACAAGCTATTCCGAAATACTCAGGAGATCATCGTTTTCGGTGAGTTTTTCGGAGCTAAGTCATTTGCCGGACAGCACCTCCCCGATGATCCTAAGCAGTTGGTTCTGTTTGATGTTAATATCCACAAAAAAGGTTTTCTTGGTCCGGATGATTTCGTGGACACGTTTGGCCATCTCAAGACAGCGGAGCTAGTTTATAGAGGTGCTCTGACAAAAGACTTCGAACGTGAAGTTAGGGAAGGTGTCATCCCAGGTTTGAATGAAGGCGTCATCTGCAAAGGAGGTTCGACCGGTTCTCACAAAATGTGGATGTGTAAAATCAAAACTAATGCTTACAAAGAATTACTTCGGCAGAGATTCTTGGATAGCTGGGATAAGTACTGGGAATAATAAATTGTTACAATAAGAATAATAAATTGTTACAATAAGTAGATGCCAGATTGGGGTTTAGCAGAGTTAGAGCGCAAAGTTTCTCAAGATCCGGGAAACATCCCGCTATTAATTAACTATCTTTCGGTTCTTCGCAGAACCGCTGATGTTTTGAATCTGGAGCTTTTTTTAACCTCTCACGTTCAAAAGTATACCCTTCCGGCCCTGCGCCGAGACGACGAGACCACCGATCAGGCATTGTTGGATTTAGGTTTAGTTCCTGGCGCTTACACCAAAGCCGCCTCAGGGCATACATCGGCGGAAGCTTGCGCCGAGGCCGTTGCCGCGCGCCTCATTAGATATTCTGAACATCTCGTTCAACTGATTGGTGGCAACTTTATCCACAAAATCGATGGAGATACAGTAGCTAGGAACTATTTTGCTAGTGACGATGCAGCGAAAGTAGAAAAAAATATCGTTAAGTATCGGACTCGTTTCACAATGACGCCCGCTCAGATAGAATTGCTAAGAACCACGATGCGAACTTTTTCTTACCCGACAAATAAAGCATCGAGCAAAGGACTAGATCAATACATGATTTTCATCCCTGCCTGGGCACTACAAAAAGTCTTCGTTATTGATATAACTAGAACTCGTCAACGATGGTGGTTTGTGGCTGACTCTCGTCTGGCTTCTTGGGGTAATGATTGGATTCCAACAAGAGTTAAAGATTTAAGGCGACTTTTGGTCGGCGCGATTACTCAGGTTGAAGAACCCTCCAACTCATTTCTCTCGTTGAAATTGAATGGTATGTTTGAGCTTGACAGACATCTAGATTTATATAGACTGCCCGAATGAGCAAAGCTTTCCAATGGGAAATCCCTTTCAAATACATTTCCAGTGAGCCAGAATCTAAGAAACAAAGCAAGCAGCGAAAGCAACAATTTTGCGATCTTGGATGGACAGAAGAAGACATCGATGTTTGGAAGTGCGCTACTTGTAATACCTTCCGTTTCCAATGTCTGTGCGATTTGTGTGAGCGATGCGAAAAGTGCTATAAAGCATGCGATGAATTCAAAGCCCTAATCCAAGCCCGCCCTGACGCTTGAGCTACCTGCTCGCCTGGGTTACTCTGTGTGCTCGCTGCCGATAGGAGAGAATGATGTCAGTAACTTACGGTTTGTTGATTTACGGCGCCTGGGTGGTGGGAGGAAGTCAACATGTTGCTCGACATCGCTGTTTTTGACGCTTACGCCTCTGGTTTTGAGTTTGCCAACGTCAATCTGCCTAAGAACACACTTGACTACTATGTCAAACACCCCAAGCATCCTCTGCGTCCCGGGCAGTATACCGACGATACGCAGATGAGTTTGGCGATTGCTGAACTGCTGGTATCCAAAGAAGAGTGGACGCCACTTAACATCGCCAATAAGTTTGTGGAAGTGTTCAAGCGTGATCCACGAGAGGGTTACGCCCATCGCTTTTACAAGTTTTTGCTCTCCGTCAACACGGGCGCTGAGTTTCTGGCTAACATCAAGCCGGAGTCAGAGAAGAGTGGTGCTGCGATGCGCGCCACGCCGCTGGGAGTCATCCATCCTATTGATCAAATGTGGGACATGTGTCGCATTCAGGCGCAGGTGACGCATAATACTCCGGCTGGTATTTGTTCTGCGATCGGCGCAGCAAGTTTGGCGCACTATTTCATCTACAAGCTCGGACCTGTCGCTGATGCAACAGATTTCGTCGTGTCCGCGATGGAGCATATCGGATTTACTCACACCGGATGGGAAGACGCTTTCGATAAGAAGAAAGTTGGCGTTCGCGGGATGGACATCGTTCATGCCGCCCTCACTGCAATCCAGAAGAACTGTTTTACCTCCGAGTTGCTCCGTTATTGTGTCAACATGACGGGTGACGTTGACACGGTAGCCGCCATCGCGGCGGGTGCGGCCTCCAACAGTGAGGAATATATTCAGGACTTGCCCGAGAATCTAATCCTGGGTCTAGAAAATGAAACTTACGGCAGGGATTACATCGTTCGTCTCGACGAATCCCTCATGAAATTAGCGAAGAAAACTTAATGGATCACAAAATTCAATTGCTGCTGCGCCAATACTTGCAGACCAAAGACGGGGTTTCCGCGATCGAATTCGTGGAAGCTTACTTGCGAGTCAACACGGATCCTGTGGCACACAGCGATGAATTTTATGAAGCGTTTTGGTGGCTGTATGACCACCCCGCTTTCTTCTACCAGGGAGCGATGAGAGGAGAACCAGGATTTCTGGCTTCGTTGGATATGTCCGTTCAGAAAGTGTGCCCCGCCACCGGAAGGATCGAAGACGAGAAAGAGTTGAATACTCACGTTGAAATCTGGTTGGAGGCCGGTCCGTGGGGCGATCCTGATGAAGCCAGGGCTCGTTTCGGAGGTGGGGAGGGCTTCTACCAGGATTCCTGGGCCGATGGCGTGCCCAGCCATGATTATAACTTGGACTGCGGTGCTCCTACCTACGAAGAAGCCATCATCAAAATGGCCGCCTTGGTAAAAGAACACTATGGGGATTACGAAAAATCCGAATGAAAAAACTGACTGGCGAGGATTTAGCAGAGGCGCTCCGAAAAGAGTTTGATCAGGATTATTTTGAGGGCATCGACCTTGTAAGATGGTTGCAACCATTACCTAAGGAAGAAACAGCTAACCCCGATCATGCTGTTGTTTATTCTGCATTAGAGCGGGTTGCTCAGCGGCTTAATCGCTTGCTTACCTCCCGTAAGGTGGTATAATGCTGCAATATGCACGATTCTACCTATCAAACGCGGAAGACCTTGAGGCACTTCAGCGTTATTGGCCAACCACTATTCCTGAGCATCTCTCGCAATGGGATCCTCAGGCTATAGAGTATGCTGTGATGTATAGCGGGCACGGGTATCCCGCTGTGTGGGAGTCATCCGGACCGCCAAAACGGGCTGACTGGCTGTCATTACAGCACGCTCGGGCATGCGCGTTTTGGTGGTCAGGCGTAGCTGATACTATCGGTGGAAACGCCGATGTAATCCACATGCCAACCAACAAAAGTATCGGCCGATGGTATTAATGAGACAAATTTTAAATTTTTTAGGTCGATGGATTCCACTAGGTCAGGTCGATGGCATTAAAATTGAATTAGACCCATGGCTTGTATTAATGCTTGGGCTAATCTTAGTAATTGAGGGATGGTCCGCATTTATCTTTTGGATCTTTGTGTTCGGGTTCGTATTCATACACGAGCTTGCTCATACCTTTGTTGCCAGGAAGCTCGGATACGAAACTCCTAAGATTGTGATAATGCCGTTCGGAGCCGCCGTTCAAATCGTAGGAATGGGCAGCGTCCCACGACACGAGTTTTACATAGCCATCGCTGGCCCACTCAGTAACCTTGTGATCGCTGCAATTTTGCTGGTAGCCAACATCACAGGTAGCCCATTTATCAATAAACTCGCGGCCTTAAATTTGGGTTTGGCATTATTTAATCTACTTCCAATCTACCCAATGGATGGAGGAAGGATTTTACGCGGGGCCACTAGGATGATTTCCCCCCACTTATCAGCTTATGAGGCTACTCGTAGAATCTTAATCTTCAGTCGGTTGTTAATGGTTATCGGTTTGGTTGCGTGTCTTTTATTTTGTTCTTTCGGCACTCTGATATGGACATTACTGATCGCAGCCATTTTGTGGGTGGTAGGTGCTGCTGAATTAAATTCACTAAAAAATCAGGATGAACAGGAACAGTAGATGGAATCTCAAGTTGTAGAAATTGATTATACCAACTGGCGCGGCGTACGTGGTCTAAGGCGCATTCGCCCCATTCCGGAAACTCTGCGGTTCACGTCCACCGAATATCACATGGCGCCTCAATGGATAATTGACGCGATGGATCTAGACAAAAACGAATTGCGCAATTTTGCGATGGCCGATGTTCATTCGTGGCGTTCTATCGAGGGCGACGATGTTCTCAGCTAAGTTTACCAGTGATGCTATGCCAGAGGAAGAAGTGCTGGGACGCACAATTCTACGGATTCGGCACGGCTCCAATGCTTACGGCCTCAATATCGCTAGCAGCGATATCGATGAAAAAGGCGTTTGTATTCCTTATCTAGATAATTATTTTGGATTGCGAACCTTCGAGCAAAAAGATAAAGGCTGGTCCGACGGCCGCGACCGTGTTATTTACGAAATTAGGAAATTTTGTAGACTAGCACTAAATTGTAATCCAAATATAGTCGAACTTATGTTCGTGCATCCCGAGGATATACTGCATGTAAATTATTATGGCAGGGAACTTCTTCGGATGCGTGATAATTTTCTGTCGAGACAAGCCAGAAAGAGCTTCGGAGGTTATGCCGTTCATCAGCTTAAGAGCTTAAAAGAAGATAAATTCGACACCAAGGATGCGATGCATCTCCTCCGACTGACCAGGATGTGTAAGGAAATTATCACTACAGGCCAGGTTATCGTTCGTCGCCCAGATCGAGACTTTCTTTTGAGTGTTCGAGACGGCAAAGTGCCTTACAAACAGATCGTTGAAGAGGCGGAAGCAAACCTCGCGGAAGCAGACGCATTTCTTGATAAAAGTCCGTTGCCAGAACAAGCCGAGCGCGGCCCAGTAGAGTTGTTTCTTGAGCGGAGTGTTGGGGCTCTAGCTAAGAAAGCGACCTGGCAGTGGAAGGAAGAAGAATGTTAAACGTTTTACAGGAAGTCGAGAAAGAGCTTCTGGCTTTGTTAGACAAAACAGACTGGAATAGCGTTAACATTGATTACGAAACTCCGCATGTAGAGCGACTCTGGATTCCTTACGGGGATTACCGAGTTTCGCTGCATAGAATTCATCAGTGTGAAAAATCTTTGATGCATCCACATCCTTGGCCCCAGGCCGTTCGAGTGATAAGCGGGTGCTATGAGATGGGAGTTGGTCCGAAAGCGATGATTGGTCTAATCCACCACCTGTCTCCGCGAAAATCATCGTTGACGCCTTAGTCAGCGGAGATATTGGTTTCACTTATGAGATGCTGAATCGGGACGGCTGGCATTATGTGAGGCCGATTGGAATATTTCCTGTCTACTCATTGATGGTGACAGGCCAGCTGTGGGGGCGGGCTACGCCAAAAAGTGATTACAAGTTGCAACCTTTGGACGAGAAGGCAATTCAGGAGATTAAGTCGTTCTTCAGACATCATTACACCTACATGTTGATGCCGCCTGACTATGACTATCCGGCTCAAATTTAAGACTTGCAAAGTTGGAGAAGGTAAGCTAATATTTAGCCTTCACAAATATGAAAGAAAATATGAATATTCCAAGTTTTAAAACAAAAGATGATAGCGCACAGCAAGGGAAGATATGGTTCTCTTCAGACCATCATTTTCACCATGAAAATATCATCAAATACTGCAATCGCCCATTCTACACCGTAGAGCAGATGAACCGAGAAATGATCCAACGGTGGAATGAAACTGTCCAACCAGAGGACACGGTTTACTATCTTGGAGACTTCTCTCTCGGTAAGATCGAAGTGGTCGAACCTATCGTTAAGTCCTTGCATGGTAAGAAGTTACTCATCGCAGGAAATCACGACCGCGTACATCCAGCTAACAAAAAAGTTACACCCATCTCGCGATATATCGAAGCCGGGTTCGAAGATGTAGTCCTGGAGATGACGTTAGAACTCACACTGAAGGGTGTGAAGCAAACTGTCAAGTTGTGCCATCTTCCTTATGCACCTCTTGGCCCCGATGAACAGGTAGACCGTCGGTATCTGAAGATGCGTCCCAAGGATGAAGGTCAATTGCTTCTGCACGGGCACGTCCACGAGGCTTGGCTGAAAAGTAAATGCGGAAGAATGCTGAATGTCGGCGTAGATAGATGGGACTTCTACCCAATCTCCGTTGAACAAATAGAATCCGCCCTATAAATGAATTTTAGCCGAATACGAAAGTGTTCGGCTCAAACTCTAAATAATTAGTTGCTTTTCATCTATCTCATACCAGATGCCGATATGTAGTTCTTCCTCAAAAGTATGAAGAGCCTCATTCCATCTCCCCATCTTCATAAACAGGTTGAACTTAGCTACCGTTCCCCCATCCAACGTGTCAGGATCATCTTGTAAGACCGTTCTCAAATCTACTGCTGCAAGCTGGGCCGCCTTTTTCCAAGCTGCTTCCGGGTTCAAACAAACCCAAACGTCGTCGCTCCCCGTAAAGGCATCATCACTGGAATCATGACTTTTGACCACAATCCACAATGTAGTAGGGGCTAGCTCTTGGCCATAAAGTATACGTTCAAGCATCGCAATGTAAGTTTGCGCCGCAGCCGGGTCATGTGCAGACTCACGCTTCAATATTCTTAATAGTTCATCTCGCATTTTAGTTCCTAATCGGTATGCCTCTGATGGTAACCTTGCGCCCGTCAGCCTCCCGCCAAAACGGCGCAATAGTATTTACAATGGCGTCTAGATACGATCTGGAAGGAGCATTGAATTCTCCACTTGTCGAAACATAAGCATACGCCGTAATATATTTTTCTCCACCGTCTTTTAGCAGTATCCGGAAACTCTTGCGCTGATATGCGCGCAGCCCAACTCCTTCGAACAAATCTAGCCGTTCTAGTTCTACTACACTGATGTGCGTTGCATATCCATAGACGGCTTGCTGGGGAACATCGGTCGGTTCGAGAGACGCCACACCGCACCCCCATGATTTACTGAAGCCACGAAAAACCCGCTCGTAACCGGGGAGGTAGGCAGCCACGCCCTCAATCGGCCTGCCCAGGCGCTCTCCTAGACGTTGTGGATTATTCGATCCATAGCAGAACAGCCAAGTAGGCTCCCCTTCTGGCTCTTGTTCGGTCTCCAGATCATCAGCAGTAGGTTTCCGAACAACCGCTTGCTTGCCCTCCGTTACGCCAATAAGATCCCTATCTCTCTCATCAATTCCTACGATTAGATCATCTGATTCTTCTCGTAAAGACTTTGTCGAGCGGCGAAGGATCATTCCTTTCGGACCTTCAATTACTACCTGCCCACCATCTCGGACGCCGATCTCGTCACGAACCTTCTTGGGCATTCTGGCATATTTCTTGCCTGTGTGCTCATGCAAAGCCTTGACTATCTTTACCTTAAAGCCAACGAGTCGTCTGCGTGTCATGGTATAATTCTGCCAAAACTGCCTCCGAGAAAGCAAGTGAATTCTAAGGCAGGTTCATTTGTGTTTCTAAAATGTTACAATCCGCATTATGGAAATCATCGAAATCACAATCGTAGTCAAACGCGCAGATCAACCAGCGACCATCACCCAAATCAAAGATAATGTTAAGGCGATGCAAACCATCGTCGGCGGGTATTTTGAACTACTGGAACTTTTTAGGACCGACGATCGAGGGACAATCGATCTTGTTTTCAACGAAAATGGCCAAGACCTTGACCTTCCGTTAAATTTTGTAATTAACGGGCATGAGATATTGGGCGACGCTTTTCTAATCAAACACGATTTTAATGGAAATGTAGTATCGCTGAATCACAAAGAAATCAAAATGTTGACTGCTATGATGGTGACACCAAGTTCTAATCCGGCAGATGAGTTATTCTGGTAGAACAATTGTGGCGTCCGTCTCTTCAACCCATACAGGAATATGAGTGAACTGCCTCAAATTATTAAGTGCAGTTAGAACTGCAGACACTTCACTGGTGGCCGGCTCCGCGATAGCAAAGTAGTCAGTCAAAGTTAATCTTCTGTTCATGTAAAAGCTATAACCTAGATTATATTCCAGAAATAGCTCTTGAGCGTCATTTTCCTCTGAGAACCTCCGCGTAACGTCGTCAACTCGATCCATAAATTTTTTTGCTAAAGCTGGGCTGAAAGTTGTAAATATGGGAAACTGTAATACGTTTTTTGGAGCTAGCCGAGGTAATCTGAATGTTAAGGGTGATAGTTGATCAATGGTATGCGCCCCTTCTCTGTGCTTTGTGGTCGCATTCTCTATTTCCAGGCACATTTGGTTTTCATTCGCACCAAGGCGATCCTGGGTTGGCAATAATAACGATGAATTCAATACCTCTGCTTCCGTTAAGTAGGGTCTTGATATACTCCATCTGCTCGGACCAATCCAATCTTTGCTCAGGTGATAGAAGTTACTCCAATGCTCTGCAGAAAACTGTTGAGAGTCAGTAACTATCTGATAATCAAGAATTCTGATCTCATCAGACGTATACCCGTACATGGCTTCTATGGCAGAATATAATAGTTCCTCCGTGATGATTTCCTGCATCTGCGGAATTTCCTGCATCTGTGGAACATTCACATAGTCTTGTGCATTTCCATCTCTAAATTGAATCCTCACTCTATAATCCGACTGTGAAGATATATGGTCCACCGTTTTCAGTGCTATTCTTTTAACGTCTGGCAACCATCTAACGTCTAAAATATCTGTAGCCCATTGCCATCTAACGTCTAAAATATCTGTAGCCCATTGATCTCTAAATTGCCGATCAGCTAGCGGCGCCCATACGCAGTGTTTTAGTAGATCGATGTTGTAATCATACGCGGCGATTTGACTGCTGGGAAACTGAGCCAACACCTCCTGAATATCGGGCGACACCATCCTAATCTCCGAAATCTCAACAGGCTGCCCGCTTCTTAAACAAGCCTGCAAATAGGCGCACACCACCCCATTGTCATCTGGTCGAGCCTCAAATTGTTTTCGGAGATTACGAAAATTAGGATCCATAAATCTATTATACTTGATCTAGACCAAAAACCATGGAAGCAAAACCAATTGAACGGCCGGAATCAGTGTTTTACGGAGTGGACTGTGATTTATTAGCCAGTATGTTGGACTTCTACCCGCGTCCAGAGGGCCCGATTTATGATGTCACTGCAAACAAAAGAAGAATGTGGAAAGGAATGGATACCAGCCACGTAGTATTTTGCGACATAGACCCCGGTGTCTGTCCTGACGTGGTAGCAGATTTCAGAAGATTACCTTTCGGTGACAGTAGCGCATCCCTCATTGTATATGACCCGCCCCATCTACCATCAGCCGCAGGTACCGAAGCGTCGCACGAACAGTATGTCGCTGACTACGGGCTGAATCATTCAGTAAAAGGGGATAATGTAAACGCATTCCACCCGCCCTTTTTAGCTGAAGCCTATAGAGTATTAAAGCAGGATGGCCTTATCTTCGTTAAGCTATCTGATTACGCTCACAACCATGCGTATCAGTGGTCATTGGTGGATTTTGTTAATTTAGTTAAGCAAACCCCTGGTTTGACTCCGTGCGATCTTCGAATTAAACGAGATCCGGTCGGAGGTAATCTTAAGAGTGGTAGGTGGGTTCGGGCTATGCACGCGAGGCGGGTGCATAGTTGGTGGATTATCATCCGGAAAGGTCGCTGCGAGCCAAAAAAACTATGATGTGCTAGCTCTTATTACGACGCCGCATCTTGTGCTTAGCCTTGCGCTTCTTGCGTTTACCACCCCAATTCAAGTCTTGCTTGGCTTGTGAGGATAGTCCAGGTCTTCCAAGTGCAGGATCTCCGAAGTCCCTATCAAAAGGCGAGCTTAGTTCTAGACTGCCACGTTTACGGGATTTTAGCCAAGATGGCGGGATAACGCCTTGATCCATGTCGTAAGTATCTCCAGTCTCATCTTCTAAGCCAGCTACCACGTCGCGATAGGTCGAAGCATTTTCTGATAATAACGCTTTCAGAACTTGGTGGGTGACCTTGGGGTCTAGCACTTGAGCTACTATATTGAGCGGAGTGTAAATATTTTGAGGGTCTAGGTCTGGAATCAAACTGCGATCCCAATCCGTAGGCTGTCCGGGCCTGACCCTGCTCGTATTTTCTACTATTTTCTGGATAAGACTCAAGGCTTGATTGGCCTTACCTTCTTCCCTTAGTTGAGGATGATTAAAGGGGTTGTGCCGCTGTCTGTTCTTCATAACATAGATCGTATCAAATGCTTCTAAAATTTGGAAGGTTGAATATTAGTTCGAGAGTTTTAAGTGTAATCTGCTTCTCAACGCTGATTTTGAAATTAATTTCGAGGTTGTTCGGATCATACTCCTGTAAGTCCCCGTCCAGATTGGATTATGTCGCCGGTTGATATACCACAAGTGGGTGTGCTAAAGGGGCAAAAAATATATATCAAAGGCATGCGTTTGCTTAAACCCGCGCACTCATGCCCTAGTTGCGGTCAGCTAGCTGTTAGCAATATGTATTATCTTGAGCACGGATTGCGTAGTTTCAACTGCACGGATTGCGGGGCCAAAACGCTAGTCAAATAGCTTGCCAAGTGGGATTCTTTCTGTTAGAAAGAAGGTTTCGAGGACTGCGTGGCTGACGCCAGTGATTTTGAGCCAGTTCAGTGGAGATTGAAAAACACTAACATTACCATCGAAAAGTGTCCTGGAAAGGCTATCTTCACAGTTAGCGATTCTCAAACTATAGATTTTAGAACCTTTGGCTCCGCTGACTACACACTCAAAAACCGCCTGCAATATGAGTTTCCACCAGCAACTAAACTTCAGTGGAGGCCGTTAACTGACGATCACAATTACGATCAATTGGAGTTTCATAGTTTAGAGGAAGCTATTTTTGCCATCAATTCGATCGCAACTATCGAAGCATCGAAGTTATGACCGCTTCCTCGGGCACACATCCATGTTGCCCGTGATTCAGATACCCAAGCGGACAATCCTCGGACGGTTGTGGCAAATGAACTTCCGAGTAGACTTCAGGAGAAGTCCTCGCGCCGGGCTGCCATCCTGGATATTTACTTTTTAGGTAGGTCCTAAAATCTTGTTCCCAATCAGCTAAGTATCCGGGGCGACGCATACTTCATTATACTAAAATCTTTGACCATCGACGAGATCCTTACAATCTGGCTCAGAAAGATCACACTACATCGTCGCCTCGCCCGAAGAACATCAAGCCCACCTGGTGATCAAATGCCCTCCCACAGCCATCTAAGCAAGCCTCCTTACGGAAACATTCAAGTCCTACATCCAACAGGCTTCGTTATGTTTCGGACGAATGTAAATAGGGCTGCCTGGTATCTCAAAAGAGGGTTGGCCACTACTATCTCGGAAGAAATCATCCAACTGACTTTTGAGCCTAATGGTGGTGGTCATCGAAATGAGCCTTTTTTCCTGGCTGAAAAATCAAATGTTTGCATAGTGTGTGGCAAGTCCGATGAATTAACCAAGCACCACGTACTACCGCTGTGTTATAAAGTGCATTTTCCTAAAGATCATCATAGGAACGGATCCTATGATGTTCTGCCATTGTGCGTGGAAGATCACGAAAAATACAATCTGCGCCAAGCAGAACGCATGCGAAGTTTGGCTGAAATGTTCAAGGCTCCTGTGGGTGGTATAATTACCAATCTGCACGCAGTGCAAGTTTTTGGTCGTGCGCGCAGGGATGCCTTCACACTAATGCAGCACGGAGATAAAATGCCGATAGCACGAAAGGAAGCCATACAAGCTTCGGTAGTAGCCTCAGTAGGACATCTAGACCTAGAAAAAATTACAAAGGAACCGGTGCCAGAAGCTATTGTTGCGACGCACGGAAAATTAGTTATGGATCAGATAACAGACCTCGATGCTTTTGCGATTGAGTGGCGTAATCATTTCGTTGAATCTATGCAGCCGAAGCACCTGCCCTTATACTGGACGCCAGACAAGAAAATTTACAATGACGCTGACCCAGCTAGCTAACCGCGTAAGGACTGTGTGCGAAGATAATCAATGGGATAAGACCGCCCTGCCAGGTGGATGTTACATCCACTTAGAAGTCTCCGAGTTCATCGAGGCTCTCCGAGGAAAAGGAAATAGTAGCGCGGAACAAGAAGCGGGCGATGTAATCGTAGCCCTGCTCGCCGTTATGTCTCATTACAATATATCTCCTGACGACGTAATAAAGGCAGCAGAAAAAACCATCACTCGATTGGAACAAGACATCGAGATGAGACAAAGAGATTCAACCTAGCATGTCTGACGGAGCCATACGCGCCTTGGAGCGAACACAGGATCCAGCATCTAAAGCCCAACTTCTTAATCAGAAGTTGCGTGTTGGGTTGCTTACGTCCGATCGTGTGAACTTCTCCGCTGCGCTCGGAGACGAAGCTTCTCGGTTGCTGCTTGGCCAACAAGCTCCAAGATTATTGAGTTTCATCGATATACAATTTTCTGAAATTATCAGACAATGGAAAGGCGCGCTAAGACACTTCCCTATTACACCCTGCCTACTTGTCACGGCCTGCATTGGCAGTATAATTGATAAAAAGCAGTTAACCATTCCCGAGGTTGTTCGTGGGCTTGGTTACCTGGAGGCTCGGGCTTTCTACGATGCTCTTTACCGCTATCTCCGTAGCGACGGAGATCCAATAGGAGCTTTCAGACGCCACGTCCAAAAATATGGTGGTGAGTGGAAATATCATGATGTGCGCCGTCACTATTATCGAATAGATGGATTTGATGGTTTGACAAACGCAATCATCAACATTTTTAATGGGCGTCGTCATGTCAGCAATACTATTCAGGTCATGCAAATGGCCCACAGGGATTTTAAGCTGATGTATGAGAGCCAGCAATTTATCATCTTCCGCCAGAAGACCCCCCCCCAACTTGTTGGGTGGGGGATGAATGGCGCTGGTTTTGAACATATTGTTTTACAACCTCTAATGAGGCTCCTCCACAACTGCCAGCATAGTAGCTTCTGCTCCAAAAGCTTCCTTTGGAAAGGTAT
>Ga0163147_10000837_pt1 | contig 48366 bp, 38 predicted proteins | sample OliLakLV19MP6G1_FD_148597 | JGI IMG/M metagenome (GOLD analysis project Ga0163147, IMG submission 148597) | Freshwater microbial mat bacterial communities from Lake Vanda, McMurdo Dry Valleys, Antarctica- Oligotrophic Lake LV.19.MP6.G1 | ecosystem: Environmental > Aquatic > Freshwater > Lake >... | reverse complement strand
GCTTCTACAACATCAGCCGGCGGCATTCGACCATCAACTATTTAAGTCCGATCGAGTTCGAATTGCGACACACAGCGGCCAGGGAGGCCGCATAATCCACCTGTCCACGGAAGTGAGGCAAGCTCAGAACGAGTGCGACGGCAATGTGAGAATCGTCCATCTTCGCACGATCTTGTGCGCGGTCACACGTTCGCGCAATGGCGAGAAACACCCACTCACTTCATGAAGCCGTCGTGCCGCGATGCAACACTCGCTCGTCTCGGCTTCCGGAAATCGCATCCGAATCTGCGCACTCTGCGGACGCTTGGAGATCGCTCACGGATGCCGCTCCCCCGCCTCGACGCGGCACGCCAGCCGATTCGCCGCCGGCGGCAGCGGACACGTCGCGAAATCCGTGAAGGAGCATGGCGGGTTGTAGGCGCGGTTGAAGTCGAGCGTGACCGTGCCGTCGACCGGCGGCGCGACTTCGAGGAAGCGGCCGCCGCCGTAGCTCGTGCTGCCGTTTGTCGCATCGCCGAACACCACGAAGAATCCGCCGCTGGCGCCCGCGGTCGCTGCGAGGTGCGCCTGCGTGCCGCACACGTCGAACACGAGCGTCGCGGCGAGCGGCTGGTCCTCGACGAAGCCTTGCACGTTCGTGATGCTCACCGTCGCGCTGGCTGCTGCCGGTTCCACGCCCGCAGTCAACACCAGCGCTTCGTCGTACGGAAAACGATCAATACCGGTGAACGTGGCGCGCGTGCCGCTCGCGTTGTCGCGCACGCGCAGCGCCAGCGCGCCGTTGCGACGCACGAGCGTGAACGACAACGGTCCGTTACGAAGCACCGTCGGTGTGCCCTTGTCATCGGCGATGAGCTCGACCGTGTCGATCACGCGTCCGTCGGCGGTGACCTCCGCGACGGGATGGCCGCTCGACGGACCGTCAGCAATGACGTCGCATGCGAACACCACGCGGTCCTCGTGCACTACGAACGCGCCGACGCGTTCGGCCGTCGCGTGTTCGTAGCGCAGCCGATTCGCGTCGCTGCGTCCCATCGACCACACGCCGTCGGTGACAAACGCAAGATCGACCAGCGTGAGCCAGCCGTCGTCGGCCTGCAGGCGGCGCAGACGCTGCTCGTGCCACGTGTTCCAATCATTGATCGCGGAAGACATATCGGTGGCGCGATGCGTTGGCGGTGTGGAGGCGCAGCCAGCCACGCTGCACGCCAGCGTGAGCAGCAGCGCTGCCATACGGAAAAACATCAATCGTTCGCCTCGCGGACGACCGCATCGACTTCGATCTCGACAAGCAATCGAGGATCGACAAACACGAGTCCCGCCAGCATCGTCGCTGCGGGCCGGATCGCGCCGAGCACCTCCGCATGGACGCGCCCGACCGCGTCAGCGTCCTTGATGTCCGCGAGATACATCCGGACGCGAATCACGTCGTCGAGCTGTGCCCCGAGGGCCTCGAGCGCCCGCTGGATGATGCCGAAGATGTGCCTGGCCTGGATACCTGCGTCGCCCGGGCCGACGATGCCGCGCTCCGGATCCCACGCGGTGGTGCCGGCCACCGCGATAAACGCGCCGGACCGGATCGCGCGCGAATAGCCCACGACAGGTTCCCAAGGTGAGTTCGTGGCGAAGCGTTGCATGGGTAGAGGGGGGAGGGGTGTGACAGCGTAAAGGGATCCGCCGCCGGCTCAGGGTCGGTAACCCGCGGGGAGGCGATCGGCGACCGTGTGAACCGGTGTTCCGTGTGAATTTGGGCCGAGCGACCGGTCTGAAGTACCGTGTTTCGCCAGATTCCCTGGCCGCACCCGAACAATGCTGGCCCGTGGACGAATCCCGATACATTCTCTGCCTGCATGCGTTGGGTGCATGTTTTGTATCACTCGCCGCGCCCACCTGACGCCTCCGGTCGTATAGGCTCGGCGGGGATCGGGAGATTCGTGGACCGGATCGCTCGACGCCGCGGAATCGACTTCTCCGCGACCAACGAAGCGCCCGAGCGCTTACCGATTGCCTTGACTTCATTTCGTCAGAACTCGCCGTCACCGGCCGAGCAACACATTGATCGCCCGCAGTGGGGATCGCCCAAAAGGGGACCAGGAGATGGGGATGCTGTTATCAAAGATGGTGGCTCGCACGTCGAGCATCGGCCTCGCCGTACTGTGCATGACCTCCGCCAGTTTCGCACAGACGTTTACTGGACCGACCGTGTACACCCGCGCGGCGCAGAGCCCGCTGTTCGGGACCGCGCAAGTTGGCGTCGCGTATTTCCTCGAAGACTTTGAGGACGGGCTCATCAACACACCCGGACTCTCGATCTCGCCTGACGGCAACGTCGTTATCAATGCGCCTTCAGCCACCACCGACTCGGTTGACGTGGACGATTTCGCAGTGGACGGTGACGGGTCGGGCGGAAGTTCGCTCACGAATCCGGTCACAGGCGTCATCACCCTGCTGTTCGACGAAGCCACGCTTGGCAGTCTTCCGACCAAGGTCGGATTTGTCTTCACCGACGGTACCCAGAGCGGGAACATCACCCTGACGGTCATCAACGGTTCAGGCGGCCTCTCGTTCAATACCTTCACATCGGTCGGCGACGCAGCCAATGACGGCGCCACGGCCGAGGACCGGTTCATGGGAGTCGAGCTGCTTGCGGGCATCGCCCAGATCCAGGTCGCCGCATCCGGCGGCACCGTCGAGATCGATCACGTCCAGTACTCCGCAGGGAGCGCCGGGATCCCCTACATCAAGGATCGTCTGAACGGTGACACCAACTCGGACATCGCGCTGCACAATTCGACCACGAACGCGGCGTCCGTCTGGTTCATGAACGGCATCACGAAGATTGGCGGCGGCCCAACGAACCTGGCACCGTTGGCGGGCTGGGAACACCAAGGCATGGGTGATTTCAACGATGACGGCATCGCTGACATTCTCTGGCGGGACGCCAGCGACGTGATGCGGATCTGGCTCATGAACGGCCAGTCCGTCACGACCAGCAGCGCGGTCATCAATGCCAACGCAATCGGTGCGACGTTCAGCGTCATCGGGATCGCTGACATCAACGGCGACGGAAAGGCCGACGTCCTTTTCCGCAATTCAGCGACGGACCTCGTGCACGCCTGGATCATGAACGGCGTCACGCGAACGTCCGGCGGTACCATCGGCAGCGTTGCCGGTCTCGAAACCGTCGGCACCGGCGACGTGAACGGCGACGGCATGGCGGATCTCATCCTCCGGGACGGCGCCGGAGTTGTCTCGGGATGGCTTCTCGATGGACTGACCGTCGCTGCATCTGCAAACATTGGTAACGCTGGCGCGATCCCGGGCGACTGGGTGATTCAGGCGATCGGCGACCTCGACGGCGATGGCCGAGCCGACCTCGTCTGGCGCAACACGGTGACGGGTCAAGTCAACGGTTGGCTGCTCGAGTCGCTCTACCGCAAGCAGGGCGGCGCCATGGGAACCATCACGCTGGACTGGACCCTCGAGTGCACGGCCGACCTGAATGGCAACACCAAGGGGGACCTGATCTGGACCAACAGCACGACCGGTCAGATCAACGGGTGGATCATGAACGGGCTGATTAAGGTGAGTGGCGGCAACATCAACACGATTCCCACCACGTGGTCCGTCGTCAACCGCTGACGGCAGCGCTCCTCCGGGATTGAATGAGAGGGTGTTCATCGCAGCGGCCCCACCGTCCACCGACGGGAGGGGCCGCTGCTCTTTTTGCTCGAACGTGGCGTCTGAGCGATGATTCACGCGTATAGCCTCTCTCTCTCCTGCGGGACCGACCCCGTGCGCGGTTCCGCCTTCAGCGGCCTAGGTTGGTGCGGGTTCTTCGAGGTGGATTGATCTATGAGTAATCGACGAGGCTGGAAGAAGATGGCGGCGATCGTCGCGCTGGCGATCAGCGCGTTCCCGACCCCGTGGATGGAGTCGGCGTCGGCGCAGACGTTTACGAGCCCGCTTCCCTACACCAACAGTGCGTGGAGTCAGTACTTCTCGACGCTCACCGTCAACAAGCAGTACTACCTAGAAGACTTTGAAGACGGGCTCATCAATACACCCGGGCTGTCGATCCCCGACGCCATTCTCAATGGTCCGGGTGCGAACACCGACTCAGTCGACATCGACGACTACACGCTGAACAATTCGGGGACCGGCGGTGTGTCGATCCGGCCGGCGGGCAGCACGCTGACGCTGCAGTTCAATCCGGCGGCGCCGCTGGGTGGCTATCCGACGAAGGTCGCCTTCGTCTGGACCGACGGCGCTCCCAACTCGACGATCACGGTCATCGCGACGAACGCCCAGAACATCTCCGTGGCGCAGCAGTATTCGGGCTTGGGCGACAACGCATTCTCAGGGGCCACCGCGGAAGACCGCTTCATCGGCGTCCAGTGGCCGGCCGGGATCCAGCAGCTGCAGATCGTGTCGAACTCGCTCATGGAGATCGATCACGTGCAGTACATCGCACCCAGCCTTGGGGTGATGTACACGCGCGACCGGATGAATGCTGGCGGCACCAGCGATCTCGTCTGGCACAACCCGTCGACGGGCCAGGTGTCGATCTGGTTCATGAACGGTCTGACCAAGACCGGCGGCTTGGCGACGGCGACCGCGCCGCTGACCTGGAACTTCCAAGGGCTCGGCGACCTTGACGGTGACGGCGACAGCGACATCCTGTGGAAGAACAGCGCTACGAACCTCTTCCACGTGTGGCTCATGAACGGCCAAGTGGTGTCGACGAACTCGCAGGTGCAGAACTCGACCGCCGTCGCGAGCAACTTTCAAGTGCTCGGCATTGCCGACTTTAACGGTGACCGCAAAGCCGACGTGCTGATCCGCAACAACAACGACGCCACAATGATCATGTGGCTGATGAACGGGAACACGCGCGTCGCAGGTCAGTTCATTCAGGTTCCCGGGGGCCAGCCGTGGGCGGCACCAGGCTGGGATTACATGGGCACGGGTGATTTCAACGGCGATGGTCGCCAGGACATCCTGTGGCGAAACGCAACCAGCGGTTCCGTCGCCGGCTGGCTGATGAATGGGTTCTCACCGATCGAGTCGGCGGTCGTCGGCAATGCCTCGCCCGTCACGTCGGAGTGGGCGATCGGTGCCGTGGGCGATCTGAACGGCGACGGCCGCGCCGACATCATCTGGCGCAACACGATTACCGGCGTCGTCAACGGCTGGATCATGAACAACCTGTATCGCACGTCCGGAGGCGGCATCGGAACGATCCCGCTGGCGTGGTCGATGCGGTGTTCCGCGGACCTGAACGGCGACGGCAAGTTCGACGTGATCTGGACGAACGCTGCGACCAATCAGGTCAACGGCTGGATTATGAACGGTCTGACCAAGACCGGCGGCGGCACCGTCGCAACGGTCCCCCTCGCCAGCTGGAATCTGCTGAATCCTGATTGATGGTGCTTTGCTATTTCTGCAGTATGCGTACTCTCTGGTAGAGAACCTGTGCAAAACGCGAATTCCGCTTGATCCGCGGTAAACGCGCGGCCGATGTTCCCTACTGCGGCGTCTCGGCTGACGCCCGATTTCGACAGGGAGTCCTCCATGCGCCGATTGTTCACGACCGCCGTGCTCGCCAGTTCTACGTTTGCGGCGTCCTTGCTCACCCAAGACGCGCGCGGCGATTTTGTCGGCTATGAAGCGGACAACTACGCCGCCAGCGCCGGCGGCGATGCGTATCAGGTGATCGACGTCTACGCCGTGTTCACGTCGCCGACGGACCGGCTGCTCAATATCTTCGATGTTGATCTCTTCATCGACGACGCACTCACCACGAACTTTTATCAGGCGAGCGTGCCTGCGATCTGGCCGGCCTCGGGGCTGCCTGCAGTCATCATTCTCGACGCCGATGCCTTCGCCTACGACACGTTCGTGACGATCGGTGCGCTGCAGGGCGACCTTTCGAACGGCACGCTCGGTGACCCGTCATTCAACGACGCGCTGTTCCTCGCCACAGGCGAGTTGAATCCGCCGGCGGGCTGGTACAACCTGCCGGGTTCCAATGGACACGGCGACGCAGGCGGCGATCTGCGTGTGCTGGTCGGTCGCTTCACGATCGAGGACCAGTTCTGGCAGTCTGGTGCGAAGATCTGGTGGACGGCCACGGTCGGCTACATCGGCGATGTAGGCACGGCGTTCAGCACGCAGTCTCGACCGTTTTACTTTCCCACCGTCGCGGTCCCCCAGGCGCCGCTCGCCGAAGACTTCGACAATGACGGCAAGGGCGACATCATCTGGCACGCACCCGGTTCCAACACCGTGCGATTCTGGAAGCTCGACGGCGTCTCGCTGATTTTCGCGACAACCCTGAGCGGGAACGTGCCCGGCACATGGACCGCGCAGGGCAGCGGCGACTTCGACGGCGACGGCGATCCCGACATGCTGTTCCGCACGAGCACCGGTGACTTCGTGATCCAGTTTGTGGAGAACGAAGACACGACGACGACCGAGACGGTTGTGGCCGGCGTCGCGGCAGCGTGGCAATGCGTGGCGATCGGCGATGTCGACGTCGACGGCCGTGCCGACCTCGTTTTCCGCAACACGACGACCAAGGAAATTCGGCTGTGGCTGATGGACGGTGCGATTCGCTGGCGGATGGGTTCGCTCGGCTTCGGAGGGACGCTCCAGTTCGTGACTGGCTGTGATCTCGACGGCAACGGCTCGATGGATCTCGTGTGGCGTACGCCCGCCGGCCAAGTGCAGGTGTGGCTCCTCGACGGATTCAACGTGCTCTCAAGCGGCGCAGTTTCTGGTGCGAACAACGTGCCGTTGAACTGGAGTGTCGTGAGCAATGGCGATCTGAACGGCGACAGCCACGCCGATCTCGTCTGGCGAAACAATGACAACGGAAACGTCAACGGCTGGTTAATGAGTGGCGCCACCAAGATCGGCGGCGGACTCATTTCGCCAAACGTCGCCGCGGCCTGGATTCCTGTTGCTTCACTCGACACCAATGGCGACGGCGACGACGACCTCGTGTGGCGCAATGTCACGACGGGTGTGATCAACGTGTGGAACATGAACGGGCTGACCAAGCTGAATGGAGCGTCGATCGGGACAGTTCCGTCGGCGTGGAAGTCGCTGACCCAATGATGTGACCAGCGATGTGACCAGCGATGTGACCAGTCACCTGCTGATCTCTGATAGAACTGCGCAGTTCCTCCTTGTGGGATCGCGCGCATGCCCGAACAGCTTCCCGATGTTGTCATCCTCGGCGCCCAAAAAGCCGGCACGACATCGCTGTCGGCGTGGCTGACGCAGCACCCGCAGTGCTGGGTTGCGCCCGAGAAGGAAGTCCATTTTTTCGACATCCACTTCGGCAAAGGGGTCGCGTGGTATCGATCGCGATTCGCTCCGGCGCCGCCCGGGCGATTGCGGTGTGAAGCGACGCCCTACTACCTCTTTCACCCGCGATGTCCGGCGCGCATCGCGGCGACGCTGCCGTCGGCAAAATTCATCGTGATGCTGCGCGATCCGGTGGACCGCGCGATCTCCAGCTACTTCCACGCCGTGCAGCACGGACGCGAACCGCTGCCACTCGAAGCGGCACTGGAAGCAGAATCGGAGCGGCTCGCCCATGATGCCGCCCGCATGCACACCGATCCGCACGCGTACGGCGAGCATCATCAGTGGAATTCCTATCAGGCGCGCGGACGCTATACGGAGCAGCTCGATCGCTATTTCGCGCTGCTTCCGCGCAGCCAGTTCCATATCGCGTTCCTTGAAGATCTAATCCGCGATCCTGGCGCGACGCTAGCAGGCATCGCGGCGTTTCTCGGGATCGAAGCGCGGGCAGTTGCCCTTCCGAAAGTGAACGTCGGTGACTACCGCGTGGACGATGTTTCGTCTGCGGTGCAGACTCGACTGCACCGTGTGTTCGACGAACCAAATGCTGCGCTCGCGGCGCTGCTCGACCGCGCGCTTCCCTGGCCGCGGGAGACGAGCCGGCACTCCACGACTCGATACGATGCGGCCATGGCTGCTGAAGTGTCGGATGATGCAGGCGGAGTACGACAGCTCGGTCACCGTGCGTTCATCGGCGGCGACGGCGCGTACTGGGATCTCATCGGCGAATTGCAGTTCAACTTCCTGGTCGCCCAGGGTTTGCGTCCCGATCACGTGCTCCTCGACGTCGCGTGCGGGTCGCTGCGCGGCGGAACGCGGTTCATCCGCTACCTCGATCCGAAACACTATCTCGGCTTTGATAAGTCAATCGATCTCGTCATTCTCGGTGTCGCCGCAGAACTCGGAACGGCGGCGTTTCTTGAACGCGCCCCCGAGTTCGTGATCAATTCACGCTTTGACCTTTCGGAGTTCACGCGCCAGCCGGACGTGGCTCTGGCGCAGTCGCTCTTCACGCACCTGACGCCAGAGCATTGCCGCGCAGCGCTCGCCGGCGTCGCCTCCATCGCCAAATCGTCCACGCGATTCTTCGTTTCTTATTTCCCCGCGGATCGGGCGGCGGAGACGAATCCCGAACAGAGCCATTCCCGCCTCATCTTTCGTTACACAACCGATGAACTCGCAACGTTCGGCGCGGCAGCCGGATGGAAGATGCGGGATCTCGGATCGTGGAATCATCCGCGCGGGCAGCTGATGGCGCTCTTCACGCGCGCGTGAACCGTCCCCGTATACTCGCGACCATGTTCATCCGCGACGCTTTCGCGACGCCGTGGAGGCACCGCCATCTGATCGCTCGCCTGGCGCGGCGCGAGATCGCCGCCCGCTACCGCGGTTCACTCCTGGGACCTATCTGGGCCGTGGCGATGCCGTTGTGCATGGTCGGGGTCTACGCATTCGCCTTCGCGACAGTGTTCCAATCGCGGATCGCTCCGCCCAATGGACGCGACGTGCCGTTCGTGCTGCTCCTCTTCATCGGACTGCTCCTCTTTCAGCTGTTTGCTGAAGTAGTCCAGGCCAGCCCTGGCATCGTTCGCGCCAACCCGGCGTACGTGAAGCAGGTCATCTTTCCGCTCGAGATCCTGCCGGTCATTTCGTTCGTGGTCGCGCTGTTCAACACGTCGCTCACCATGCTCGTGCTGCTCGTGTTCCATCTCTTCATGATCGGGCTGCCGTCACCGGGCGGTCTGTGGATCCCCCTCATTGCTCTTCCGCTGGCGTTCCTGGCGATCGGCCTCGGCTGGATGTTCGCCGCACTCGGCCCGTTCCTGCGCGACATGACGCAGGTCGCAGCGCTGCTGTGCACTGCATTGATGTTTCTGAGTCCGATTTTTTATTCGCTTGAATCGGTGCCCGAGCGGCTCCGCTGGATCATCGCGCTCAACCCCCTTACGACCGTCGTCGTCCAGTCGAGAGACGCGCTGTTCGCGGGACAGATCCCCGAGTGGGGCGCACTGGGCCTCTGTCTCGTCGCTTCACTCGCGGTGTTCGTCGGCGGCTTCTGGATCTTCCGCAGCGCGCGGCCCGCGTTCGCGGATGTGATGTGATGACGTTGCAGCCGACTTCCATTCCTATCGCCGCCGCCACGGACACGACGCCGGCGATTCGACTGCGCAACATCGGCAAGGCGTATCGCGTGTACGCCCGTCCGTCCGATCGGCTGAAGCAGATGCTGTGGGGCGGACGGCGCGCGTTCTATCACGAGGTCCGCGCCTTGACTGGTGTCGACCTCGAGGTGTCGCGCGGCGAAACGCTCGGCATCGTGGGGCGCAACGGCAGCGGAAAGTCCACGCTGCTGCGCATCCTCAGCGGCATCATTCCGCCAACGGAAGGAACCGTCGACGTGCGCGGCCGCGTTGCTCCGCTGCTGGCGCTCGGCGCAGGATTCAATCCCGACTTCACGGGACGCGAGAACGTGTTTCTGAACGCAGCGCTTCTGGGCCGATCCCAGAAGGAGATCGTGGCGCGATTCGACGCGATCGCTGCGTTCGCCGATATCGGCGCCTCGCTCGACCGCCCGGTCAGCACGTACTCGAGCGGCATGTTTGCGCGACTTGCCTTTGCCGTTGCCGTGTGCGTCGATCCGGAGATTCTCGTGGTCGACGAGATCCTTTCGGTTGGTGACGAATCGTTCGCCCGCAAGTGCTTCGGCCGCATCGAGGCCATCAAGCGGGCCGGCGCCACGATCCTTTTCGTTTCACACAATGCGAATCTCGTCCTCGAACTCTGTGACCGCGCGATGCTCCTCGAAGGCGGCAAAGTCGCCGCGATCGGCGATCCGCGCGAAGTCATGCGCCGCTATCACGCGCTGCTGCACACCGGGACGACCACGGTGCGCGCTCTTGAGAGGCGCGACGGTGCAAGCGAGTCAGCCCTGCCAGCGGACGAAGCGTTCGATGCGGATGACGGCGCGTATGACCGGTCGCTCGCAGCGCATGATCCCGCTGAGTACGAGGCGGACGGCGCGCGATTCGTGCGCCTGCGCGTCGTCGGACGGGACGACCGGTCGCTGAACCGCTTGAAGCTCCATCATCAGTACCGCGTTGAAATGACGGTGCACTTCGAACGCGACGCGGAGGCTGTGCTCTTTGGCTTTCACTTTCGCAACGCGGCGGGCGTCAATCTCGCGGGCCTCTTCCATCCTCCGCAGGCGGTGAACTTTTCCGCCCGCGCCGGCGAGACGATCACCGTGTCGTTTCCGATCCGCATGTCGCTGCTGCCGGGCACGTACTTTCTGACTGCGGGAGTGCGCAGCACACTCGGCCAAGGATTCTTTCACAGGCTCGTCGATGCACTGCCGATCGCGGTCGATCCTGACCGTCGACCGGTGCACATGGGATACACCGCGATCGACGCCGACCCGCCGGTTGTCACGCGCTCGTCGTGAAGAGCGTTCGATAGCTCGCGACGCACGAGTTCATCGTAAACCGGCCCATCCGGCGCGCGGCGTTCGCTCCGAGTCGGGCGCGTAACGCATCATCGAGCGCGAGTCGCTCCATCGCATCAGCAAGCTCCTTGAGTTCGACACCACGCTCACGATCCACGTTGAGCAGCATGCCTGCGGATTCCGGTCCTTCGCCCAGCATGCGCGGAATTTCGGCCCAGCGCGATGCAATCACGGGCCGGCCCTGTGCGAGGTATTCGATGATCGAGTTGGGCAGGCTCTCGGCGGCGAACCACGTCGGCAACAGCGCAACATCGAATCCCGCGATCCACTCCTCGGGATGGTCGGACCAGCCGGAGAATGTGATGTCACGTTCGCCGGCGTGGTTCTGCCGCAACGCGTCGGCGTATGGACCGCCGCCGACGAGTACAAGGGCGGCGCGCCGCCCGTTCGCCGCGAGTCGCTCCCGCACCATTCGAAAGGCATCGATGCTCGCCTTCCAGCCTTTGTCGGGCGCCGGACGCGAGACGAGTCCGAAGACAATGTCGCCGTCGACGCGCCGGACAGACTTCGGCTCGCGCGGCTCAAAGCCGTACGGAATCTCGATGACCTGCGCATCAGGCAGCTCCATCGCCTCAAACACGCGGCGGTTCTTGACCGCGGCGATCGCGACTGCGTCCGCTTTCCGGAGGAGCGCGGGCGCGAGCGACGCAAACGCGCTGTCAGCCTGCGGCCGGCCAAGCAGCTGCTCATAGCAGCCGTGCATGCTCACCACCCAACGCGGACGCGATGCGGTGGAAAGGAGATCCAGCGCCGCGTACACCAGTCGGTCAGCCCACCACGTATGCGAGTTGATCGCATCGATGCGCTCACGGACGATCAGCGCGGCGAGCGCCGCCGGATCCTTGCTCGTGTCGATGAATTGCGTTTCCGCGCCGAGACGCGCGGAGAAGTTCGGATCGGCCGGCAGCAGCTCGGCGCTGGTCACGATGACCTCGTCGTCGCGAGCGAATGCGACGGCGAGACGAAGCGCGAACATCTGCGCACCGCCGACCGTGCGGTCGGGCAGCACGATCAGCATTCTCAGTGGTCGCCCGCTCACGTCCGAAACCGATCGACGAGACGGCGCAACGGTTCGGTCATCCGCCACGAGGTTGATTGCAAGATCGTTGCGAGGCGCTCTCGCGGAGCTTGACCTGACGTGAGCATGGACGACTCGAAGCCGATGCGCAGCGCCAGCCCGCGCAGCAGTCGATCGACATCCAGCGCCTCTTCGCGATCGGCGCCTTCACGGAGCGCCCACTCTGTGACGACAGCCGCAGTCTGCGCCCAACTGATTGTTTTCTCCGACTGGCCGATGAGGAATCTCGGATCGCAGCCCGGATCCACGACTGCGGCATCTGCGACGGCACGCTCCCACGCGCGATCAAGCACCGCGGCGTCCGGCCACGACGGATCGAGTCCGCACTGCGCATCAAGCTGATGCGCGGCAGCGTCGTCGACCGCAGGACTCGCGGCGCGCTGGCGGGCGCTGATCCAGGTGCGCACCGCGTCGAGCTGCTCGCGCGACGGCGCCCGCATACCGCTCGCCGCCACGATCGACTGCACGGTCTCTGCGGGTCGTTCGAGAAATCGTTCGTAGCGGATGAAGGTGCGCCGCCAGCCGCGCGTGAGCTGTTCGGCATGCAAGGTGTACTGCCGCCACAGCAGCGCGGCGTATGCTGGGGCGATCACGTTGCGGGAAGAGAGCGATCGCGCGACGGCGTCGGGCGCGCGGATGACATGCACGGCGAACGGCGTTCGTCCGCAGGATCGGATGGCGTCACCGGCCAGATCCGCGAGATGGCAAAGCCGCGGATCCTTGATGGCGACGGCGCCCGGGCTGTCGCACTCAAGCGCGAACCCGCGCGCCATTACGGCGGCGCTCGCCGGCCGCGCGGCAGCGCGCTTCTGTGCGACCGACTCGCTCCATACGCCGAGTCCATGCGATCCGATCGATCGGAGTATCTGTTCGTGCAGCGCCACCAGACGCGCCGACTCCCAATATCCGTCCGGGTTGTCAGCCCGCGCCTCCAGCAGCGTTCGAGGCAGCGCGACGCCGGCCAGATGCAGCGCCCGCGTGAGTGCGGAGGTTCCGCTCCTGTGCATCCCGAGCACGAGCAGGCACAGCGGTTCTGGAGTCGGACCAGCCATTGTCGTTCACTCCGCTCAGGTTCGTGTCAGGACGCAGAAGTGGCCCGCTGCGGGATGCGACATCGCGAATCGCCATCGTGCGGGGCGCGCTGCGACGAATGCATCAACCGCAGTCTGCGCGCCTTTCGAGAAGAAGCCGTAGTCGTCGACCACGATCGCACCGCCCGCCGGCATGCGCCCGTCCAGCCACTCGAGCGCCAGACGAATCGGATCATGAAAGTCAAAGTCGACATACGCAAATGCAACGCGCTCCGGGAGCGGCTCCTCGGTGATGGTCTTGTCGATCCATCCCGGTTTGACGCGCACACGATGCGGCGGAAACGCGATGGCGCGGAGGCGCGATTCGACCTCCTCGCGCGGACTGCGCATCGTTCCTGCGTACGCCGCCATCGAACCCAATCGGAAGATGTCGTCGATGAGCTCGTCTTCTTTCGACGGCTTCGGCAATCCTTCGAAGGAGTCAAAGAGCCAGAGCGTGCGATCCGTGTGCGCGATCTCACGGGCGAGAAAGCGCGACGTCGCGCCTTGAGCGACACCAAATTCGCAAATGTCGCCGCCGTTCGGGATCGCTTCCTGAAGATGGAACGCGATGTAGAGCGCCTCGCCGACCGTTGTGCCGATCAGTTGTGAAAGATCATCGTCGCGTCCTTCGCGCGGCCGCAGACCGGGCAGCACGAACGCGCGGTAGAGCGTCTCGAGTTCGCGGCTGTCGCCACGGCGGATACGCAGCATGGTGAGCGCTGCGAGGAGCCGCTGCTCGACGGTTGCGTCGCTGGAGATATGCATCGATGTCATCGTCGGTTTCATTCCCATTCGGATGGCCATCCTTTTGGCCACACCGCTCGCCACCTGTCGAAGCGTTTTGCTCATCGTTGCCCTCGATGTTCCGCCACGCGGCATCGATCGGAACCGAGCGCTACAACGGTGGGCGTGTTCCGCCAGCGCTGCACGGATTCGGGAAGGTCCGCGACAACAGCAGTGCGGAACGAGCGCGTGGGTACTGCCTGCAGATTCTCGATTGTGACGACCTCCGCGCCTCCCCGTCGCAACGCTTCGGCCGCCTGGACTGCCATCGGCGATTGATCGGCGAGTGCGACCGGCGATAGAAGCTTTGCATCGCGCAGCAGCTGCTCGATCGTGAGATCCGGAAGACCATGGCCGAGATCGCGAACCGCGAGGAAATCTGCGAGCGGCACTCCGGCCGGCGCGAGTGCGATCGCGGAGGCCGTCGTCGGCATACCGAGCACGCGCTTGATGAATGCGCGTCCTGGCGTGCGGCGCAGCAACGGTACGCGGTTGGCGGCCCGCAGTGCCGCGCGCTTCAGCCGAGCCCGCGCCGCCTGCGCCAGGCTCTTCCATGAGCGCGATCGGCCGTTCGGCCACAGCAGCCGTCCGCCCCAGTGGCGCGCACACGGCACGAGAGAGTCACCGTTGCCGTACGCGCACGCAAAGCCTTCCGCAATGGTGCGCCGCTGCCGGGTGGTCGACGCGCCACCGGCGCGCATGTGCGCGATGACTTTCGGATCGTGTATTGACGTGATGCTGGCCTCCGCAACGCGGATGAACCAGTCGTAATCACTCGCGATGCGAAGATCCGTGCGGAACAGCCCGACGCGCTCGTACACGCTGCGCCGGCAGAGCACTGTCGCCTGATGGATCGTCGGCATGGTCCGTGCCACGCGCTGCGCCCAGTGCGGATCGCCGCCGATACGCACATCGTGCCCGCGCCATCCATGCATCCAGATGTCCCCATGCACGAGATCCACGCGCTCGCGCAGCGCCGTCGCGACGGCACGCTCGATCTGGTCCGGCGTCATCCAATCATCGCTATTGATGATCTGCACGAACTCGCCGCGCGCGAGGGCGATGCCTTTGTTGAACGCGTCATAGATTCCGCCATCCGGCTCGCTGCGCCAATAGCTGATGATGTCTTCATTGCCGCGCAGGATGTCGAGCGTGCCGTCGTCCGAACCGCCGTCTATGACGATGTATTCAATAGGCCGGTAGGCCTGCGCGCGAACACCGGCGATCGTCTCGGCGATCGTCTTCGCTGAACGGAAGCACACGGTCACAACAGAGACAAGCGGTCGCTGCGGATCACTCGCCGGGAGCGATGGATCTTGCAGCCGCGTGCCTCCTTCGGCGCGCGGCGTGCTACCGATCGCGCCGCGGCGCTCCGCAAGCGACGGGGCGCGCGTCGGAAAAACGATCGCGCGGAACAGAGACAGCATGAGCGCGCCAATGGTACCAGCACGATCTCCGTCTACCTACAACGCGGGCGAGAGCCGTACGGGCAGCGGCGCTGCCAAGTATGCACACCAGCGTTCCGCCTGCGCCTCGAGCGAAAACGTGCGCTGCACGAGCGCCCGCCCTGCGTCGCCGAGCCGTGCTCGCAGCGGCGCGTCGGCGAGCAGACGCAGCGTTGCGTCGGCGAGCGGCTGCGCTTCTTCTTCATCAACAAGCAGTGCGTTTTCATCCCGGCGCGCGATGTCCGGGACGCCGCCGCGGGCGATGGCGACAGAGGGAACACCGCACGCGGCCGCCTCCATCAGGGTCTGTCCGAACGACTCCTCAAGCGACGTGTTGACGAACACATCGGCGGCCGAGAGCGCCACCGGCATGAGCCGCTCGTCATCGATGTATCCCAGCCCGCGCACGTTTGGGACGTACTGCGAGTTGTGTCCGAACGCGACAAACTCCGCGCCGCTGCGCTCTCGCACGATCGGGACCACAGACCGAAGGAGATGGCCGCCCTTGCGCCGATCGCTCATATCGATGGCGCCTGCGAGAACGATCGGGCGATCAGACGGTAGTCCCAGCAGTCGACGGGCAAGTCCCTTGTCGATCGGCGCAAACCGGCGCGTATCAAGCGCGAGCGGCAGCAGTGTCACATGCGCACGGCCGCCGAAGCCTTCCACCGCGCGATCACGCATCCATTCGCTGTTCGCCGCGAGCGGAATGCCGAGTTCCGTGAACACGTTGCGCCGCTCGCGCCACGCAGGCGCGATCAGTTGCGGCGCGACCGCCGGGTATTCGGCGGGCGTCGGGCAGGTCTCGTCGCACCCGCTCGAGTACTTGCGGCATGCGCCGGCATACACGCAACGGCCGCTGATCCAATGCATGTCGTGGAGATAGGCGACTGAAGGAATCCCGCGCGCGGCGAGCGCCGCGAATGTCGCGATCGGCCAGCGCGTCCAATGAAAATTGCCTGTGATGACGATGTGCGGCGCGAACGCGGCGATGCGCTCCGCGATGGCGCGCGCAGCGCTCTCTCGGTCAGGCATCGCCGCAGGCGTCGTCTCTGGAAGCGCGTGGAGTCCGAGCCAGTGCGCGGACAGGTCGGTTCCCTGCGGATTCGGCGGCGCGGAAGGCTGCTCGAGACAGCAGACGATCGCGACGCGATGACCGGCGAGCAGGAACGACTGCGACTGTCGCCTCAGCGCCATGCCCGCCCCGCCGATGAAGCCGACATCGTTGGCAAACACCACGGTGAGGGGCCCACCGCGGTCAAGCGTGTCGCGCACGCGCGCGAATCCCTCCTGCAGCGCTGCCGTTAGCGACGTTCGATCGTCCACGCCTGACGCCCCCAGTCGTACGTGATCCAAGGCCGCAATTCATACAGGCGGAGTCGAGTGATCCAGCGCGGTATGCGGCGCGGCGCGCACATGCGCGTCGCGATGCGAATGCGGGCCATGATCTCGCTCGGTGGCGTTCCGCCAGACTTTGCGAACACTGACCGCGCTTCGTCAAGGTACTGACTGAAGGCCACCGATGTTTTCTGCGCCGCATGGCGCCGATAGCACCCCAGCGGCACGTCCACTGCGTAGAGCTCTGCGTGCGCGAAGAAGCGCGCCCACAGCTCGAAGTCTCCTGCCGATTTCAGCGAAGCGTCCAAGTGACCGCCCGCCCGCTCCCACAGCGACCGGCGCCAAAAGGTCGACTCCTGCTGAATGTAGCCTGTCGTCGTCCAGCCAGCCGCCGCGAAGTTCTCGCCTCGAAGAAACCCTTGGCGCGAGAATCCGTTGATGCGATTGACCTTGATAGTCGCGCCGTCCTCGTCGATTGCCGCTGGCAGTGCAGTCGAGATCCATTCCACTTCAGGATGCGCCGCGAAGATGGCTCCTACGGTGCGCAACGTTCCAGGGAACCACTCGTCATCCGCGTTGAGCCACGCCATGATCTCGCCGCGCGTCAGCGCGAAACCCTTGTTGATCGCGTCATACATGCCGCCGTCGGGACTGCTCACGATCTGCGCGAAGTGCTTTCGATACTGCTCCACGATCGCGAGTGTGCCGTCAGTCGAGGCGCCGTCAATCAGCACATGCTCGAGCGCCGGGTAGCGCTGCGCCTGCACCGACTGGATCGTCCGCTCGAGAAAACGCACCATGTTGAAGCACGGCGTCACGACGGAGATGTGAGGCAATGTCACACTCATCCGCTCAAGTCCGCGCAGCACGCAGTTATGAGTGTCAAGCCCATGTGTTCGCTGCAAACTCCGGACGAGTGAGCGGCGCGAAGAACAGATCCATCTGCCACAGGCACAAGTCACGGGCGCGCCACAGCGGTTCGCTCGCATCGACGACGCCGAATCCGCGCTCGCGCATCCAAGCGACCATCTGGTTGAAGAGCAGGCTTCGATCGGCAATCTGGAACATATAGCACTCGATGATCACGAGTCCGGATTCGCTCAGCGTGCGCACCGCCCCTTCGAGAATCGGCACTTCAAATCCGTGCACATCCAGCTTGATGAGGTATGGACCAGGCAACGTGCGCGTGCTCACCTCGTGATCGAGCGTGGTGACCGGCACTTTTCGCTTCATCGAAGGCAGCTGCGTTTCACTCGCCAGTCCGCCGAACGGGTCGCCGTCATCAAACCAGATCTCGCCATGACGATCGCCCGCGGCCGCCAGCATGAACTCTGCGTTCTTGCGAGCGGCGCAGTACTTCTCGAGAGCTGGTCGATGGACGCCTTGCGCCTCGACAAGCAGATAGCGTGATTCTGGAAGATGCCGCTCGCACACCGCCGACCACATGCCGTTGCTGGCACCGACGTCGATCACCGTCCCGATCGAAAGTCCTCGGCGCACGCAGCGCCACAGTGCGCGGTCCGTTGACATGCTGTGAAAGGCCAGTGTCTCCGGCGCGTCTGCCTGCGTCGACGCGGGATTCTGCTTCGCGGCCGGTGCAGGAGCGCCATCCGAGGCGAGCCGGAGCTGTATGCGACGCATCAAGCCCCGAATGCCCGGAGGTGGCTTCTCCGCCGCAATGACGCGCTGTTCAAGGGCTTTGATGATCTCGAGGCGCGCCTCCCGATCGCGCTCTGACTCGAGCAGCTTGGCCTCAATGGTGCGAATCCCTCGGAGGCGCGCGGCGCGATCTGCCTCTGACGCCGCCAGCCGCGCATGCAGGGCCTGCATCTCCACAAGCCGATCTTCCCGATCGCGCTGCACCACGGTCAGGAGATTCTCGAGTTCGCGAATCGTTGCGAGGCGCGATTCGCTGTCGCGCTCCAGCTCCAGAAACCGTCGTCGCAGCGAGGACGTCTCTGGAACACTCTCTTGCGACGGTTCGGCGTCGAGCGAGCGCAGAGCTTCGAGTTCCTTCTCCACCTCGTGGACCCGCGCCATCGCGGCCTCGTGCAGGAGCACGGGAACAAGCGCGTCCAGTTGAGAATCCGGTTGACTCGCCATTCTGTGCTGAGGCTAACAAATGTCAGGCGATGACGCGACCGCGCGCATCATCGAGTGCCGAGGCATAACACTCGACCGTTGCCAGCGCGTGGCTGAACGCTCCGAACTGATCTTCAGCGCGCTGCCGGGCGCGCCCGCGCAGCTCGGCACGTAGCGGTGCATCGCAGGCCAGTTCCGCGATGCGCGTTGCCAGTCCTTCGATGTCGCCCGGCGCGACGAGCCATCGCTCCCCTTCGGGTCCGACGATCTCGGGAATCCCGCCCGTCGTGAATCCGACGACCGGCGTTCCGCATGCCAGCGCCTCCACTGCGGCATTCGGCAGGTTGTCCTCCAGCGAGGGCACGACCACGATGTCGGCCGCTGCAACCGTCTCGACGACCAGTCGATCGTCGATCAGGACGCCGAGCTCCACGCGCGGGAGTGAGGTGTTCCATGCCGCCTGCTTTCCAATGATGACAGGCCGCAATCGCTGCGCCGCTACGAGGTCGGCGATGCGCGGATCCGCCGCGCATCGGTCCATTGCCATCGCATAGGCAGCGAATCCCTTGCGGCGCTCGTTCGCGTCACTTGACGCGAACAGCACCATCACATCCTCGTCAGGCGCCTTGAGCCGGATGCGGCCCGCGCTGCGCGCCAACGGGCTGAACTGCGAGAGATCAATGCCGTTTGCAATCGTCTCCACATGCCGGCCGCGGAATACAGCACTTTCTCGAACCCTCTCGGCGAGCCAACGGCTTGGACACACCAGTGTCAGATCGCCGCTCGCCAAGTCTGTGAGCCGGTCGGCAAACGCCGCCTCCACGATGCCGTGTCGATCTTCGCGCAGCTGCGGGCAGTCGCAGCAGCGTGTGCGCCAGCGTCCGCATCCCGCATCGAAGTGACAACCGCCGGTATAGCCCCACTCGTCGTGCAGCGTCCAGACGACGTGTTTGCCGGCGCGAAGAAGCATTCCGATCTCGCGTGTCGATTGGAAACCGCTCACCCAATGAAGATGGACGACGTCTGCCTGCTGTATCCATGGGTGCTGCGTGATATCGACGCCTGGCTTGCCGATGGAGAACCATGTGTTCGTCAGATCGCTGCGACGGTCGGTGATCCAGTGCTTCTCGATGAGCTGCCATCGCGCCTTCTCCTCCGACGGGAGCGCGATTGCTTCGACACGTGTGTCGTCATTCGGAGCTTCGGCACTGACCAGCATGCGGCTGTCAACACCTAGGCGGAGCAGGCTGCGATGCAGCCGCTGGGCGGCTCGAGCAGCGCCACCGGACTGATGGTACGCCGACACCTGCACGACCTTCAGGGACTGCGCCCGCAGTGCAGTGCGGGCGCGCTGCGGCTCGAGCGGCGGCGCGTACTGAAAATGCTCGTAGTCATCGCGCATCATTGCAAACAATGCAACGGCCGCGTCGGGTGTCAGCGCTTCGGAATCGTCCGCCGCCTTTGACGCGTTGAGCTTCGGCATGTAACTATGGAGGCCGAGCGTTTGTGCCAGCTCCGCCCACTCCGCCGCGAGATTCTCAAATCGCAGGACATGGCGTATCGCAAGTCTGCCGTCACTGTCGACGAGCCAGGCGCTTTGCGCGACGCTTTGCGTGCCCCACTCGGACTGTGCCCACTCGGGATACGCCCGCACGAAGCTCGAGAAGTCTTGGGACTGCGCCTGCTGATACAGCGAATGCAACGGCGTCGCGCGAGCGTACTTCCACACGCTCCGCATCCAGTCAATGGGATTACGGACAACGGCGATGCTTGCCAGCTTTGACCACGCATCCATTCCGATCGATTCGATGACATCGCGCGCCCGAATGTGATCGCGCATCGGCAGCGTCGAACCGTCGCTCAGCAGCATGGTGCGCAAAGAAGTTCCGCCGGTCCGGGGCACATGGATGAAAGCAATTCCGCGGCTCGGCGAGACGTACGTCATCAGGCTTGCAGGTTACACGGCCGAGCGCTGTTGCTGGCCTGCACCGTGGCGGCATCTCGCAGCGAGGTCCACAACGTGGCGATGTTGTGACCGACAGGAGCACGCGTGTCGCCAACCAGCGGCACGAGCGGAGCGAGCCGGGAGCACGCACGCACCGCCACAGAGAACGCCACACCGATGGGATACTCCCATGCGGTCGGAGTGCATCCGTAGCGCGTGCGAACCAAGGCCATTTCCTCGCTGCCGATCGTTGTCTGCTGGTTAAAGCTCTTCGACGCCGAGTGCCATCGAAAAGCGCCGAGGTGTCGGCGCAGATGGCGGCAGCGTCCGGCCGCGAAGAGTCGCGCGAACAGGTCGTAGTCCATTGCGAATCGCATTTCGCGATTGATCCCGCCAACGCGCTCCCAGATCTGCCGACGCCAGAAACACGTCTCCTGATTCGTGCGCGGCCACCGGCTGAGAAGATATGCGGAGTGCAGCGGCAGGCAGCAATGACCGGTGATGCGACCTTCCGCGTCGATGATCACACGATCCCCATGCACGACATCGAGTTTCGGATCAGCGGCGAACGCGTCGCGCATCGTCGCCAGCGTCCAAGGCAGATGCATGTCGTCAGAATTCAGCCATCCGAGGATGTCGCCGCGCGCAAGATCGAACCCCTTCGCCAATGCATCGGCCTGACCCTTGTCGGGCTCGATGATGCACGCCGTGAGGCGCGAACGGTATCGCTCAAGCACCGCGCGGGTGCCGTCCGTCGAACCGCCGTCAACGATGATGATCTCCAGCGCGGGGTCGTTCTGCAGCAGGAGACTCTGCAATGCCGACTCGATCCACTGCCCCTGATGAAACGAAGGGACGACGATGGAGCAGAGCGGCGTTGACATTTGATCCTGCGTGTCGTGAGCGACGACCGCTGGCCGCTCGCTATAGCAAAGGGCAGCTATCGCACAGGCGGCATGGCGGCGACCTTGTTGGCGCTCTGGGTCGAAGGCTCGGCGATTTCGCGTTCCTGTCGCGATTCCTTCCGGGACTCCTCGGGGCGCAGGCGCAGGTCAAACCCGGCGAGGCCAAGCGGCCGCATAAACAGGCGCCGCGCAAGGAACGCGACGATCGGCGGTACCTTGGTGCGCGAATGGCGCAGACCGATGCGCAACGTCTCCAAGTCAGCACGATCGCGCAGCGAGTTTGAAACCCCGCCGAGCTGAAAGTTCGTCACGACCTCCTCGAGATACCGGAAACACACGCCTGCTTTCCAGCAGCGTTCAAGAAAATCAAAATCGAGCGTCGTACGGTATCGCTCGTCGAAGCCGCCCACCGTGCGGTAGACATCGCGCCGAACAAATGTGGCGCAGTGCACGCTGCGACATTGCAGTCCGACCCGGTTGATCCAAGTCGGAGCGCAGATCCCAAGTGACGTGCCGTCCTCGCGAAGAAACCTCGCCTTGGCATGCACGACACCAGCGTCAGCATGATCATCGAACGCTTTGATGACGCTGCGGGACATCTGCGGCTCAAGCCAGTCATCGGCATTCAGCAGGAAGATGACATCCGATGTGACATGGGCGATGGCTTCGTTCCAGGCGCCGGCGATGCCGTTTCTGCTCGACTGCTGCATGACCCGAAACGAGACTGGCAGGCCCAGTCGACGGGTCCGATCGGCGCGGAACTCAACTTCGCGAAGTGTCTCGTCCGCAGAACCGCCGTCGATCACGATGTATTCGGCGGGGAGGACCGACTGTGACAGCACCGAATCGATGGCGCGACCGACGTGTTCGCCGGCGTTGAGCGTCGCAGTGATGACCGCGTAGGAATGCCGCATACGGCTCTCTTGCCAGCGCCCACTTTCGCCCGGGCCGCTTGCTCCTGGACCGCCTTCTCCCGAGCCAACGCTCCAGCTCGCACGCATTCCTGGACTCGCACTCGGCATCTTCCCGAAGAATACACCGAAACTGCGCCCCAGTCACGGCCGCGATCGGGTCACGGCGCCAATCGGAGTCGGCAACATGAATCCCACAACATCTTGGCCGCTGTGGACTTCGCCCCGAGTGTTACCGTGTCGCCGTGAGTCGTGTCCGTGGGAATCTTGTTGCCAATCTCACATCGACGTTGATCACGACGATCGCCATGATCGTCGCAGTGCCGGTCATTGTGAAGTTGCTGGGGGTGGCAAGCTTTGGCCTTGTGGGTCTGTATGCCACGGTGCAAGCCGCACTGGCGGCGCTGGATCTGGGACTCGGCGCCACGATTAACCGCGAAAGTGCCCGCTTGAACGCGGTGCACGACACGTCGGCAATTCGCCGCATGCTGGTGAGCTTTTCATGGCTGTACTGGGGAGTCGCGCTGGCGATTGCCGCGCTCGGCCTGCTCGTCGGTCCGATGATTGCTTCCCACTGGATTCAGAGTATCGACACCGTTCCGCGGAGTGACGTGCGAACTGCGGCGATCGGCATCGCGCTCGCACTTGCCGCCGCGTGGCCAGGTACCTGTTATCGCAACGCGCTGAACGGTCTTGAACATCAGACGCTCACGGCTATCGCCGCCACCGGTGCCACGCTGCTGCGCACGATCGGGGCGATTGCCGCATTGCAGCTGGCTGGTCCGTCGATCGGGGTGTATTTCGCCGTGCAGATCGCTGCGAACGTACTTGAGACTGCCGCGTGCGCGATGATGCTGCGCCGCGTCCTGCCGTCCAACGGCACCGTCGTGCGTTTTGATCGGAATGAACTGCTCGCCCGCCGCAACTTCGCCGGCGCCATGGCCGTGTTCGTCGCGCTGGGGCTCCTGCTGCACCAAAGTGACCGGCTCGTTCTTTCGCGCATCGCGCCGCTCGACGCATTCGGCGGATATGTCGTTGCATGGATGGCGGCGTCGATGCTCATCAAGCTCGCGAGTCCGCTGGTCACCGCAATCGCGCCGCGGGCAGCGGCACTCGTGTCCGTCGATCGCCACGACGATTCACACGATCTCCTGCGCATCACCATTGCGCTGCTGAGTGCAGTCGTGGCACCGGCGGCGGTGATTCTTGCCGTCTTCCCGCGCGCCACCTTGATCGTCTGGGGCCAGACTGCCGAAGCGATCGAGCACGCGGCGCCGGTGCTCTCCTCGCTCGCGTGCGCCGCGATGATGATCGCGTGGGCACAGCCCATCCTCACGCTCAGCTTTGCCCGCGGCCATGTCCTGTCGGTCGCGGTGGTCAACGGCATCGCGTTGCTGGTCGCGATCCCCACAGTCACCGCAGGCTACATGACGGACGGACTCGCCGGCGCAGCGCTCGCAATGGCCAGCGCCTGCGCTGCGGCGTTCGCCGGCACGGCGCTCGTAGTCTTGCGCCGCGAGCGGGGCGCACTCGCCCGCATCGTCCTCTTCGACATGGTCGTGCCCGTCGCCGCGGCCTGCGCTATCGCGCTCGCCGTCCGCGCGCTGATCCCGATGCCGGCGTCGCGAGGCCTCCTCGGACTCCTGCTCGCGGCGAGCGGAGTCGGTGCAGCTGGCGCGGCGATCGTGGTGGCGCCCCGACTGCGACCGTTTGTTCTCGCGCGCCAACCGCGATGATCGCGGCTCGCGCCCGGTTACGATTGCAATCGTGTCTCCGCCGCTCGCGCCTTTTCTTCGCCGCATGGTGTCGCGTCTCGTGCCGACCTCCATGCGGGTCCGATCGCTCCGTCGCGAGTTTGATCGCTGGAGCGAACAGGATGACGCGTCGCTGCACTTTTATCGAGCGTTGATTCCGCCCAACGGCTTGGTCTTTGATGTCGGCGCCAACGTGGGTCGACGCGTCCGGGTGTTTCGCAAAGTGCCCGCCCGCGTTGTCGCGATCGAGCCACAGCCTCGGTGCGCTGCCGTTCTGCAGGCACTTTTTGGCAACGACCGCGGGGTCACGATCGAGCCAACGGCACTCGGCGCTGCGCCCGGGATGGCGCAGCTGCTGGTCGCCGATGTCGACACTATCTCGACCATGGACCCAGGCTTTGCCGATGCGACGAAGCGCAGCGGACGGTTTGCAGCACACACCTGGTCTGAACGCGTGCAGGTTCCCGTCATCACGCTCGACTCGCTCATTGCTCGCCATGGCGCGCCGGATTTCATCAAGATCGATGTCGAAGGATTCGAACTTGAAGTATTGAAGGGCCTTTCGGCTGCCGTGCGATCGCTGAGCGTCGAGTTCGTTCCCGAACTCTGGACACGGACCGTGGCGTGCGTGCGTCATCTCGCGGCGCTCGGACCGATCGAGGCGAATCTTGCATTAGGCGAGAAGCTCGCGTTTGAGAGCAGCACATGGATGGATGTCGCGAGCCTGGAGCGACGGCTTGAAACACTTGCGGAGCGGACCGATCTCTTCGGCGACGTGTACGTACGGCGCCTCTCGCCGCTCCAGCCATGAGCTTCCCGCAGCCAAGTCGTATCGCCCGCGCCGTCGATCGAATCCGAGGCCGCATCGCTGCCACATGCGCGTTTCCGCTCGAGTACGCGCGTTTTCGCAAGAGCGCGGCCTCGGAGTCGGACGGTCGTCGGCCGCGTATACGCGATGTGCATGCGTGCCTCAATGATCGCACGGCGCTCACGACGTTTGATCGTCATTACGTCTATCACCCGGCGTGGGCGTTGCGCGTGCTGCTGGAGACGAAGCCCGCCGAGCACGTCGACATCTCGTCGATCCTTTCCTTCGCCGCGATGGCCTCGGCCATTGTGCCGTTTCGATTCTTCGATTTTCGCCCCGCTGCGCTCAAGCTTCCCGGGCTGGTCTGCGACCGGGCCGATCTGATGGCGCTGCCCTTTGCCGACCGATCGGTCAGCTCGCTGTCCTGCATGCACGTGATTGAGCACATCGGACTCGGGCGATACGGCGATCCGATTGACGCGCGCGGCGACCGGCGGGCGCTCGCGGAGCTCCAGCGCGTCGTGGCGCCAGGCGGAACACTGCTGGTCGTTGTGCCGGTCGGCGTCGAACGCGTCTGCTTCAACGCGCATCGGGTGTACGACCCCGCGACGATCGTGACTGCGCTCGACCAGCTGCGGCTGCGCGCGTACTCGGTCGTTCCTGACGCACCGTACGATGCCGGCCTGGTCAACGACCATGACTTTGCGGTGACGCGCAGGCAGCGGTATGGATGCGGCTGTTTTCGCTTCGAGCGCCCCGCAGAAGTCTGACACAAGCGCCATGTTCATGTTCAAAACCGGCCGCACCAATGAATCCGCCCGTCATGCGTGGGTCCGCCGTGAGCTCACGGCGATTCCCGCAGGGACTCGACTGCTCGATGCGGGGTGCGGCAAGCAGCCGTACCGCGATGCGTGCGCGCATCTCACGTATGTGGCGCAGGACTTCGGCGACTACGACCCGTCATCCGGCGCGGGCGGCTTGCATCCCGATGCGTTTCCATACGGCCGTCTTGATCATCGGTGCGACATCGCGGCGATCCCCGAGCCGGACGGCGCGTTTGGTGCGATCCTCTGCACGGAAGTCATCGAGCATGTCACTGACCCGATTGCTGCGTTGCGCGAACTGGCACGCCTGCTGCGTCCCGGCGGCATTCTGCTTGTGACAGCGCCCTTCGTGAGCCTCACGCACTTCGCTCCGTTTCATTTTTGCACGGGATTCAACCGATATTTTTATGAAACACATTTGAAGCAGTTTGACTGCGCGTCGATCGAGTGCGTCCCCAACGGCAACTACTTTGAACTGGTGGCGCAGGAACTGTGGCGCCTGCCGCGCGCCGCGCAGCGCTATGGAGGTGTGCTGGCGGCGATCGCCACCGCCCCCGCGCTCGCCGTCGGTGTGCCGCTCTGCGCGGTTGCGTCTGCGCTCGATCGAGACGGCTGGAACGGTTCGGCCGAGCTGGGATGCTACGGACTGCACGTCCGCGCGGTGAAGTCATCATGACCCTGATTACGGTGCGGCTGGCTGGGGGGCTGGGAAATCAGCTCTTTCAGTACGCCGCCGCCCGCGCTGCGGCGCTCGTCAGCGGCGCGACCGTCGCCCTCGACACCTCGTCGTTCGCGGGCGATCCGCTCCGCCGTCGCTACGCCCTCAGCCGATTCCCGATTCAGGCCACGCAGTGCGACCTGCGCGGGTGGCGCCGCGCCATCGCCGCAGCGCCTGGACTCTGGCGCGTCGCCCGCAGGACCGGCGTCGCACCGAGGGTCGGCGACACGCGGTTCCTGTTTGATCGCATGCGTGGATTCGATCCGCGCGTCCTGGCACCGGTCCCGCACCTCGTGCTCACCGGCTACTGGCAGGATGCCGGGTACTTCACCCCACACGCGGCGACGCTCGACCGCGAACTCGATCCGAGTTCCGCGTTCCCGGCCGCCACACGCGATCTGGGCGCGGCGTTCGCGGACGAACCGACGTTGGCGCTGCATGTCCGTCGCTCCGATTTCACGCGCTCCGACAGTCCGCATGGCTCGTGTTCACCCGCGTACTACCGAGCGGCGGCGAACTGGATTCGCGGTGAAACGTTCATTTCTCGTGTGATTGTCTTCACCGACGACCCGACGTGGGCCCACGCGACGCTCGACCTCGATGTGCCCTTTGAGACGCTTTCCCGCGCCAATCACCCCACGCTAGTCGATCCCCCGCAAGCCCCGCGAGGCGATGACGAGGACCTGTGGCTTATGAGTCGCTGCCGGCACGTCGTGATCGCAAACAGCTCATTCTCGTGGTGGGCCGCGTGGATGGCAGAACGGCGCGCGGCGCGGGTCGGTACAATCATCGCCTGCCCCTCGCGCTGGTACCGAGCCAGCGCCGGACCCATTCCACACCCGGCGCCACCTGGCTGGCGACGTATCAAAGATCCCGACGCACTCGAATGAGCGAAACCGCCGCTGATATCGCAGCGCCGCCTGGACGCGGCAGTGACGCGGCAGCGATTAATGCGCCGCGCGTCAGCGTGGTGATGCCGTTCCGCGACGCGGAAGCGCACATCGAGGAAGCGATCGAGAGCATGCTCGATCAGTCGTATCGGTCGCTCGAAGTCATCGCGATCGACGATGGTTCCGTGGACGGCAGCGCCGCGATCGTCGAGATGCTCGCGGCGCGGGACGCGCGGATTCGCCTGATTCGAAGCGAGCGGCGCGGATTCGTCCCCGCACTGAATCATGGACTTGCGCTGGCGCGCGGCGAGTTCATCGCACGCATGGACGCGGATGACGCGAGCCTGCCTGATCGTCTGCACAAGCAGGTCGCGTTTCTCGATTCTCATCCGGAGACAGGAGTCGTCGGCGGCCAGATCTTCGCGGTGCTTGACGGCAACGTCATCACGCCGCCGTGGTGGATCAACACGCCGATCGAACACGAGGGGATTGCGAAAGCGCTGCGGCAGCGCAACTCGATCTATCACCCGACCGCACTGTTGCGCCGCGATGTACTGCTCGCCGCAGGCGGCTACCGGACACCGTTCACAGTCGTGCAGGACTACGACCTCTGGTTGCGGCTCGTTGAGCGCACACGCCTCGCGAATCTTCCCGACCGCGTGCTGCGTTACCGGTTCCACGACAACCAGGCGACGGAGCGCAATCACGAACTGGCGTATCTCTGCACGTGGGTGGCGCGGCATGCCGCGAACGAACGGCGCGGAGGCCGACCTGATCCGGTCCGAGGCGATGCGCGCATCGACCGCGCGCAGGTCCTCGCCTGGGGACTTGATCCGGCCGTCCTCGATACCGAAGTCGACTGGGTCCGCTGCAGCCACACGGCCCGCATGCATCTGTGGCGGGGCCATCGCTTCCGCGCGCTGTTAGCGTTTTTATGGCTGATGCCGCGTCATCCGCGTCCTTTTCTGCGACGGCTCAAGCATGCACTGCGCAACCGCCTTGCCGGTTCGCGAACCGAATCGCTCGCGCGTTCTGTCGTGTCACCGCCGAGTCCCGCATGCCCCGCGTCGCGCTGATCGGCGGCTTCGGTGATCTTGTTGTGAAATTCCGCGGTCCTCTGATCGCTGATCTCGTCGCGGCCGGACACGTCGTGACCGTGTGCGTTCCGCAAGCAGATCCGGCGCTGCGATCTGGAATCGCCCAGCAGGTCCGCGAGCTCGGTGCCGAACTGGTGGATGTGCCGCTCGACCGTACGGGGACGAACCCTCTGCGCGAGTGGCGCGCGACGCGCTTCTTTCATGACTTCTTCCGCGGGCGCCGATTCGATGTCGTGCTCGCATACAACCCCAAGCCGATCTTTCACGCTCTTCCGGCCGCAAAGCGCGCTGGGGTCCCGCTCGTCGCGGCGATGGTCACCGGGCTCGGCTTCGCATTCATCGGAGGTTCGTGGAAGGCGCGGGCCTTGGGCGCGCTCGCGCGCTGGCTGTACCGCCGCGCGCTGCGCAGCGCCGACGTAGTCTTCTTTCAGAATCCTGATGATCGTGCGATGTTTGCACAGCTCGGATTGCTTCCGCCAGCAATCCGCATCGAAATGATTGCGGGCTCCGGCGTCGACACGAATCGCTTCGCGGCGCAACCGCTCGTGACCGATCCTGCTGCGCCGATCTTCCTGATGATCGCGCGGCTGCTGAAGGACAAAGGCGCCGTCGAATTTGCGGAGGCCGCAAAGATCGTTCGCAGGTCGCTTCCGGGCGCCCGCTTTCGCCTGCTCGGCTGGATCGACTCGAATCCCGCGGCCATCGCGCAGCGCGACCTCGATCGGTGGATCCACGACGGCACCGTCGAATATGCCGGGCGCGTGGACGATGTCCGTGGGGAGCTCGCACAGGCGTCCGTTTTCGTGCTCCCGAGTTATCGAGAAGGAACGCCGAAAAGCGTGCTCGAAGCGATGAGTGTCGGCCGCGCGATCGTCACGACCGATGCACCGGGATGCCGGGAAACCGTGATCGATGGGGAGAACGGGCTGCTCGTACCCGTCCGCGACGCGCAGGCGCTCGCCCGCGCGTGTGAGCAGCTGGCGCGCGATCCGGCCATGGTCGTCCGCTTCGGCCGCCGGTCGCGGGAACTCGCGGAAACGCGCTTCGCGAGTACGCTCGTCAATCGGCGGATCATCGCCGCGCTGGGCATCGCCGGGCGAAGCACGTGATCACCTGCAGGCGCATCAATCGTGAGCTTCTTCGATCTGACCGATTCCAATCACCTCACGATCGCTGCGCTCCTGGTCAGCGGTGCGCTGCTCTCATTCTTCGCCACCCAGTTCATCGTCCGGCGCGGCCGTCGTCACTTTCTCGACACGCCCAACGAGCGCTCGGCGCACGTGGTTGCGACACCGCGCGGCGGAGGCATCGCGTTCGTCGGTGTGTTCTTCATCGTCGTGACGCTGTACGGATGGTGTGTCTCGACGGGCCTGCGCGCTGATGTCCGCTGGATTCCGATGGCACTGCTTCCGCTCGCGCTCGTCGGCATCGTCGACGACCTGCGCGGCCTGTCGGCGCTACTGCGCTTCATCGCGCAGATGCTGACCGCGTGTCTCATCGTGATCGTGCTCGGAAAGCCTCTGCCGACATTCATCTCGGAAATCGGTGTCGGTGCCACGGCGCTCATTGTTTTTCTGCTGACGATTCCGATCGCAGCGGCCATCAACTTCTACAACTTCATGGACGGCCTCGACGGGCTCGTCGCCGGAACGTCGCTCGTGCAGCTGTGCTTTCTCGGCTGGTGGCTTGATGTTCCGATCGCCTGGCCCCTCGTCGCATCGCTCATCGGATTTCTCGCGTGGAACTGGCCGCCCGCCAAGATCTTCATGGGCGACACCGGCAGCACGTTCCTCGGAGCTGCGCCGGTCATGCTCGGAATCCTTTCCGACGCCCCGCCCGACCGCGTGCTCGCCGCCTGGACGGTGACTGCTCCGCTCCTGCTTGACGCGGGGTTCACGCTCGTTCGCCGCGCCACGCGTGGCGCGAACCTTCTTGAAGGGCATCGTGAGCATCTGTATCAGCGGCTGCACCGTTCTGGATGGTCGCACGGGCAGGTGACGCTCAGCTACATGGGCGTGACCGCGCTCTGCGCGCTGTGCGTGATGACTTGGAACGGCGCAGGCGCGGTCGTTGCGGTGACGCTGTCGGTCGTGTTTCTCGGGGTCGGGGAGCTTGCGATGCGGCGGCGCGGAATCGCCAGCTGACCTCGTATCATGCGTTGCAGACCGCAATGGTGGCATCCAGAAACACCCCATCGAGGAACATCCTCAACCGGCTTGCCGGCTGGCCGCGCCGTCGCAAGCAGATGCTGATGGTCGTGACGGACGCGGTCATTCTCCCATTCTCGATCTGGGCCGCGTTCACGCTGCGCGTGGGTGACCTGTGGCCTGATGGCATCGCGCAGCTGTGGTGGATGTTTCCAAGCGTTGTGCTGATCGGCATTCCGGTGCTGCGGGTTGCCGGGCTGTACCGCGAGGTGACGCGCCATGCGGGCTCGCACATCGTCGGGCAGGCGGCACAGGCCTTGGCGTTCATCGCCCTCGCGATGGCCACCATGGTGCTGTTCTCGCGTGACTGGGCGCCGCGCTCACTGCCGGTCATTTTCTTTCTCGTCGCGCTTGGTCTCATTGCGGGCGTGCGCGGCCTGGCGAGGAGCTGGCTGCGGAACGCTGCGACAGGTGATCGTGAGCGCGTCGTCGTCTGGGGCGAGGGGCAGACCGGACAGCGCATGGTGGCCGCACTGCTCAACGGCCAGCGTTTCCTTCCGATGGCGCTCATCGACGAAGACCGGTCGCACTATGGTTCGCGCGTGCGCGGAGTGCGCGTGCACTCGCCCGACGAACTCGAGGAACTGATCCGTCATCACGGCGCCGCGCATCTCCTGCTCGCTCTCGAATCGACCGACCGTCCCAAGCGCCGCGCGATCTTGGAACGCGTCACATCACTGCCGATCACCGTGCGCTCGGCGCCCTCCATGGACGACGTGCTCGCCGGTCGGGCGAGCGCGGACGACGTGCGCGAAGTGCCCATCGAAGATCTGCTCGGCCGCGATCCTGTGCCGCCGGACGACGCGCTGCTGGTTCGCTGCGTGCGCGGCAAAGCGGTGCTGGTGACCGGAGCAGGCGGCTCGATCGGCTCAGAACTCTGCCGGCAGGTCATGGCGCTCGCGCCGGCGCGGCTCGTATTGTTCGAACGTTCGGAGCATGCGCTGTATCAGATCGAGCAGGAGCTTCGGTGCCTCGCGCCGCACGGTGTCGACATCGTGCCGCTGCTTGGCAGCGTGCTCGATCGGGAGCGCATCGAACTAGCGATGCGCTCGTTCGAGATCGACACGGTCTACCACGCGGCGGCGTTCAAACACGTTCCGATTGTCGAACACAACGTCGCCGAGGGCATCGACAACAACACACTGGGCACCCAAGTCGCCGCCGAGGCCGCACTCGCCGCCGGCGTCACGACATTCGTCCTGATCTCCACTGACAAGGCGGTTCGTCCGACGAGCGTGATGGGTGCCAGCAAGCGATTGGCGGAACTCACGCTGCAGGCGCTGGCCCTCGCACACAGCGATCGAACGATCTTCGCCATTGTTCGCTTCGGCAACGTGCTCGGTTCGTCCGGATCGGTCGTGCCGGCGTTCCGCGAGCAGATCGCGCGTGGCGGCCCGGTGACGGTGACCCATCGCGAAATGATCCGCTATTTCATGACGATTCCTGAAGCGGCACAGCTCGTGATGCAGGCGGGCGCGATGGCCGAGGGTGGCGAAGTGTTTTTGCTCGACATGGGTGAGCCGGTTCGCATTGCTGACCTTGCCGAGCGAATGATTCGGCTCTCGGGTCGCACCGTGCGCTACACCGAAGATGCTGCGGGGGAGATCATGATTCGCTTCACAGGACTGCGGCCAGGCGAGAAGCTGTATGAAGAACTGCTGATCGAAGCGGATGCGGTGCCGACGCGCCATCAGCGCGTGCACAAGGCACGCGAGGCGTTCGTGCCCTGGAGTGAACTGCAGCCGCTCCTCGTGAGCATCGAGACGGCGTGCCGTAGCAATGACGTTCCGGCGCTGATCGCACTTCTGCATCGCGCGGTGCCGGAGTACCACAGTGAAGATCGGCTGCACGATCTGCTGTGGGACGCATCCGCTGCCACCAAAGTCACGTCATAATCTCCGCGTGCCGCTCATCAATCGGTTTCTCGTTCCGCCACCGGTGTGGCCCCCGCGCCGCGACGACGAGAGTGTGGGCGCGTGCATTGAGTATGCGGCGTCGCGCGACCCTGCGGGCAACGCGGTCCACGTCGTTCTTGCGTGCGTGTACTTCGCCGTCGCGGGCCTGTCCACTGCAACTGAGTCCATCGCCTTCGTGGTGCTCGTCGGCTATGCGGCGCTGCGTGGTCCGAGCGTCTGGCGCACCTGGGTGCCGCTCCTGCATGTTCCCGCCGTCTGGGCCCTGATCGTCTTCTGTCTGTGGGCGACGATCTCGCTCGCATGGTCACCCGACCCGGCCGCCGGTCTCGACATGCTCAAAAGTGCCCGCGCGCTGTTGCTCTTTCCGGCGCTGATCCCGATCCATCGCCATTGGCGGCTGCTGCTCGCATCGCTCCTCGCAGGACTCTCGCTGCAGGCGGGCCTGCAGATCATGCAGGCACTCGGCCTCATCGCGCCGATGGCGAAAAATCTGATCCGGCATGCGGGCCTCTATTCTCACCCGGGACATCTCTCGACCTATCACGCGGCCGGGCTCCTGATCGCAGTCGCCTGGCTTCGCGAAACGCGATCGGCACATGCGCGGATGCTGCTCGTGGTCTGCATGGTGCTGATGACGACCGGCGTCGCGATCGCCGCAGGCCGTGGGGCAATCGTTGCGCTCGTCGTCGCGGCGCCCGCGCTCATCGCACTGCTGTGGTGCCGCTTCGGCGCGCCCGACACGCTGCGAGTTCTCTGGTCGGCGGCGATCGCGGTGCTGCTGGTCGGCGGCATTGTCACCGGCTTCGTGCTGATGTCCGGAAGCGGCGGACTTGCCCGCGGCGCGACTGACGTGCAGCGAGTGGCGGATGTCGGATCATCGATCGGCTCGCGTCTCGTCTGGTGGCGAGCATCGCTCGACACGTTCAGCGCCCATCCGTTGACCGGTGCGGGTGTCGGCGGGACACGCGAGGAGCTTCGCACGAATCCACGCATTCACGAAGCGGCAGCCGCGCGGCCCGATCTGGGTATCGAATTCTTCGCCCACGAACATCCGCACTCGCTGTTCGTGCAGACGCCGGCTGAACTCGGATTGGTCGGTGTGGCGCTGCTCGTGATTGCTATCGTCACGATCGCCCGCGCAGCGTGGCAGGCGACGCAGCGGCAGCCGCTCCTCTGCGGCGTCGCCGCTGCGATTTTGATGTGGACCATCGCGGCAAACTTCGACTCCCTGCATGCAGCGGGTCGCACGGCTGTACTGTTCGCCATGCTGCTGTCGTTCGTGATCAATCCGCCGCGGAGTCCGCGGCTGACCGTGTAACCAAAACGGCGATCTTCATGTGTGGACTTGTCGGATTCATTGATGCCGCCGGATTCGTCAGCGACGCGCCTCCGCTGCTGCGCGCGATGGCCGAGACGATCCGCCATCGTGGTCCCGACGACGACGGCGTATGTTTCGACGCGCACTCGCGCGTCGGCTTTGGATACCGGCGCCTCGCGACTCAGGATCTTTCGCTGCACGGTCATCAGCCGATGACGAGCGCGTCGGAACGATTCACGATCGCATTCAACGGCGAGATCTACAACTTCAATCTGCTGCGCGAAGAGCTTGCCGCACTCGGTGCGACGTTCCGCGGCCACTCCGACACCGAAGTGATGCTCGCCGCGTTCGAAGCGTGGGGTGTGCGGGCGTCGGTTGATCGCTTCGTCGGTATGTTCGCGTTCGGCGTGTGGGATGCGCGCGAGCGCGAGCTCGTCCTCGTCCGCGATCGTCTCGGCGTCAAACCGCTGTATGTCGGATTCACCGGCGAAGGATCACGTCCGCTTGACGGAGCGGCGCTGGCCACGAACACGTCGCTCGTCTTCGCCAGCGAGCTGAAGCCGTTCAAGCGGTTCCCGCGCATGCGCTTCGACATCGATCGCGGCGCGCTGGCGCTGTACACGCGCTACGGCTATGTGCCGACGCCGTGGTCGATCTATCGGTCGGTCAAGAAGCTGCCGGCAGGACACCTGCTCCGCATTCGAGACGGACGCTGCGTACTCGAGCAGTACTGGTCTACGAAGGCGGCAGCTGAGCGCGGCGCGGCGCAGCCATTCCGCGGCGGCGACGCGGATGCGGTCGATGCGCTCGAGGCGCTGCTGCAGGATTCCGTGCGGATCCGCATGATTGCCGACGTGCCGCTCGGCGCGTTTCTGTCCGGCGGCATTGATTCGTCCGCCGTCGTCGCGGCCATGACTGCGGTGGCTGGCAGCAGTGTCCGCACCTTCACCATCGGTGTGCGCGATCCCGTGTATGACGAAGCGCCGTACGCGCGTGCTGTCGCGAAGCATCTTGGCACCGATCACATCGAGCAGTACGTTGATCCGGACGACGCGCTTAGCGTCATTCCATCGCTCCCGTTCATCTGGGATGAACCGTTCGCGGACAGTTCGCAGATTCCGACGCTGATCGTTTCACGTGCCGCGCGGCAGCACGTCACGGTGATTCTGTCGGGCGACGGGGGCGATGAACTGTTCGGCGGCTATTACCGCTACCGGTGGGTGCGCTCCTTGTGGAATCGGCTGCGTCATCTGCCGCAGCCGATGCGCCGGGTCGCAGCATCCATGCTGCAGGCGCTGCCCGCGCCAGCGATGAACCAGACGCTCGGCCCGCTGATGCGCGCACTGCCGGCATCACTGCGCATGAACACGCTAGGCGATCGCGCGCACAAGCTCGCCGGGCTGCTGACCTCGCGCGATCCATGGGAACTCTTTCATCGACTGACATCGATCGTTCAGTCGCCGCGCGCACTGCTGCTCGACAGCCATGAACCGCGCACGCCGCTCTCGGATCCGTCGTGGCTTGCAGATGTTCCCGATCTTGAGACGCGGATGATGCAGGCCGACATGGTGAGCTATCTCGTCGACGACATTCTTGTGAAGGTCGATCGCGCGAGCATGGCGGCGAGTCTCGAGGCGCGCGAACCGTTGCTCGATCACCGTCTCGTGGAGTTCGCGCTGTCGCTTCCGACCTCCATGAAGATCCGCAACGGCACGACCAAGTGGCTGCTGCGCGAAGTGCTGCATCGGCGCGTTCCCCGCGAACTGTTCGATCGCCCCAAGCAGGGGTTCTCGATTCCGCTCGACCGCTGGCTCGTCGGCCCTCTGCGGCCGTGGGCCGAGGAACTGCTGTCCGAGCGGCGGCTGCGCGAGGAGGGCTTCTTCCGCCCCGACGCCGTCCGACGGCTGTGGGACGCCCAGCTCCGCGGCGGTCGCATGCAGCATCAGCTGTGGACGGTCCTGATGTTCCAGGCATGGCAGGCCGCGGAACCACCGGCGATGTCATGAGCCGATAACGCAAGTGCGCTCCTGGTGTGGCACCGGCATGTCGAGTGAGCCGATATGCCATCGCCGCCCACTCAAGCTCCCCCAGAGGCTCTCCATGCTGCCGATCGACGGACTGACGCTCGACCGCTCCACCACCCTGCTCACCGCGCTCGATCAGATGAACCGCACCGGCCGAGGCGTACTGCTGCTGGTCGACGGTTCGGGCCGCTTCCAGCGGACAATCACCGACGGCGATCTGCGCCGCCTGCTGCTCGCCGGTCATCCCCTCGCGACGTCGCTCGACGCCCTCCCTCAGATCGCGTCGGTCACCGTTGCTCCCGACGCATCGCTCACCACGGTCGTGCAGGCGATGGACGCCCGCAAGGTCGATCAGGTGCCGGCGCTCGACAACGACGGCATACCCGTCGGACTGTGGCTGCGCCGCGAAATCCCGCAGCCGATTCTCCTGTCGACGCCGCATCTGTCCGAGTTCGAAGAGGGCTATGTCGCCGACGCATTTCGCACGAACTGGATCGCTCCGCTCGGTCCGAACGTTGATGCGTTTGAGACCGAGCTCGCCGCGAAGGTCGGCGCGAAGCACGCCGCCGCAGTGTCGAGCGGAACAGCCGCGATTCACCTCGCGCTGCGCGTCCTCGGCGTCGGGCACGGCGACGTGGTGTTCTGTTCATCGCTGACGTTTATCGCCACCGCCAATCCGATTCTGTATCAAGGTGCGACGCCGGTCTTCATCGACAGCGAGCCCGAGAGCTGGAACATGTCACCGAAGGCGCTCCGCCGCGCGTTTCGCGACGCCGAGCGCGAGGGGCGGTTTCCGCGCGCGGTCGTCGTCGTCAACCTCTACGGACAGTCCGCCGACATGGATGCGCTGCGCGCCATCTGCGACGAGTACGGCGTTCCGATCGTCGAAGACGCTGCTGAATCACTCGGCGCCACGTACAAGAACCGCCCGAGCGGAAACTTCGGCTCGATCGGCATCTACTCGTTCAACGGCAACAAGATCATCACGACATCCGGCGGCGGAATGCTCGTCTCCGACGACGCGGCGCTGATCGAGCAGGCGCGGTTCCTGTCGACGCAGGCGCGTGATCCGGCGCCGCACTACCAGCATTCAGTCGTCGGCTACAACTATCGGATGAGCAACATCCTCGCCGGCGTGGGCCGCGGGCAGCTGCGCGTACTCGACGAGCGCGTTGCATCGCGCCGCGCCGTCTTTCAGCGATATGCCGAAGCGCTCGCGGACGTGCCGGGACTGCACTTCATGCCGGAGCCTGCATGGAGCCGCTCGACGCGCTGGCTCACCACATGCACGATCGATCCGCGCATCATGGGACTCTCGCGACTTCAGTTCGTCGAGCGACTCGGAGCAGAGCGCATCGAAGCCCGCGCGGTGTGGAAGCCGATGCACCTGCAGCCGATGTTCGTTGAATGTCCATACTTCTCGCATAGCCCGACAAGCGTCTCGGACGGCCTGTTCGAGCACGGGTTCTGCCTGCCCAGCGGCTCGAACCTCACGCCCATGCAGCAGGAGCGCGTGATTGAATCAGTGCGCCGCATCGCGCGTGACGCGGGCGCCCGCAGCGGCGTGCGCATGGCTGGCTGAAGCACGGACGCTCGAGGGCGAGATCGCGCGAGCAGGCGCGCGGTGACGACGGATTCAACACAGAGAGGTGGGGAGGCGCGGGCAGAGGGCCACAGAGCAAGCGAAGGCAACGGGACCTGTCAGTAATTCTGTGTGCGAGGCATGAATCTCCGAAGGAGTCAGCATGCCAAGCAAGTCCAGCAAATTCACGAAGCCGACGGACCTGTCGGCAGGCCCGACGGTCGCGATCCCCCCCGAGCTCCTGGATCAGGTCGTCAAGGGGCCCATGTCCCCCGCAGATGTCCACCGGCTCTGCCTCTCGCTCAAGAAGGCCATCATCGAACGGGCCATGCAGGGCGAGATGTCTCACCACCTCGGCTATCGATGCGGCGAGCCGAAGCCCGCCGGTCAGGACAATCACCGAAACGGCGCCACGGCCAAGACGGTCCTCACCGACGACGGGGCTGTCAGGGTCGAGATTCCCCGCGACCGCGACGGCTCGTTCGAGCCGATCCTCATCCCCAAGCACGAGCCTGCGGGTGAAGATCCGCGAGGATGCGGTGGTGCACAGCAAGGCGGTGTACCACCGCCCTCGGCGTCCTTCCCGACGGCACGCGCGACGTGCTCGGGATCTGGGTCGAGCAGACCGAAGGCGCGAAGTTCTGGATGAAGGTGTTCAACGACCTCACGACGCGCGGCGTCCGTGACATCCTCGTCGCGGTGGTGGACGGCCTCAAGGGCCTGCCCGAGGCGATCGAGACGGTCTTCCCCCGCACGACGGTTCAGACCTGCATCGTGCACCTCATGCGCAACAGCCTCGGCTATGTCTCGTGGAAGGATCGTCGAGCCGTCGTGGCGGCGCTGCGGCCGATCTACAACTCCCCGACAGCGGAGGCGGCGGCGGTGAAGCTGATCTGGCTGGCCATGCGAAATGCGTTGGCGAGAAAGACCGGCAAGCCCACCGACTGGCGAGACGCGATGTCACAATTTGCGATGATCTACGGTGAACGTTTCACCGACGCACGTCACTGAATGGCGCATCGCACACAGAATTACTGACAGGTCCAATCAAGACGTCTGCCTTCTTCCTTCACCCTTCCCCTCCTTCCCTTATCCTGCACCCATGCGATTCGAAACCGGCCAGCACCTTCGGACAAGCCAGCAGATGCGGCTGGCGCCGAAGATGATTCAGTCGATGGAGATCCTGCAGCTTCCGCTGCTCGCCCTCCAGGAACGCATCGATCAGGAACTCGAATCGAACGTCGCGCTCGAGCAGGTCGAGCCGGGGATGGATCAGAAGCTCGACACGCCCAAGGATGAACAGCACCCGGTGGAGCGGGCGCCGGACGACGGCACCGCGCAGCAGTTCGAGCGGCTGCGACAGCTCGAACGAAGTTACGGCGACTTGTATGACTCGGACACGGGGCGGCCGTCCAGCCGACTCGCCGGTGAGCGTGATCGCAAGATGGATGCGATGGCGAACGCGCCCAGCCGTGGCGCGAGTCTCGTCGAGCAGCTGCGACAGCAGTGGAGCGAAGCGGAACCTCCGCCTGAACTGCTTGACGTCGGCAATCGCGTTCTTGAGTACATCAACGACGACGGTCTGCTCGGCGCCGATCTCGAAACGATTCTTGATCAGAGCAAGAACCTGCCGGGCATCGATTGGTCCATCGAGCTGCTGGAACGCACCGTGCAGGAGCTGCAGCGGGTGCTGGAGCCGACAGGCATTGCGTCACGGTCCATCAAGGAATGTCTCCTGATGCAGATTGATGCGCTCGCCGATCGCGAAGAAGACGAGACGCAGTATGAAACGTGGGACGACGCGCATGCGCTCGTGCGTGACCACTTCGACGACCTCTTGCAGAATCGGCTGCCAAAGATCCGTGAGAAGAGCGGCATGTCGATGGACCGCATCCAAGTGGCGAAGCAGCTGCTGAAGGGATGCAACCTCACGCCTGGTCGTGAGCTTGTGCAAGAAGAGATTCGCCCGATCACGCCGGACGTGATCGTCGAGTACGACCCCGAGCTTGATCAGTTTCTGGCGCGCCTGCCCGGTCACACGCTGCCCGAGCTGCGGATCGCTCCTGACTACGCCAAGATGGTCAAGAACCGCGCGGTGGACGGTACGACGCGCGAGTTCGTCCGCAAGAATCTGCGCGCCGCGAGCTGGCTCATCGACGCGATCAATCAGCGCAAGCAGACTGTGCTGCGCGTAGTAAGCGTCGTGCTCGCGCGGCAGCGCGAATACTTCGATCACGGTCCGCACTTCCTCAAGCCGTTGCCCATGGTCGAAGTTGCCGAACAGCTCGGCATCCACGTCGGTACCGTCAGCCGCGCTGTTGCGGGAAAGTGGCTGCAAACGCCGCGTGGATTCGTGGAGCTGCGCAAGTTCTTTTCCGGCGGCCTTGAGACCGCCTCGGGCGAGGATCGCTCGTGGGAAGCGATCCGGGCGATGCTGCGCGAGATCGTCGAGGCGGAAGACCGCAAGGCGCCGCTGAGCGATCAGGCAATCGCCGAGAAGCTCAAGGAGCGTGGCGTCATCATCGCCCGTCGCACGGTCGTCAAGTATCGTGAGCAGCTGAGCATCCCCCCTGCGCGGCAGCGGAAGGATCACGCGTAGCACTTCGTCCGCACCCGTTCGTCCATGCGCATCGTCGTCACTGGTGGCACTGGAAGCATCGGGCGCAAGCTGATCCCCGGGCTCTTGGCGCGCGGTGAGCGCGTGACTGCAGTGACGCGCCGTCCGCGCGATGCGCGCCGGCTCTTTGGTCCCGAAGTCGAGGTCGTCGCCGGCGACTGTGCCTGTCCAGGCCCATGGCAGCGGGCGCTGGACGGCGCCCAGGCCGTTATCCATCTCGCGGGCGCCGGTATCGCGGACCGACGCTGGTCACGGCGCTACCGGGATGTCATCGAATCAAGTCGCATCGACAGCACGCATCAGGTGGTTGCGGCAATCGGTGATGCGGACGCGCGTCCCGCTGTGCTCATCGTGGCTTCCGCAACGGGCTATTACGGCGATGCCGGCGACGAAATGATCACGGAGCGCTTTCCGCCCGGGAAAGGCTTCCTTGCCGACGTCTGTGTGCGCTGGGAGGACGAAGCGAAGAAGGCTGCGTCGTTTGGCGTGCGCGTGGTGCGTGCGAGGTTCGGCGTCGTGCTGGATGAGCATGGTCCGGCGCTGCGCCGCGCACTGCCGTGGTTTCGCGCGGGGCTCGGCCCGATCCTCGGCACAGGACGCCAGTGGCTGCCGTGGATTCACCATCGGGACTGCACCGCCGCGATCATCGCATGCGTTGACGGCGAAGCGATCGAGGGGCCGGTCAACATCACGGCGCCGGAGCCATGCACCAATCGGCAGTTCGCGCGGACGCTGGGACGCGCGGTACTGCGTCCGGTGTTTGTGCATGTCCCGCGCGCGGTGCTGCGGACGGCAATCGGCGGATTCGCCGAGGAGCTGTTCCGGTCGCAGCGCGCGGTGCCGGCCGTGCTGGAGGCAGCCGGTTTCACCTTCTTTGCACCGACAATCGAGCGCTGCTTCGATCTGCTGCTGGAGGAAGATCCGGCCCCCAAGTCAGCGGCGTCGACCCGTCGGATCGCGAGCGCCGCCGCGGGTACGTTGCCGAAGCCGGTGCGCCCGCCCGCGCGTCCGCGGCTGCTGATCGTCAGCGCCGAGGCAGCGATCGACGACGGCCACGGTCGACTCCGACCGGGTGTGCGCGAAGCGATTCGCGCCGCGTCGAGTCATGGCTGCGCTGTGGTGGTCGCGACTGATCGCGCGAGCTCAGCCGCGCGGGAGCTTCTGCTGGAACCGCTGCTGCATCCCACAGCGATTGTCGCCAACGGCGCCGTGCTCTGGAATGCACGCGAAGGCGCTGCGAACTACATCGAGCGCATTGAACACGGGACGCTTGCCGCCGTTGCTCTCGCGGCGCGGCGGGCCGCGCCACGATCGGTGCTGCTCTTTGAAGGCGACGACTGGCTCGCGAGCGATGTCGAGATCCCGGCGGAACTCGGGCGGCTGACGTTGCGACTCGCTACCGGTGAACTGCCGCCCAAACCTGTCGCCCGCCTGCATGTTGTCGATGTGCCCGAGGCGCTCGGCGCCGTGAGGCAGGCCATCGAGACGCCGTTCTGGCGCGAGCGGAAGATCGCGATATTTCAGCGGGGGGGATTGCGTCTGACGATCGCGTCTCCGCTGGTCGATCGGGCTGTGGCAGCGCAGCGGATAGCGCGCCGACTCGGTGCGACGCGCGACGAAATCATGGCCTTGGTCGGTGAGCAGGATGACCTCGGCCTCGCAGACTGGTGCGGATTCGCCGTCGCGATCGCCGACGCTCCGGACGCGGTGCGCCGGCTCGCTGGTGCGACGTTGCCGGCGACCGACGACGAGCTTGGCGCGGCGGTCGCCGCGTATCTCGCGAACGTCTGATCGGCGCCGCCGCCTTCCAAGACGGCTGCGCATCTCCCGCTACACTTGCAGCCTGCTGTCGTGCGGGGGAACTGACCGCCGCGATGAAGCGAATGGAGAGTGACCGTTCATGCTCAAGATCTGGATTGATGGCACGCTTGTTCCAAAGTCAGAGGCACGCGTGTCCGTCTACGACCACGGCCTGCTCTACGGCGACGGCGTTTTTGAAGGTATCCGCGTGTACGGCGGCCGCATTTTCAAGATGGGCCAGCACCTGGAACGGCTGTGGGATTCGGCCAACTCCATCCGCCTGGTGATTCCCTATTCGCGTGAAGAGCTCGCGCACGCGATGCGCGCGACCGTTGCCGCCAACAGCCTGCGCGATGCGTACATTCGCCTCGTGGTGACGCGCGGCGCGGGGACGCTCGGACTCGACCCGAGAAAATGTCCCCGTGCATGTGTCTTCTGCATTGCAGATTTTATCCAGCTGTATCCGGAAGAGCTGTATGCAAAGGGAATGAAGATCATCGTTGCGAAGCGGCCGCGCATCCCGGTGACGTGTCTTGATCCGTCCATCAAGAGTCTGAATTATCTCAACAACATTCTCGCCAAGCTTGAGGCAATCGACGCCAACGTGCTTGAAGCGATCATGCTGAATACCGAAGGGTTCGTTTCGGAATGCACCGGCGACAACGTGTTCGGAATCGTGGGAACCACGCTGATCACGCCACCGCCCGCGGCCGGCATTCTGAAAGGCGTGACCAGGCGATTCGTGATCGAGGTGCTGGCGCCCAAGCTGGGTCTGCACGTCGAGGAGAAGATGTTCCGCATGCCCGAACTGCTCGCGGCTGACGAGGTGTTCCTGACCGGCTCGGCTGCGGAGATCATCGGGGTCAGTCAGATCGATCAGCATGTGATCGGCAAGGGGGCGTCTGCGGGAGTCGTCGGTCCGGTGACCGCATCGCTCGCCCGCGAGTTCCGGGCGCTCGTCGCGCGAGATGCGCCGGAAGACTGATTGTCGACTCGACTGAGGGGGAGAGGGGGGGGAGGGACGATCTCACCGTGCGCTGCCGTACTTGCGACTATCCGCTCTGGAAGACCGTCCGGCGAGCGTGCCCGGAGTGCGGGTCGGCATTTCTGCCGTCGGAATTTTGCTTTCGTCCGACGGCCGTGGTCTTTCGCTGTCCGCATTGTGGTCAGTCGTACTACGGCACGACACCAGCTGGGCACCTTGATCCGACACATTTCACGTGCTGCCAGTGCGCCGAATCGATTTCGATGGACGGGATGGCGCTCGAGCCCGCCCATGGCGTCGGCGCGGAGGAAGCAGGCCCGGCGCGCAATCCATGGCTCGCGCGCGGTTCGACCGGTCTGCTGCGGGCGTGGTTTCGCTCCGTGATCAGCATCCTCGGCGCGCCGACTCGATTCATCTCCGGGATTCCGGCTGACGCGAGCCTCAACGACGCTGTGTTGTTCGCTGGAGTCACGGCAACGCTGTCAGCGGTCGTGGGCGCTGCCATTGTCCTTGTCGCCGTGATCGGGAAAGTGATTATCGTCGGGTCCCGAGGCGGAACGGCAACTGGCACCGTGCTTACGCAGGGTGTTCTGGACAACGTGACCCTGGCCGTGGGAAACATCATCGTCTCGATCGTCGGCGCACTGGTGGCAGGCTTCGTCGCCCACGGGATGCTGCGCGTCCTGCGCGGCGCGCCCAACGGCCTGAACCGATCGCTGCAGCCGATCCTGTACGCGTTTGGTGCGTCGAACGCGATCAACTTTGTGATCTGCACGTGTACGCCGGTGCTGGCGCCTGTGTGGTGGTGCGTGGCGATGGCGCGCATGCTGCGAGTGGCGCAATCGCCTGTGCTGTGGAAGACGACGACCGCGTCGATCGTCGCCGCGCTCGTCTGGCTCGGGGCGTCGTTCGGCGGTGCATATCTCCTGGCATTCATGACCGGCGCGACCACCGCTCAACGAATGGGGGCGGCCGCAAGTACAGCGTCGGCCCTGCCGCGCGGGGCGGCACTGGTGGAGGGGTCGCAGCCATTTGCCACGCCGCTGCACGCGCTCGCCGACGAATCGCTCAGCATTGCGGAGTTCCTCGCGCTCATCGCGCCGGATGGCAACGACTTCACCCTCGCGGAACTCTCGCGCGCGGATTTGGAACACGCGTCGTCGGAAGGATTTCGGGCCGCAGGAGATCGACTTGCTGCCGCGCTGCCTGCGAACAACGCGCCGTTCCGGCTCGGCCGCGCGATCTTTCTGCACCGCGACGCGATGACGGGCGCCGCGCCGGACAGCAAGCCGTGGTTGGTGATCGTGCTGCCGGCCAGCGACTCCAGGCGGACTTGGCGCGTCCTTCGACCGAACGACCTCGTGTCGTTCGCGGACAAGAGCTTTACGAAACAGCTTGAGCGCGAAAACAGCAGGCGCGCGGCGGCCGCGACTCCGCCGATCCCGGACCTGACGACGATTCCCGATCTCCTCACACCTCCGAAGGCGACTTCTGATGCTCTGCAAGAAATGTGATTACCCGCTCTGGAACGTCGCAGGCCGCATCTGTCCCGAGTGTGGTGCGGACTTCAAGCCATCGGAGTTCGAGTTTCAGCCGGCCGGTGTGCGCTACAAATGTCCGCATTGCGCGACGGCGTACTTCGGCCTGTCGGCGCAGGGGCATCTCGTGCCCACGTCGTTCGTCTGCTCGACGTGCCAGAAGCCGATCGCGATGGACGAGATGGTGCTGGAGCCGTCCGACGGTGCCGCGCTGGATCACGGTGCGTTCTCCAATCCTTGGCTCGCGCGTCGTTCCTTGGTTCGACCGTTCTTTCGATCGACCGGCATGCTGCTGATGCATCCGCTGGACTTTGCCCGCGGCCTGCCGGTTCAGGGGCGTCTGCGTGAAGCGGCGACATACGCAGGTATCGCTCTCGGCGTGCAGTACGTGATCTCGCTGTTGTTTCAGGTCGCCCTCATGCTCCTGCTCATGCCGATGCTCGCGGGGACACCGATGATGGGCACGGCGTTCGGCGGGTGGGGGCAGTTGCTGACAATCGCCTCGTTCGGACTCATTTTCTGGCTGCTGTGGCTGCTCTTTGAATCGACGATCACGCACTTCCTGACACGGCTGTTTGGCGCGACCCGCGCCACGTTTGCGCAGACGTGGCAGTGTTACCTGTATGCCACCGGGGCCGGCGCGGTGCTGATGTGGGCAGCAGTGATTCCATGTGTCGGCGCGATTCTCGTCCTTGCATGGTTCTTCTGGTCCATCGTGGTGCTCGCTGGCATGGTCCAGATCACGCATCACATGCGGTCGTCGGCGGCGGTGTGGGCCGTGACCCTGGCGCGTCTCGCAAGCATCGGCTTCGCCATCGTTCTCGGTGTTGCGATTTTCTTCGTCGCACCGGGGCTGCTCGGACTTCCGCCGGGATTTGGAACGCGCATGATGGGCGGCACGATGGGGATCTCGCTGGCGCAGTCATTCGCCACAACCTACACACAGACGGGGAGCTGGCCCCGCACGCCGCTGGACCCCTACGTCAACGACGCTATCGGCCGAGCCGAGCTGCTGATGATGGTGGACGGCAGCACGAACGCGCGTTCGATCGGATCACTGAAAACGGCGAACGTGTTCCAGATGGATCCGGCGGACGTTCAGATTGAAGCCGACGCGCTCGCCGCGCGCATGCCGCCGCCGAATGTTCCGTTCCGTCTTGGCGACGCCGTGTTTGTGTATCCCATCGCAACGGGTGACCCGCTCGACTGGTTGATCATCGAGGAGGGCGGCGCGGGTGCCGTGCGCTTCTTCCAGGTACACCGCGCATCCGGCAAGGAACCCATCGCGGCGCCAGCATTCGCCAGCAGACTCGCGCAGGAGAACGCGCGCCGCGCTGCGGCCGGGCGGCCGCCGATTCCCGATCCGTCCACCATTACGGACATTGGTCCGACGCCGACCGGAGCGCCGGCTGTCCGATGACTTACACCTTGAGCCGGTCCCAGCCGCCCCACACGAACCGCGCGAGGAACAGCAGGCCGCGGATCGACAGCTCGATCGAGAGGGCGATCCAGATGCCGGGGAGACCCATGTCGAGGACGACGCCGAAGACGTACGCGAGCGGCAGCCGGATGAGGCAGCAGCTGAACACCGTGATGGCGAGAAGCCAAACCGTGTCGCCCACGCCCCGCAGGCCGTTGCGCACCACCATGGCGAGCGCGAAGAAGACCTGCACAATGCCGCAGATAAACAGCGTCTTCGGGACGAGGTCGAGATGCACCGGTTCACTGGAGATCATCGAGGTCAGGAATGTGCCGGCCGTCATGAAAACGACGCCGACTGACACCATGATCGCCATGCCGACGAACGTGCAGGCCCAGATCGTCCGGCGCGCCAGTCTCGGATTGCGGGCGCCGAGGTACTGACCGGCGACCGCGCCGGCCGCCGTGCCCATCGCGAATCCCGGCAGGAACGAGAACGCCTCCCACTGCACCGTGATCATGTGCGCGCCGATGACGCCTCCTTCGCCGCCATGCAGCCGATCCGCCATGCCGATGAAGAGCATGACGCCAAGCTGCACGGTCCACATCACGAGGCCTTCGAAGAAATTCGGAACGCCGACGCGCACGATGCGGCGCGTCATGTGCCAGTCGAGGCGCATGCCGGCGCGCTCGAGCCGAAGGTCCTTGACGCCGCGCGTGAGTATCCAGATCGTGGCGAGCGCGCCGACGCAGTAGCTCGCCGCCGTCCCAAGGGAGATGCCGAACACGCCCCAGACCGCAGGATCGAGCCCGGAGGGATTCTCGATGACATGCCCGTGCACGCTGATGTTGACACCGGACGCGAGCCAGCTCACCACGGTGTTGACGATGTTGACGAGCACTGCGATGAGGAACGGCTTCGTCGCTTCACCCGCTCCATGCAACGCCATCGCGCCAACCGTCATGACGCCGCAGAACGGCATAACGACCGCGATGGTGCGCACGTACACGACACACCAGTGCGTCGCTTCGGGCGACAGGCTCGCGAGCGCGGCAAGCGGCCGGGCGGAAATCCACATCAGCACGCCGACCGCGATGCCCCACACGAATGCGAGCATCATCGACTGCCCGAGCGCCGTGTGACTTTCGCGCCGATCACCGCTTCCCATGGCCCGCGCGATGATGGCCTGAGCGCCGACCCCTAAGCCGGTCATGGCGATCATGATGAACCAGCCGACAAACGTTCCGATGCCGAGGCCGTCGAGAGCGGGTTTCACAGTCGCCGCCGGGAGATTGCCCGCGAGCAGTTTGTCGACCAGCCCCACGCACGCGGCGAGCGTCTGCTGCAGCAGAATCGGCATCGCAACGATCGCGATGGCGCTCCACATCGTTTTGCCCGCGAGCTTTCCTGAACGAATTACGCCTTCGTCGGGCAACGCAGGACGTGCCGGCGCTGGCTCGCCGTCAATCGCAGACTCGGGTGTCCGTGGGGGCAAGCGGGGGAGTGTACGACGAGCGCTCACGAACAGCGGATGAGCGTTCCCTGGCGCAGCGGGAGCGCTGCATCGATCACCACCCGCCGCTCGATCAGCGCGGTCACTTCGATGCCCCGATGCGCCAGCAGATCGACGGCGTCATGGAGCGGACCGTAGAACGAGCCCTGCACCTTCAGTTCACCAAGGACGATCGGCGCGAGATCAGCACGGCCCGTGAGATCCTGGCTGTGCGCGAGCGAGGCCAGCACGACCGTTCCCCGCGCGCGCACCAAGGCGCTCGCAAACGCGAGGCTCTCGGCGGTGCCTGTGCAGTCAACGACAACGTCCTGATCGCCTCGACGCCCGACCTCATCGGCGAGCCGGTGTTTCACGCCGAGCTTCTCGGCGACAGCGATCGTCGCGGGAGCGTGCGCCACAATGCGGACGGCCGCGTTGAGCTGGGACATGACTTGGGCGGTGACCAGTGTGGCGATGTCATCGCCGAGCACCGTGATATACGCCTTGCCTTCGACGCGCACGTGTTTCGTCGCTTCCAGCGCAGACGCGATCAGCGTCGCGAACGATGCGCGGTCGTCATCGAGTCCATCCGGCACGGGCGTCAGGTTGCGAACGGGAACCGCGACCTGAACGGCGCAGCCCCCGTCCCGGCCGTCGAGCCCGATGATCGTGCGCTCGCGGCAGTGCTGCGACAGGCCCCCGACACATCGATCGCAACGTCCGCAGCGGATCACGGGATCAACGACCACGCGCTTTCCCAGCAGTTGCTTGCCGTCACGAGCGCGATCGCTCACGCCTCCGATCGCGTCATCCGAGGTCACACTTTCGACGACGCCGACGAACGCCTGCCCCAGCACGATCGGCTCTTTCGCGAATCGGCTGGCGCGGATGTCGGCCGGGGTGACGAGTGCCGCGCGCACGCGGACGACGCAATCACCGG
>Ga0163147_10000836_pt1 | contig 48373 bp, 44 predicted proteins | sample OliLakLV19MP6G1_FD_148597 | JGI IMG/M metagenome (GOLD analysis project Ga0163147, IMG submission 148597) | Freshwater microbial mat bacterial communities from Lake Vanda, McMurdo Dry Valleys, Antarctica- Oligotrophic Lake LV.19.MP6.G1 | ecosystem: Environmental > Aquatic > Freshwater > Lake >... | reverse complement strand
TCCAACTTGTACGCCCATGTACGTTCGGAAACGCACATGTTATACCAATTGCGACAAACCTTCAGCACGAGGAACAGCTGTCGTTCCTGCGCGGGCGTCGGATACAGACGGTATTTGAATGCTTTGAAGTGTGTGTTAGACTCGCTCATGCTCTGACCCTTGTCGGTTGGAGAGCCAGTGGGAGCTTCTACTCCGCGACTGGCATTCTTCGTATTATAGCACAATTGAGCGATAGGCACAATGCTACGCCTTATATCCCCTGCCTGAAGGCAGAGGTTTTACGGCGCTTTTCTGATAATCGGTGCAACTCCACAAGGCGACGCGCGTATATGCTTATAACAAGATGACAGACCAGAGATGAAGGAAACGATCATGTGGGGTTGGCATGGACATCGCGGTAGCAACGGACAATGGCGCGGCAGAGGACGGTTTAACTGGTGGATACCGCTCATATTTATCGGGCTGTTCTCTTCGTTTGGTGGTGGATTGCGCTGGTCGTGGGTGCTGTTGTTCGTCATTCCGGCGATTTTATTCTTCGTGATCCCGATGATCAAACGTGGACGCGCGGAATGGGGTGGCGATGAACAGGCGCAAGAGAAAATGAAGCGTGACGAGTACAGTACACGGGACAATGCGGGCGAAAAGCCGAAACGCACCCCGACGTATGTGATGGGCGATGACGGCGAAGTTCACCCGGTGCCGCCGCCCGATGCGCCGCGCAAGCGCGACGACGACAACATCGAATACGTGTGACATACTCCTCAGCGCCTAAAGGCGGGGGCTTCTACCCTCAACGCGACTGCGAAGGCGAACCTTCGTCTTATCGTCGCTCCGGTAGCACAGCGATACCCCGCTGTGTTTGATGTTAATCGCGGCATTGTGATCGCGGTCAATCGTCAGTCCGCAATCACAATGTAGCACTCTGTCGCGCAAGGTGAGATCATGGCGCTGCCCACAACCGGAACAGGTTTTAGTCGTTGGTGTAAAGCGACCAATCTTCACAACCGACTTCCCGCGCTTCAACGCCACCGATTCCAAAATTGTGAGCGAAGAATTGCGGGCTGGTGTAGACGCGCCCTTCATCGTCCGTGAGAAACGTTTTGAGTCCGAAGTCGAAACCGCCGCTTTTACCCGTGCGGGTTTCGGGGATACTCATGGTTTCCTCAACGCTGAAGACCACCCACAACCTGCCCACACTATCGCGTTTGACCGTCAACGTCTTGATTTCGCCCAGCATTGGGCGATGTTGAACAAACCGATAGGTCACGCCTTCAATCTTCAGGCTCGCTCGCGCTCGTGTGTACTTCGACGACATTAAAGTACGTTGACGCAAACGACAAAATAGACTAAGATTTTGGTGCATTTTGCGAAGCAGAAGCTGGAAAATTAACACACTATTTCGTAATATGGGGTATTGGTGGAACGGTTTACACAAATGACTTAAAATCATTCGCCTAACGGCTTGTGGGTTCGAATCCCACATACCCCAATAAGCTGGAGAAAAAAGCGCCCAAAAAGCGCTTTTTTCGATCTTGGCAGTATCGACATGATTTTCATGATGCACACATGTATCGTCGTGGCGAATTTCGCCTGTTATGCAGTCGCTACTGGACAATTTGAGAAGTTAGCGCCATGATCGCGCCCGATACTAAACCCGAAGCGAAAGGCAGATCAGGCGGCGCGCCTGCACCCCCATGACTCAACCTCCACAGCGCCCAATCTTGATCGCGGGCATGGGCAGTATCGGGCGGCGGCATTTGCGCATCATGCGCGCGGCGGGCTGGACAAATTTCGTGCTGTATCGCACCGGAAAGAGTACGCTGCCCGATGTCGAGCAAGAGATCGTCGGACTGCCATCGTTTAGCGACCTGGACGAAGCGCTCGCGCAAAAACCGCTCGCCGCGATCATCGCCAACCCGACCGCGCTCCATCTCAAAACCGCGATTCAGGCGGCGCGTGCGGGCTGTCATTTGTTGATCGAAAAACCTGTCAGCCACCAACGCTATGATATCGATGAACTTGTCCGCGTCGTCGCAGAACAGCGCGTACAGGTCATGGTCGGCTTTCAGTTTCGGTTTCACCCCACATTGAAGCGCATCAAGGCATGGCTGGACGAAGACCGCATCGGGCAGATCGTCCATGCTGACGCATCATGGGGCGAATACCTGCCGAACTGGCACATCTGGGAAGATTACAAAGACAGCTACGCCGCGCGCGCAGAACTCGGCGGCGGGGTCGCGCTCACGCTGTGTCATCCGTTCGACTATTTGCGCTGGTTGATTGGTGAGGTGGTCGATGTCAAAGCGATGTCCGCCAATCGCGGACAACTCGATATTGCCGTCGAAGACACGGCGGACGCGCTGCTCAAATTTGAAAATGGCGCGGTCGGTCATGTACATGTCGATTATCTACAGCGTCCACCCGCGCATACGCTGCGCATTACGGGGTCGCGCGGATTGATCGTATGGGATAATGCCGACGGAATCGCGCGGATATGGCAAAATGGCAGCGATCAACCTGATACTGCCCGACCGCCTGAAGGATTCGAGCGTGATCACCTGTTCAAAGAACAGTGGAATGATTTTAGCGTATCCATTGTGGAGAACCGCCCGCCGCGCTGTACCCTGCATGATGGGATACGGGCACTGGAAATTGCGCTGACGGTGCGCGATAGTTTATAGGGATAGGGCATCTTCTGCCCACAATGAAACGCGGTAACCATAATATCAAGACGCAAACGCTATATAGGCGCGGGACTCAGACGCGCCCGCTATCAAAACAACCAAACGGAGCCCCATGCAAAAGAACATACTAGACCAATTCTCGCTGCGTGACCGCGTGATCGTCCTGACGGGCGGCGGGGGGCTGCTCGGCAGGCAGTACGCGCATGATCTGGCATCGGCGGGCGCACATGTCGTCATCGCGGATATCCACGATGCGGAAAGTATCGCCGCAGATGTGAGCGACAAAAGCGGGGTGCGCGCATTGGGCATCGTGACCGATGTGAGCGATAAAACATCGGTGACCGCATTGATCGATCAGGTCGTGCGCGCGTTCGGGCGCATCGATGGTTTGGTCAACAACGCGGCGATTGACCCGAAAATGGACGAGGATTCGCGCCGCCAGCACACGATCACGTTTGAAGACTATCCAGTCGAATTATTCGACCAGAGTCTGGCGGTCAACGTGCGCGGCATGTTTTTGTGCGCGCAGGCGGTGACGCCGATCATGCTGGCGGCGGGGCGCGGCAGCATCGTCAATGTGTCATCGACGTATGGCTTGGTAGGACCCGATCAACGCTTGTACGAACACGACGACCCGAATATCCCACCTACGTTTAAGCCCGTCGCCTACAGCGTGACGAAAGCCGCCGTTCTGGGGCTGACGCATTATTTGTCGGCGTACTTCATGGGCAAAAATATTCGTGTCAATACGCTGACGCCCGGCGGCGTTTATAATCATCATGACGACGAATTTGTACGCCGTTACAGTGCGCGTACAACGCTCGGTCGCATGGCGGATAAAGGTGAGTTCTCATCGGGGCTGCTGTACTTACTCTCTGATGCGTCGTCGTATATGACAGGCGCAAATCTTGTCGTGGATGGGGGATGGACGACATGGTAAATGTAATCGCGCTCATCCCCGCGCGCGGCGGATCAAAATCGATCCCGCGCAAGAATATCAAGCTGCTGGCAGGCGCACCGCTCATCGCCTACAGCATTGCGGCGGCATTACAAAGCAAACTCGTCAATCGCGTCATCGTCAGCACCGATGACGACGAAATCGCGGCGGTCGCGCGGGCATGGGGCGCAGAAGTCCCGTTCATCCGCCCGGCGGAATTCGCGCAGGACAGCACGCCCGATTTGCCCGTGTTCATACACGCGCTCGATTGGCTAAAACAGCACGAAAATTATGCTGTGGATGTTGTCGTGCATTTGCGCCCGACATCGCCGTTTCGCCCGCCAGAAATGGTCGATCAATCAGTGCAGGCGTTGATCGACGACAACGACGCCGACAGCGTGCGCGGCATTGTGCCCAGCGGAGAAAATCCGTTCAAGATGTGGTTGTATGCCGACGACGGGACAATTCGCCCGTTGCTGAAAGTCGATGACATTGCAGAATCGTTCAATGCGCCGCGTCAGATTTTGCCGCAGACATTCTGGCAGAGCGGGCATATCGACGTGATTCGCCCGCGCGCGCTACATGCCGGGTCGATGACTGGCACCCGCATCCGCCCCTATCTGATCGACGCGCGTTACACCATCGATATCGATACGCTGGCGGATTGGGATCGCGCGACATGGATGATGGAACAGCTTGATTTGCCAGTGGTGCGCGCCAATCTGCCGCCCGTCACAGACGCGCTTCACGCTATCGAGCAGCGGGCAGCGGGTGAGGGTCGCCGTTTTCCCACAAACGTTAAACTTCTTGCGCTCGATTTTGACGGTGTACTTACGGATAATCGGGTGTGGGTCAACGGTGACGGCGTCGAGTGGATCGCGGCGAACCGCAGCGATGGCATGGGTATCGGCATGGTCAAAGCGCACGGTCTTGAAGTCGTGGTGATCTCGCGCGAAACCGATCCGGTCGTCGCGGCACGCTGCCGCAAATTAGGTATCGCCTGTCATCAGGGCATCACCGCAAAAGAACCGATCTTGACTCAGCTTGTGAACGAACGTGGTTTAGACTGGTCACAGGTGATTTATGTCGGTAACGACAGCAACGATCTCGGCTGTATGGCGCTGGCAGGGTTCAGCGCTGCGCCCGCCGATTCACACGCGTCTGCGCTTGCTGCCGCCGATCTGGTTTTATCGCTGAACGGCGGACATGGCGCGGTGCGTGAATTATGTGACATGATTATCGAACACACGGAGCAACCATCAGCATGACACGAGCAATCAACATTGGCGCGCATCCGGTGGGTGAAGGACACCCGACGCACATCGTCGCGGAAATTGGCGTCAATCACAACGGTGATCTGGATATCGCTAAAAAACTCATCGCCGCCGCCGCCGCCGCAGGCTGCGACGCTGTTAAATTTCAAAAACGCACGCCGCTTCTGGCGACGCCGTCCGATCAACGCGATAAACTGCGCGAAACGCCATGGGGCACTATGACGTATCTCGATTACCGCTATCGCGTCGAATTCGAGTATGAACAGTACCAAGCCATCGACGCCTATTGTAAGCAAAAAAATATCATGTGGTATGCCTCGTGCTGGGACGAAGAAGCCGTCGATTTTATCGAGCAGTTCGCGCCGCCCTGTTATAAAATCGCGTCTGCCAGCCTGACGGATAAGGTCATGATCAGCAAACTGTTGGAGACGAAACGCCCGCTGATTTTATCGACGGGTATGAGTACGATGGAGCAAATCCACGACACCGTGGATTTTATCGGCGATCAAGTGCCGCTCATGATCATGCACGCCACCAGCACATACCCGGCGAAGCATGAAGAACTCAACCTGAGAATGATCACGACGCTGCGCGACACCTTCCCCAACCCAATCGGCTACAGCGGTCACGAAGTCGGCTTGCCGACCACGCTGGCGGCAGTCGTGTTGGGCGCGTGCGCGGTCGAACGCCATATCACGCTCGATCGCGCGATGTGGGGGTCGGATCAAGCGGCGTCGGTCGAGCCGGGCGGATTCGAGCGGCTGGTGCATTATGTTCGCACGGTCGAAGGCGCGATGGGCGATGGTGTCAAGCGCGTGTATGACAGCGAACTGCCGATCATGGCGAAGCTGCGCCGCACGACTTAACAATACCACGCTCCCTGCACCGCTCGCCTAAATCAGTGAGCGGCGGTGCAACAACCGAGTTGTCGCTTAGCTTTCCTCCCCGAAATCGGGGATAGGTTGGGGGAGAAATACCTTAGAACTGGAAATCACGCCGACGGCTACACCTGTAAGAAAGGACAAGGCGCTATCCCTCCCCAAGCCTAAAGGCAGGGGTATCTCGCGCCGATTTGATGATACGATGACGAACCCTACCAACCTATCCACTCGTTTAGGCGCACTCGTCCAACGTTTGACGCGCACGCATAAGCCACGTGACCCCGAAATCGCGGCGGATATTGCGGCGACGCGGGCTGTCATCGAAACGTGGGCGCGTGCGGGCGTAAATCATATCGCGCCGGATCGTATGTTCGCCATTTTGAGCTTTACGAATTTGCCGCTGCACGCAAAATTTCATGGCTTGCTGGCGAAAGCGATGCAGCTTGAGGGGTATACGCCGCTCATCTTCACCTATGCCGCCGTCACGACCGCCCATGAATACTTCGAGATGTTCGGCATCGGGCGCGACAAATTGGTCTTTTGGCGCAAGATGGCGAACCACTACGCACCGCGCAATAGTGCGTTTCAAAAACTGATCGACTCGTTGATTCCGTCCGATGCCGATGCGCTCGATATGCTCGATGTCACGCTGCACGGTGTCGAAATCGGCAAGCACGCGCTGAGCATGACCGCGCGCAATTTGATCCAGGCGCAGTTGAATTTACGTGATCCGCACACGCGCGCGCTTTACCGCGAACATTTCGCAAAATCGGCGCAAGCAGTGATGGCAACCGAGCGGTTGCTTGAGCAATACCCGATCAAAAAGATGCTGGTACGCGATGCGGGCTATGTTCCCAATGGCGCGATTTACGAAACAGCGCTGCGCGCGGGCGTCGATTGCATCACATATGAGCAGGGCTTACGGCGCGGGACGTGGTTCTTCAAGCGCTATACGACATTCGAGAGCAAAAGCGAACATTATTCGTCGCTGTCGTCCAAAACGTGGGCACAAGCGCAGGCGCGTGAATGGACTCCAGCACAGGACACAGCATTGGATGCGATCTTTGCCGGGCGTTATAAACCGGATAGCACCGAAGATACGCGCCGTTTGCAAAGCGGCAAACTGCTCAAAACACCAGAACAGGTACGCGCACAGCTTGGTTTAGACCCCGCCAAAAAGACCGCCGTGATTTTCTCGCATATCGCGTGGGATGCCGCGTTCTTTTATGGCACGTGTTTGTTCGGTGATTTCGAGAACTGGCTGTACGAAACCGTCAGGTTCGTCGCCGCCGAATGCCCGGACATGAATTGGGTCGTCAAGCTGCACCCGTTCAATGTGTTCAAACTCAAGCGCGAAGGCATCGGCGAAGAAAGCGAAATGCGGCTGTTACGTCCGCTCATGCCGCTGCCGGATCATGTCACAGTGATGCGCGCTGATACCGACATCAATACGCAAAGTTTGTTCCCGTTGGTCGATGCAGTACTGACCGTGATCGGCACGGTCGGCATGGAGTTTCCGTGCTTTGGTGTGCCCGCGATTTTGGCGGGGACAGGGCGCTATCATGGGCGCGGCTTCACGGTCGATCACGATAGCATCGACTCGTACTGGCATACACTGCGTCACCTGCACAAAATGCCACGACTGGATACAGCGACGCAAACGCGCGCGCGCCGTTATTACTACACGTTGATGTCACAACGACAAACGGCACTCGATGATATCGCGCCCATGGAGATCAAGCGGTTGAGCGAAGCACAAAGCGACGTGCATGACAATATCAGCATCACCGCGCACTCGCTGGCGGAGTTCGAGTCGAAAACGTCGATTCAACGGCTGCGCGCGTGGCTGGCGCACAGCGACGAGAGCGATATTCTGGAGCCGTTGGCATAACCCATGCACATTCTGTTTCTCATGCCTGCCGCGCCGCTTGCGGATAATATTTCTGGCGCGGCGTCACGCTATTTGCAGAACCTGAAAGCGCTGACCGCGACGGGTGCGTCGATCACACTTGCACGCCTCGACAGCGCCGATCATTTCGCGGCGCTGCCCCCACCCTCCGACCTCCCTCCCGTAAACAGCGAGGGAGAGAAGCGCACATCGTCGGTGGGTGCGGGTGGTATAAACGCTGCACCTACCGCGACACCCCCGTATGAACCGCTCGATTTTCGTTACGACCCGCCGCGCCTGAATCGTTTACAGCGCTGGCTTGGCGCGCTGTTCGAGCCGATTGGCGTGGTGTATCCGAGCATCGACCAGGCGACGATTCGAATTGGGGCACTGCTGGACGAGATCGACCCTGATTTGGTCTGGGTAGAGACGACCGAACTGGCGGCGTCGGTCATGTTGGCGAACCCGGCGGTGACGTGGATTTTATCGCACCATGATCTTGCGTATCGTGTGCGCGAAATTCGTACCGGCGCGAAAACACGCGCGCAGCGCTGGACTATCGATATGCTGCGCCGCGCCGAAACCACGGTCATCCAATCTGCGCCGATTATCATCACTGCGTCCATGACCGACGCCGGACGTTTGCGCGCCTTAGGTGCGCCCGATGTACGTGTGATTCCGATGGGGTATGACCCGCAGCCCGTCGCGACGGGCGGGGAAAGTCCTGCGCCGACAGCATCAGCGGGTCGCATCATTCATCTCGGCAGCCTCGAAACGACCGCTAATCGCGTCGGACTGGAAGCGTATTTACGCAAAGCGCACCCACAGGTGCCGGATACGACGCTGACGATTATCGGCAGCGCGAACGCGCTTAAACCGCCGCTGCGTGACTTGATCGACGGCGACCCACGCGTGGTTCTGGCAGGCTACCAACCCGATTTGGATAGCGCGCTGCACCCGTTCGATCTGGCGATATTGCCGTATGAACACGATACCGGATACCGCACCAAACTACCGCTGCTGATGCGCCATCAACAGGTGATCGTGACGACACGCGCGGCGGTCGCCGGGTCGATCATCGATGGACTCGATCACGTCATTGTGATCGTCGAGCGCGTGGACGATTTTCCTGATGTCATTCGTCGTTTGTGGGATGATCACGCCGAACGCGAGCGGATCGGGCGGGCGGCGCTGGTGTTTTTCACGGCGCATTACACCCATGACGCGATTCAGCCGCATTATACGGCGCTGTTAGATGAGATTATCGAATGAACGAGGTCTGTGTGTCTTGTGTTATGTTTTTAGTTCGTGACGGATTCTATGCATATTTGGCTTGAAATTCACGAAGGGCAGGTCACGCGCAACCTGCTCGAAAACAACCTGCTCAATCTGCTCACGGATCACGGTGCGACCGTCACTTTGATCACGTCGGGCGCGCGCGTGCCGGCATATGCTGGGCGCTATACCAGTGAACACGTCGAACTGCGCGATCTGCTGCTGCTGCGCGAGTCAATCGGGCGTTATGCCAATTACGAATACGCGCTCGGTCGCTGGCTGAACAAACGCGGCGCGGGCGCGCTTCGACGCACATTATGGGATCAATGGGGTGAAAAAATCGCGGCGCGCACCAATGACCGGATCGAGGCGCTGTTCACCGAACGACCGCCAGATGTCGTCGTTTCGTCGCATATCAGTCAGATTTATGGGCGGCGGCTGGTGGCGGCGGCACGGCAGCGCGGTATTTCGACGGTGGGAAACCTGAACAGTTGGGATAATGTGTGGAAGGGCTTGCGCACGCGCCCCCAAACCGTGACGTGTTGGAGCGAGAACAACAAAAGCGAGATCGTGCGGCTGGAAGGTTACCGCCCTGACGATGTCATCGTGGTTGGCGCCCCTGCGTTCGATCCGTATTTCGCACCCGACGCGCAATGGACACACGAGCAGACCTGCACCACGTTGGGCATCGTCCCCGCGCGCCCGTATCTGGTATTCGCCACACTCGGACAGTTCAGCCAACAAATCGACGAGACGTATCCGTTCGAGGCATTACTCGCGTTGTGGGATGCGGGCGCGATTCCCGATAATCCACTGATTATGCTGCGGCTGCACCCCTGGACGCGCGAGGCGTATTTTTCGCGCTTTTTGAATCATCCGGCGGTGATCGTCAGCCGTTATCACGGCTATACGCCAGGCATTGGCTGGAGTCCGTCGCGCGATGAGGCAATTTTGGCGGGCAATCTGATGCGTCACGCGGCGGTGCTGGTCAGTCCCGGTTCAACGATGTGCATCGAATCCGCGATTTTCGAGACGCCGACCGTTGTCCCGGCGTTCAATATTTACATGCCAGAAATTTTCGAGGCGTATTTTCAATCGACGTGGCTGGAACAGCACTTCGCGCGTTTGTACAACAACGATTGGGTGCCGGTCGTCAAAACCATCGACGATCTGCGTGTGGCAATCACACGCGCAATGGCGGATCGTTCGTGGTACGCGGCAGGGCGGGCAGCGATCCGCGACGAATTTTTGGGACCCTTGGATGGAAAGGCGACGGCGCGCTTCGCACAGGTTATTCTGGATGCGGCGGGCAGAAAGGCGACCAAGGTATGAAGCGCCTCAGCTCGTTTCGGCGCAGCACCGCGTATCAACGGGTGCGCGCGCCGATCAACAAAGCAGTTCGTATTGGCTTAGGCTATGCGGGCGGTGCGCTGCACACTGTGACCGGAATGGGCAGACACCCGTCATTTTTGATCACCGGCACACAAAAAGCGGGCACCACTGCGCTGCACCTGTATTTGACCAAGCATCCACAACTGGTATCGGCGCAGCAAAAAGAACTACACTATTTTTCGTTCAATTATCATCGCGGCGCACTGTGGTACAAAGGCTTGTTTCCAGCACGCCTCGCGCCTGATCAGCACACGTTTGAAGCGTCGCCCAGTTATCTTTATCACCCGGCGGCGGCAGCGCGTATCCACGCCTATGATCCGACGATCAAACAGATCGTGATTTTGCGCGACCCGGTTGAGCGTGCGTTCAGTGCGTGGAGCGTGCCGCATTGGTACAAAGAAGGGTTCGCCGATTTCGATGCGATGGCGCGCGACGCGATCGCGCGTGACGGCACGTTTTACCACAACGGACGTAATGGCGGCGGCGGTTTTATTCATCGCGGGTTATATGCACTTCAGCTTGAGCGTTATTTCGCGTTGTTTCCGCGTGACCAGTTCTTGATCCTTGAAAGCCGTGCGCTCAAAGGTGATCCTATCGGTGTACTGATGCAAATCGAGGGCTTTCTGGGGCTGACTCCGCATGACTGGTCGCGCGAAACGTTTGCGCCTGTTAATGTGACGCCACCATCCATCGACGTGCTCAAGCCGGAAACACGCGCCTTGCTGCGTGCGTATTATGCACCGCACAACGCGCGTTTATACGATTTGCTCGGCGTCGATTATGGGTGGGAAAATGCGCTATGAAAATCATCGCCATTCTGTCGAATAAATATTCGGGCAGCACGATCACCGACTTTATGCTGGGCGCGCACTCACAGATTTTGAGCCTGACCGAGTTGGTCGCGTTCGTCGCCAACGGGCGCACGCCATTCGCGTGTAAATCGTGCGATCCGCCAGAGTCGTGTCCGGTATGGACGCGCGAACTGACCAGCGAATTGATCAGCATCGGCGCGCGGCGTCAAGTGTATGACGCGATCAGCCGCCACACGGGCGCGCAAATCCTGGTCGATTCATCCAAGCTGGTCGGCGCGTGGTATGCCAAAACGCTGACAGGAATCGACCGCAGCGATGTGATGTGTGTACATCTCGCCAAATCGCCGCACGCCTACGCCGCCAGCGAGAAGCACAAGTCGCATCACAGCAGCTTGCACCAAATCGACGATATTGCTGATCGGTGGTGGCGCGGCAACGGACAGATTCTCGATTTTATCGCGGCGCGTGGTTATTCGTCGGTGTATGCGCGCTATCACGATGTGGTCGATCATCCACGCGCGGTCTTGAGCGCGATCTTGCGCGGCGTCGGGCTGGAATACGAAGCGGATATCGAACACTTCTGGAAGTTCAGACAGCATCCGTTATGGGGCAATAAAGGCGCGCGCTCGCACTTTGAATCGACCGATTCGCACCCCGACCAATGGACGGACGAAAGCGCGACGCAAAAGCATTTGTATACCGAGTCGCATCAAACGCTGTTCCGCGATGAAAAATGGCGCGAGACGCTGACACACGCCGATGTTGACCGCCTGTGGAGTCATCCGCGCGTGCGGGCGATGGGTGAATTGCTCGGTTACGCTCACCCCTTCACCGACGCGGGCATCGCGCTCGATGCCAAAACCGAGTCATGGTCGCCGCGTGCGGTGAGCGGCACACCCGCCGCGCACGCCGAAGCCGCCGCGCGTCACGCCGATGTCCGCAATCATGCGCTGGTCATGAAAGTGCGGCGGCGATTGCGGAGCATGTTATGAACGCGGTGAACGACACAACGCTGATCTTATGCGCGGGCGCGATCAATTACGCGGCGCTGCCCGTCAGCACGAATACATCGAACGCGATGATCCCGGTCAACGGACAGCCCGTGATCGGCTGGATCATCGATGATTTACTCGAAAAAGGGATTAAAAGCGCGGTCGTCGTGGTGCGCCCCGATGATCATCACCTGCGCACGTTCATTCAGCGCGCGGCGCGCGGGCGCATGAACATCACCGTGGCGGAAACAGCGGGCGATACGATTTTGCACAGCGTGCGCGCGGGCTTGCAGGCGACTCGCGGCGGCGGGATGACGCGCGTGATTTTGGGCGATACGCTGATTCGCGCGCCGTATCATCACACAGGGGATGTCGTGTATGTGGGAGCGGTGGAAGAATCGCGGCGCTGGTGTATCGCACGCATCGACGCCGACGGGCGCATCACCGACCTGATCGATAAACGTGATGTGCCCGATTCACCGCCGTATCAAGCGCTGGCGGGGTATTATCACCTGCAACATGGTGCGGTGTTCGCGGCGTGCATCGATGCGGCAATTGCCGATGGTGCGCGCGAACTCAGCCGCGCCTTGCTGTTGTATCACGCCGATCACCCGATTTATGCGCGCGCGCTCGACTCGAATGACTGGTTCGATTTCGGCAACATCGATCATCTGGTCGATGCGCGCCGCCGCTTGCTCGCGCCGCGCCACTTCAACGAACTGAGCATCAACCCCGTGTTGAACACGATCACCAAGACCAGCCTCAACGACGCTAAATTGAGCGACGAACTCGATTGGTATACCGCGCTGCCCGCCGAACTGCAAGTGCTGACGCCGCGCATCGTCGCGGCGGAACGGGCGAACGGACGGCTGCGTTTCGTACAAGAATATTACGGCTATCCAACACTGGCGGAGTTGTGGGTTTACGGCGACCTGCACGCCGATACATGGATCGCTATTCTGCGGCGCGCGCTGCGCATCCACGACGAATTTCGGCGCTACACCGCGCCAGCGCAGCCCGCCGATGCGCTGGCGATTTACCGTGATAAAACATGGGATCGGGTGGAGGCGCTGCGCGCGAGCGACCCGACATGGGCACGCTTACTGGCGCGCGATACAGTGACGGTCAACGGGCGTGAGCTGCGCGGTTTACCGCGTTTGCGCGACGACATCGATAAGGCAATTTCACGGTTGATCGACGATGCGCCGGAATGGACGATTTTGCACGGCGATTTTTGCTTCTCGAATATTTTGTTCGACCTCAACAACCAGATTATCCGCTTGATCGACCCGCGCGGGTCGTTCGGGCGCAAAGGCATTTACGGCGACCCGCGTTATGACATCGCCAAACTGCGTCACAGTGTGTGCGGCTTATACGACTTCATCACTGCTGACCTGTTCGACGTGACCGATCACGGTGATGATGTGTTCGAGAGCGCGATCTATGCCGACGTGAATGTTGTACAGGTTGGCGCGGCGTTCGATGCGCTGATTCGCACACACGGCTATAATGCGAGTCAGGTTCGGCTGATCGAAGCACTGCTGTTTCTGTCTATGCCGCCGCTCCACGCCGATAAGCCCGCGCGCCAACACATGATGCTGTTGACGGCGTTCACTCAGTTGAATGACCTTTTGTAAGGGGACTTGTATGCGTCGTATGTTCGTGTTGCTTATCTGGAAAGCGCCGTAAAACCCCTGCCTTCAGGCATGGGATATAAGGCGTCGGTCTTATGTTTTTTCTGCTGAAATAGGGTATGATGAAAGGAGGTTAAGGTACGAGACGTAAAAATCCGACCTCGATCATAATCGTGCTTTAATGCAAAACGGATGGGACGCATCCGTGAACGATAACGTAGTGCCTCTGCCAACGCCGTAAGGCGACGGTAAGCGCAAGCGTCGTTCAGAAGCCCCTGCCTTTAGGCATGGGAGCGTCACCTGTTCGATGTTGCGGCGGGCGGCTTCACCAACATCACCGACGACGGCACGAGCGATGTCATCGGCGAAGATAGCGATGGCGCACTGGTGGATATCATGCCGTTTTGGTCGCCAAGCGGCGATGCGCTTCTACTAGGCGTTCCCGTGCCGCGCGCTGACGGCTCGCCCGTCATTTTGGCTTCGTTTGATCACCCGCTCAGTGACCGCCGCTATGCACTCAGTCAATCGATCAATCAATCGCTGCAAACGCTGAACGCGCAGAGTCAGGTTTTGATCGGTGGCTATCTGTACACGTTCGAGCGCACCAGTCAAAATATGTTCGGGTCGTGAAGCTAGCGCGGGCGGGATAAAACTCGCCCGCGCAAATGGCTTCGTGCCTTTGCGTTATGTTTTTAACATTTTGTCGTTCAAAGGCTTTTCGCACATGCCCGTCCCCACGTTTCTCATCATCGGCGCGATGAAAGCCGGCACAACCTCGCTGTATCATGCTTTTGGACAGCATCCGCGCGTGTTTATGACGCCGACTAAAGAGCCGCATTTTTTCAGCTATGAAGGACGCCCGACCAGCCGTGATCATATCGTCACCGATTGGGACGCCTACCGTGCGCTTTTCACTGGATCGGAGTCGTTTTCGGCACGGGGTGAAGCGTCGCCATCGTATTTACCCGCGCCGCACGCTGCGCCGACAATCCTGAAATATGTCCCCGACTGTAAGCTGATCGCGGTACTGCGTGACCCAGTCGAACGTGCGTATTCGCAGTATTTACACAATTTCAAAAGCGGGTACGAACAACACGACGACTTTTTGACCGCTTTTGATGCCAATCAAATCGAGTACGATACGCGCGGCGAGGGCTGGCGCAGTTACCAGAATCAAGGCATGTATGGCGCGCACCTGACCCGTTATTTCGCGCTGTTCCCGCGCGACCAGATCAAGGTCGTCTTCTATGACGATTATGTCCGCGATGCAGCAGGCGTCATGCGCGATTTGTTCGCGTTTATCGGCGTCGATGACGACGTACAAACGCATAACGACTGGTATTACAAAAGTGGCAAGCCCAAAAGCCGCCTTATCCACGCGCTGGTAAGCGGACGTATCCCGGCAATCCGTCAGCTCGCACGCGCGTTGATTCCTAAACAAGCGCGGTCACGAGTCAAGAGTGCGCTGCATAATGCCAACGTCACACAGTCAAAGATCACGGCGGATCAACGTGCCGTGCTGCTGCCCGTTTATCACGACGATACGCTGCGTTTGAGCGAGATGCTCGGGCGAGATTTAAGCACATGGCGGGTGTAGGAACATGCTATTGTGCCTGTGCTTTGTATGCTATGCTTGACGTGAACTACCGGGCTTGATCCGCTTTCTTGAAGCATTCGACGAGCATCGGTTTTCGTTTGCTCATCTTGAAAGCGCTGATTTAATTCGCGCTCGTGAGATTATGCAGAAATTTAGTGATATTCCGAAGCTCGATTTTGAAATTCTGAGAAGGCGCGATGGTGAACCGATGTTCATAGTGCCCGATTTTGATATTTCGTGATCATCGTCATTCCGATGGCGGGGCGCGGCTCGCGCTTTGCGGATCGCGGCGTTACCACGCCCAAACCCTTGATCTCGGTCGCCGGACGCCCGATGATCGCGCGTGCGCTCGACAGTCTGCACGACATCGACTATACACGCCTGATTTTTATTGCCCTCAAAGAACACGAACAGCAGTATGCCATCACTCACCATTTGCATCAGATCGCGGGTGATAAAACCCGGGTGATTTTGCTCGACGATGTGACTGATGGACAGTTATGCACGGTCATGGCAGCGCGTGATTTAATTGACAGCGATGACGACGTGTTGATCGCCAACTGCGATACGTATATCGACTCCGATCTGGGCGCGCGCATCGCCGCTAAAACACCCGACTGCCACGGCATGATCAGCACGATCAACGCGCTTGGAGATCGATGGAGTTTCGCTCGCACCGACGACAGCGGGCGCGTCGTCGAAGTCGCGGAGAAAATCCGCATCAGCGACCACGCCAGCACGGGCTATTATTACGTTTCGAGCGGGCGTGAATTGTGTCAGATCGCAGACGAGATGTTCGCGGCGGGCGCGACCACACGCGGTGAATATTATGTGATCCCGGTTTACCAGCACATGATCGCCCGTGGGTGGCGCGTCGAGATCGCGCCCGCGCGGGCGATGTGGGATATGGGCACGCCAGAATCGCTGGCGGCTTATGCGATGTATCTCGCGGCGCATGGCGAAGAGTAAAAGTTGCGTATTCTTTACATCCTGAACGCGCTCGGCGGCGGTGCCAGCGCCGGAATCTACGAGGCGATCCCAGCGCTGCGCGCGCTCGGAGTCATTCCCTACGCGGTCGCGCCGCCCGGTGATAATGCGACGCTGATGCGTGTCCGCAGTTTATTTGACGGTGTGCGCATCGTTCCAATTCCGTGGTGGAATATTCAGTACGATCTTGATCCGGTACGGCGAATCGCACAGGCAGTCGGACGCTGGCGGCGCGGCATGACACACGCACACGCGAGTCGTGCTGTTCAGCAAGCCGCGCATGATTGGAATATCGATCTGATCCATTCGGGGACAGCGCTGACGTTGGCGGGCGCATTGGCGGCGCGGTCGCTGAAAATGCCGCATGTCTGGCATATCAAAGAGGCGGTCGGGGCGCAACATCGCGTCCGCTTTGGCATGGGCGATGGCGAAATGGTCGAATTTTTCAGCGACCAATCGGCGCACATCATCGCTATGAGCGCGTATGTAGCGGGCATCTTTCGCGCCTATGACTGCGACAATATCAGCGTGATCCCCGATGGCGTCGATGTGACAGGTTATGCGCCGACTGGTTCAACACATTTGCGGGCACAATTAGCTATCCACGCGGATCAAATTTTAGTCGGCATGGTCGCGGGGCTGAGCAGCACATGGAAACGACATGATTTGTTCATCGCGTCCGCGAAAATCGCCGCCGCGCGCGATCCACGCCTGATCTTTTGTATCGTCGGTGGCGCGCCCGCGCCGCGTCCGTTTCCTTACGACAGCACACGACGATATGCCGACGGGATTTTGGCGTCGGCACACCCGCTCGGTGATCGGTTTAAGCTGGTCGATTTTGTGCCCGACCCGTCTGATATTATGCGGTCGCTCGATATTTTGGTGCATCCATGCGATGTCGAACCGTTCGGGCGGATCGCCATCGAAGCGGGCGCGGCGCGGACGCCTGTGATCAGTGTGCGCGCGGGCGGAATCGCCGAAACGGTCATCGATGGGCAAACCGGCATTTTGGTCGAGCCAAACAACGCCGACGCATTGGCAAGCGCGATGCTCACGCTGGCGGCGGATGCCCCGTCACGGGCGCGACTGGGCGCGGCGGCGCGCACGCTGATCCGTAGTGGATACGGGATTGAGACGCACGCGGCGCGGATACATACGCTGTATGCCACCATTGTGTGACACTCTACAACGGATGAGGGGTCGCAGGGACGTACTTTCGTTGGCTCGATCCGATGACGTGGGTAGGTTAAGATAAGCGCAACTTTTATAGATGCGATCTGTGTTTTGGCAGCCGGACAAGCCTTTGAGCGTCTGGCGGGGCAGTCGAGCAATCAAGGTCATTGTGTATAACAAGGCAGCAAGTGAAAAACAATATAACCGCAGCCCGTGATCTAAGACAAAAACAAACCGCGATTGCGCGGATGATTCCGAAAGCGAAACGCGAAACGCGCGCGTTTGTCAAGCGGCTGCGTCAGCACGTCGCGTATCGTGGTGAGGCGAAAACGGCGGCATTCATCTTCGGCTGTCAACGCAGCGGCACGAACATGCTGATCGAAGCGTTGGAGCAAAGTCCGCTCACGCACATGTATCAAGAGGATAACGGCGCGGCGTTTATCCGCAATCGCCTGAAAAGCATCGAGGTGCAGCACCAATTGGTACAGCGGGCACCGTGCCCGGTCATTTTGTTCAAGCCGATTGCCGACTCGCAGCGCGCAACCGCATTACTGGACGCGCATATTGGTTCAAAAGCGATCTGGATATTTCGGGATGTCGATGCGACGAGCGCGTCGGCAGCGGCAAAGTGGGGGCAGATGCAGATCAGCTTGATCCGCCAGTTATGCGATAATATGCTGCCGCCGACGCATTGGTTAGGCGAACACCTGCCAGATGAACAGCGCGCGTGGGCATGTGGGTTATACGCCGCGCTGCCGCATATGACGGCGCACGAAGCGGCGGCGATCAAGTGGGTGCTACGCAACGCGATCTACTTCGATCTGGGGCTGGATCGTCAGCCGGAACGGGTGATGTTGGTCAAATACGAAGATTTAGCGCGCGCGCCGCGCATCCATTTTCCGGCGTTATTCGACTTTTTAACGCTGCCATTCGATGCCGCGTATGTATCGAATGTGCGCGCATCGGCGGCGCATCATGATGCGCCGCCGATGGATGCACGGATACGCGCGGCTTGTGACGAGATGATGGCACGTTTGGAACGGGCGTATCGTTCATGACCGCACCGTTTTTCTCGATTTGCATCCCCAATTACAATTACGGACGCTTTATCGGTGAGACGATCCAGAGTGTGCTGGATCAGGATTACGACGATTACGAGATTGTGATCGCGGATAACGCCTCGACCGACAACAGCCTCGACGTGATCGAGTCGTTTGCCGCCCGCGACGCGCGGATTCGTGTGATCCGCAACCGCCATAATATCGGCTTCGCGCCGAACTTGCAGCGCGCAACCGAGACCGCACGCGGACAGTATATGAATTTGCTCTCGTCGGACGATCAAATGAAGGCGGGTGCGCTGCGCGCTTATGCCGATGCGATCCGCGAGACAGGGGTGCGCGACGCGGTCTTGTTCGCGGCGGTCGAAAACTTCGATGAGCGCGGGCAGGTGTTCAAACTGACGGTCAAGCCGGATGACGGCTTTTATCTGCGTTACACATCCCCAAATGCGCCGCCCAGTGGCGCGGCACAAGTGTTCGATGGATCGGCAGTGCTGACGAGTGCGCTCAAGCGGCTCAAGACGCCCATGCCGTTCTTGAGCACGGTGTATGCGCGGACGGTGTGGGAGCGTGTCGAAGGCTATAACAGCACACGCACGATTGGACCCGATAAGCATTTCATCTATAAAGTGTTGGGCTTAAACCCGCCCGTGGTGTACATTCCGCGCGTGTGCTATCGCTACCGCGACGCGATCAGCCCGAATAAAGCCGCGCAAACGACCACGCTCAAACAACCAATGGACGATTACTTGTATACGCTGGAGTATCGAGACGAGACGCTCGCGCCGTTGGGTTTGACGCGCCAAGATTTGATCGAAGCATTCATCGAGCGCGTGTGCCTGCGCGAAGGCTTAAGTCAGCTTGGACACCGCCATTACGCGCACGCCTTCAAGCTGTTGATGTTCGCGCTGGCGAGTTACCCCGGCACGACGCTGCGCCGCCCGAAAGCCTACGCGCTGGCGGGGCTGCTTGCGACAGGACCGCTGGCATCGATCATCGCACCTGTGCTGTTGTCGGTGTATTATAGAGAGCATCCGAACGAAGTACGGGAAGCCGCCGTGCGCGCGCAGGGATAAAACGATGTCAAATCAAACGCCTATCGTTCAACAATCGATCAGCCGACGCGGCATTATCGTCATTATGCTGATTTTGATCGGCTTGTATGGGGTCTATTTTGTGCTTGGCGACATAACGGGCACGGATACCGCGCGCGAAGTTGCCATTTTCGGCGCGATCATCTTGCTCACGGTATTGATCATGCGTCAGCCTGTGATCGGGCTGTCGGTCATCGTCAGCACGGTACTCTTTCAAAATCTGTTCTTCGATTTTGACCTGAGCGAAAACCTGTTCACCGTCATGGGCGTGATCACCGGAATTTCGTATATAGTGTCAAAACGCAATCAACCGCTGCTTCAACGCATCGCGCACCCAGGGGTATTTTTTGCACTGGCGTTCATCATTTGGGGGACAGTCACGCATACCGATGTCGCGCTGATGGGAACACGCTCGTGGCTGCTGACCTATATTCAATTGTTTGGCGGCGTCGTACTGGCGGCAGAACTGCTGATCCCGGAACGACAGCGCTGGTTCATGGTCATTTTCGTGATGGCGTGCGTGCCATCGGCGATTGCCGCCTTCAATGAAGCGGAAATTGTCGGTGTGCTCAGTCGTCAACTTGTGCGCGGTGCCGGTTTTCAAGGCAATCAGAACGCGCTGGCATTTTATTTGTGCATCGCCATCGTCTTTACGATGTGGCTGCATTTCAAGAATCCCAATCGGCGGCAGCATGTGGTGTATTTCGTGCTATATGCGATTTTCATTCTCGGAGTCGTCGGCACGGTATCGCGCGCCGGCTTTTTGATGCTGGTCATGACCTTGATTCTGCCGCCCATTCTGTTCAGATGGGCATCGCCACCGCCTGAAAATCGCACCTATGCCCAACAACAAGAACGACGACAGCGGCGCGAACGCCAGTTAGTCCTGCTGTTCATCGTCGCAGCGATACTGTTAACCCTGTTCATCCCGGATGCATACTGGGATTATCTGTATAACAATCTGTTTGCCGTCCGCGAGTGGGATAGTGGGGTGGAACGCCGTTTCGATCTGGTTGAACTCGCCGCGCGCACATGGCAGAACAACCTGATCTCTGGCGTCGGTTTTGGCGAGTTCATCAATGTGAGCGCGCGTGCGCTTGGCGGCACCTATACCGCGCATAATCTGTATCTGGTCACGCTGGCAGAGACGGGCACGATTGGTTTCGTGCTGTTCATCGGAATGCTGCTGTCTGCGACCTACTCATTTTATCAAGTCGCAAAACGGCGCGACGGTGTCTATTCGACGCAAGCGGCGATGTGGTTGTCGATCATGATGCTGGTGTTCTTACGCGGACCCACCGCCAGCACGCTGCACTACGACAAGCTGCTGTGGATGTTGGTAGGTGTGGGCGCGGCGATGGCGCCCAGATGGTTGATCGTGACGCCGCCCAAGCTGACGTTTATCTTTCCGCGCAAGCGGCGGACACAGCCGTTGACACCGCTTGCCACGCCATTGGAAAATCCCACCGTTTTGTAGGGGCGCAGCGTGCTGCACCCGCCCCTACACGGATGGTTCGGTGTTCGGCGCGCCCGCCTTGAAATCCGCGACGAAAAATACGAGCGGCGCGAGCGCGATCACGGTGAACAACAGCGCGAATTGCTGAAAAATCGTTGCCATCACTGCAAGCGGCGTCAGCCACAATACGTTGATCGCTAAAATTGTCGTTGTCACACGCCGATGTGACGCGCCGCGAATCAGCCATTTTTGATACGCATGGGTACGGTGCGCCGCATACCATTTGTCACCACGTAACAGCCGACGAATGAGCGTAAACGTCGCATCGACGATGAAATAGCCGAGTAAAATCAGCCAGACCCAGAAGGTCAAACCCACCACACCATAACTTTGTACACTTACGAAAGAAGCGTTCGCAACCGAGTAAATTACAAAAATCGCAAAGAGGTAGCCTAAAAACCCACTTCCAACATCACCCATAAAAATGCTTGCCGAACTCCAGTTAAAAATCAAGAAACCGAACGACGCGAACGCCACTACATAACCGATTAATCCCATTTCGTCGGGGGTAGTCCCTATCCCGACAACGAATCCACCTGCCAGCGCGACTGTGACCGCTTCGCCCGCCGCTAACCCGTCGATGCCGTCCATGAAATTATACAGGTTGATTAACCAGACGATGCCGATCACGCCGACGATGTGACCGATCCACCCCCATTCCACGATGGCAACCCCCAAATTGAGCGGCGGCATCCCGCCGAGCGCCGCCAAACCGAAGATCGCCGCGCCAAAATGTACCAGTGCGCGCACACGCCATGAGACCGGGCGGCGGTCGTCGATGAAGCCGATGATCGCCACCGCCCACCCGCCGATCAACAGCGCGGCGACGACTTGGGGAGGAAAGCTATTTTCAGCGTTGTAAACAAGGACGCCGACGGTGAAGGCGATGACGATGGCAAGTCCGCCGCCGCGCGGCGTGGGCACGGTATGCGAACTGCGCTCGTTGGGCATATCGAGCAGATTACGCCGCGCATAACGTCGAATGACCCACGTCAACATCGCCGATAGCACACCGATCAAGGGGAGTATCAAATAGTCTTGCAACGAGAACGTCCTTTAGCGAGTATCCAGTATTCTGTATATTCTTTTGTAGCGGCAAGGCACGCCGTATCCAAAAACACGCCAAGATTGGAACTGCTGTTCTTTACGCGAACAGCGCCGCGACATCGACGGTTTTACCGCCTAAAACGGCAGACTCGAAGGTGTCGCCGGGTTCGTAAATACCTTGCTGAACGAACGCGCCGTTTTCCAGCCGATACACCTCGATATATTCGTTGACGGGATCGATCATCCAGTATTCACGCACGCCATGTTTTTGATACAGTGCATATTTTGTCACGCGGTCGCGTCGCGCGGTGCGCGGTGAAAAAATCTCGACGATCAAATCAGGTGCGCCTTCGATACACTTTTTGCTGATCTTTTGCATACTGGCAAGTGCCAACCAGAAAATGTCTGGCTTTGGCGTATTTTCATCGTCCAAACACACAGCCGTTGGCGCATGGAACAACTTGCCACCCTCGATAAGTCGTAACAGAACTTCTAACGTACTCGACGAACTAAATTGATGATCGACAAAAGCAGGCGGCGACACAATCAATTCTCCATTGATGAGTTCTTCGATACGGGTGGTTTCGGGCAGTTGAAAAAAGTCTTCCGCCGTCATTTTGATCTTCGTTTGTGGTTGGGCGACCATCTCGTTATGACCTGATTATACGCGCAAATGGCGACGGAAACGGCTGACTCCAGCCCAACCGAGCGCGCGCGAACGACGAGTCAACGGTGAGCGAGTCGGTCAACTGCGAGACGATTCCGGCTTTACCGATCAGCCGCGCGCCGACACGCATCACGCCGAGCGGAAACGGAAATAAGCGCGCTGTTTTATTCATGTCCGCCGCTAAGCCGCGCAAAATGTCGGCTGTACTGACGGTTTCGTGATCGCCGATCAAGAACGTCTGACTGGGCGCGGCGGGATGCACGGCGCATGTCACCAGAAAATCCGCGAGATTATCCACGCCAATCAGCGTGCGCGCGTTGTGGACGGACGCTAACGGCAGCGGCAGCCCGCGCGCTATCAAGCCGCGTAAACGGGCGATATTGCCGGGCGCGCCGTCGCCATACACAAGCGGCGGACGTACGACCACGAGTGCTAAGCCCGCACGCGCCGCGATTTCAAAGAGGCGCTGCTCGGCTTCCCACTTGCTGATGGCGTAGGGCAGCGCAGGGCGCACCGGACTTGCCTGATCGAAGTGTCCACTTTGTCCGTTGACGCCGAGGCTGCTGACAAACACGAGCCGTTTGACACCATGTTTGACCATCGTCTCTGCCAACTGCATCGCGCCTTCGACATTGATGTGCCGGAACGCTGCAAGCGGGGCGGCGGCGCGCTCGCGCAGGACGTGGGCGCGTGCCGCGCAGTGGATGACGGCGTCGATACCGTCGAGCGCGCTCCCCCAGTCGGTCGAACCGTCGATTTCACCGACAATGACGGTTGTATCGGCGGATGCAGACTTGGGTACATCGCGGACGGCGGCACGGCTGGTCGCGCCGCGCTGACGAACGCTTGTAATCACGTGCGTGCCGACGAAACCGGATGCGCCTGTAATCAGGATATGGGTCATGGATGGGGTCTTTTCAAAAAGTTGCGCGTGAAAAGAAAAGATTTAACGCAAAGGCGCAAAGAGTCAACGACCCCATAGCTAAAGCTAGGGGCTTGCAGTTATGGCGGGCGCGAAGCCCAAGACACACACCGCGTATGGCGGATTGACTGCCGTCCGACGACTAATGTTAATCGCCGCGTTCAGGTCAGCGTGGGCAGCGAAACCACACGCGACACAGAGAAAAACAGCTTGGTTTGGACGATTGAAGCGAGACGTGTGACCACAGCACGAACACATTTGCGAGGTATAGCGACTATCAACGGCTACTACAGAGACGCCAGCGTATTCGGCTTTGTAGCCGCGCAACTGTGCAAACGACCAGCTATGCAACTCGTCTCGCTTCCGGCGCGGAAACCGTACCCGCGTGCGGATGTCCTTGAGGTTTTCAAGGGCAATCCCGCGCTGTGTGTCTTTCGCCGTTTTGACAAGTTGTTTGCTGATACAGTGGTTCACGTCTTTGGCAAACCGTTGTTCTTTGCCCGACAGGTGTTTGAGCCGACGTTTTGCGGACTTCGTGCCTTTGCTTTGCAGCTTCTTACGCAAGCGGCGGTGCCGGTGACGGACGTTGAGCAAAGGCTTAGCGCTGTAGATTGTGCCATCGCTGTCCGCGAGGATGTTCTTTACGCCCATGTCCGCGCCGAGAAACCCTTCGGGGTCAATCGGCGTTTCGTCGGGAATAGAACACGTCGCATACAAATAGAACGCGCCATTGCGATAGACCAGATCGCTCTCGCCCTGCTGAAACTTAAGCAGTTCCAGGTGACTATCACCCGCTTGGAAGGCGATCTCGGCGCGACCGCCAAGCGCCCAGATAGAAATCGTCCGCTGCTCAATGTGCCATGTGAGGATGCGATTATCGAAAGGAACTGCGCCATGTGGCTTGAAACAACGCTGCGCGTTCTTGTCCAATTTGTACGCATCACTCACCTTGCCGATGCAGCGCACCACCAATTGCGCCGTCAACGCGAACTGCTCACGCACGGGATAGTAGACGACGTGGTGCAACGCAACGTTGTTGAACGTTTTCGTCTCCCACGCTTGCAGACTGATCCAATTGCACGCGGCATTGGCGCGTGCAATTGTTTCGAGCAAGGTTTGCCGTTGTTCGTCGGTCGGCAGCAGTTTCACAATCGCAGTCAGTTTCATAGCACAAGTGTAGCCCAATTCATCTTAAAATTCAATACCTTGAAAGGGCAAGGCGCTATCCCTCCCCATGCCTAAAGGCAGGGGTATCTCGCGCCGATTTGATGAGTTTTCGGATAAGGCGTATCCTGTCCCTACGAAAGATGTCCACGATATTCAGCACTCGCTGATTTAATTTGGCGCTGTAGGGATAGGGCACGCCCTGTCCAAAAACGCGCAAACCACGAAACTACTAAGCTCACTTTACGCAAGCCGCTCGTTTTCAGCCCTCACCCCCTGCCCTTGTCCCTCAGGGCGAGGGGTGAAAAACAGTCGCGGTAGGGGAAATCCTTCTCCATGAGGGAGAAGGATTTAGGATGAGGGCAATCTGCATCAGGTGAGTACTAAAAACACAACACGGAGGCACATGCGCCCGCACATAAAACGTAATGCTTTCCCCGCAGACCGCTTTTCTTTGCGCGTTTGCGTAACGTTTTCGCGTTTGGTAATTAAACCAACGCCATAAAAGCGACCCCACGAAACATCAATGCCGCCCATTTGCCCGGTGCAAACTCGCCCCATACGTCTTTGCCATCGACGCCGAAAATATCGACTGTACTATTGGCGTCGAGTACGCCAATCACGTCGGCGCTCGTATTCGGCGCTTTACGGATATTCAGGCGGTACACCGTTTTACCCTTGGTCGGGTCGTTGGGGGTGAGCAAAATAAACGGCTCGCCATCCTGCGCGAATGCCACCCATCGATCCGGGTTTTGCCCGATCTTCACCCACATATTTTTGCCGGCGAACGAGAGCAAATCGATCTCTTGATTCTGCGTGAGGTCACCTACATCTTCATAATTGACGGCGGGTCCGGTGCGGATGTTGACGAATGCGCCCAGGACTTTGGCGCGCAGTTTACGTCCCGGCGGGGGCGGGGGTGTCAACGATTGCCCGGCATAGGTGAGTAAATCCTGTTCGCTGCCATTGAAGTGATTGAGATCGGTGAAGCGGCTGCTGACTCCAGGCACGCTGCCTTTATCGGTGTATTGCCAGAATTTCCATGTCGTCCAATCGCGCGGCAAGATCGGCGTGAGCGCGCCATAATTGGCGACCCACAAGTCATACCCGCTCCAATCGGGCGAGGGCGTGATGTTGCTATCCCAAAACCACTTGGCGGTGTAAATGATCGGCTTGCGCGGCGCGCGCGTCGAGACCATCTGGCACACGTCACGCGTAATGCTGGTGATCACGTCTTTGCTCATGTTGTCGGTGACTTCGACATCGATGGCGAACGGCAAATCAGGCGTGCGCGTGCCAAGCACGCGGAAAAAAGCGTCGGTTTGGCTGGCGGCGGTGTGCTTGGGGCGAATGACATGATATGCCGTGACCAATAAGCCCGCGCGTTTGGCGGCGTCCCAGTTTGGCGCGAAGCGTGGATCGACATAGGTATCCCCCATCGTCGCGCGGATCGCGGCATAACGGTAGCCCGCCGCTGCGACTTGTGTCCAATCGATAGCGGTTTGCCAGTAGCTCACATCGATGCCGGGTGTCGTAGGCATGAGACTTCCTCACGTAGCGAATAGGATGTAAGCGTGAGTATAAAAGATTTAATGCCAAGGTGCGAAGATGAATACGAAGGACACACGATGTTGGGGCATGGCGAAGACAGGAAAGTGGAATCAAAAGGGCGATCCGTTGGATCGCCCCGACAAACGAATGACTGCGATAGATTAGGCGGTGACGGCTTCTTCAACTGGAATGGCTTCGAGATCGAGCGTGATTTTGATGTCTTTGCCGACCAACACGCCGCCCGCTTCGATGGCGACATTCCACGTCAAACCCCAGTCCTCACGATTGATAGTGATGCTGCCACTAAAACCCGCGCGCGGCTTGCCGTCCATCCCATTGACAACACCGATCAGTTCGGCATCGAGAACGACCGGCAGTGTCTTGCCGCGAATGGTCAAATCGCCATGAATATGCGCGGCGTTGTCACCCTTTGGCTCAACCTTCGTGCTTTTGAAGATGATCGTCGGGTATGTGCCAACATCCAAGAAATCGGCGCTGCGCAGGTGATTATCACGGTCTGCCACGCCAGTTTCGATGCTGCTGGCATCGATGTGCGCTTCAACGGTGGCGGCGGCAGGATTGCTAGGGTCAAAGTTGATCGTCCCCGACACTTTTTTGAAATGACCGCGCACGGTCGCAATCATCATGTGGCGTGTCGAAAATGCTGCTTCAGAATGTGCGGGATCAAACGTCCACATTGCCATGAGAGGAATCTCCAGAGTTTCAAGGTTGATGGGTAAAAGCGGACATGTGTCCGTTTATGATATAAATGGTATCACAGGCAGATCATGGGTTGGCTTAGCGTTGGGTAAGAAACGGACATGCGTCCGCTTATGCTTTTCATAGCGAGCCGATGCGAGCATCCATGTCAACGGTGTAACGGGTACGCGGACGCGGGGTGATCAACGAGCGGGCGATGATTTCTCAATCCTTCGGGACGACGACCGCCAGCCCTTCGCCCACATTGCGGACTTCGATCAGCTTGATGCTGTCGGGCAAATCCATGCCTTTTTTCTTCATGCGTGGGATCATCGCGCGCTTGAAGCCCATTTTCGCCGCCTCCGCCAGGCGCGCCGAAAGCTGAGAGACCGCGCGTAGTTCGCCGCTCAAACCGATCTCGCCGATGAACGCCATATCGTTGGGCAGCGGCTTTTCGTAATAGCTCGATGCCATCGCCATCGCCATTGCCAGGTCGCTGGCGGGTTCGTCGATTTTCATACCGCCAACCACGTTGATGAAAATATCCTGCTCGTGCATTTTCAAGCCAAACCGTTTGCTCAATACCGCGCTGACCAGCAGCAAACGGTTAATATCGACGCCGTTGGGTGTGCGGCGTGGATTGCCAAATGAGGTCGGGCTGGTGAGCGCTTGAATTTCGACCAGCAGCGGGCGCGTACCTTCCATTGTGACGGCAATCGCCGTACCGGGCGCATTCAGCACACGCTCGGCTAAAAAGGCTTCGCTGGGATTAGGCACTTCGACCATGCCTTCACTGCTCATCTCGAACACGCCGACCTCGCTGGTCGCGCCGAAACGATTTTTGACGCTGCGCAGCAGCCGATACGCCTGAAACGGATCGCCTTCGAGATAAAGCACGGTATCGACAATGTGTTCCAGCACACGCGGACCAGCAATCGCACCTTCTTTGGTGACGTGCCCGATCAAGAACACGCTCGTCCCGGTCGTTTTCGCCAGCATTTGCAAACGCGACGCGCATTCGCGCACCTGTGACACGCTGCCGGGCGACGACTCGCTTTGGTCGCTGTAAATCGTCTGGATCGAGTCGATGACGATGACCGACGGATCGATTTCACTGACATGATCCATGATGGCGGATAAATTGGTTTCGGTGAGCAAGAACAAGTCCTCGGCTTGCAAACCGAGACGATCGGCGCGCATTTTAATTTGACGGGCGGATTCTTCACCGCTCACGTACAACACGCGCCCTATCGAGTTCGCCATCGCCGCGCATGTTTGCGTCAAAAGCGTCGTTTTGCCGATTCCAGGATCGCCGCCGATCAGGATGATGCTGCCCGGCACCAAACCGCCGCCCAACACACGGTTGAACTCGGCAATCGGCACATGATGGCGCTGCACATCATCAAACGTAACCTCATTCAAACGCTGCGGGCGCGTACTCGGCAGCATCGTGCGCGTGCGTTCGCCACTGGCACGCGATCCGCTTTTGGCGATTTCCAGGATTTCTTCGACCATCGTATTGAATTCGCCGCAGCCGGGGCAGCGCCCCATATAGCGCGGGCTGTGCTTGCCGCAGTTTTGACACACGTAGCGGGTTTGAGTTTTTGCCATGAGGTTGTCGGGTCACGCAAATAGGAACAAGTGGTCTAATTATAGCATAGGTCAGCATCGATGCGAAAAGCGCAGCAATGACAAGAAAGCGCATAACGTTTCCCTCAAACACGAATGTTCCACTCATACATCAGTAATCCTATACTTATACTTATTTGTGAATATCACACAAATGTCTTGACCCGCCGCTAAAACCGCCATACGATCAATACTGTCTTCAGAAAGTTCTGAATTTTCTGAAGATGCACACGGGAATTTCCGAAGAAAAGGACGCATCATGCGGGTGGCGATCATCGGCGGCGGCATCGCGGGCATGGCGACGGCGGCGCGGCTTCGCGTTCGATGGGGTCTACCAGCCACACAGTGATACCGGCGGCGAGATAATTGACGATTTTGGCGCTCACATCGCGCGGTTTATCAGTCGGTGACAAGACTTCGACGGCGGGCGCGGCTGTGTACATCACGGCGTTGCGCCTGAATATTTGCAACAGTACGTCAACGGGTACGTTTTCCGCTACAATCATCGTAAAGACATTCCCCCAATGTTTGACTCGTTTCTGGATCGGGTAGCGGTGGTAATCCCACAAGGCAATGAGTGATGGCTGACAAAACCCTTTATTATGAGTTTGGAAGTGCTCAAGAAAGTGCAAGCCGTTTCGACAGATATACAACCTGCGCTTTTTACGGACGAGGAATTAGCGCCCGACGAATAGGGGTGACGTATGTGCCGATGGCATGGCGGCTGCGCCAACAGGACGATGTACGCGAGATGGACGGCGATAACGGCGATGATAAAAGAAAGGCAGTTGAACAAAAATGGATGAAACCCAAGCGTAAGCGCGATTCGATCTAAAACCGTCATTCATCACATGCGCGCTGTTGGACGATGAAGAAAACATCGATGATCTGCATAGAAACGTTATCGTGAAATGCTTAGAGACCAAGCATCGTCTTGACCGCATCCATAATTTCATCGACCTCTGGTAGTGTATCACTCCATAAAGTGGGGACATGAATTACGAAGTGGGGCAAAAGCGGCGTGCGATAATTTCCTTGTTCGTCAACCGAATGATCGACATATCGTCGCACATCGTTCAAGCGATAGAAATGATGGGTTTCGCGTAAGGTATCGAACAACCAGTATTCTTGAACGCCACCTGCTTCATATTCAACGAATTTCTTACCATAATCGCGTTCAGCGCTTTCTTCCGATACCACTTCGATCACAATGTCAGCGGGTCCTATCATCATCGTTTCGGTCAATTGACCGGGATTTGTTTTGAGGATGATTTGAATATCTGGCTGACGGCGTGACGGCACGACATCGAGCCGCATCACAAAAGGGTCGCCTACATACGTGCCAATTGAATGAAAGCGAAAGTAGGTTTTAAAAAAATATTTCAGGTATTCCAGCAAGTTAAAATGACTGAGTGTTGTTGGCGACATTTGAATCAATAATCCTTGATCCCATTCATAATGGTCATGGGCATATTTTTCCATGTATTCTTCAGCGCTGACATAAATACGAGTCGAAAATGAGTCGACTGGTTCGATTTGGGACGCTGTTACGGTCATCGCCAATCCTTATAAGTCATTTTGGTGCTCATCGTTGATTATACTGTTATTCCGCATCCAACTCATCGAAAATTTGCTTGACTGACAGCGTAAAACCGGGCAGCACCGCCCCGCCGTCGATTGTGTCATCGATCATCAGCGTTCTGGGGGGCGCATCGGACGCGAACACCTCGACCACTTTGTCGATGGGGTCTACCAGCCACACAGTGATACCGGCGGCGAGATAATTGACAATTTTGGCGCTCACATCGCGCGGTTTATCAGTCGGTGACAAGACTTCGACGGCGAGATCGGGCGCGATGGGAAGCCAGCCCGTATTGGCAGGTTTGGGCAACTTTAGCTTAGAAATATACGACACATTCGGCATATAACGCTCGCCATTGACGATATAACCACCGTCCGCGCCGCGCACACGACCGAGTTTTTCGCCATGAACGAAAATGCCAATCAATCACAAAATGATCGCAGCTACTTCCGATGAAATGTCGTTCGAGGTCACCTCGACGATCCTTCCCTGTACATATTCGAGCCGCCGGTCTCGATTTTCGGGCAAATCCGCGATGATCTCGAACACTTCGGCTGAAACCGTCGTGCCAATTTGAGGATTGTCTTGTATCGCCATGCTGCACCTCTTTTTTGTCCACATTTTTGGGCGACACACCGAGTCACTTCGCAGCGAGATTGCGGGCTTGCCCCTACGAATATATCCGCCTCATTCCCATTCAATCGTGCCGGGCGGCTTGCTGGTGACATCGTAGACGACGCGGTTGACACCGCGCACTTCGTTGACGATGCGACTGCTCACACGCGCTAATAAATCGAACGGCAGCCGTGCCCAATCCGCCGTCATAAAATCGTCGGTCGTCACAGCGCGCAGCGCGATCACTTCTTCATACGTGCGGTTATCGCCCATGACGCCGACCGAGCGCACAGGCAGCAGCACGGCGAAACTCTGGCTGGTGCCGTTGCGCAGTAATCCGGCGCGGTCGAGTTCGGTGATAAAAATCGCGTCGGCGGCGCGCAGTGTTTCGAGGCGCTCAAACGTGATATCACCCAGACAGCGCACCGCTAAACCAGGACCAGGAAACGGCTGCCGCCAGACGAGGGACTCTGGCAGACCGAGCGCAGTACCGACCGAGCGCACTTCGTCTTTGAATAAATCGCGGAGCGGCTCGATCAGCTCGAAGTGTAAATCGGGCGGCAATCCGCCGACATTGTGATGTTTTTTGATGACTTTGGCGGTTTTGCTGCTCGCGCCGCTTTCGATCACATCCGGGTAAATCGTGCCCTGCGCCAAAAACTTAACGCCTTGCGCACTCAGTTTGCGCGCTTCATCGCTGAAGACATCGATGAACAACTTGCCGATGATCTCGCGCTTACGTTCGGGGTCGGTAATGCCGTGCAGCGCATCGAGAAAACGCTCGCTCGCATCGACGGCGATCAGCGCGATGTGCTGCTGATCGTGAAAAATATTGACGACTTGTTCCGGTTCCCCTTGACGAAGCATCCCGTTATTGACGAACACACACGTCAACTGATCACCGATGGCGCGGTACAGCAGCGCCGACGCGACCGCCGAATCGACGCCGCCGCTCAACGCGAGCAGCACATGATCTGAGCCGATACGCGCTTGCAGCGCACCGATAGAATCATCGATGAATGCCGCCGCCGACCAAAGCGCCTCACAGCCACAAATGTGAAACAGAAAATTCTGCAAAATCTGTGTTCCCATCGGTGTATGGACGACTTCGGGATGAAACTGCACCCCATAACGCCGCCGCGCGATATCACCCATCGCTGCATAAGGTGATCCGTCTGAGCTTGCCAACACGATAAAGCCATCGGGCGGTTGTTCGATGCGGTCGCCGTGCGACATCCAGACATCGAGCCGCGCTGGAAGATCGCGTAAGAGCGGGCTATCGGTCGTGCGTTCGATCGCCGCCGCGCCATATTCACGGGTTGTCCCGGCAGCGACTACGCCACCAAGCGCATGGGTGATCGCCTGCATTCCGTAACAAATGCCGAGCATGGGCAAATCGGCGCTGGCGACTTCGTTGCTGAGCTGCGGCGCGTCTGGTTCGTAAATGCTGTTGGGTCCGCCGCTCAAAATTACCCCGCACGGGGCGTGCTGACGAATCCGATCCAATGCGGCGTCATGCGGCAGCACTTCGGCGTACACATGCTGTTCGCGCACACGGCGCGCGATCAACTGCGTATATTGCGAGCCAAAATCAAGAATGACGATGCCATGCGCACGCGGGTCTGTCATGAATTAGTCCTCAAAAATCGTGTGGACAGGGATGCTGAAGCCGGGCAGCACGTCGCAGCCTTCGAACGTATCGTTGATATCGAGAATTTCAACATCCTGATAATAAATCCATGGCGTTCGCGCGGCATTTTTTCGACGATCCCGCCATCAATCAGTTCAAACGTGCGATCTTCGTTTGCGGGCAGTGCGATAAACGCTTCGTATTCATCGACCGTTACGGATCGTGCTGCGATTGACATGCTGTTTACTCCGCGAACTCGATCACGCCGTCTTTTCGGTCTTCCATGTAGGCAATCGTCGCCAGCGCGTGGATCGGCACACGATAGCCCGCGTTGATGACTTTATCGCGCCCGCCTTCAAACGACTTTTCGACGACGACGCCGACGCCCGCGATCCGCGACCGCGCGCTTTCGACCATCCGCGCCAATGCAAGCAGCGTTTTGCCCGTCGCCAAAAAGTCATCAATGATCAAAATGTCTTCGTCGGGCGGCAAAAACTCGGCGCTGACGAGCAAATTGACCTCCATACCTTTGGTATGGCTCGGCGCGGTTTCGAGAAACACGGGACCTGCCATCGTAATCGGCTTGATTTTGCGCGCGTACACCACAGGAACACCGAGCGCCAAGCCGGTCATGAGCGCGGGCGCGATCCCCGAAATTTCGACGGTCAAAATGCGCGTGACGGTGACGCCCGCGAAATGCGCCGCCATATCCTGCCCCATTTTGAGCATAAGGTCGGGATAAATCTGGTGATTTAAGAGGCTGTCGATTTTGAGGATGCCGCTGCCAAGATTGCGCCCTTCGGACAAAATGCGCTGCTTGAGATCATTCATGTGGCGTGCTGCCCCCGGCTTCTTCGTAGACTTCTGCAAAAATAAGCTGAAACGACCCTGCCGCGAATTTATTGATCTCGCGCCCGGCTTCTTGTCCCGCGCTGGACATCATCGCGGCTTGCATGGTTGCATAATCGTCGAAATACACTTCCAGCGTACGGTGCAGCGTGGTCGCGCCTTGCGGACTGCCCAAGACATCGCTGACCTGCCGCCGCTTCACGTTCGGCATCCGTTCGATCAAGGCGAGAAAATCGGCGTATTGATCGCCAAACGCGACGAGATCGCGCGGCGTGTGAAAAATGATCATAAATTTGACCATGAAGGTTTCCTGAATTGAGATGCAAAAAATCGGGCGCGGAATATTCCAACGCCCGATCATTATTCTACTCGACAAAGGGTGTATCGGGGCGGGTGAGCACCCAGCCGATACGGTTAGTGATTGCTGTTCGGGTTGCCGCGCAAGATCAAACCGAGTACGATGCCGATCGCCAGCACGATCAACAGAAGTTGCAGGGGGTTGTTCTTGACCGATTTGCTGATGCTTTTCTCGAAGTTTTCGCCCATGTCTTCATAGCTGTTGTGCTTCATAAAATGGGCGGCGCGTTCTAAGCCACGCGCGACATTATCGACGTTCTTGAGCGATTCACCACGCACACCGCGCTGACGGGCTTCGCGGCGCATCTTCTTCGCCGCGTCGTAGAGCTGGCTGGTCGCGCCACGCTTAAGGTCGTCCGCGCCTTCGCGGGCTTCGCGCCCGAAATCTTTGCCGAAATCTTTCAAATCGTCGAGGACATCTTCCGTCATGTCTTCGACCCGATCCCGAATGTCGCCGTTTTTACTGCGTCCACCAAACATAGCGTCGCCTCCTGGTTTGTCAGATAGGTATGAATTATCTTCATTATAGGCGGAAATTTTTAAGAGGGATGGGCAAGTTGGGGGATAAAGGGGGGTAATCGCTTCAAAATGTAGTTGGGGGGATAATCTGGTAAAAACAGCGAGTCCCGCCATGAGCAATAACCTCGTAAGCAGTCTGGAAGAATGCTTTGAGCATACGCCGACAGACCACAAAAATGCCTAAGTTTTTTGCGCTCGCGTAAACCCTATATGAACTTCCTGTGTCTGAATCGTTAGCGCAAAGCAGAGGTATAATCCATCGTATGATCTCAAATTTTCTCGCTTCAAAAACGCTCAGACACGCCGCGATCATCCTGATCATCGCCATCATTTTGTCCGCGCTGCTCGCGCTCGATCTGGCAAATCGGGGACTGGCATGGCGCGTTTTCTACGATTTAACCGGAGAAGAATCACCGTTGGCGCAAGTGCGCGGCGTGATTGAACTTGGCAGCAATGTAACGCGCCCGCCGCTCGATCTCGCGCGCGATACGCCTGTGCTGCATACCGAGATCAACCCGTATGGCGTCAACACCTTTTTAGAACAAGAAGTCGAACCGGAAAAACGCGAGCAATCCATGCGGATGATTCGCGATGCCGGGTTTACATGGATACGCCAGCAATTTTCATGGGCGGACATTGAAATCGACGCGCGCGGGGATTTTGAAGATCGACGCAATCTCGATGTGACGGGCGCGATCAGCGCGTGGGATAAATACGATCAGATCGTCGCTTTAGCCGAACAATACGATGTGCAAATCATGGCGCGGCTCGATAACCCACCCGCATGGACACACGCCGATGCTGCCGCTGGCTCGTTTGCGCCACCCGACGACCTACAGGATTTTGTCAATTTCGCCGCCACGGTTGCAACCCGTTATCGTGGTCGCGTGCGTTATTTTCAGGTATGGAACGAACCGAATATATACCCGGAGTGGGGTGAACAGGCAGTAAATCCTGAAGCATACACCGAGATGTTGTGTCAAACGTACGCCGCGCTCAAGGCAGTTGACCCGCAGATCGTCGTGATCACAGGCGCGCTCGCGCCGACGTTGGAATTGACCGGACGCAACCTGAACGACCTGATCTTTTTGCAGCGCATGTTTCAAGCGGGGGTGGGCGATTGTTTCGATGTGCTGTCGGCGCAGGCATACGGCTTTTTCAGCGCGGCGACAGATCGGCGCACCCGCCCGACCACGATCACGTTCAGCCGTCACCGTTACATCCGCGATTTGATGGTCGCCAATGGACAAGCACATAAGCCGATTTGGTTGAGCGAAGTCGCATGGAATGCGATTGATGCGCCGGAAGTGCCGCCCGATGTGACGGCGCGCGAGGCATACGGCGTGACCACACCCGAACAGGCGGCGCGCTATTTGCCAGAGGCGTATCGGCTGACACAGCGTGAGTACCCGTATGTGGGCGTCATGTTCACGTGGTTCTTCAAGCGCGCCGCAGATTACGAACGTGGGCAGAGCTGGTATTATTTTCGTATGGTCGATCCGGATTTTACGCCGCGTCCAGTCTACGACTCGATGCGCGCCGCCATCACGACCGATCAACCTGCATTGTATGTCGGTGTGCATCCGCCCGATAGCTGGGAAACCGAACGCAACCCGGACGCGGCGCGGGTGGTAATCGCCGATGCACCGTTTGGTTATGGCATCGAGATCGGCATGGGTGAAGGCATGGCATTTCGTGCCAATGGCACGGACGTGATTTTGCGTTTACGTGCCGATGCACCGGGCGCGCGGCTGATCGCGCTGGTCGATGGCGAGATTGTCAATACGCTCGACGTGGATGTCGGCGTGCGCGATTATCCGAATACGATCACGTTCAGTGACATCGGCGGTACACGCGCGATCGCGCTCGTGCTGGCGGATGACAGTGCCGCGCCCGTCATGATCGAAGCGATCACCATCGACGATCAACGTTTTGAAACGTATTTTGCACTGTTTGTCATCATCGTTGTCCCTGTGCTGAGCATTGGTGCGCTGTTGATATTTACAATCCTGGAAAGACGCAAAAAAGCATGAGTCAACGCAAAGACGCCACGAAAACGCAAAGACGCGATGAAACGCTTTGGGTGATAAGCACTCTGTCGTTTGAAAGATTGCTCCTTGCCGCTTTGCCGCTTTGCGTCTTTGCATTGATGCTTTTATCGTTCTTGCTGCGTTTTCACGCGCTCGGCGCGCAGTCGTTATGGCACGACGAGGGCAACAGCGTTGTCCAGGCATTACGCACATTTACCGCTATCGCGGATAACGCCGCCCGCGATATTCACCCGCCTGGTTATTACTGGCTGCTCGCCTTGACGCGGCTGCTGTTTGGCGAAAGTGAGTTCGGCTATCGCAGTTTGTCGGCGTTTGCGGGCGTGATCACCGTCGCGCTCACATATGCGATTGCGCGGCGCACGGTTGGGGCGTGGGCAGGCGTATTGGCGGCACTGCTGGTCGCGCTCAATACCTTTCAGATTTACTACGCGCAAGAAGCGCGCATGTACGCGCTGCTGGCGTTGATCGGCGCGGCGTCGATAGGGGCGACGATCCGGTTGATCGACCGCCCAACATGGGCGCGCGCGCTGGGGCTCGGTGTAATCAACGCGGCGGGTTTATGGACGCATTACGCGTTTCCGTTCGTCATGATCGCGGGCGGGGTGGGGGTAATGATGTATCTGGTGGGGCGAGCGCGTCTCAGTTTAGGTTACTACATCGCCGCCAACCTGGTCTCCATCCTTCTTTTCGTTCCCTGGCTGCCGACAGCACTGGAGCGCGTCGGGTCGTGGCCCAGTACTGGCGACCCGGTCGCGTTGGGGGATGCGCTCAATACGCTGGTGCGCTGGTTCGGCTTCGGCATCACGGCGCAAAATATCGGCTTTTCAATCCCGGTGATCTTGCTGACGGTCGGCTTGATGGTGTTTCCAAACAGGCGACCTGCAAACGGACAGACGCGGGGTAAGGTCGATATGTGGATTTTTCCCGTGCTGCTGGCGGTGATGCCGACGGCGATCTTTTTAGCTTTCGGCTTGTTCCGCGAGGCGAACATCAAATTTTTGATCGCGTCGCAAGTCGGGGCGGCAATCTGGCTGGCGCGCGGCGTGTGGGTGATAAGCAAGCTGCCAAGTGCTTTGAACCACAGCGAACGCACAGTACAGCGCGAAAATAACGGGAAAGACTCTGTGTTTTCCGTGTTCTCTGTGGTTCAGTTTTTTTCTGTTGTCTTAGCGGGCGCGATTACCGTGTGGATGCTCGGCAACCTTTGGGGGTATGTTCCAAGACTGTACGATGCTCCGGCGTATCAACGGGCTGATTACCGCGACATCGCTCGCATCGTCGCCAGCGAACTCGACACCGACGACGCGGTGATTTTGAACGCGCCCAATCAGGTCGAAGTGTTCAATTATTACTATCGCGGCAGCGCGCCCGTATATGGCTTACCGTATGGCTTGAACGCCGACGACGAGGCGATCAGCGCGACGACCGCTGAACTTGATACGATTTTAGACACGCGCGAACAGGTTTACGCGGTGTTCTGGGGTGATGCCGAACGTGATCCGCTGCGGTTGGTCGAAACCGCGCTCGATACGCGCGGCTACGAGATCGATAATCGCTGGTTCAACGATGTGCGCCTGGCGCGCTATGCGCTCGGTGACACGCCTGATCAAGCGTGTGCGCGTGAAACGACGATCTTCGGCGGCATCATCGCGCTGGAGTCGTGTGCGATCAGCGCGCTTGCACCTGCGCGCGGCGATGTACTCAAAATCGCGCTCGGATGGCGCACAGTCAGCACGATCGACTCGCGCTACACCGTGTTTATCCAGTTGTTGGATGAAAATGGCATTTTAGCCGTGCAGCGCGACAGCGAACCTGTCGGCGGCTCATCGTTCACATCCGATTGGCGCTTTAATTTGCTCGTCAACGATCATCATGCGTTGATTCTGGATGTGCCACCGGGTGAATACACATTGATCGTCGGTTTATATAACGGCGACACAGGCGCACGGCTGCTGCTTGAAAACGGCACAGATTATCTGGTAATCACGACGATAACTGTCAATGATTGACGCGATACCCCCCAAAAAACGAATCTTGTAAATAACTCACCTTACGCAGATTGCTCTCATCCTAAGTCCTTCTCCCTGAGGGAGAAGGACTTCCCCTACCGCGACGGTTTTTCACCCCTCGCCCTGAGGGCGAGAGGCAGGGGGTGAGGGCTGAAAACGAGGGGCTTGCGTAAGGTGAGTGATCATTTATCAGAAAAGCGCCGTAAAACCCCTGCCTTCAGGCATGGGGGATATAAGGCGGCGGTCTTATGTTTTTTCTGCTGAAATAGCATATAATGGGGGCAGGTTGATGTGCGCGGTACGAGATATAAAAATCCGACCTCGATCATAATATCGCAATATCGTAGTTAACGTCAAACACAGCGGGGCATCGCTGTGCTACCGGAGCGACGATAAGACGAAGGTTCGCCTTCGCAGTCGCGCTGAGGGTAGAAGCCCCCGCCTTTAGGCGTGGGGAGTATGTCACAATCAGCATCTCTGTGTTCTGTTGGTTCGTGCTGGTTGACTTATGTTGGATCGCGTGACGCTGTTCGGTTTAGGCGCGTCGATTGCCGCGCTGATATTGGTGCTGGAACTCGTTCGTCAGCGTAAGCTGCGCGAAGATTATTCGCTGTTGTGGCTGCTCACGGCGGTCGTTTTGATCGTGTTGAGCGCATCACGCCCGCTGCTCGATTCGTTCGCGGCATTTTTGGGGATTGTGACGTATCCGCCTGCCGCGTTGTTTCTGGTGGCGATCTTGTTCATGCTGTTCATTCTGCTGCAATACGCGACCGCGCTGACACGGTTGTCACAAGAGAATAAAAGCATCGCGCAGCAAATGGCGATTTTGCGTTACGAAGTCGAAGAAATGAAAAAAATGGGCGGGATTATTCCCGCCCACAGCGCTGATACAGAAACACCGTCAGACAACAACGCGCGACCCGATGATCAGCACGACCAGGAGCGCCGCAACATATAGGCTGATCGCCCATGTTTTCGAGCGTAACGGGTTGATATCCTCCGCGATCAACGCGTCTGGTTGATCGGGATGGCGACGTGGCAAAAAGAACGGCGCGATAAACCACGCCAGCACCAATCCACCGACCGCGCCGCCGATGTGCGCCCAATTATCGATGCGCGCACCGCTGCTGCTGACCGATGATAACAGCCCAAACCCAAGATTGATCACCGCTAACGAGATCAGGCTTTGCATTTGCGCCCGCCCGCCCGCACCAAGCAAACGGCGGTGTTTATACAGATAAATGAACTGCGCGCCCAAAATCGCAAATGCAGCCCCGCTCGCGCCGACCGAAAAGACGATGGGCGGGCTGAGCAGCGCGCTGGCAATACTGCCCGTGATGCCACCGAGCAGATAGATCGTCGCGAAGCGAATATGACCGAACAACGGCTCGATCTGCCGCCCGGTCACGTAAATGATATAACAGTTGAGGATCAGGTGCAGGCTGTTTTCGAGCGCCAAACTACCCCGAATTGAATACGTGCTGGCGTGCAAAAACATCGATGTGAGCAAGCGATAAAACTCACCATCGAAAAAGACGCTGTTGTGATTGTTCGCGCCCCATTCGAAAAACTGCTGATCGAGATCGGGCGAGATTAAACGGATGGCAAAGACAACGACATTGATCGCCAGCAGGATCATCGTCGCTGTCGGCTTGACGGCAGGAATCCGCAAAGTGACGGGCGTGCTGCGCGGCTGAGACGCGTCCGATGGCAGAATCGGCGCGGGCGCGGGTGGAGGTGCTTCCAACGGATGGGGACGCCGCCGTTCTGGCGGCTGTTCATTCAGCATATTCTACGGCTTTCTAACAGTCGTGTGTTCCAATTATACGTGAGTCGCGTCAGTTTAGTTTGTGAGTTCAGTATGCCTGTTTACGAATATCGCTGCAAAACCTGTGCCAAGCCATCCACATTCCTGTATAAATCGGTCGCGGATTACGACGCGGCGCGCGCATCGCTGCTGTGCAAGAATTGTGGCAGCGCCGATTTGACACGTTTGATCAGCCGTATCGCCATTGCCAAACCGGGAAAAAATTACGCGGCTATGTCATCGAACGAAATGCTGTCCGTCTTTGAAGGCGGCGATTCGCGCGAAGTCGGGCGTATGATCCACGAGGTAGGCGGTGATACGGCGCTCAGCGACCCGCAAATGGCGGATTGCGGCGAAGCGTTTGATGAAGGGGGATAATCCAACGAAGGTCGAGCGCGATTTGAGCGCAAGTGAGTGAATTGAGCTTACTTGGGTAATCTTTGCAACGCCGCTCGTAATCCTTCGCGGATGCCTTCCAAAATCATGTAGTCATCGTCGTCATCGAAAACAAGTGCTTCATCGTTTTCCACGACATCGAAATCGACCAGCGCACGTAAAAATAACTTCGACGACGAATAGCCGCGTCGCTGTGCGGCTTCCGCGATTTTTTCGATTGCGTCGCCGTCGAACGTCAAGGTCGGGTCGGATGGGCGCGTATCGTGGGTTTTCTGGGGTGATGTCTTTGTTTATACTGCCTCTACTGAACAAACCCATCGACGCCCGACGACTCGTGTCCATTGCCATAACGTTCCGCCGCGATTTGCGCACGATACGCTTCCAGCTCACGCTCAATCTCGGAGCGTGCCAGCGTGACCGTTTGATCTTTTTCCGCGCGTAAATCATTCGGCACAGGGATGCGTTTTTCGACCAGGAAATCTTCGAGTGCGCCGCTGAAGGTGCGCGTCTCACCCATTTCACCGACTTCATCGCGCACTTCACGCAAATGGTCGATCAGCCACAGATACAAGTCGCCTTCGGTGCGTTTGGGCGTGTGACTCAACACGTCGTATTTACGGATCAACGTCACGGCTGGACGATAGACATTGTCGTACCAATCGGCGGCGGCATCCTCGAAATCGATGCGTTCGCCGCTCCGTTTTTGCAGCACCGCACCATGCAAATCGATATGACCGAGCAAATCGGCATAGCGCGAGGGTTCGCTCAGCGTGATTGGCTGGTGATTGGGGCGCGTATAGGGCAAGCGTGTGGTATCGAGGAACTCGGCATACGTCGCCAGCGCGCTGATGTCTTCTTCGTCCATATCCGAGCTGAGCGCCAGACTCGTGGGTAGTTCCCACACCTGCGCCTGGATGGTTTGATTGCCCAATTGATGCGCGACGCTGACGCGGTGATTGCCATCGCGCACGAAATAGACATCACCCACCTGATACACCTCGATCGGCGGTAAGCCCTGCATTCCCGTCGCGACGGCGAATACACGACTCCAGCGTTCTTGCTGCACGCGCTTTTTCGGCAAGAAATTGCGTGTGAATTCGCGGTAACGTCCGACGCTGCCGACGATTTTATCGAGCGGGATATCTTGCATCCCTTTGAAGTATTCTTCGCGCAATCGCAGCCGCGAGCGCACATCTTCAAACGAAAGCAGTTCGGCGGGTTTGCCACGTATCAAACTGAACATTTCATCCCAGAAAGCACGCATTCGCGCGTTTTGATACGCGCTCATGCCTTCCATGTAATTCATCCGGCTAAAATCATCGGGCATATACGTATGCCTTTCCACAATGGGGATAGACAAGATAGCGCAATGCTCTATGCGCGTCATCGGCTATATTGCTACAATCATTCTACAACGAACCTGTTAAATTCTTTTTCAATTTGTGTATCAATTGGCAAATCGTAGGGACGCAAAGGAGCGCGCATTGACTCAGACCCAGATCATTGTCACCAACGACGATGGCGTGCAAGCACCGGGTATTTTGGCGCTGGCGACCGCCATGCGCACGCTGGCGGAAGTACGGGTGATTGCGCCGACGATCAACCAGAGCGCGACCGGACACAAAAAATCGCTCGTCACCGATATTCATATCCGGTCGGTGGCGCTGGCAGATGGCACGGACGCAATCTCGGTCGATGGGTCACCCGCCGACTGCATTGCGCTGGCAGCACTCGGCGTGCTGCCATGGCCCCCCGCGCTGGTGGTGTCAGGCATCAATCGCGGACCGAATATGGGGCAGGACATCACGTACAGCGGTACGGTGACGGCGGCGCTCGAATCGAGCATCAACGGCTGCCCGGCGATCGCGGTTTCGTTCAACCGCCGCGACGCCGATGACCCTGCTGATTATGCTGAAGCCGCGCGCGTCGCTGTCGAAGTTGTGCGCCAACTATTGACCAAAAAACTGCCACCGTTGACGATCCTCAACCTGAATGTGCCGAATGTGCCGCGCGTAAACGGTATCCGCTTGACGCGGCAGGGCGTTCGGATTTACCAGGATCATCTTGAACGCGACGGCGATGTGTGCCGCATTGTAGGACCTGAACCTACTGGATACACCGATGAAGAAGGCACGGATCTATGGGCGGTACACAATGGCTACGCGAGTTTGACACCGCTCCATCTCGATTTGACCGCGCATCGCTATCTCGCGGATTTAGCCGCGTGGGATGTGACCCTGTAAATCAAGTTTTCAATTAAACAGGACTTATGATTCGCAAAATCTTTGCTTATATTCTACGGATGGATGATCCTATTCCACATCTGCTCGTCGTCGAAAGTCACGCTGAGATCGGCAAATTCGAGGTCGTACGCGGCAAGGCTGATCCAGATGATGGATCGGTTGAATTCACCGCGCGGCGCGAAACCTTTGAAGAAGCAGGCATCGATATCGACGCGCTGGTCTTCCTCAAACATTTAGGGGTTGTCGAATGGCACGGCGGTAAACGTCGAAAACGCGTCGAAGAACAACATGGGCTGGTGCTGCGTGCGCCCGATGGCTTGCCCGAAGCCTGGGAATACATCTGTGTGAGCAGCGCAAACGATAACGGGCGGCGCTTCGTATACAGATGGCTGCCTGTCGAGCCAGACCTGGAGCGCGTCCTGATCGAAGGCTGCGACAAGTTTATTCCGTCGCTGATCAGCTTTGTGCTGAACAAGCCGCGAGTTTGACGCGCAAGAATCCGCGTGTATGCTCGCTCACGATCCCGTATGATCATCGTATCAACTGACTGATTCAGATATTAAAAGTATTTAACGTGATATAGTTTGCCTTATCGCAATTTACACTTATAATCTCTTTGTTTGATTGAATTGGAGCTTACATGATTCGCGTATTCATTTCGTATCGCCATGACGATGTTAAAGAAGAAGCAGATCGTATTTATAAATATTTGAGTGATAGTCTCGATTTTGATGGAGAAACAGTCATTGATCGTCATCTGCAAAAAAACGATATCACCGAGCTTATCGAGCGGGTGCGTCAGTCCGATGTCTTACTCGCGTTAATTGGTGAAAAATGGATCAACATTTTGCAAGCACGGCAAAATGTACCCGATGAAACTGATTTATTGCTTGAAGAAATTCATACAGGTTTGACGACTGATGGCGTACTTGTCATCCCCGTTTTAATCGACGCCGCGACCCATATCCCAAGTTCGATGCTACCACCAAAAATTGTCAGCTTAGCCTATAAAGAGGAACGGGTAGTCAGTACAAAGTCGGAAGTGCAATTCAACTACGATATGGAGCAGCTTTTAGATCGTATTAAAAAACGCCATGAACGTCATGCCGGTGCAATTCGCATCTACAGAACCTTGCCCGATGATCTTCTGAATCGGATGATTGAGCGAGCAAAAAAGCATATCAAAATATTGTGTATCTGGAGCTTGCGGTTAGAGGCAAATCGAGATGTGTTGATTAGCGCGGTCAAACGAGGTGTCAACGTTCAAATCGCATTACTTCATCCCGATAACTTGTGTGCTATTCAAAGAAGTCGTGACCTTAATTATCCTGATGACTTTACGTCTCGTAAAATTCACCAAAATATCGAGATGTTAAGTTTGCTGTACCGTGATAAACGTCTCAGTGATGCTGATCGCAGCCGATTTGAAATCAAACTTGTCAATGCAACTCCCTCTCGTGTGCTATTTATCGTCGATGAAGGGGTATTAATTGGTTCGCATCCAGTCAATAAGATGTCGGCGGAAAGCCCGCACACACTTGTTTTCGGGGCGAATACTGAACTCTACAAAAGTGTGTATGATCAATTTATTGATCTATGGAATTCGGACAGCAGCGCGGCGGTTTCGCTATAACTGAATATTCGCGTTGACTTTGACGCGCAAGAATCCGCGTGTACGCTCGCTCACAATCCCGTATGATAAAGGTGTTGTAGGGGCGGCATCTATGCCGCCTACCGCACATACGGAGCGATAAACGCATGACCGAGACGTATTGGAACGCAGTCAACGCGCGCGACAAAACCTATGACGGGCAGTTCGTATACGCCGTCAAGACGACGGGCGTGTACTGCCGTCCGTCATGTCCATCACGCCGCCCCAAACCAGAGAACGTCGAGTTTTTTGCCACGCCCGCCGCCGCTGAAAACGCGGACTACCGCGCGTGCCAGCGCTGTGATCCGCGCGGCGAACGGGGTGAAGCTCATCACGACCTGATGGTCGCGGTATGCCGCTATCTCGAACACCCGCACGAGTCGATTCCAACGCTGGACGAACTCGCGGCGAAATTCGCATTGAGTCCGTTTCATTTGCAGCGCGTATTCAAGCGGATCGTCGGCGTTTCGCCGCACCAGTATGCCGACGCACAACGGCAGGCACGGCTCAAAGATCGACTTAAACGCGGCGACTCGGTGACGAGTGCCGTGTATGACGCGGGCTATAATTCCAGCAGCAGTTTTTATCAGGGCGTGGCGATCACGCTTGGCATGAAACCAGTGACGTATCGCAAAGGCGGCGCACACATGACTCTGCATATGGCAATCGCACCGTGCTCGTTGGGGTATTTATTGGTGGCGGCGACCGAGCGCGGCATTTGCGCGATTCGGCTGGGGGATGCGCCGGAAGTGTTGACGGTCGAATTGGCACGCGAGTTTCCCGGTGCGACGATTGACGACGCTGATGACGACCTGCATGGGTATATCAGCACGATTGTACGTTATCTCGATGGTGACACGGTGCGCGCCGAACTCCCATTGGACATCCGTTCGACCGCGTTTCAGCGCAAAGTCTGGGATGCCCTGCGCGCGATCCCGTATGGCGAACGCCGCACCTACGCACAGGTCGCAGAGAGCATCGGGCAGCCGACAGCGGCGCGGGCAGTCGCGGCGGCGTGCGCGGCAAACCCGGTCGCGCTGGCGATTCCGTGCCACCGCGTCATCAACAGTGCAGGCGGCTTGAGCGGGTATCGATGGGGGATAGAACGCAAACGCGCGATTCTGACACAGGAAAGCGACACCGCGCAGATACTGGCAGGGTAATCAGCGACGACCCTACTCGCTAAAAAAAAGCGGACGATCTCAGAGATGAGATCGTCCGCTTTTTTAATGCTGGCGTGGCGCGTCCAGTACAAGACCGGACGCGCCACAATGGCTGCTAGTCGTTATCGATGGCTTGCACAATAACATGCGTGTCGCTCGCGCACGAGTTACCGAAGTTGCTGGTCGCGCTGAAGTTGACACGCGTCAACGTTGTGCCGTCTACCACCGCATCATTGATGGCGGTGATGGTGAAAGCCTTGAACGCTGCAAAATCTGACGCGGTAAACGAGCGCGATGCTGGTGAAAGCGTAACATCCGATGGTGGATTCGTAGACCACGTGATGGTGTAGGTTTCACCTGGCAGTGGTGATTGATTCAATCTCACCCTTACCTGGTCTGTAGCACCACCTTCAGCGGTCACGAAGACACGAATGGGTGATACTTCAATCTGACACTGTCCCGGGATCGGCGTATTGGTGCGCGTCGGTGTCCGCGTCGGCGTATTCGTCGGCGTGTTGGTACGCGTCGGCGTGTTCGTCGGCGTATTCGTCGGCGTGTTCGTCGGTGGCACTGTATTCGTCGGCGTGTTCGTCGGCGTATTCGTCGGCGTCGGCGTCGCTGTACTTGTCGCCGTGCCTGTCGGCGTTGTCGTCGGCGTTGTCGTCGGCGTGCCTGTCGGCGTTGTCGTCGGCGTGTTCGTCGGCGTGCCTGTCGGCGTGCCTGTCGGCGTCGGCGTTTCCGTCGAGGTTGCGGTCGGTGTTGCGGTGGCGGTTTCTGTCGGGAGGGCTGTCACCGTACCCGTGGCAGTGGCGGTCGGCGTCGCGCTCGGCACGAGGCAAATTTCCGGCGTGCTGGTCGCCGTCGGTGTGACGGTCGCCGCTTCTGCTTCTTCCAGGATGGTAAAGTTCCAGTACGAGAAGACACCCACAAAGGCATTGTTGCTCGTCACGATCAGACCCAATTGGACGCTTTCGTCATTTTCGACGACATCATCGTTGAGCACCGTCATCTGGAACGTTTGCGTCGCGCCGTCGGGTGAACCCGCCGGGAACACGAAGTTCTGTTGACTGAGCGTGAAATCGAGCGTGTTGATGGCGGAACCGGCATTGCTGACGGTCACGTTGGTGTTTTGCGCCAAAGTGCCGCCGCCCGGTACGTCGAGGACAATTGTTACATTACGGAAACCAGCGGTCGATTCAAGCGCGCTGTCGCCACCGGCGTCCTGGAAGTAGACGCTTGGCGGTTGGCAGATGCACTCGCCTGTACCCGTGCTTGTCGGGCTTGGCGTCGCTGTCACAGTACCTGTGGTGGTCGCAGTGGCAGTGGTGGTCGCAGTGGCAGTGTTAGTGACAGATGCGGTGCTGGTTACAGATGCGGTGCTGGTGGCGCTCGGTGTCGCTGTGCGTGTTGGCGTGGTCGAAGGCGTGGCGGTGGTCGTCGGCGTACCGTCGTTATCCACGATGGTGACGACGATTTGACCGCACGTGATACCCAAGTGATACGGCGAGTTCGAGTTCGTGCTGCTGCTCTCGAACGTGATCGTCGTCACTTCTAAGCCTTCAGCGATGCCATCGTCAATCGCTTCGATCTCGAAGGTTCTACCAGTGTCATAGTTCGTGTAATTGAGCGTACGTTGGGCTGGCACAACGGAAACATCCGCCGTGCTGTAGCCGATCGGCGTCAGGAACACGAGTTCACCAATGGCTGGCGAAACCAGGAGCTTGACCAAAATTGTGACCTTGAGTCCACCTTCCGTCACCGTTGTCGATGTTGGGATGACGATCACCAAACATTGTGGCGTCACAGTCGCAGTCGATGTACGGGTTGGGGATGATGTACGCGTCGGCGTGTTCGTGATCGTCGCCGTGTTGGTGATCGTCGGCGTATTTGTCGGCGTATTTGTCGGCGTATTCGTCGGCGTGTTGGTGATCGTCGGCGTATTTGTCGGCGTGTTCGTCGGCGTGTTCGTGATCGTCGGCGTATTCGTCGGCGTATTGGTCGGCGTATTCGTCGGCGTGTTGGTCGGCGTATTCGTCGGCGTGTTGGTCGGCGTGTTGGTCGGCGTATTCGTCGGCGTGTTCGTCGGCGTGTTGGTCGGCGTATTCGTCGGCGTGTTCGTGCGCGTCGGTGTATTCGTGTTCGTCGGCGTCGGCGTGATCGTCGCGCCATTGGTGATGCGAACGATTGCCTGACCGCAGGTGATGCCTAAATGGTAAGCGGTCGAACCGTTCGTGCTGCTCGACAAGAATGTGATGACCGTTTGTTCGGGTCCTTCGATGAAGGCATCGAGGTTCGCGGAAATCGTAAAGGTCTTGCCTGTGGCGAAGTTGCCTGCGTCGAACTGACGGCTGAGCGGCGTCACTGTGATTTCGCTCGCATCGAATCCGGTCGCTGTGATGGTGACGATTTCACCTGGGAGCGGCGAAATCAACAGTTTGACCAGGATGATAATCGATGCCCCACCTTCAACCACGGTCACATCGAACGGACTCACCGATACCGGGCACTGCGGCGTCGACGTAACAGTCGGCGTGCGTGTCGGGGTATTTGTCGGCGTGTTCGTCGCGGTGGACGTGTTCGTCGGCGTGTTCGTCGGCGTATTCGTCGGCGTGTTCGTCGGCGTATTGG